>Ga0209992_10000285_pt1 | contig 69521 bp, 88 predicted proteins | sample 2SBtaG_2_FD_182564 | JGI IMG/M metagenome (GOLD analysis project Ga0209992, IMG submission 182564) | Deep subsurface microbial communities from Kolumbo volcano to uncover new lineages of life (NeLLi) - 2SBTROV12_ACTIVE470 metaG (SPAdes)... | ecosystem: Environmental > Aquatic > Marine >... | reverse complement strand
ATTTTATATACCTCCTTCAGCGGAAGACTTTGTAGGCTTAATGTATAAGTTTATTGGAAAAGGTAAAAAAGGTGAATCACAAATGAAGTTTTTAAAAGAAACCTTAATTGATCCTTTTGCTAGATCTTACAGAATGCTAAATCACGCTAAGCAACGTATTGCAGATGACTTCTCAGCTTTAAAAACACAACATGAGCCTGTTTGGTCAAGAATAAATGAAGATATAGGTTACAAAAACTTTACAGTAAATGACGCTGTTAGAGTTTATTTGTGGACAAAGAATGGTTATAAAATACCAGGCGCTAGCGAACAAGATGTTCAAGCTATGGTTAACTTTGTTAGAAAGTATGGTGATGTAATGAGTTTTGCTAATGAATTAGAAAAAATAACAAGATTAGATGCTTATCCTAAACCTTTAGAATTTTGGACATCTGGAAATATAACTCGTGATTTATACGACGTTGTTCAAAGAGTTAATAGAAAAGAATATCTACAAGAATGGATTGAAAATAAAAATGATATATTTAATCCAGATAACATGAATAAAATAGAAGCTCTATATGGTACACATTTTAGAGAAGCTTTAGAAGACATGTTATGGAGAATGGAAAACGGTACTAATAGAAAGACTGGTAAAAATAGACAAGTTAACCAATGGTTAGATTGGGTTAATAACTCTGTTGGTGCTATTATGTTCTTTAATATTAGATCAGCTATGTTACAAACAATATCATTTGCTAACTTTATAAACTGGACATATAATAATCCAATGATGGCAGCTAAAGCGTTTTCTAATCAAGAACAGTTTTGGTCTGACTTTAGTATGATATTTAACTCTGATACTTTAAAGCAAAGACGAGCTGGACTTCAAACAGATGTTAATGCTGCTGAAATGGCTAATGCTGTTAGATCTGGACAAGGACAAGTAAATGCTGCAATATCTTATTTATTAAAAATAGGATTTACTCCAACTCAAATGGCTGATAGTTTCGCTATTTCATTTGGTGGAGCTAGTATGTATAGGAATAACTACAACAGGTTAAAGAAACAAGGACTTACTGATAAACAAGCTCACGATACAGCTATGAATGACTTCTTAGAAGCTTCTGAAAAAGCACAGCAGTCAGCTAGACCAGATATGATCTCACAACAACAAGCTGGACCATTAGGAAGACTTATATTAGCTTTTCAAAATACACCAATGCAGTATATGCGTTTAACAAAAAAAGCTGTGTTAGATCTTAAAAATGGGCGAGGAGATGTAAAGACTAATATATCCAAGATTCTGTACTACACAACTGTACAAAATATACTTTTTAACGGTTTACAAAGCGCTCTATTTATGATGATGGGCTTCAGCGATGATGAAGAAGCTATTGAAGATAAAAAAGTATACGCACTTAACAATGCTCTTGATACAATATTAAGAGGTGGTGGTATTGCAGGTGCTTCTGTTGCTACAATTAAAAACATGTTGCTTAGATTTAAAAAGGAAGATGAAAAAGGTTATAGAGCAGATCACGCAAGAACATTAATAGAAGCTATTAACATATCTCCACCAATTGGAAGTAAAGCAAGAAAATTATATAATTCTTTTATATCTTATAAATACAACAAGGACGAAATTCAAAACTTAGGATTTCATCCGGATAACCCAGGAATACTAGGAGTAGCAAATTTTGTCTCAGCTACAACAAACATACCACTTGATAGAGCCGTAATGATCGTTAATAATATTAGAGCATCATCTGATAGTAATAATGAAGTTTGGCAAAGAATATCTACATTATTAGGTTGGAATTGGTGGGATGTTGGCATAGAGAGACCTAAATATAATTTTAGAACTAGTAAGACTAAAAAGAAAACAAGAAAGAAAAAATCTAGACAATGAAAAAACTATTATTAATACTTTGCATGTTAGTGAGCTTTAGTTCATTAGCTCAAAATGATGAAATAACTTATACAGAGGCTATTAAAGAAAAAAAGAATTCAACATTCTTTAAAGACTTGTATAAAGACTTCCTTAAATATGGAACGTTTTACGCTGCTGGTAATATAGGTAGCGCATACGAAACACAAAGACCTGATTTCTTTGTAAGAACTGATCCCGATAATTTATATGCTATTCCAGATGTAGTAGATCAAACAGTATATCATCCGTTTGATTACAGATATGGTATAGGTATTAGAAAACTAGCAAGATTTGATTATGAAGTTAAAGGTAACAACTTTTATAACGGTATAGGTGAAGACGAAAATAATGTTGGTTTATCTGCTCCTACAGCTGCTGTTGAAGGTTTAGAATATCTTGTGCATTATGAAAAAGAAAGAAAACGTGGAGAAGAATGGATTAATTCAAGGTTCTTTGTTAGACACACTGGTGATTATCACATAGTAAAACTAGAGCAAAGAGAGCAAGGTAATATAGGTTTTAAATATCAATCAGCTGAAGCTAGAGCAAGACTACCTATTGGTAAGAAATTTAGTATATCAGCAGGAGCTATTTATCGTACACATGAAAAAGCTTATGGATATAATCCAATTGAGATATGGTTAAATGAAACAGATGATAATGGTTTAGCTGCTAATCCATGGTACACCCTTGGATATGAATATGGATATTACGATACTTATTACACGGCTTATTATTATGATCAAGACGGAAACTACGTACAATTTCCAGCATGGTTTTGGATGGACGAGAACGATGTACTTGTAGCTCATACAGATGAAGTATTTAGAGATGAGGTTTTCCCTGATCTTATGAATCGTTATAATAATGATATTTGGGATACTCTAGATCCATATGGTGAAATTGCACCAATCATCGGAGCTGACTTTTATCACTTTAAAAATAAATTCTGGTTGCATGCTTATGCTAACTGGATTTTACCTTATCACAAGTATTTAAAAGGTGATGAAGATTTTAGTTATCTTAATAGAGATAACTGGGGCAAGGGTGGTTTAAGACAAGATTCAACACCTGAACAATGGAGTGATTATCAAGCTGGTTTAATGTTTGGATGGAAAGTTGGAAAAATGGTTGGAGTGTTTGTTGAAGGAGAATACACTAAATTCTGGGATTCAGAAATTTATCATACTAATTTTGGAATTAACATAACACTAAGATAATCATGGCAAAGCAATTAGGCGAAGATACTAAAGTAACATTAGACCTTAAAACGATAGGTATGATAGTCGCATTTGTAATAACGTTAGCAGGTATGTGGTTTACACTACAATCTGATATAGCTTTAGCTAAAGAATTACCGACACCAGTTATTGATAGAGTTGAATATGATCTAAAAGATGAGTTGATTCGTCAGACAATAATGGATACGCAAGATGATGTGGAGGAAATGAAAGAGAAACTTGATAAAATCGATGAAAGATTATATGAAATACAAAAACAACGATAATGAGATTTTTAATACTACTTTTAATACCATTTATATCTTTTAGTCAAGAAGACGTACCAGATAAATATTGGATAGATGATTCTAATTTTGAAGAAAAAATTAATGAACATCATAGATTTGGAGATGACGATAAACTCCCTATTGTTGTGGAGTTTTGGGCAAAGTTTAACGAAGCAAATTGTTTTGCTGAGTGGGATAAATTAGAAAATGCTATTTATTATAGAGTAGATATATCTAATGCTCCTATTGCAAAAAAAGAATATAGAGTCAGAATGGCACCTACAATTATATTATTTAAAGGTGGCGTGAAAGAAGATATGTGGAAAGCAGGGTTAGATCTTGTATTACCTGCAGACTTGGAAGAAATACAAGAATCAATTAACGAAGTCAATACGGCTTCTAAATTTTAGAAATATGTGTGATTTTAACTGTCCTTTTTGTAATGCCTGCTAGTAAAGGTTTAGGCGATACAATAGAGAAAATAACAAAAGCAACTGGGATTAAAAACATCGTACAGCGTGTAGCTGGAGATAACTGTGGTTGTGAAGAAAGAAAAAATAAATTAAATAAATTAATACCTTATAAATAATAATAATATGTGGAAATTAACAAAAGAATATTGGAAAGATATGTGGACTTACTTATGGAGTAAAACCACTGTAGATGAAATTATATTAGCTAAAGCTAGTGATATAAAAGATAAAGCTGCTAAATTAAAAGCTAAAGCTAAAGCAGTCAAGAAAGCTATAAAATCATAATGAATAGATTAACAAAACACGTATCATTTAAAGAAGGTGTACACAGTATAACAGCTTTAAGGCTAGGTTTAAAAAATGATCCCTCTGATGATCACCTACAAAGTATGATACTATTGTCAGAAAAGATATTTGAACCTCTTAGAATGCACGTAGGAGGTCCTATAAAGATTAATTCGTTCTATAGAGGACCAGAATTAAATAAAGCTATCGGTGGGTCAGCTAAGTCACAACATTGTAAAGGCCAAGCAATGGATATTGACGACACATATGGTAATGCTTCTAATAAAGAAATGTTTAACTGGATTAAAGCTAATTTAGATTACGATCAGATGATATGGGAATTTGGTACGGATGAAAATCCTGATTGGGTACATGTAAGTTATGTAGATCCTGGTTCAAATAGAAATAGATGTTTAAAAGCTTATCGTGAAGACGGTAAAACCAAATATATGGTTATCTAATGTTTAATTTAAAAAAAATATATGTATATTCAAAACTGTAAATCATTTAAAAAACATTTCAAAGAAACAATAAACGTAAAATTTAAAAAAATGACAGAAAGACAAAGAGATTATGGTAAAGTAATATCAATAGCAGTTCTAGCTGCTATAATTCTAGTTGGTGTACTATCTAGTTGTACAGTATATAGACAACCTCAAATGAAGATAACATCTGTGTTAGCTGTAACAGCAGAAGGAGATACTTTAAAATTACCTATAGATGTTATAAGACCTATATATAACTATAATACTTATCCTACTAACAGATACCCTATTACACCTAATTATTTTTATTATAGTCCACATAGGTATCAACCTATTTATAGTCAACATCCTTCTAGACCTAGCAATAATAATAATCCTAATATAAGTCAAAGTAATAATTCACCTGCTCCTAGAGTAGATAGAATAACTACTCCACCAAATCCACCTAATCCAGTTGTTGCAAACCCTAGAAAAAATAACTAATTATGAGTTTTAGATTAAAAGATAACAGTGTTCCAAGTGAGTTTAAAGCTAATTATGTTAGACCTACAAGTTTAAACATAAAGAAGAAAACTGTATTACCTAATACTGAGTATCAACCTTCTGCTTTAAAACAAACAGTAGTAGCAAGCTCTACATCACCAGGTAGTACTTTTCTTGGTACAATGGCTAATCTAGGATCTAATTTAGTTAATAAGTTTAAAGACACAGATTGGGAAGATTTTATTATACCACAGAGTATACAAAATAAAGTACCAATAAACGTACGTGCTCTTGCGGGTGATGTATTAGGACGTGATCGTGATATTACTGAAAGGCATTTAGATGATGATGAAAAAGAAGCTTTGTTAGAAGCTACAAAAAACGCGGAAAAAAGAGGAAGTGATAGAATTGAATATAAAGATTATGGTACTAATAGTCAATATGGAGATGTTGGTGGTGATAATGAAGAAAGTACCATGGATTTATTAAAAAGAATGACTGATCCTAAATATGCTTTAAAAACTACGTTTGGACAAATGGCATTTACAAAAAATGATGATGGAACTTATTCATATCAGGATAGGTACAATTTTAACGATGCTAAAGAGGGAGGAATGGATGCTTTTAAACAAGAACTAAAAGACAATCCAGATCTTACAACTTACCAAAAAATTAGAAAGTTTGCTAAATATCAAGGATCTGGTCCTGGAGAAGGATCTAAAGTAAATATAACATTATGACAACACCATTAAAGAAAAAAGGATGTGGCCCACGAGGTTTGGGAGCTCCTAACAAAATGATTTCACCGTTAAAGAAAAATGACAGCGATCCGTGTTGGGATAATTACGAGATGGTTGGAACAAAAAAGAAAAACGGTAAAACAGTACCTAACTGTGTACCAAGATAATAGAATATGTACGTACAAAAAAATAATCCATTTTCATGTACACCTTGTGGTCGTAGAAGAAACTATATGATGGTAGATAATATGGTATCACCATTTAAAGTAAAAAAGCATAAGAGTTGGACGCAAGCCGATAGAGATGAATACAGGAGAGAAAACCCTGATAGTGATTTAAAAGACCCTCAACCAGAAGGTGGGTCACGTAAAGATAGCTATTGTGCTAGATCTGCTGGTATACCTGATTGTAAAAATCCAGATGAAAACGGGGATTGTCCTAATGACATTGCTAGAAGAAAGTGGAAATGTGGACCTAAATAAATAAATTATGTGGAAATTATTTAAAGATAAAAACGAAATAAACGAAAAAAATATAATAGGATTTGCATCCTTTATAGTAATGACTTTATTTGCTGTAGCTGATCTTGTAACAAGCATTATCTATGTAGATGGTGGATTACAAATTAATGAAGTAATATATAACTCATTTGTGTGGGTTACATTAGGTTGCTTTGGAATATCTGCTTTTGAAAAGGTTAAGAAATAGCTTTTAACATATCATCAAACTTATCTAACTGGATCATATTCGATCCATCGCTCCAAGCCTTTTCTGGTTTTGGATGTATCTCAAAGAAATAACCGTCAACGCCTAGTGCTTTGGCAGCTTTAGCTAAGTGTATAGCATACTCTGGATTACCATTTGTTGTATTACCTGAATTAGGTTTTTGCATTGAATGAGTACAATCTATTATAACTGGTACACCTAATTCCTTCATGTCGATTATCTGTCTAAAATCTACAACAAGATCTCCCATGCCAAACATACTACCTCTTTCAGTCAACATAACATCTTTATTTCCTGTAACTCTTACCTTATCAATAGCATGTATCATATTCTTACCACTAACAAATTGTCCTTTCTTTATATTAACAGTTCTACCTGTTTCACCTGCAGCAACTAATAAATCAGTTTGTCTACATAGGTAAGCAGGTATTTGTATTATATCTACGTATGGCTCTAGCGCTTTAGCTTGCCATGGTTCATGTATGTCTGTTGTGATCTTTTCTATACCATATTCTCTAAGAGATCTAAACATAAATTTAGCTTCATCTATACCTATACCTCTTTTAGATAGTACAGATGTTCTATTAGCTTTATCAAATGATCCTTTAAATACATAATCAAAGCCATATTTAGCAGCAAGACATTTACCATATTTAGCAGTTGTACTTACTGTATGCCAGTCTTCAAGACTGCAAGGTCCCGCAATTAACATTGGTTTTTTCATATTGTGTGGATTATTGTTATTACGTGGTTTGGTATATATTTTCTTATTAATTTTTCCCATTCATCTTTTGACATTAATGTGCAGTGCATATTTTCACCATCAATAAAATAAGCGTATGAAGGACGTTGTGGTATTGATATTATTATTTTACCAGAAGTTAAACTAGCTATATCTTTTAATACATCTGGTATTTCTTCTAGTGGTATATGTTCTATAACATCATTAACAATTGTTAAGTTAAATTTAATATCTGGTCTTTTGTTATACTTAGGGTGATAAGGATCATATCTATAAAAACCAATAAGGTTTTCACCAAGATGCTCTGTAAACGACATATTATTAAGTATTTTCTTATGCCATGCTTCTGCTGATCCACAGCCATAATCTAATAATAGTGTACCAGGATTTTTATCAACAAATTCTTTAACATTTTTCAATATGTTTTTCAATCCTCCACCGTTACCATATCCAGTACTCTTTATTTTAAAAGATCCGTCAGGTTGTAATACTTTATATCTACCACCCTCGTGTAACGTTTTGTATTTGTTTGCGATTAACATCGCCTTGGGTGTTGATTTCATATCCTTCATATTTTGTTTCTATTACCTCTATATCGTATAATCCTAATATTCTATTTTGTTCTAGATTTTCTTTAGGATAATTGTCTTTCATTCCTCTGTATGCTTTTAACAGGTAAGGTGAATAAGCATATATACCTAAATGTCTATCACCATAACCTATATCAGATCTCGTGAACCATAATGCTTTATTGTTTTGGTGTATAACCTTAACATCATTTGCTTTAGCTCCTTTTGTATATGCTGTTAAGCATAATGGACTAAATGGTGATAATAATTTTTTCTTAATAGGTTTTATAGTTTCATGACTTATATCAATCATGTCTCCTTGTATATTCATTACATAATCGTAATTACCTACTAAATCTATAACAACTCGTTTAGATAATCTATGTGTACCATTGCTTGCTTTACCTGTCATGATACACCACTTTTGTGGTATTAATTTAGCAATACGTTTACTATCAGTAGCTACAAACGTGTCAAATCCCATCATACGTACTTTATCAAACACAAGACGTATTAAAGGTTCATCATCGAACTTTATTAACATCTTATGTTTGAGTCTAGTACTATTCAGTCTTGCTGGTATTACTACAGCTATATTCTTCATATCTCTGTACCTGAAGTTCTTCTACTTATATCATCGTGATTAAACTCAGCCCAATATAATTCAAAAGCTATACCATCATCAATACCTTCAAACTGATGAAACTTCCCTGGTTTTACCATAGTAAAATCTCCAGGTCTGAGTATTGTCTCATCAACAAGACCTTGATCATCTTGCCATACTCTGACAAGCATTGTTCCGGATTCAACATAAAATCCATTCCATTTAAATTTATGTTCATGTTCTGAACATTTAAATCCTTTCTTAAATTCTATTCGGTGAAACTCAAATACTCCATTCGCATGGACTTTTTCAGTCTTACCCCAAATCTTTCCTGCTTTCATATTCTATTAAATTTAAAATTTTCTCTATTAATTCTGGTTTCTTTTCTGCTAAAAAGAAAACTCCAACGTGTTTACCTTTTTGAAGATCTTTTATATCTTGTACTTTATAAGGAACATATCTACCACAAAATGTATTATATATTTTATTTGATATTGCCTCATTAGCACTTTCTATAAAAGGATTATTATTTATTATTGCTATCTTCATTTAAAAAATATTTAAAATTATAATAAGGTTCTCTATTCTCACTACGAATTTTAAAGTGTTTTATACTTTGATTCTTTTTATTATGAAAATGAACACTAGTGGATATTCTAGGTGTCATTGATTCAGCTTTATGATATTGACCTATAGGTATATATAATAAATCTCCAGGTTCTAATTCATATTCAGCTATAATTGTTTTAGGTTTTTCTGGAGCAAATTCCTTATACATAGTCCATTTTGTTTTACCATGATTATGCAATAAAAAGTTTTCAGTACTATCAGCGTGAGGTGGAAAGCTTTTGCTCCCGCCCCCGGGTGAACAATATACATTAGCACACCCCATCCCAAAATATCTTTCTATTGCACTGCAAATATCAACCAATCCTTCTTTTTGATATTCAGCCATAGGTATAACAAATGATTTACCTTGTTTCCAAAACTCATATACTTGATTTTTAGTAAAAAATGGTTGATCAAGTTTTTTAGATCTTACTTTGTCTAAACAAAACCTATCATCTTTATCGTCATAATTTAATATTTGCAAACCTCTTATATAAGGATATTGATTTACATATTTATTAAAATCGTCCCATGTATATAGATTCTTCATCCATTCGGTACAAGCTCCACATTGTGCTTTTATAACAAAATGTTCTTTACCCCAATATTTAGTAAAGAACTCTTGTACAGTCATCGGGTGTATTAATTCATCAAAACTATCCATCGCAACTTAAACAATTTTCGTTCATAGCAGCATCGGCAATATCACCTCTTAGTACTGATTCTGTTCTCATGTAATATAAAGTTTTAATACCTTTCTTCCATGCTTCTAAATGAACTTTGTTAATAAACTTAGGATCAACTTGAGATGGGAAAGCTAAGTTCAAACTAACAGCTTGATCTATATATTGCTGTCTTATCCCAGCTTGATTCACTAATTCCAATTGATTTATCTCTTTAAAAGTTTTATATACTTCTTTTATAGGTATATCCTTTTGAGGGCCTACCATAACTTTATTAAGAGCTTTAATACCTTGTACAGAACCGCCATCCTTTAGTATTTGTTTCCATATCTTTTCTGTATTAAGATTATGTTCTTCTAATACATTTACCAAAGTAGGGTTTTTACGAATGAACGTACCTTTCGCGCTTTGATCCGTAAATACGTTAGCAGCCCATGGCTCAATTCCTGGAGATATGTTTCCAGCAAGCTTCGAATTACTAACAGTGGGAGCAATAGCACGAAGGTGAGTATTACGCATACCAGTACCCACGCACCAGAGAGGTTCTCCAAAAGTCGCCGCAAGTGCCATACTTGCTCTTTCAGATTCGATTTTAATTTGTGAAAAAATTCTTCTTGTTTCATATTGCGCTAATAATCCTTCGAAGGGAAATCCTTGTTGTTGTAAATATGTATGCCAACCTAAAACCCCTAATCCTAACGCTCTACCCTTTTCAGCAGATCTTACAGCATTTTCAAATCCTCTTCTATTTTTTGCTTTTTGTATAAATTCCTCTAATACACCGTCTAAAAACCATATGCTATCATAAATTAAATTAGAGTCTTTCCATTCGTGGTATTTAGCTAGATTTAAACTAGATAAACAACATACAAAGCTATGGTTTTCATCCGTGTGTAATACAATCTCTGAACATATATTTGTCATAAATACTTTCAGAGCATTATCCTTATACATACTAGGGTTTTGTTTATTAACATTGCCCTTAAACATTATATAAGGCTCTCCTGTTGCTTTACGTTTTTGAAGTAGTTTACCCCATTTACGTCTAGCAACCTTATCACCGTCTCTAAGTTTACGCATAAACTTATCACCGATTATAGTACACTGATGTAGGTTTAATGATTGTCTATTTACATCACCCTTAGGTTCTCTAATTTCTAACCAATCTTCCCAATCCTTGTGATCTATATTTAAATTAACCGATGCAGCTCCTCTACGTACAGCTCCTTGATTAGTAGCTAGTATACTAGAGTCGTATAGTTTACAAAAAGGTACAACACCATCTGATGTACCATTCATTGTAATCTCTGCCCCGGCTGGGCGGATCTGATTAATACCAATACCAACTCCTCCACCATGTTTAGCTAATAGCATCATCTCTAGGTTTTTAGTTCCAATGTCTAATATACTATCAGCTACATCAATACCAAAGCATGATATAGGTAATCCTCTTTCAGTTCCTGTATTTGATAACACTGGAGAAGCTAAACAAAGCCAACCTTTCCATATGTAATCAAAAAATATGTCAGCCATTTCTGGCTTTCTTAAACGTCTTGCTACAGTTGTAGCCACACGTTCATATGCTTCACGTGGTGTTTCTCCATTATATAGATAACCACCAGTTATAGTTTTTTTGTATACGTCTGCGTCTGCCCACTCTGGGTAATCAACGCCTTTTTTCCATCTATTACTCCACATTATGTTATTAAGTGTTTAATCCAGGCGATAAGCCCATTAATGTTTAATGCAACAAGGTTCCATTGTTTTCTTGATGCTACTTGTACTAACACACAACAAAAGCCAGCTATGTATAGCACAGGTTCTACAGTCCATTGTGCAGCTACTAAAAAGCCCGCACCCATATAACCTACTCTACTAGCTAGTCTTTCGCTTGGTGTTAATTTTCTATTTCTTATTAAGAATCTTAAAATCTTTCTTTTCATATATTACCAGATATTTTCGAAATCTTCTCCCTCATTTGCTTTGCTGTAGTCGGTCGGCCTAATAGCAAAAAAGTCAGTATGGGTATGACCACCAGTAAGATGATAAAACCAATCCAGCTTTTTCGCGGCTTCTTTGTCGTATTCAAATTCTTCTGAGAGATCGGTGTATCCGAGCTCCACAAGTTTTTCATTTAATCTTTTCTTTATAAATTGTTTCAAGTCATAAGATTTTAACCCTTCAATATCCCCTGCCTCAAACATCTTATCTATATATTTCATTTCAGCATCATGCATGATATGTGCTGCTTCTAGTATATGTGGTCTGCAAGCTTGTTTTAAAAAGTCTTTTTCTTCACACATATGTCTATATAATCTACAACCCATTCTTGAGTGTAGAGATTCGTCCCTTACGGACCATTTCATTTGTTGGCCAACGCCTTTAAGTAAATTTCGTAACTGAAAGCTATAAAGTACTGCAAAGGCAGAATATAAAGAAACTCCTTCAGCGAAAGCACTAAAAACAGCCAATGATCTACCAATCTCAATAGGATCGGTGCCACTATATGAAACGAGATTATCAAAACGCTCAGCCGTAGCTGGCTCATGTAAAAACGCTTCAAAGTCTTCAAGTCCCAATGTTTCATTTAAGTAACTATAAGCTACAGCATGTATTGTCTCTTGACTTCCAAACATCATGGCCATCTGCTGTATTTCGTGTTTAGGAAACCATGATACTACTTTCTGAGTCCAGTAATCACTTACTGCACATTCAGTCTGAGCAAAACCTAGTAGTATATTACCTACTAAGTTTTTCTCTTCTTTTGTTAATTTTTCATTCCAGTCTTTAACATCACCACTCATTGGTATTTCAGTGTGTAGCCAGAATGCTTGAGCTTGTTTTAACCAACCCTCAGTATAATACTCAGGGTACTCAAAAGGTTTGTACGGTATACGTGCATCAAATAATCCCATATTAATCGTAATTAAGTGTTAAACAAATGTCAAATATAAATACATATAATACGTGATCTATTTTGTTATTATCCAGATCAGGATAATTTCTATACCCAAATAATAAGCCTTCGAATAATCCAAAGCTTAATTCCCATCTTGTTATTTTCATATTATCTTCCTTGTCCTCTATAGGGAGTACCGCTATAGTACTTCCCTGTTTTTTGTTTTGTGTTTCTATTTTTACTGTGAACACCAGGCCTTTTCTTTTTAGGCTTCCATTTGTAAGCTTGTAATATTAGTCTAGCCATTTTGTTTTAATATTAATTCTACTGTTGTGTCACATTCTTTTTGATTCTGAGGTTTATATAATACTGAGTTTAAATTATGTTCTGCATAATGCTTAAATAATTTCCATCTCATTGGAAAAGCTTCATTAGCTCTACCTTTTGTTTCTATTATAAAACCTTTACCAATAAAATCAGGAGTATATTTAATAGGTAATATCTTTTTATTACCTCTATCTTTATAATCACCTTTTCCATTAGCACATCTTTCATAACAAGTCTTGTTTAAATCAAAACCTTGAAAGATCGTATACGTACTACCTTCATAGGCAGCAGGTATCTTAGCCGCTTTTAATGCTTTATACATATAAGCTTCTAGTCCGCTAGCAAACTTAATCCCGTCTACAGTAATTTTCTTACTAACAACGGGACCTCGTTTTCTTCTATAATTCTTCTTCCTCATGTACATCTATATTATCTAGCTGCGTTTCATATTGTTTAAGCATTGATTCTTCAACCTCATCTTGTAAACATCTTTTTGCAGCTTCAATATACAATAGAGCATCCATTATCTCTTCTTGTACATCAGTTAAAAACATATGCAGATCTTTCTTACCTGTTTCTATTTCGTTTTGCATTGTCTGACCATATTTCTTTTGGCCTATAATGCTACGATCGTCCATCTTCCTCAGTACAGCTTGTACTATCTTGTCTTTTGTCTTAATCTGCATTTTTCACAAATGTTCCGTTAATCATTTTACCTTTTCGTTTCGATATAACATTGTATGCTTCTGCTATACACGTCTCTATATGTACTCCGTTCAAATGTGCTAGATTAGTTAATACTACAACCATATCACCTATTGCGTCAACAACTTCGTCATGGTCTTTTTCTAATGTAGCTTTAGCTAACTCACCCATTTCCTCTTGTAATTTAATCAACTGTGTTTTTGTATCGCCCTTGTCATATATGCCTCTTTCATCAGCCCATTGTCTAATGTTTTCAAACATTTTTAAAGGTTTCTTAGAGCATTTAACAGGTTTTCTTACGTCAACAATATCTGCATTCTCTATAAATACTGAGAAGGCTTTATTGTATACATAAGATCTATCATCGTTAAACATAGACGTTTTTACGTTCTTCATTATCCAATCTATTGAACGTGGAGTAATTATAAAATCGCCGTGTTCCGTTGTCCATTTATGGCCGATCATATCAAATAATCTACCTTTTAATTTATCTACTGGACAAGGAAATGTTGTAGTTTGTTCAGTCACGTTTATGTTCATATTCTTGTTATTTTTATTTAAGTTTCTATAAGGTACCATATCTACTCGGTAACCCCATTCACGTTGTAATTCTATCTCTTTACTTGATATATAATCTATATCATCAGAGCTTTCTAGTATTTCATATTCGTCAGATGAATATCCTTGTTGAACTGTGACCCGGTTATTAAGATCACAGGTAACACCAATCTTTTTACCTGGAATATGATAAATATAATACATCATAATTTATCGTTATATATATGCATGTTGTGTGCGTGATGGTAATACCATCCAATGTCCATATTTAATCTGTCTGCAACTAATTTTTGTAAATTACTAAAACAGTATTGGTCATTACAAAAACCGTACCAGAGGTCATTAGAACGCATATAAACAGACATATTCAGTTTATCATTAAGTATTGTAAATTGAACAGCATACGTACAAGGGGTATCTTTCTTGTATTTGTCATGCTCTTTACAATCGTATATACTAATAGCTGCATGTCTAGTTTCTTTCTTCTTTCTTAGTTTAGCTACGACATAATCAATTTGATTCTCTCGTTCCCATTGCCAACCATAGTTAGACATTACTTTACCTTTGCTATTAGACATCTTTACCCATATTGGTGGTATCTTACCGTATATAGACCCTAGCTTTGATATGCTATTGTCACCAGATAAATACCATTGCCATTCGGCTTCAGCATAATCATGTTTCCAATTACGATCTAAATTTGTAATGTGATTATCCATAGGATTCTCCATTCTAAAACCACAGTTAAATATAGCTTTGGTGTTATCAAAATCAACACCGGTCTCTATTATGTGATCCCATAAGTAATTATACGCATGATTAGCGTTATAAAATTTATCTTCCATATTTCTTATAATAATATAATTTATATTCAAATACTTTTTCCCATATTGTACCTGGTCCATAAGCATCAGACGTACCTAGTAATTTACGATTAGGATATTTTCCTTTCTCAATATCTACAACCCATACTCTTTCACCCCATTTAATTGCTCTTGGAGTTATACATATGTCATTATTGTGACACCAAGTATTAGCTTCTGATTCTTCTATACTAGGAGTGTAAACACCCATACCGTATTTAGTTTTCCCATGGTAAGGACTCATTCTTCTCGTCTAATACATTAACTTGTGGTACAAATGAACCTGATTTAGGTTCCCAAGTAAAAAATGATTCACCACCATTTTCACCCAGGTTTTGAAACTTAACTTTTAATACTTTTACTTTAGTATTTTTAGCTTCATAATCTCTATGTACTAACAAACCGTGGTAACTAGCGTCATACCATTCACCACCACCTTTTATATTATACATAGTTGGTTCTTGTATTTTTCCATTTTGATCTCTCATCATCTTTGTCGGATGTGCTACTATAAATGTTAAAACATCATACTTTTTACAGAACTGCTCTATCTTAGATAGATAATCCATTGTATATCTATTAACATCATCTGACACCGCGTTTACATCTCTTATTTTATTATAAGGATCTATAACTAAGCATTTAATACCTTTACGTTTTACCAACTCAGCACCTTTACGTAAAACAGACTCTAAACTATATTTATCCATATCGATAAAATAGTAATTGTCATTTACATGTTGAGATACTTGCTTCCATTGTTCGCCACCTATATCACCAGGTGATGGCATATCTCCCCATGTTTTCCTCATTAGTTTGTGAGCATGTAAATAAATAGGTGCGTTTTCAGGACTAGCAAATGCAGTCTTCCAACCATACTGTTTATTATACCCTACGACCATTTGATCAACAAAATCAGACTTACCGCTACTAGGTATCCCAGTAACAGTGATGAACTGACCAGTGTATGTACTGAATATTTGGTCAAAGTTTGGTAAACCAACTTGAAAGCCCGGTTTAAAACCATGTTTAACAAAGTCTTTAAGGTCATTTTCTACGTTTTTAAGTGTTGTTACATTTTCTAATGGTACCTGATGTGCGTCATGTATAGCATTCTTTAAATCGCTAGCTCCGTATTTAACTAAATACTCGTTAGCATCTTTACAATCTAAGAAATCTACTAAATAACAATTTTCAGCTCCAAGTCTACGAATAAACTCTTGCTTTAACATTGTTCCAGGTTCATCAGCATCTACTGCTAGTATTATCTTTTCTTTATCTTCAAAATAATCTATACAGTTATCTAAGTAATCTAAGTTGTTGTGATTTAACGTTGCTCCGTTAGGAACTGATATTACGTTAGGCACACCTGCCTCGTGTAAAGATAATGCATCTATTTCTCCTTCTACAATAACACATGTATCTCTATTAACTATACTGTTAATATTATAAAATACTTTCTCAGCACCTTTGTATAACTTAAAGTTTTTAGCACCATCTCTGTATTTTATATTTATAAGTTTATTACCCATAAAGTAATTAAACTTTATTGTATTCTCTTCCTTACCAGTTTGAGGCATATACTCAGGACCTTCAGAAACATTTAATGCTTCTAAAGTATCCTGAGATATTCCTCTAGACTTAAACCATTCTACAACTTTACTACTGGGAGCTTTATGACTTTTTGTAGAGAAAGTCGGGCGTACGTATTCACGTTCGCTAGATCCCTTACGTTCGTAAGTATGTAGTTGAAAAGTTGAATCACAGTTGTGGCAAGTACCGAGACCACGTTCCCAATCATAAGAAGCACATTTTTTCTTCTTATTTTCAGGCTTTCTTGTGTGGGAACACAAAGGACAAATCCCCTGTGTTTTACCCACTTCAAGATCATGCTGATTGAATTCATCAATCGCAAATCCATTAATCTCTCTATTTTCTACTTGCATCTATAATATTTAAAACGGTAAGTCTTCTTTTACTGCTGCCGCTGCTGGAGCTGCTTGAGCTACCTGCGCTGGCTGATCTTGTCTTGGAGCTACGGCTACGTTGTCACCGTTGGTCCATACTACCTTAACATTACCAAGATAAGTTTTAGCAGTTTTAGCTTCTCTTTCCTCTTTCGTTTGTTGAACGACCACAGGACCTTGATTGCCAAACTGATCTACTTCATCATTAATAGTAATTGTAATAGGTAGGTATTTACCTTTCTTACCTTCGATAATTTTATCTTTAGGTATTTCTTGAAGGTTAATACTTGTTGCTATTATACTCGCCATAATTAATAAGTATTTAATTGGTTAAACATTCTAGACATCTGAGTTTTTGTTGCACCCGTCAGTCTTCTTAAATTATCAACAGCTTTTACATGCGATTGATTTGTGTAAAAGTTATTTACACTTGTGTTCATGCCAGTGACATCACACGTTCTTTTTCTTGTTCTTGCCATATAATTAAATTTAAAGTGTTTTGCTTATGAAATATTGTTTTGGATTAAAATCCTTGGTTTTAAAGAACAGCTCATAAGCTTGTTCTGCTCTTTCGACCTTGTCTTTACCTGATTCATAAAATTCAGGTGAACAATCAAATATACCCAATTGGTGTGTTGTTTTGTCTATTACTATAAATAACATATCATATCCAAATAGTTTTCTATATATGTAAGCTTGAGAATCGTAGTTATATCTATAAGCACTGCCTCTAAATTTTCCAATATCTGCAGTTGTCTTTAAATCAATTACTAATTTCTCTTCGTGATTAACAATATCAGCTTTTCCTTTCCATGTATATTTATCTAGTGTTTCTACACCAGGTTGTTCATAATCTACCCATTCGCCTTGTATTAATCCTTTACAAACATTGTTATTCATCATCTTATCTTTCATCAATTCTATTTGATCTACTTCATGTTGTAATAAACACAACTCACCACCTGACATCTCTTTATAAACCTTAGTGTTTCTAGTTGTAGCTTGTATTATCTTAAACTTCTTGAGCTTATCTGGCTCAAGTATAGCTGTATGAAAATATCCGCCTACTAAAAACGCAGCCGATGGCTTACTAGGTTCTCCGAATGCCAGAGGGTTTTTTAGTAATGTACTAATATCTGAGTTGCTTAAGTATTTCCTGCCAAAGTCTCCATAATAATTTTCATCATCACGGAGCTTTTTAAGGATCTCTTCTTTCTTCATTCTATAGTGTTGTTAATTCCTTCTCCTGTTGTGGAGTCAACTGATACTTAGCTTTGATTGCATCTATTTTACCGCCTGATTTAACATAATCTACAGCCTTCTTAATATCCTGTAGTTTATCTTTACCATGCGTATTAGTAGCATCACTGTCTGCAGTATCATCTATTAAAAATAAATTTCCTAAAGCATATTTCTTACCGTAAGAAGATGCACTACCAAATTGCTGAGGTGTTTGCATACCTTTCTGCATGAGATCTACTCCAACGATAGCTTTCGCCTTTAGCCGCATACCTTTTTCGTCGTGTATAGCAGCAGTTGTTTCAATAATAGGTGTTGGTCCTTCAGATAATAATTTCTCATTAACTGTGACTGTAACACCATACTTCAATAAAAACGGTTTGATTGCTTCTAAGATGTCTTCGGCTGATCGGAAATTATATTTGCCGAAGGAGTTAAATCTACTTTTCTTCGATTTAAACTCAGTCTGGATCTGAGCCAGCTTTTGTTGTAAAGTCATATTTAATTTAATTTTAGTCTATATATATAATTACACATTAGCGAACACCATTTAAATGATTATTCACTCTATAACTTACAGATAATCAAGCACTTGAGTGTAGTCAACATTGTCTATCAATTTGTCTACAGCTTGCTTTTTTAACTGTGAAACTCTTACATAAGAGCTTTGTCCGGGTATACTAAGTTTTGTAGCTATTTCTTTAGCAGAATGCTTATCACAATCTAATCCATAGCTTAATCTTAATACTTCATACTCCCTTTCATTTAAATGCTTTTTTAGTAAACCCATTAAGTATACATTTAATAAAGCCATGTTATAAGGTTCTGATTTATCAGGTATCTGATATACCATATTCTCATCATTATTAGGTTTACTATCAATACTTAAAAATATACTGTTAAAAAACATTTCAACCATCTTTTTATCTTTACCAAAAGATCTCCTTATCTCGTTCATCTTGTGCTCAGGTATACGCATATCACCTCTATTAGAGTCAATGCCTCTACGTATCGCACCTCTTATTCTTTTAGATAAAAATGATTTGATAGTTTTCTCTTGATCTTCAGACTCACTTAAAAGAGTTTTGTCAAGCCTATCTACTGCAAAGGTTAAACCAGCATTACCTTCCTGTATTATGTCCATAATAGTCATAACACCTGAAGCTTGTTGTGATGTGGAAAATTTTCTTGCAATATTTTCAACAAGAGGTAAAAACATGGTAATAGTCTGGTCTCTATTTAAACCTGTAAAATCACCAGCTTCACATTGTTGTTTTAGGTGCTTCGGTACGCGATGTATAGCATCGGCTACGTCAGTCTTCCACCTAATATAATTTTTAATATTATACTTCTTCATTTAATATTTGTTTTTCTCGTTTTAAAGTATCACACATATGTCTATGTATGGTTCTAGTAGAACAACCTAAGCGTTTAGCAATACGACTGATAGTAATCTTTTCAGCTTGAGATATTATTTCAAGCATAGCGTCATATATCATATCTCTATCAATGCTAGATCTACCTATTAGTTGACCTACAATTTTTAATTTACCACTCAAGTCTAACCCAGAGTACGGTTTGAATACTACTTTACGTAGCTTGTTAACAGGTGGATCACCACCTTGATTTATAACATCTTTTATCATTTCATGTAGCAATTTATCTTTAATGAAAAAGGTTACAAAACCATTTTCTTTATCAGCTAAAAAATGACATATCGATGCAAACTCTAAATCAAGTAAATCATCATTGAGATATTTTAATACAAGCATGTGCCACTTCAATGATTTGTATGTAGTTATCTTAGCCTTGCTATTAAACAAGTGATAACATTGATACGTACCATCTTCATAGTATCTATATTGTTTGGTTTCAATAGTAGGTACATCAGTATCAGGATCTTTCCTATATATGATGCGTCTATCATTTAGCCATTTTAAATTTCTATCTTGTGACATTTGCCTATTACTTATTATATCTTATAGCCTATTGTCATCGTTGATTATTTCAACTCTGACGTTTTCCCATTTTCCACCCTTTATTGAATCATTGACTAAAAAGTCAATGCGATGTTTCCATCTTGAATTCATTCTATCTTCAACAGTCCATATACCGTCAAGATTACCGGCTCCGGTAACTTTAACTTTTACGCCAAATACCAAGCCTTCTGCTTCTAAATCTTGTGATACAGCTATCCATCTATGTTTTAATGGATTATTCATATCTATCTTTTTATTGCTAGCTGTAATATTCGGAGTACTATCCGTTTGCTCCGGTGTAGCATGATAAATCGTCGCTGTAACCAAAATGATTTTTAATATATTTTCTATCATATAATTGTTCTTTGTTATGCGCTATATGTTTTTTGTCATACACGTAGTATAACCAGTACGCGTGTATAGCACAATCACGCTTAAACTCATCAGGCATAGCCTGTGGCGGTTGTATAAACTTACCATCAGGCATACCAAATGGACAGAGCTCTAATGGCTCTTTACATTTAGTTATTGTCAAATGAGTTTTATTATATCTTTTATTATATTCATCACCTAATGCTATCATGTGATTGTAAAGCCAATAGTATTGTTTTACATTTTGTCTACACCATATTGTTGATGGATGGTTATAATGAGCCGTTTTATAAGGAATATAATCAGACTTATAACCAACCTCTTCTGCCCAATGGTGATGAGCTGTACAAAGCATTTGCGCTGACTCAAGTATCATCTTGACTACATGTTTATTATATTGTAGTCTAGCTGCCTTGTCAGGACATTTATCTAAGTAAAATATATTCATAATGTTTCTCGTATCATAATATCAGTTAGCTTATCGCATAACTGATCATAATTAGTTTCGTTTATACTATATTCTTGCTTGCCGTTTACATTTACTGTAACTCTCCACAAGACTTCATTTTTAAATTTTCTACTCATAGTTTCTTATAGTTTTAAATAGCGGGTGTCTGTACGAACCTGCTTTTGTTCTTTGAAAATAAGTAAAGGTAGCACGTTGACCTATATAGTCATCAACTTTCAGTAGCATATTTGCAAGGTCCTTGTAGGTATAACCTTTGCCCGGTGGACAACCGAACTGTACGCCTTCGTCATCTTGCATCAGAAACTTTCCGATCGTGCCTGTCCTTTTACCTTTACCTAATTCATAACCGATTATGGTTGCTTCAGTATCGCTGAAGTCTTTGAATTTCATTAAGTCGTAAGACCTACCGTGTTTGTATAAGCCATCTAGCCTTATGATAGAGCCTTCGTAACCTTCATCAAGATATTGTTTGTGTAATGTTCTAGCATAATTGTAGCTATCTACAAGCTTTGCAGGAACATATCTGACACAATAACTATATATATCTGAAGTTACTAGATTATTCATACGAGTTTTGTAGCTGTTATACTGCACGCCATCGAAATAATCGTAGCAATGAAACTGAGTTAGATTTTTAGCATCTAACCTGTCATCATCGGTAGGTTTTTGCTTACGAACTAATGATATAATTTTTTCGAAGTCATCTTTTAGATCATGATTGTATAACTCGCCATCGAGTACTACATCAGGTTGTTGATCAAAGAATGATTTTAAAGATAACTCAATATGAGCTATATTTTTAAATTGTTTACCTGTACGTGAGAACGCACCATCTTTAGTAAATAGACAGCGAACGCCGTCAAGCTTTGGTTGTATGTATAATGGTTTTGACCAGTCAACTCGATTATTATCAAATTTGTGGGCCAGCATCGGTTTCATCTGTGTCATCTATATTATCTAATTTTGTTTGTATAATTTCTAATCTTCGTTTTATTATCGCTGCTTTCATAAATTCTTCTTTACCTTCATATAAAGCTAACAACGTGTGTAGCCTAGCCATTTCAGCTAGCAAGAACTCTTCAGGTGATTCTCTGAAAGGCATAAAACCCTTCATTAAATCTGCCACACTCATAGGTGTAGACATTTGATGGTACTCTTGCTTGAATTTGTATAGCATTTTTTTGATAACAGCGTCAGTTATCAAATCTATAGTTTTATCATTTATATTATCCAAATCCATTCGTATTTAGTTTGTGAAATTAGGGTCTTCTGCTTTCATTAATCTTGTTTTACCATTAGCAAAATCAGTGTATTCCATATCTTCCATATACTTAGATATAATCTTCTCTGGTTTTAATACAAATACACATTTGGTTGAGTATCTATCCCAACAACTAATCCATATATCTTCTTTACCTGACCATATGATATATGTATATTGGTGATCTATATTACCTTGTTTAGGGTATAGATAGCAACTGTCATAGTAATGATCATGTACTAGCTTTGCAGCCATAGCACTACCATCTTGTCTACCATTAGCATGTATCCAGTTTGCTAACTGTACACCTTGCCATTCAGGATAACCATCATGATGTAAATACATATTTACATAGCTTTTGTCACTAAAGGTTGATGGTGGTGCAGCAAATCCTAATTCAGATTCTTCTGCATGTCGTCTATCTACGACCATTGTTAAATTTCTTGTACTCATTATTTTTTATTTTTATAATCGTTTCCCAGTATTACTGTCTGGATTTTATCTGTTAATTCTCGACTACATACACAATGTTCATATGGTTTGCCTTCAGCTGCGTCAAACTCTTGACATAGTTTTAATATAGCCATTATTTTATTTATGTTATTTAATTCCGCCATTTTTTATAGTTAATCTTATATTTCTAAGTTGACCATGAAAATTACTCCATTTATCAGATTCTTCTTCAAAGTATGAATGTTCGATTCTTTTTTTCATCTCTTTTTCTATAAGAGATAACAAAGTCACCATAACATCTTTACACATCATCTCTTTCTCTGAATAATGCAAAGCCAAGCTTAGCATAGTTAATAATATCTCCAAACCTACTAATCATAGGTTCTGCTTTATTTAAGTCTTCGTTGCTTACGTGAGCAGCAACTGAGCTTACTTGCTTATCGAAATAAGCATACCAAATAACTAATGGATCTACACCTAACTTTTTAGCCGTAGATTTAAAGTTATTTAATACATCTTCGTTTCCTGTAGTATATTCAGGACCTTTCTTATTCATTGTTTGTTGTGCGTGTGAGTCTAACTCATCTACCAGCACATTAAATTCTAAACTTGTCATATTAATCTAGTAATGTCATATAAGCTGAACTGTTCGCTGATCTGAACCAGTCTAAAGCTTTAATCATATCTTTTTGTAATTTTACTATTGCAGGATCTTGAATGTAGAAGTCGCCTTCTCGCTGCTGATGTATAGCAATTGTATACTCAGCACCTTTAATAAAATCATACATACTTAATTCTGGTCCTGTTAACTCACAGAACTCACCGCTAAATGGATTAGTTACAATGTCACCTGTTTTATACCAAGCTCCTTTAAACCATTTAGGTTGTTCTTGTTTATTGTTTGTTTTCTTCGTCTTCATAGTAATCGCCTGAGTCTAATAACTCATCTTTTTTATCGTTAAACAAATCTTCATATACATCTTGCCACCATTGTTCTAATTCATGGTTAAACTCGTATTCCATATCGTCCCATACATGAGGTTCTACCCATACATCACTACCTGATGTTAGTTCATCAATAGCTCTTGAGGACCATTCAGTATAATCTTCATAGTAAAAACCATCTTGTGATACATAAGGTCTCTCATCATGAGTACACCACCATATATCATAACCGTCATATGTTGATTCACTGTATATTTTTAGCATATGTTTTTTATCACACCAACTAGTATTATGATCTAGTGTACCACCATACTCTGAATTTATATACTCCATTAACCAATTAGCATCTGGTTCTTCCATGATACCATCAGTTTGAAGAGCTTCGTTTATTATATCGTCTGTTAGTAATTCCATTATCCTTGGTTTATTATATTCTCACCATATAAGAAATCATAAGCTGACAGTTTGTAGCTTTGAAGGTTTGAATAGGTTAATAGCTCTGATACTTCTCTCATTGTAAGCTCTGACCAAGTCATCTTAGACATAAGAGTGTATTTAAGTAGTTTAGCACTACTGTATTTTCTAGCACTAGCTTGCAACTCTGATTTAATATCAGGTTTTAGCAAGTCGTAAATTGATTTAAGTTTACTCATTGTTATTATATTTAATTGTTTATTATATTATCCGACTATTGTCGTATTTAATTTGTGTTGTGGACGTGGAGGGATTCGAACCCCCGTTACAAGATACTGTCTACTACCTTTGCTTACGCCGCGGTTGAGATACTGTCTTGACTTTCCAAGTCACGCCCAAATCCCCTCTTGTTTTCATCACAAGGCCTACTGTGTTACCGAGGGGTGCTTCACGTTCACATCCCATACTCTTTCAATGGTTCGAAACGTACTTCGCAAAATAAAGACTTACATCTGCTTTGTACTCCTATTTAAGATATACTCTGTACTCTTAATTTGAAGTGCATCAATGCTTTATCTATATATTCTATCAGATATACCAACCATCCACTCACAGTTAGTAGGCTTATGTCCCTTTAGGACTAGTAAATCCTCATAATCTTCATGTTGTAGATCTTCTCTTCTGATATTATATAGGAATACTCTACCCATTTCAAAGTCTAGTACCCATAAATATTTTCGTACTTCGAGCTCGTTGTGTATAGCATTTTTTCTTGCCATTTGTTCGTGCTCGCTTAAATCCTCAAAGTATTTTTTTACTGAATCACTCATCGTAGTATTTATTAGTTGTTACATCTAGTTTATTAGCTATGTGACGGCCGACCAGTCTCATGAGATAACTATGAGCTTCATTTATTTCGGTGCCCTCACTAGATTCTGGTAAGAACTGGCCGATTTGCCAATCACATTGCTTATATATTTCTTCTATTATATCTTTGGATATTTCTTTTGCTACTATATCCATTTGTTTTATTGTTGCCATATCATTTATCTTAAACATGTTCCATAACCTCGTCTCGCGGATAGCTTACGTATACGTTTCGCCTGAGCTTTAGGCATAATCTGTATAGTGTTGCCGGTTTTATGGTACGTAATTGCTACGCAACCATATGGTTCAGTGGTTGAACACTCGACGCAAGTGGTATACCCTAGGGCTACCCGCTGCGGAGGTATTATATTGTTTGGTTTACATTTACATTTCATATATTATATTATCTGACTTTATTCGTATTCAGTTTGTGTATTTTATTTCTTAGTTTATAAATATATATACACATTATAAAGAATACTATAGGTTCTATGATTACAAATATCCATATATTAGCTTCTTGATAGCTTATATTGAATACATTGCTAATCCATATTAGTATTTCTACACATAAGTCAAATAGTTCATTCATTTTTTATAATTTTTTAAATAATATTCTAGCATATAGTTCATTCTTGCCATTTGGCTCCATATTAAAGTCCTTGCTTTACCTATAGATTTTCTAATTTCTAGCTTACCATCAATCAAGAACATCTGTCTACTATTTTGATTATAAGTTTTATTTAGTTGATATGGTGAGTAAGTGCCGTTTTGTTTTCTTACATAGCCAGATTTAAAGCAAGCTATTCTTAATCTTGGTGTATCTTTTAGTGATCTACCTTGAGTTTTTAGCCATTTCTTGTAATACTCATTAGTATTAGCATATGTAGATACAGGAAACTCAAATTCTCTTGTACCATTTTTAGCTTGTCTTTGTGTAGTTACTTCACGAATACCATACTCGATCAGTAATCTTCTTGCATAAGCATTTTCTAATGCTTCTCTTTCTTGTCTGTATTTAGTATAACTCATAGTTTTTATTTAGAATATTTTTTAATCCACTCGTAATCTTTTTGGAAAGCTTCATCATTTGGTGCATATTTGTTCCATAGTTTACATAATTCTTTAGTCCAACCGCCTTCAGCTTCGACTTTATCATTAATTATATCTTGCTGAGCTCTACCGTTTTCGTATGCTCTGAAGTCATCACTCATCATATAAGTATGGTCGTGATATTTAAACATTTGTTTTAGTGTCAAGTCTGAAAAGTATTGTGGTTTAGACATAAGTATTATTTTTAATTTTAGTAAATGATTTAAAAGTTCTGTATTCTTTATCTGCTTTGTCATAGTATTTAGTATGAGGCCAGCGATATAACTCTTCTTTTGTACCATCAGAGTAAGTTAAAATAACTTGTTGTGGTTGATTAAGAGTATTAAAGTTAGTAAATTTAATTGTATTCATATTGATTTTATTATATTATCTAACTATTATCGTATTTAGTTTGTGATTTACACATAGTCTAGTAATAGTTTCTGTAATTCCTCAAGTGATAGATCACCTTCGATAAACATTAACCAATAGTCGAGTTTATTATCTTCCATAGTATTAAGATTTTAGTATTAGATAGAGTAATAATAAATATAGTACTCCAGTTATTAATGATAGCATAGTTTGTTTATTTTAGCAAGGACAGAATATCCATAGCGAGATATATAATAAATAGAATATCAACGCTACGAATAGAAAATCCACAATTAGTTTTCTTACTTCCTTCATTAGTATATTCCGAAGTTAGCAGTTGCTCCATTCGCTACATGGTATATTACCATTGCGATTCCACTAAACGCTATAGTTCCTAGCGCAGTCATCACTACATCCATAAATATATCGAATGGGTGAGTATTAGTTACGTATTTATACGCTTTATTGTATGTGAATTTAATCATAGTTATTTATTTAGTTATTAATAGTTTTCGTATACTACTTGTGTTACATGAGCTTTTTGCTCTTTAGTTAGTAGATTGTAGTGCATTCCATATAATCTGAAACCCACTTTTAATTTGTATGTATTTATGTGTGCCATAATTATATGTATTTAAAAGTTAATGTTATTTAGTACTAGTGTGAGTAGTCGAAACCCACCTCTGCTCCAAGACTAGTTATGATTCAACTGTATTTATACTCGAGAGAATAATGTAACGCCGAGTGAATAAAGAATTAGTTATTAAACTAACTCTTTATCTCTAAGCACCATTGGTATATTGTTAGTAGCTGTGTAGCTTTTATACTTTAACCAGCATGGTAAGTTAGTTAGTGTATCTTTCATTATTGAAAATACTTTGTCGTGATTGTAAGTTATCTTGTCACCTTTTTTGTTAGTGAATTCGAATGTTACATTTTTTCCGATTAGTGATTGTCTTACGACAAATCTTTTTGTAGTTAAATTACTCATAGTTATTATATTTAAATTGTTATTATTACTTATATTATATTATCTATTATACATCGTATTGAGTTTGTGTAAAAGTATATTACTTGTTTAGTTATTATTATTGTGTTAGTAGTATTCCGCACTGTCTCTCAATATCTAATTTATTATAGTTCATTTATAATTGTTTACTTATAATATAATATCTATTGTATATCGTATCTAATATGTGAAAATCTAGAATGAAAATTATTTATATATAATAAAAATAGTTATTAGTTATTGAGGATTAGCGAGGTATACAAGGAGGAAAACGAAATGAACATGGGGGCCCGGTGAAATAATTTGACTTTGTAGAAAAGCACAGAGTGAAGAAGAGGGGGTATAGTACCTTACTCCTATATATCTGATAACTTTTTTTTGTGACACTAGCCTTATAGTATACCTAAGTAACAGGCTGTTGTCACTATCTATCCTTATAAGATTATACTTAGTATAATCTTTAGGATAAATATAATTAATAATAGGCAATTGTCACATTTAAATATTTTTTATACTATGTGATTATCTCTATATGACGACACCATTTAAACTAAGATCAGGATCTTCACCCTTTAAACAGGACTTATCCCCGGCAGCAGCCAGGAGAAAGAAGAGACGTGATATTAGGGCCGCTAAAAAAGCTAAGCGTAAAGCACGTAAGGCTGAAAACCAAAGAATAGGGCAAACGTCAACACACGACTTGCACCATAAACCAGACGGAACAGTGGTCAAAATGAGCATCGCAAATAACCGCGACGTTTGGCAACACGGCGAACGTACAGCGTAAGTTTAACCAAAAACCAATAATTATGACATTATTTTACCAGACTAGATCGTGGAGTAGTCAACCACAAATAAACGAAGAAACCATTGAATTTTGGAAGCATTTAGCTGAAAAGAAAAACTGGAGAATAGTCCAGCTACCTAATGGATTTTATCAAACCGAATACCAGGACCAAGATGGTTCTTGGGTGGACGTAACAAGAAGAGAAACAATTGAATCGGCCGAAGCTGCTATTGATGGTAGCATCGAACATTATCTTAAGAAAGTAGATTTTGTTAAAGGACCGAAGGTTGTTAAGACATTTGAGTAACTAGGAAATAAAACGTAATATAATAAAATGGAATTTAATCATCCGAGTGAGATCGTGAAAGATCTTAATTTTGGCGATACTGCCAAGAATAAAATTATGAGTGGAGTAGAAAAACTAGCAACTGCAGTAAAATCTACTCTTGGTGCTTCCGGTAAGTGTGTAATTTACGAAGACGGACTTGGAAAACCAGTGATCACAAAAGACGGTGTAACAGTAGCAGAATCTGTTGTCTTGTTTGATCCCGTTGAAAATATAGGCGCGACACTTATTAAAGAAGCAAGTAAAAACACAGTGAAAGAAGCAGGTGATGGTACCACTACGGCTATCGTCCTTGCTGAATCACTATTAAAAACAGTGGGTGAACCTGAATATTTAGGTGCATCGACAAGAGATATTAAAAATGGAATTCAATCAGCAAGTAAAAAGGTTATGGAGTACCTTTCAAGAAGCTCCAAAGCAGTATCTGGCACTCAGCTTACCGACGTTTCAACGATTTCGTGTAATAATGATCGGGAACTTGGTGGCATTATTGCGTCAGCTTACGAAAAAGTAGGTAAAGATGGCGTAGTATTAATGGAAGAAAGTGATACTGATGAAACGTATGCAGAAATAGTAGACGGTGTGCAGTTCGATAGTGGATTAACATCATCACATTTTGCAACGAATAAAGATAAACAGATAGCAGAACTTCAAAACCCTGTAGTTTTAATAGTTTCATCAACAATACCTAGTATTAGAAAAATACAAAGTATATTAGAACATGTAATAAAGAATAAGAGATCATTATTAATTATTGCAGATGTCGATCCTCAAGTAAAATCGGCACTTTTGATGAATAAAGTTAAAGGTAATATTAATGTTAACATTGTAGATCCTCCTGGTTTTGGTGCTGGAAGGTTTGATACAATAGAAGATTTAGCATTTTTAACTGGCGCGTCGGTGATGAACGAAGAACTAGGAGATGATTTAGATCTGATCCAGCCAGATTGTTTAGGCGAAGTGGTAACATCTGTAACTAATAACAGAACTACAGTCCTGACAACTGGTGTAGATAAGAAAAGTCTACAAGAAAGGATTGATACTGTTAAAAAATCAATAAAAAACGAAAAAGAACCGTTTTTTAAGAAGAAATTACAAGAACGATTAGCTATGTTAACAGGTTATGTTGGCATAATTAAAGTAGGTGGTAACTCTAAAATAGAATTAAAGGAGAAAAAAGATAGAGTTGAGGATGCTATTTACGCAGTTAAAGCAGCTTTACAAGAAGGGATTGTCCCTGGCGGAGGAATTGCGCTGTTAAACGCTGCAAATAGTATAAAACCTAAAAATATAGGGGAGAAAATACTAGTAGAAGCCATAAAATCTCCATTTTTTACCATAATGGCAAACGCTGGTATTGAAAACTACGAAACACCGACCAAAAAAGGTGTTGGATACGACGTTACAACCGGTAAAAGCGTCAATATGATCAAATCTGGAATCGTAGACCCCGCCTTAGTGACAAAAACTGCGTTAAAGAACGCAATTTCTGTAGTTTCTACTATAATTTCCGCAGATTGTGTAATATCTAATATAAGAGTAGGACATGAAAGCGGTAAATAACTATATAATAGTAGAAAAAATTAAGCAAAAGCCTACTACCGTTGCAGGATTAGAACTAACTGAAAAATTAGACACTGACAACAGGTACTTAAAAGCAAAAATCGTATCAATTGGCAACCTTGTAGAAGGCGTTAACGTAAATGACACTGTTCACTACGATAAACACGCTGGGCATGGTATACAATGGAAAGACAAACTATACTATGTTATAAGAATACAAGACATAGTTATAGTAGAATGAAATTAAGTGCGCAAGATTTAAGAGATATAGGATTATTTAAATATTACAGGCTTGTTAGAAAATGGGCTTGTAAAACTTATAATCTTAAAGACGCGGATTTAGAACTTTTAATCTATTTAGATTGCAAAGGTCGATTTACACGTAATGACTTTATTAATGGTGTTTATACCTATTCTTGGGATAAAAACCGTTGGGAACGTCTAAGGCGTGATGGTTGGATCGAAGCTTGGAGACATCGAAATAGAACATCAATCAAATATAGTATATTCAAAACCTCATTTAAATGTAGTCAACTTATATCCCGAATATACAGGATCTTATTGGGTGAAGAGGATATTCCAACTTCAGAACGAAACATTTTTTTTAATAACAAATCATATACTGATAAGGTTTACAATAAATCTATTAGTGATATGATAAGAGATAAACATAGATAACATGGCTTACAAAGGATTTAAGGGCATAGGCCCAAATAAATATGGATCACCACTTAAGTTTGAACCTGTAGGGGAAAACATAATTTCAGACGAAGAAGCTAGTAGTGAGACTATAGATACTAACTACGGCGAACAAGACGTTATAGCGTCAGATATGACAACAGGTAGATCTGGTCATTTAGATGAAGTTGTTTTAACTGCAGGACCTAGAGAAAAAACTAGAGTTGAGCACAGATTAGATAAAACAGAAGAAAAAGCTATGCTTGCGGCTGAAGCTGGTAATGATGCAAAAGCAGCTAGACTACAAGCTAGACAAGTAAGATTACAAAATAGAGCTGATAGACAAGAAGGTAGAGATAAAAAGAAATATGCTAGAAAAGATAAAAAATTCTGGCGAAATCAATAAACTAAATAATTATGGGTAAACCAGGAGATAAAAATCAAAGTAAAGTTAGCAACATCTTTAAAAGAGTACCTAACGCAAATTATGAATCAACAGAGGCTATAGTGCCAGGAATTGGTGATGTTTCTGTAGATAGCGCTGAAGATAAAGAAATCAAGGCAAAAGCTGAGTAATGAACATTGTACAAAAAGTTAATAGTAGGGAAATTACTCCTAGGCACAATAATTATCAAGAGGTAACTATTGATGCTGGTGGGAACGGACCTGTAATTAACTTTAATGGTGTACATTCTAGAACTAGTGGCTTAGCTAGTTTATCACCAATTAAACAGTCGACAAGTTATCAAGCAAAAGAAGATAATAAAAAAGGTGGTTCAAGTTGGAAAGACTGGGGACATGCAGCTTTAGATGTAGCTGGTTTTATACCTGGAATAGGAGCTTTCGCTGATTTAGCTAACGCGGCTTGGTACACAGCTGAAGGTAAACATGATTTAGCAGCGATGTCAGCTTTTGCAGCTATACCTGGTTATGGGGATGTAGGAGCTGCGGTTAAAGGAACGTATAAACTTGCTGACCGAGTTAATAAATGGAATAAATCTTCTAAACTTCTTAGAGCAGCTGATATAGGTATGGCTGGTGATTTTACTCAACATAACCTTCAAGAATTAGGCGCTACTGATGGAACAAGTGGATTTTCACCATTTATAGGTAATGAAAAAGGAGAAATGTGGGAAGGTGGAATACCTGCAGCAATTCCAGCTGCTGGTGAATACATAGGTGAAAAGTATGAGGGAAGTAAACTTCAGAAGAAAGTAAATGAATGGGATATGAAAGATGGTATAGAAGGAAATAAACTGTCTCAATTTGGAGATAATATTAAAGGTGGTATAAGTAGTATAGGAGATGGTGTAAGTAATGCATTAGGTTTTGGTGATGATGATGATGATAATAAAAATGATAATAATAATGTTACTCCTTCAAATACAAATAATAAACCTGTAAAATCTAACAGACCTCAAAAATTTGTAGATTACTATAAAAATAAAAATAAATAGTGTAACTTATAATATAGATTATGTCGATACCTATAACACAAAGAGCTAAACAACAATTACACAACAATCAAGTTGTAAGAACACAAGTTGCTGCTAACAGCGAATATCCAGTTATTGAAAAAGATGATTTAGAACCTGGAGTTGTTGCAGAAGCTAACGATGATGGTACTATATTTGTAGATAAAGATGCTTCTCCTAAAAAAAAGGAAGAAGCTATAGTCCATGAAGAAGTTCATATGAATCAAATGGAAAGAGGAGATTTAGCATACGACGATGAAAACGTATACTGGAAAGGTAAAACCTATCCTAGAGATGAAATGGAAGAAGGAGCAAAAAACCTACCATGGGAAGCAGAAGCTTGGAAATCTAACAAAAAATTTAAACAACAAAACGCTTAATTATGGCTTATAAAGATAATGAAAAAGCAACACCTATAACACAAAGAGCTAGTGCTCTAAAATATACTGGTGCTGTAGATTTAACTAGTGGCAAGCAATTTAAAAAATTTCAAAACTTTAAAATAGATGCTGCTAAAGAAGAAGAACAAGAAACACAAGCTCCACCTCCACCACTTGATGAGGGTGAATGCGTTAATGGAAAAAATACTGTAACTGGAGAACCATGCGGTTCTACTGATGACGAAGGTAAGTGTGTTGAAGGAAAAAACACAAAAACAGGAAAGCCTTGTACAGAAGGTGCACCTAATGATAAAGCCATAACTGATTGGCTAAATAACAAAGATAAAACATCAGGTCTAACAGGACAAGAAGTAATAAACAACTTAGGTAATCTTTGGAAACTATAAAAACATTTAGGAATAATAAACAAAATAACAATGAGTAATTCACCAATAACACAAAGAGTACAGGCAGCATTGAGAATGAAGTCTGCTCTTAAACAAACGGACGAAGAAAAAGATAAAGATAAGAAAATCTTAGTCGACGATCCAAGAACCATGACAATTCAAGAAGGTCAATTTGTTGATCAAATTGTACCAGGAGAATCAACAGAAGTTAACGAAGGTTTAGAAGGATCTTATACTGGCAATAAGCTTTATGAAGGAGATTATTACGCGCCTGATAGTCCATTAGGTAGAGAAATGAAAAAATTAGGTATGACTAACATCACACCAGACGCTATCAGGAACTACGAACAATCTAAACTAATAGAGAATAAACAAAGAAGACTATCTGGTAATGTAAAAGATGACGGTGCTTTTGGTGATGTTACCGCTTCTGACGCAGAAGGTAATAAAAGAACTCTTAGTAATGAAGAAACATTAGCATTGACACCTGAGCAAATAGGGGAAAGAAATCAAACTACAACTCAACAAGGTCCAGATCAAACAGTATCAACATTTGAAGGAGAGAATAAACCTCAAGATTTTGCTGTAATGGGTCAGTATGATGCTGGTGCAGCCGCTAGAGGAAATCAAAAAGCAATTAATAAAGCTATGAGGACTGAACAAAAGCTTGGTGCTTTTGAAGGTGACAATCCAGAAACTGGAAAACCTTGGACAAAAAAAGAGAAAAGGTTGTATGCTGCTAAATTAACTTCCGGTCAAGATATGGGTTATGGAACAGGTGTTGGTATAGGTGGTCAAAGCTACGAAAAGAACAAAATGGTTTATCAGAAAAATGTTGGAGGTACTGAAAATCAAACATTCACAAACATTGATGATCCTAAATTTAGAACTTCAGCTCAGATAAATCCAGACACAGGTGAAACAGAATTAAAACCTAGTATGGTAACTACACCTGAAAATAACACACCAAGAGAAGAAGTAAGTAGTGTTGGTGAATTACAACAACAAGAATTGCAAGAATTAGAAACTAAACCAATAGAAGCTGATCTTAGCGCTTTAAAACCAAGAGCACAAGCTGAAACAACGGACGATAAAGATAATACTGGTAAAAATACATTTTTAGCTATGAAACAAGGTTCAGCTGTTAAAATGTCTCCATTGAAAAGTAAAAGTAAAGCGATGAAGATTTTTAAAGAATCTGTTCAGACAGGAATGACAAAGAAAAAGAAACCAAATTTTAATAAACTTGATGCTGAAGACATAGATTTTGTAGAAGTACCAAATACTAAAAGTTCAACAGATTTAGTTCCTAGCGGACCAGGAAAAGGTGGTGGAAATATAAATTTCAAAAGCGGTGGAACTGAGAACTTTGCTAAAACTGCTGGTGAATCAACATCTTTTAAAGCTGGTAAATATATTGGTAAAAACATTTTAGGACCAGGAGGAAAGATTATAAAACCTATTGTTAAATATGGTACAGCTGCTGCTGTAGGTGCAGGTGTATATTCAATGTTTAGTGGTAGTGATGGTGATAAAACAGAACAAAACACTACTACTGGTGGTGGTGGAACAGGCGGTGGCGGAACAACTACCCCAACAACTACAACTACTCCATCAACTACTCCAGTAACTAAACCTAAACCAGTAACAAAAATTGGTGGTATTCGTAGAGATTTACCTACTGGTGCTGATTATAGCCCAGGTAGTGGTAATAGAAATAATGTAACAGTTGGTAGATCGTTATCAAACACTTTAGCATCTCAAAACGAAGCTGATAAAATGACAAGAGCTGAAGGTAGACAAGCTAGAAAAAATATGCGTTTAGCTAACAGACAAAAGAGAAGAGCTATGAGGAGAGCAAATCCTACCGCAATTGGTGGAACACTTAGATCTTTTGCTGGTGGTAAAACATATGATAGCAATATCAATAACTTTAAGCAAAATAATAAAGGTCAATTTAGTAAAACAAAAAGACCAGGATATAACGCATAATTATGAGCAAGATATTAGGCAAGCTATTCGGTAATGCCGGAGGTAGTGTAGTAGATAAGTTAGCAGGTGTTGCTGACAGATTTATAAGAACAAAAGACGAGAAAGCAGAGTTTGAAAAGCAAATGACTCAGATATTAATTGATGCTGAGGCAGCTATGCAAAAAAACGTTACAGAACGTTGGCAAGCAGACTTACAACATGGAAACTGGTTAACTAGATCAGTTCGTCCATTAGTGCTTGTTTTTCTTATTGTTTGTACAGTTATAATGGTGTTTATTGATAGTGGATCTTTAACCTTTCAAGTTGAGGACAAATGGGTGGATCTTTTACAATTAGTCCTTATGACTACTATCGGTGCCTATTTCGGCGGACGAAGTGTTGAAAAATATAACCAAATAAAAAAGAAATGATATGCCTAGAATTAAGAATATTCAAAAAGATCTTACGCTTACATCAGAAGATAAGTTACTAGGCAGTGATAAAGATGGCGCTACAAGAAATTACTCCTTAGGAGATATAGCTAAATTTGTAGAAGATAACAGTGCTGGCGTATTTAAACATGTACAAACCAACGCTGCTGCTACTTGGACCGTCACACATAATTTAGACTTAAATAATTACTTACCTAATGTAACCGTTAAAATTAGCGGTGGTACATATGCAAATGTACAAGCAACAGGTATAGTTACTTATGTAAACAAAAACGAATTAACAATAGCATTTAGTTCAGCTCAAGCAGGACTTGCTTATATAAGAAAATAAACAAAACTATAAAACAACAAAACTATGGCAATACCTATTTTAAATCATTTAGATGTCAAAGGTAATATAGACCTTAATGACAATCAATTACAGGACTTTGTTGTAGATCACTCAACGACTGGCGATGCCGGTAATACTGCTGGTAAGCTGATCTATGATAGTGGTACCTTAAAATATTACGACGGCGCTAATTCAACTTGGCAGTCAATCGGTACTTCCTCAGGAAGTATGAGCAGTTTCAGTTTAACAGGTGACTCTGGTACACCTGAAACAATACAAGATGGCAACACGTTAGATGTGGCTGGTGGAACTGGTATAACAACAGCCGTTGGCAGTACTGATACAGTAACAGTAAATTTAGACGCTGCACAAACAGGAATAACATCAATTTACAATACCTCATTAAAAGTTGGTAGAATAACCGATCCAGGTGATGGATCAGGTGAATGGATCGACTTTGGGAATGATGGTAGAATAACATTAAGAGTAGATGGAGGCGAAGCAAGATGGAATGGATCTGCTTTTATACCTGGAAGCGACGGTGATAAAGATTTAGGATCTTCTACAAAAGAATGGAATAACCTATATATTGACGGTACAGCAAACATTGATGCTTTAGCAATGGGTGTTACAGTTACAGCTATTAACGATACTGATGACTTTAGTGACGCTTCAGCTACAACTTTAGCAACATCTGAATCTATTAAGACTTATGTTGATGATGCAGTACAAACAACTGAAGAGGTACAAGATATAGCTGGTGCTATGTTTACAGGTAATACTGAAACAGGTATTACAGCAACATATCAAGATGCTGATGGTACTATTGATCTTGTTGTTGGTACACTTAACCAAGATACAACAGGTACTGCAGCGATTGCTACAACAGTAACAGTTGCAGATGAATCTTCTGATACTACATGTTTCCCATTATTTGCTACTGCAGCAACTGGTGATCTAGGACCTAAATCTGGTAGTAATTTAACATTTAACTCTAGTTCAGGATTATTAACAGCAACTACTTTTTCTGGTAATTTAACTGGTAATGTAACAGGTAGTTTAATAATTGGTGGTCATACAGTTGACGATATAGATATTACTTCAGAAGCTTCTGATGCAGATGATCATTTAATGACCGCGCTTGCTATAAAGAATAGAATTGAAGATTATGGTTATTTAACAAGCTGTAACAATAGTAATTGGTCTGGTACTGATTTAGCAATTGCTAACGGTGGTACTGGCGCATCTACTGCGGCAGCTGCAGCAACAAATCTTCTAGCAACTTCACAAGGTGGGGCATTATCGATTGGTGATGGTTCTGATACTATTACAATACCAGGTGATTTAGTAGTAACTGGAGATACAACAACAAATAATGTTACTACAGTAACTACTTCTAATGGAGTTGTATTTGAAGGTACTACTGCTGATGGTCACGATGGTACACTTAAATCAGTTGTTGCTGGAGCTGATGTAACATACACGTTACCAAACGTAACGGGTTATGTAGCTTTATTCTCAGCTGATCCAAGCACAACAGCAATATCTGCAACAGTTGCTGAACTTAATATAATGGACGGTGGCACATCTGCTTCATCAACTACAGTTGCTGATGCTGATAGAGTGGTACTTAATGACGGTGGTACAATGAAACAAGTTGCCGTTACAGATTTAGCTGCTTATTTCGATGATGAAATTACAGCAATGCCAAATCTTGTAAGCTGTGGCACAATTGGTTCAGGTACATGGCAAGGTACAGCAATAGCACATGATTATATTGGATTAGATGCAATAGACGGAACTAATATTCAAGATAATGCTATTAATTCAGAACATTATGTTGATGGTAGTATTGATAACGCTCATATCGCTGATGATGCTATTAATTCAGAACACTACGCTGATGGATCGATTGATACAGCTCACATAGCGGATGATCAAGTAACATACGCTAAAATACAAAATGTAAGTGCTACAAATGTAGTATTAGGTAGAGATAGTTCAGGCGCAGGGGTAATAGAAGAAATAGGAGATTCAGCTCTTAGAACAATACTTAATGTTGCTGATGGTTCAACTTCAAATACAAAAGCAACTCAAACGCAAGCTGAAAATGGTAGTAACGATACTGTGTTTATGACACCTCATAACATTGGTAATGATAGATGTGTAACAGCAACTATTGATGTTAGTTCATTAGACAGTACGCAAAAGAAAGCTTTAATAGATCACAGTCTTAATACACCAAATGTTATTGTTGAATGTCACGGACTTACTTCAAAAGAAGTTGTTATATGTGAGTATCATAAAGATAACAATGGTTCTTCATCTGATGACCATTTAACTTTCCATTTTGCGGCAGTACCAAGTGAGGATATAGTTGTTACGATTACTTCTGCTAAAGGAGCAGCAACAGCAACTCCTACATATCCAACATCTTAATAAAAATTAAAATACGGCGGTACATTTGTGCCGCCAGTATTAACTTAACTGTAATAATATGGGAATACCAACACATAGTCATTTAGAACTCGCAGATGATGTTCACTTAAAACTAGGAACTAGTGCGGATGCATATTTCTACCACAATGGTTCAAACACTTATTTAGGTGAGAACGGAGTAGGAGCATTATATATACAAGGCCAATATATGTATCTTCAAGCCGCTGGCGGTGATACTTATATTGATATGAGTGATGGCGACAACGGTAGGGTTAGATTATTTTACGACAATAGTGTTAAGCTAAGTACGGCAAGTTCAGGGATTAGTGTAACAGGCAATGTAGAAGCCACTTCCTACATACAATCCGATAACAATTTTCTTTCAGCCGGAACATTAAAGTTTAGAAACAATGCAGATAACAGTTGGTTAAATGGCTTTAGGAGAGTTTCAGGTGCTGATACTTTAGAATTAATAAATATTTCAGATATAAATACTAGTGGAGGTGGTACTGTAACTTTTGCAGGTGATATAGATGTAACTGGCAGTATTAAAGTAACTCAAAACATACGTAGAACTGTGACAACCGCAAGTGAGTCAAGTAATACGCATACCATGGATTTAACTACTAATGATAACTTTAATGTAACCGCAACAAATGCTACTAATACTTTAGCTTTAACTGTTGCTTCTGAAAACGTTGGCCAATCTGGTATGATAGTTATAACAAATCCTGCAAGTGTAGGATCATTAGCTTTTGCAGCTTTACCAAGTTATATGTTAACACCTGATGCCGCAACATTAAATTGGGTTACATCTGCTAACGCTATTCACATAATAACATATTATGTCCATGCTACTGATAAAGTGCTTTGTAATTATGTTGGTAACTTCAGCTAAAACAGTCAATTATGTTAAGATTTTTATGGAGAAAAGATTTCTGGTTAAAGAACACAACAGGTTCGTTTTCAACTTCAACGGCCACGACTTGGAGTACGTCTAAAAGTACGACAACAACATATAATACTTCTAAAAGTACAACTACTACTTGGTCAACAAGTAAATCAACTACAACAACATACAATACTAGTCGTTCTACTAGTCATTCTACAACAACAACATATAACACTAGTCATACGACTAATACCACTACTGAGTGGGCTACTAGTCAAGATACTACTACTACTTACAATACAAGTCATAGTACGACTACAACTTGGACGAGTTATTGGAATACTAGTAAGAGCACCACAACAACTTATAGCACTAGTAATAATACAACCACTACGTATAATACTACTAGAACAACTGAAACTACTACTACTTATAATACAAGTAAGAGTACAACTACCACGTATACTACTACGTATAATACAAGTAAAACAACTACTACAACGTGGAACACTACTAGAAGTACGACAACAACATATGAAACAAGTCATTCAACAACGACAACTTTCAACACAAGTCAAAGTACAAGTTCTAATACAACCACGACATACAATACTAGTAAAACAACTACTACTACGTATAACACTAGTAAAACGACTACTGAAACGTATAATACAGAGCATGATACAACTACTACGTATACCACATATTGGAATACAACTAGAAGTACAACTACTACATATAATACGACTACCACATATAATACGTATCATAGTACAAGTCATTCGACAACTACCACGTGGAATACTAGTAAAACTACGACGACTACATACACAACATATTATGCTACAACTTGGAGTACATCAAGAAGTACGTCTCATACTACTTCAACTACGTATAATACCAGTCATAGTACAGGAACGTCTCATAGTACAACTACAACTTATAATACGTATCATAGTACTTCTCACAGTACAACTACAACATACAATACAACGTATAATACAAGTAGGAGTACTACTACGTCATATACCACATCGTATAATACAACAACAACATATAATACTAGTCGTACAACAATGACTTCTTATGCAACTAGTCATAGTACAACTACAGTATATAGTACAAGTAAAAATACTACTACAACATACGCAACAAGTCATTCAACAACAACGACTTGGCAAACAAGTCACCAAACTGATACATTTACAACAAGAAATACTGGTACAACAATAACCGGATGGAACACGAGTCAATACACAAGTAGAAATACATTTACTGATGGTGGTGGCGGTGGCGGCGGCGGTTGTTTTAGAGGATGTATATAAATTAAATAATTATGGCAGAACATCAATTTAGAGATTCATATTTAGCAGCAACATTAACATTTGAAGATGATAAAATAACATGGTATTGTCCAGAAATGAAGGATGTCAGAGAAGTTATGATGTCTTGGGAACAACCTATTATGACTAAAATGGCTGAGGTTGCTGTATCTGAAGGAGATCATGTTTTAGAATGTGGTTTTGGTATGGGTATATTATCCGATGCTGTTCAAGCGAGAAATCCTGCTTCTCATACTATAGTTGAATGTCACCCTCAAATAATAGTTAAACTAAATGAATGGGCGGCAGATAAACCTAATGTAAATGTAATTGAAGGTAAGTGGTTTGATCAAGTAAGTGAACCACAGAAATACGATGTAATACTAATGGATACTTATGTAGATGACGATCTACATCCAAGCTTTGCTGGATTTTGTGAAAGAAAAGCTAAAGATAATTGTAAAGTAAGTTGGTGGAATTTTAGTGGCGGAACAACAGATGAATGGATGATGTTTTATTGGAATAACGTGTCATTTACAGAGGTTACGGGATTAAACCCACCAGAAAACACGTATTATAATAGAAATAACTATTTTATACCATTAAAGATTTTAAATCAAAAAGCAAGGACACATGGTATATTAGACACATCAACAGTGCATATATCAGAAACTGAAACAAAAAATATTTTTAAAATAAATACAGATCAAGATATTTTAACTTGTGAAGATCCGTCTAATCCTAATTTAATAGTAAAAACAGGTGTGTTATCTTATGGAGCTAAATGTAAAGGTGTTTATAATATAAATGATGGATTATTGATCGTTACTGGAAATCATCCAATGATTATTAAAAGAGATGGATCTTGGATTGAAAAAAATATGAATGAATTAGTTGTTGGTGATAAGTTGTATAAAGTTGATAATACTGAAGTAGAGATTACTAGTATAAACTTTGATAGCTCTGAAACAATATATACTATGGTTAGATTAAATTCTAATGATAATTACTTTATAAATAATATGTTAATTAAAAACGGAGGAAAAGATGCCTAATACTACAACATCATGGTGGACTTCTTGGCTTACAAGTAGAGAGACGTATCACGCTACGTCTTACGACTCGTATTATCAAACGTATTTTAATACTAGTAAAAACACTACTACTACATATAATACATCACATACAACAACTACATCGTGGAATACAAGTCATAGCACTACTACTACGTATAACACTAGTCATAATACAACTACGACTTACAATACTAGTCACTCCACTGGTACGTCTCATAATACGTCTCACAGTACTACTACCACGTTTAATACATCTCGTAGTACATCTCATAGTACTACTACCACGTACAATACTACGTATGCTACTAGTCATAGTACTACAACGTCTTATAATACGACAACAACGTATAATACATCTCATAATACTACGACAACATATAATACAAGTTGGAACACTAGTTCAAATACATATAGAAGTACTTCTCACGATACTACAACAACTTGGGCTACGTCTCAAAGTACTACAACAACATATAACACTACGTACAATACTAGTCACTCTACAGCGACATCACATAGTACCACTACAACATGGCAAACAAGTCAGAGTACATCCCATACTACTGAAACAACATATAGTACATCTCATGATACGACTACGACTTACAACACGTCTCATGATACTACAACTACGTATAATACATCACATAGTACTACGACCACTTGGACAACAACTTGGAGTACATCTAAAAGTACTACTACGACATATAACACGTCTAAGAGTACAACGACAACATTTGCTACTAGTTCAAATACTACTACTACGTATAATACTAGTCACTCAACTAATCACTCAACGACTACGACATATAATACCAGCCACACAACTAATACAACTACAACGTTTGCAACAAGTCATAGTACTAGCACGTCGTATAATACGTCGCACTCTACTACTACAACGTGGCAAACAAGTCAAAGTACAAGTTCTAGTACTACCACAACGTACAACACCGCTCGCACAACCACTACAACCTGGAACACAACTAGAGCAACCGATACTACGACTACATATAATACGTCTAAAAGTACTACTACAACCTATAACACAACTTATAATACGTCACATAGTACTACAACTACATTTAATACTAGCCAAAGTACTACAACTACGTATAACACAAGTCACAGTACGACAACTACATTTAATACTAGTCAAAACACAACTACTAGTTGGAACACAACCACAACAACACAAACATCTAGATATAATACAACATATAAAGATATGTCTACTATGGTTGATTATTTAAATAGAGCATCTAGCACAGCATATACATCTTCTGATACTGTAAACTTCCTTACAGTTTGTGATGATTCTGCTGTAACACTTGATCAAACGTATTATCACAATGGTAGTGGTGCACTTCCGGTTGCTGGAGATGTTGTTAAAGATGGTAATGGTACTCACTTAATAGCTGGATATTATAGAGTTGGTCAGTTGTCAGATAATAAATATATTAGAATCATGAGTAGCGTTGGTGTTGTTCAGAACCTAAACGATTGCGCTTAGAAATAAGCAATATTCTGTAACTATATATATAATAACGAATTAAATTTAATAATATGGAAATGTTTAACAAAAAGGTTTTAGACGGAAGGATAGGACCCTTAAAGAAAAACACAAACCTAGATGACTTAGAACAAGTTGAGGGTTATGTAATTAGAAAAGCAAGCGAAGCTGGTTTAGAAACTAGTTATGATGTTATGGCAGAAGAAATGCCATATTTTAAAACCATGGGTTATACATCATATGGTACTAGTTTTATAATGCAACCTTTAAATTTAAAATTTAGAACAGAACAAATAACCGATGCTTACAATGATGAAAATGTAGATATTTTAGATTGGTCTGGATATTTAAATAAAAATATTAAAGATAAACAAGCTAACAAATATCAGCATAGAAGAAAAGTAGATACAAAAAAATATCCTTATAAGGATTATTTAGTTGTTTTACCTGGATCAAATAAGTTAAAAGAAATAGCTTGTTTAAACAAAATGATAGCAATATCAAAAAAATACAAACACAATATATGGTTTAAACCACATCCTATAACAAAACATCAGTTTATTGGTGAGTTACAGGATTTATTTGGAGAAGAAGCTATATTACATAGAGATATGGATTTGTATCATTTTTTAGTTAAAGCTAAGAAAGTATATACAACACATGTTAGTGAAAGTGCTTTGTATTCAATTATATTAGGTAAAGATATTGAACCAATAGATGTTTGGCAAACAGTACATAGAGGATCTTTTCATCATATAAATGCTAAATTATATGATACAAAAAGTATAAAATGGATAGATAAAACGTTTTCTAGTCCTAAATCAGGTGTAATTAATCCAAATGTTGATAAAGATTGGAAGAAGAAAGTAGATCAATACTTTGAGTATATATTAGCTAAAAGGCATTATTATAAAGATTGGTTTATAGATAATAGAAAACCTAAGAATAAGAAAAAGTAAAAAACGTGACAATTGCGTGATAATATAAAAGTGAAATAAAGTTTAATTAAATATAAAAATTATGGCAAAAGCAAAAGCAAAACCTACAAAGGTTACAAATGAAGAGTTAAAGACTATACAAGAATATGTTACAGCTATCAACAAAACCCAAATGGATGTTGGTGGTTTAGCTTATCAACAACAAGTTGGTATACAAAAAATAGCTACTTTACAAGACAAACTAAATGAATTTAACGTTGGTTTACAGAAAAAATATGGAAAAGTTTCTGTTAATATAAACGATGGAACTTTAAAAGAGACTTCAAATGAGCCAGTTAATTAGAAAAATTAGTATAGGTAAAGATTATAAAAACGAAGCTATGCATTACGCTGTTGGCCAAGAGGTTTACGGAGGGCATACAATTTGTGATATAATTGAAGAAGACGATAAGTATAGTATATATATACAAAAAGGAGAAGAAGTTCTACCTTGGAAAGACTTTAATAAAAATATGGCAATCGCTATAGAGTATAATTTAGAGTATTAGTGAAAGGTTTATATAACTTTATAATAAAACCTAAAAAAAATCGTTATAATAATACTAAAAAAATTGGTGGAAAAGATATAATTGTTAATACAGATATATTTCAACATCAATATGTTAGTAGAGAAGCTGTTGTAATTTCTACACCTTCATCACTTAAATCAGATATAAACGTAGGTGACACTATAATAGTGCACCATAATGTTTTTAGAAGATACACAGATATTAAGGGTGTGGAAAGAGACGGCAAAGGTTATTATAAAGATAATATGTATTTTGTTTTTATTGATCAAATATTTGCTTACAAAAGAGATAATAAGTGGATACCATTAGATGATTATTGTTTTATTAAACCAATAAAATCTTATGACATGTTTGATACTAATAAAGAACAACCTTTAATGGGTATAATAAAATACACAAATAAAAATTTACCTAAAGTTGGTAGTTTAATAGGTTTTACACCAAATAGTGAATATGAATTTATTATTGATGGTGAAAGATTATATAGAGTAAGAACACAAGACATTGCAATTAAATATGAATATCAAGGAAAAGAAAAAGAATATAATCCAAGCTGGTTATAAAGCTGTAGAGGAGTTAGTTAAAGTAGCTAAAGAACCTATAGTTGATAGTGATGATGATATATCTGCGGATAGGTTAAAAAACGCAGCTGCAACTAAAAAGTTAGCTATATTTGATGCTTTTGAAATACTTACACGTATACAGGAAGAAGAGAATATGTTAAATAATAAACCAAAAGAAGAAAAGAAAACTATTGCTTTTGGTGGATTTGCAGAAAGAAGATCTAAATAATGTACGAACAAACCTTGTATAAAATAGTAGATGATATAAAAATCAATACTATTAAGAGACTTAATAAGTCTAAAAAATGGAAATATGGATATAATAAAGAACATGATGTTATTGTTATATCTAAAACAGGTCAAATAGGAGATGTTATTGAAGTCCAAAATTTAAAAATAGCTCTACCTAAAGTTCCTAAAAAAATACATAAATTTAAGCATGACAAATGGCAGGTAACACCATATCCAAAAGAATTACAAAGAATCAAAACGATATTTGATTGGAGAGAATATCCAGAAGATTTTAAAGAAAGTTATGCAGATTATATAGAAGAAGAATTTAGAAGAAGAGAAGAAGGTTTCTGGTTTTATAACTTAGGTGAACCAATATACATAACAGGCACACATTATATGTACTTACAATGGAGTAAGATAGATGTGGGTAACCCAGATTTTAGAGAAGCAAATAGATTGTTTTATATATTTTGGGAAGCTTGTAAAGCTGATCAAAGATGCTATGGTATGTGTTACTTGAAAAATAGACGATCTGGTTTTTCGTTTATGGCGTCAGGTGAAATAGTAAACATGGCAACAATATCAAATGATGCTAGGTTTGGAATATTATCTAAAACTGGAGCTGATGCTAAAAAGATGTTTACAGATAAGGTTGTACCAATATCAGTAAACTATCCTTTTTTCTTTAAACCGATCCAAGATGGTATGGATCGACCAAAAACAGAATTAGCATATAGAGTACCAGCAACTAAATTAACTAGAAGAAAGTTAACTAGTAATGATAAAATAGAAGAACTATCAGGACTTGATACAACTATTGATTGGAAAAATACTGGTGATAATAGTTACGATGGTGAAAAGTTAAAACTATTAGCGCACGACGAAAGTGGTAAATGGGAAAGACCAGATAACATATTAAATAACTGGCGTGTTACAAAAACAACATTAAGGTTAGGTAGTAGAATTATTGGTAAGTGTATGATGGGATCAACATCAAACGCCTTAGATAAAGGTGGCGACAACTTTAAAAAATTATACAATGATTCAGATGTTACTCAACGAAACCGTAATGGCCAAACTAATTCTGGCTTATACAGTTTATTTATACCAATGGAGTGGAACTACGAGGGATTTATTGATGAATATGGTATACCTGTTTTTAATACGCCAAAAGAAGAAAGATTAGATCCATGGGGAGATTTAATTGATATAGGTGTTATAGAGCATTGGCAAAATGAAGCTGATGGTTTAAAGAACGATCAAGACGGTTTAAATGAATTTTATCGTCAATTCCCAAGAACAGAAGAACATGCTTTTAGAGATGAAGCAAACAACAGTATATTTAATTTAGTTAGAATATACGAACAAATAGATTACAACGAAGAAACAAATCAAGGTATATCAATTGGAAATTTTCAATGGGTAAACGGTATAAAAGATACTAAAGTACAATTTTATCCAGATCCAAAAGGAAGGTTTAGAGTTAGTTGGGTACCAAAAGCAAGTTTACAAAACAAAGTAGTAAACAACAATGGTAGAAAATACCCAGGTAATGAACACATGGGTGCCTTTGGTTGTGATAGTTACGATATATCAGGTACTGTTGATGGTAAAGGATCTAAAGGTTCTTTACACGGTTTAACTAAATTTAGTATGGAAGATTGTCCACCTAGTCAATTTTTCTTAGAATATATAGCTAGACCACAAACTGCAGAAATATTTTTTGAAGACGTTTTAATGGCAATAGTATTTTACGGAATGCCGTTATTATGTGAGAATAACAAACCTAGATTATTATATTATATAAAAAGAAGAGGTTATAGAGGTTATTCTATGAATAGACCTGATAAAGTTTGGAATAAACTATCAGTTGCAGAAAAAGAAATAGGTGGCATACCAAATACTAGTGAAGATGTTAAACAAGCTCACGCCGCTGCTATTGAAATGTACATACAGGAACATGTCGGTCAAAGATCGGATGGCCTTCCTGGTAATATGTATTTTAATAGAACGTTAAATGATTGGGCTAGATTTGATATAACAAAAAGAACAAAGTTTGATGCTACTATTAGTTCAGGTTTAGCGATTATGGCTTGTAATAAACATTTATATACACCTTATGCTAAAGTAGAAAAACAAAAGTTAAATATAAGTATAGCTAAATATAAAAATAAAGGTATGCATTCAAAATTAATAAAACAATAACATGGCCGAACAAGCATTAAAAGGTTTTTTTCCTAGTCAAGTAGTAAGCGATCAAGAAAAGGTTTCGCCAGAATATGGTTTGAAGGTTGCTAAAGCTATAGAAAGTGAATGGTTCAATAAAGATTCAGGCGTAAATAGATTTTATAATAATCAAAATGAATTTCATAAACTTAGACTTTACGCTAGAGGAGAACAATCAATACAAAAATATAAAGATGAATTATCTATTAACGGTGATTTGTCTTATCTTAATTTAGACTGGAAACCAGTACCTATTATACCTAAGTTTGTAGATATAGTGGTAAATGGTATTGCTGAAAGAAGTTATGATGTAAAAGCATTTTCACAGGATCCATATGGTGTTAGTAAAAGAACAGAGTATATGGAATCTATATTAAGAGATATGGAGACTAAAGAGTTAGCTGCTTTTGCTGAAGAGGCATTTGGTATTCAATTACAAGAAAATAATCCTAAAGAACTACCTGATTCAGAAGATGAATTACAGCTACACATGCAATTGTCTTACAAGCAAGCTTCTGAATTAGCTGAAGAACAAGCTATTAATGTTGTTTTAGAAGGTAATCAATACGAGAATATAAGAAAAAGATTTTACTATGATTTAACAGTACTAGGTATTGGAGCTGTTAAAAATCATTTTACACAAACTGAGGGTATTAAAGTAGAATATGTAGATCCAGCGAACTTAGTATGGTCTTATACAGAAGATCCATTCTTTGATGATTTATATTATGTTGGTGAAGTAAAAAACATACCTATAAATGAACTTAAAAAACAATTTCCTAACATAACACAAGAGGAACTTGGAGAAATATCAGCGTCTGGTTTCACATCTTCTGGTTTATTCAAATCGCAAAACGATTCACGTGAAAACGATAAGAATACTGTGCAAGTTTTATATTTTAATTATAAAACTTATATGAATGAAGTTTATAAAGTAAAAGAAACAGCGACTGGTGCAGAAAAAATAATATTAAGAGATGATCAATTTGATCCACCTGTTGAAGTATTAGAACAACAGTTTGGTAAATTAAAAAGATCTTTAGAGGTATTATATGAAGGTGCTTTAGTTGTTGGTAGTAACAAATTACTTAAATGGGGACTTGCTGCAAACATGATGAGACCTAAGAGTGATTATACTAAAGTTAAAATGAATTATAGTATATGTGCTCCAAGAATGTATAAAGGAAGAATAGAATCATTAGTAGGTAGAACAACTACTTTTGCTGATATGATACAGTTAACACATTTAAAGCTACAACAGGTTTTAGCTAGAATGGTACCAGATGGTGTTTATTTAGATGCTGATGGTTTAGCTGAAATAGATCTTGGTAATGGGACAAACTATAATCCACAAGAAGCGTTAAACATGTTCTTCCAAACTGGTAGTGTTATTGGTAGATCAATGACGCAAGAGGGTGATATGAATCCAGGTAAAGTACCTATTCAGGAGATACAAGCTGGATCAGGAGGACAAAAATTACAGTCTCTAATACAAACATATAACTACTACCTACAAATGATCAGAGACGTGACCGGATTGAACGAGGCACGTGATGCAAGCACACCAGATAAACATGCTCTAGTTGGTATACAAAAATTAGCAGCCGCTAATAGTAATACAGCAACTAGACATATATTGCAATCTGGTTTATATTTAACCACTCAGGTAGCAGAAGGTATTTCATTAAGAATATCAGATGTGTTAGAGTTTTCTCCAACAAGAGAAGCATTTATACAAAGGATAGGTAACCATAATGTTGGTACGTTAGATGAATTAGCGGATTTACATTTATATGATTTTGGTATATTTATAGAACTTGCTCCTGATGAGGAAGAAAAACAAATGCTTGAGAATAATATTCAAATAGCTTTATCAAAAGGTTTAATTGATCTTGAAGATGCTATTGATATAAGGAATATTAAAAATGTTAAGTTAGCTAATGAGATGTTGAAGGTTAGAAGAAAGAAAAAGCAAGAAAGAGATCAAGAGTTGCAAGAAAGAAATATAAAAGCTCAAGCTGATGCTAACGCACAAGCTCAACAGGTTGCAGCACAAGCTGAAGTAGAGAAAAATCAAGCTTTAGTTGCAACTCAAATGCAGTTAGAAGAAGGTAAAGCTGTATTAGAAGAAAGTAAATTAATGAAAGAAGCTCAAGTTAAAAAAGAGTTAATGAATCATGAGTTTAAAATAAACATGAAACTAAAGCAAATGGAGCTTGGTGTCATAAGTAAAAAAGAAAAAGAAAAGGAAGATCGTAAAGATGAAAGGACTAAAATCCAAGCATCTCAACAATCTGAATTAATAGATCAAAGAAAAAGCGGAAAACCACCTAAAAACTTTGAATCTGCGGGTAATGATATATTAGGTGGTATAGGTCTAGGTGGTTTTGATCCTAGATAAATTTGTTTAATTATATAATATTATATTATGGCTAAGAAAAAAACCGACGAGGTAGTTGAAGAAATTCAACCTACTGAGTCAAAAAATGAAAATAAAATCAAAAACCCTGAAGTAAAAGAAGAGGGTGGAGATATGAAAGTTAAACTTCCTAAAACTCCAAAACAGTTTGTTAACAAAGATAATGACGAACCAGTTAAGGTAAATTTAGATAAGTTTAAAGAAGAAAAGGTTGAAGAAGAGGTTACAAAAGTAAGCTTAGATGAACCTAAAGAAGAACCTAAAGAAGAGGTTAAGGAAGAAGTAAAAGAAGAGGTTAAGGAAGAAGTTAAGGAAGAAGCTCCTATTATAGAGGAGATAGTAGATGAAGAACCTAAGGTTAAAACTGACGAAAAAGTAAAAGAAGCAGTTGAAGAGCAAGTCGAAAAGCTTCAAGATAATGTTGAAGAAGCGGTAGAAGAAGCTCAACAAACTGGTCAGGAGCTACCAGAAAACATACAAAAAGTCGTAGACTTTATGAATGAAACTGGTGGAAGTCTTGAAGAATATGTTAGATTAAATCAAGACTACAGTAATATTGATGATAATACTTTGCTTAGAGAATACTATAAGCAAACTAAAGGTCATCTTACTGATGATGAAATTAGTTTTATGATGGAAGATCAATTTGCATTCGATACGGAAGCAGATGATGAAAAAGACATAAAACGTAAAAAATTAGCGTTAAAAGAGCAAGTTGCAAACGCTAAGAGCCATTTGGATGGCTTAAAATCCACGTACTATGAGGAGATCAAGGCCGGTGTTAAGTTAACGCCTGATCAAAAAAAAGCCATTGATTTTTTTAATAGATACAATGAAGCAAGTGCGGAAAATCAAAAATTAGCAGAGGAACAAAGGAATGTATTTACGTCGAAAACAGAACAACTGTTCAGCGATGAATTCAAAGGTTTTGAATACAAAGTTGGAGACAAAAGATACAGGTACAATGTAAAGGATGCAGGTAAAGTAAAAGATACCCAAAGTGACATCAACAATTTTGTTGGTAAATTCTTAGATAAGAAACAACAACTTACAGATCCACAAGGTTATCACAAAGCTTTATTTACAGCCAATAATCCAGACGCTATTGCAAATCACTTTTATCAACAAGGAAAAGCTGATGCTATAAAAGAAAGTATGGCAAAAGCTAAAAATGTTAACATGGATCCAAATCAACAACATGGAAATGTAGTTGCAGGAGGTACTAAGTTTAAAGTGGTTAGTGGTGATGATTCGAGCAAGCTTCGCGTACAAATTAACAAAATTAATTAAACCTTAAAATTTAAAAACTATGGCATTAGCTGGAACTGGTGCAGAATTAATGCACCTTACTCCTAGACCTACTAAGGATCTATGGGGTAGTAATTATTTAAACATCGCGGGTAACGATTTTAACTTCGCGAAACAGTTCCTTCCTGAAGTATATGAGAAAGAGGTAGAAAGATACGGTAACCGTACTATCTCTGGCTTTTTGAAAATGGTTGGCGCTGAAATGCCTATGGCTTCTGATGAAGTCGTATGGTCAGAGCAAGGCAGAATCCACGTAGCTTTTAGTGATGTACAGATTGTACAAGACGATCACAGTAACTCTCAGTTCACTTTGATTGACGACGCAACTGGTCCATCTTCTTTAAGACAAACAGCGGCTCAAAAGAAGGCGCTTCTTAAAGTTGGTGATACTATCGCTGTAAGTAAAAGTGGAAACACTGTTAAAGCTTATATCACTAGCATTCACGCTAGTAACCCTACATTCGTAGCGGCACCTTATAGTGTAGCTGATTTCTCTGCTGCAGGATCTGCGTATGACGCATCATCTGCTGCAATAACTGGAATTAAGTTATTCGTTTATGGTTCTGAATACGGAAAAGGAACTTCAGGAGTTGGTAACTCAATTGACGCTAAATTTGACTCTTATAGCAATAAGCCAATTATTCTTAGAGACAAGTATAGTGTAAACGGATCTGACACTGCTCAGATTGGTTGGGTTGAAGTAACTTCTGAAATAGGAACTTCTGGATACTTATGGTATCTAAAGTCTGAGCACGAAGCAAGACTAAGATTTGAAGATCAATTAGAAATGGCAATGATTGAAGCTGAAAAAACTGCTTCTGGTGTAACTATTACTCCAGGAAACGTTTTTGGTGCTACTTCATTCTCTCCTAAAGGTTCTGAAGGTCTTTTCGCTGCAGTTGAATCAAGAGGTATTGTTTATAACGATGCTGACTTTGGTGATACTGGTACAGGTGAAGGTATTGTAGAATTTGATAACATCCTTAAAGAGCTTGATAAGCAAGGATCTATTGAAGAAAACATGATCTTCGCTAACAGAGATATTGCTTTAGCGATTGACAAAATGTTAGCAAACCAAAATTCTTATGGTTCTGGTGGAACATCTTATGGTGTATTCAACAACCAAGAGGATATGGCACTTAATTTAGGTTTCTCTGGTTTTAGAAGAGGTTCTTATGACTTCTATAAAACTGATTGGAAATACTTAAATGACAGTACTACAAGAGGTAATGCTGATGATGTAGAAGGTATTATAGTACCTGCTGGTACTTCTACTGTTTATGATCAAATTCTTGGTCAAAACGTAAAAAGACCTTTCTTACACGTTAGATATAGAGCTTCTGAAGCTGATGATAGAAGAATGAAATCATGGATCACTGGATCTGTTGGTGGAAATTATACAAGTGATGAAGACGCAATGAACGTTCATTTCTTATCTGAGAGATGTTTATGTGTTCAAGCGGCTAATAACTTCGTATTATTGAAGAAAACTGACGCAGTACATGGTGACTAATCAATCATCTAATTAATTAAAGGTATGGGTGCTTCGGCACCCTCACCTTTATTTTTATAAACTTTTTAATTATATTATATTATGGAAAAATGGGAAATTAAAGATAGAACTTATATTCTATCTGGAATAAAACAACCTTTGGTATTTACAATACCAGGAAGACACTCAAGGAAAAGACCTTTGCTTTGGTGGGACGAAGAACAACAAATACAAAGAGAATTAAGATATGCAACAAATCAAAATTCACCATTTGTAGATGAACAAAAAGGTCAAATAACACTTGGTAGAATTGTATTTAGAAATGGATCATTATTTGTTCCTGGAAGAATGCAAAACTTACAAAAACTATTATCACTTTATCATCCGTTAAAAGATAAAATGTATTATGAACACGATATACAAGTGATAGCAACAGATCAACTTGATGTTATAAACTTAGAAGTTGATGCATTAATTGCGGCAAAACAATTATCAGTAGATGAAGCTGAAGCTATTTTAAGAGTAGAATACGGTAACGCTGTATCTCAAATGACTTCAAAAGAAATACAAAGAGATATTTTGTTGTTTGCTAAACAAAGATCAGCTTTGTTTTTAAACTTAATGCAAGATGATGATGTTCACCTAAGAAACTTTGCAATAAAAGCTGTTGAAGCTAATATTATAAAACTAGCTGGTGATAACAGATCATTCCAATGGGCAAGTAATGGTAGAAAATTATTTGAAGTTCCTTTTGAAGAACACCCATACTCAGCTATATCTGCTTGGTTTAAAACCGATGACGGTTTAGAAGTAGTTAAAGCTATTGAAAAAAGATTAAAATAATAATCACTTATAGAGGTAACCATCTCTATGAGGTGGTTACTTACTATAAATAAATTAATATGGCAGTTAACGTAGACACAGTATATCAAAGAGTACTAGCAATAGCTAATAAAGAACAAAGAGGTTATATAACGCCTCAAGAATTCAACTTGTTAGCTAATCAAGCACAAATGGAAATATTTGAGCAATACTTTTATGACTTAGATCAATTTAGAGCAAAACCAGGAAATGATACTACGTATTCTGACATGATAGATTTGCTCGAAGAAAAAATAGATATTTTTGAAAAATATAGAATACCAATAGCACTACAAGATGCTACAGTAGAAAATGGATTATTCTTATTACCTGACGGTTATTATCGTATGGGCGAATTGTATTATCTATGTAATGACAAATACTTAGAAATAGAGAAAATTCCTCAAAACGATATACATCATATATTAAACTCACCTTTAACCGAACCAACAATAAACAGACCTGTATATGTTAGAGCTAGCGCTTTGACTGGAGACAACGATAGATATATACAATTATATCCGATTACTATAACATCGGGTGTAGTTTGTAACTACATATCTAGACCTAGTACAGTAGAGTGGGCGTATACAACAGTATTAGACGAAGCTTTATATAATACTAATAATAGTACTAACTTTGAATTACATATGTCTGAAGAAACAAATTTAGTAGTAAAAATATTAGAATTAGCTGGTATAATAATCAAACAACAAGATGTATATAGTATAGCTAATCAAGAAGAGGTACAAGACAAACAACAAGAAAAAGTATAATAAATGGGATTACTAGGAACAACAACACAACAATCGTATTATAACCAAAGTAAAAGTTGGACAGGAGATGGAACAGGTGGATCTGGAACATTATCATTTAATGTAGCTGATTCAGATTTTCCCACTAGACCTACACAACAAGCTAATATTGTAGTTTTTATTAACAATATTGAGATATCTAAAAGTAACTATAGTTATAACGGTACAAGCCCTAACGACACTACAGTTGATGGTAGTTATAACCTTGTTTTTACTAGCTCAGGTATTAATTCAAGTGTACAACAAACAAACGGTGCTCCAAACACTGGTTTAGTTATAACATTAAGAGAAGAAAGCGCTGCTGAAGAATATGGTAATTATCAGTACATAGGTCTTCAAGATTTAGTAAATAACTTTATAATACAGTATGTTGGTTTAGATAAGCTAATACAAAAAGTAAAAAGAACCGACGTATTTTTCCATGCGCAAAGATGTATAGCAGAACTTAGCTATGATACATTAAGATCAGAAAAATCACAAGAAATAGAAGTACCACCATCATTAACAATGGTGTTGCCACAAGATTTTGTAAACTACGTAAAACTTTCTTACACTGATAAAGATGGTATAGAGAGATTATTACTACCAGCAAGAAAAACTAGTAACCCCACTTCGTTATTACAGAATAGTGACTATGGTTATTTATTTGATAGTGATGGTAGTTTACTTACACAACAAGACTCTGACACATGGGAAAAATATAAAGTAGCTAGTGATCCAGATGAAACTCTTGATGATGTAAATGAAGAAAATGATGCTATAGATAAAACATATTTTTTAGGTGGTAGATATGGTATTGAACCAGAAAACGCTTCAAGTAATGGTTTGTTTTACATAGATGGAGCTAGAGGACGTATATTTTTTAGTGGATCTATAAGCGGTAAAACAGTAACTTTAAAATACATAAGTGATAGTTTAGGTACAGATGGTGAAATGCAAGTCCATAAATTTGCTGAAGAGGCTGTTTATAAATGGATAGCCCACGCTATATTAGCCACTAAAATAGCTACACCTGAATACTTAGTAGCAAGATTCAAGAAAGAAAGATATGCTGAGATGAGAAAAGCTAAACTAAGATTATCCAACTATAAGATGGAAGAACTTACTCAGATAATGAGAGGTAAATCGAAATTTATAAAACACTAAAATATGCCAGAATTAAAACATCACTTTCGTGCAGGTAAGATGAACAAAGACCTGGACGAGAGGTTAGTACCTAATGGAGAATATAGAGACGCGCAGAACATAGAAATATCAGTTTCTGAAGGTAGTGATGTAGGTGCTGTTCAGAATGTTAGGGGTAATACAAAGATTATTGGCAAAACTTATAATAGTAATTCAAAATCTATAACAGCTAACTGGGCATCGCAATTTGGATTAACAAACCCAGTTTGTATAGGACATGTTTTAAATAATGAAACTGATAAAATATATTGGTTTATAAAAGCTGATGAATCTGATTGTATTGCTGAATACGATGATAACAAAGGTATTATATCACCTGTTTTAGTAGATGCAAACAATATATTAGACTTCACGGCTGATCAGTATATAACAGGTATAAATGTTTTAGAAGGTATGTTATTCTGGACAGATAACAGAACTGAACCTAAGAAAATAGATATTGAAGTTTTTAAATCTGGATGTAATGGTGATTTCACAACTCATACAAAATATGATGGAGAAATAATACTACCAGCTGATTTAGCTGCTGCTTCAGCTTTTACAGAAGAAAATATAACTGTAGCTAAACAAGCTCCTATTACAGCTCCAACTCTTACAATGGCTACGTCAAAAAGAGGTGGTAGTGGAACTGGAACTGAACCATGTATAATTACAAACTCGACAGCTGGTCTATTTGCGGATTCAGATGGAAATGGTTTAGCAGCTGGAACTAGTAAATCTTTACATTTATCACCTCAATCAGTTTATCAAGTAGGTGATATACTAGTTATAACAGCTACATACGAAGAGCAGGTATCTCAGACAAATTATGAAATTAAAGCTAGAGTAACAAACGTTACTAGCAGCGGTGGTGTAGTAGGGGTAAAACTGCAAAGTGTACCAACAGAAGTGGCTTATGTACCATTGACATGGGAGGTTTTATTAGAAGAAGAAGGTGTATTGTTTGAAAAGAAAATGGTTAGGTTTGGTTATAGATGGAAATACACTAGTGGAGAGTATTCAGTGTATTCACCTTTTAGCGAATTAGCATTTAGACCAACTACGTTTGAATATTTATCTTCTGACGGATATAATGTTGGTATGATAAATAACTTAAGAGATTTAACAATAACAATACCTACCGGTTACCCAGTTGATGTAGACGAAATAGATATATTATATAAAGAATCAAATAGTAATAACATATATGTTGTAGATAGTTTAAAAAGAGATTCTTATAATAACTTTGATCTTACTTACAACTTAACATCTGATTTAATTAGTAAAACAGTTGAGTCTAGTCAAATACTAAGACCATGGGATAACGTACCGAAACTAGCTAAATCACAAGAAATTACAGCAAATAGACTTATATATGGTAACTATTTACAACAATACGATATACCTAATTATAATCTACCTGACATAAACTTGTCTATAGATACAGCTGATATAACAACTATCAAAGAACCTGAACTATCTATAAAGTCATTAAGAACTTATCAAGTTGGTGTTGTTTACATGGATAAATATAATAGACAAACACCTGTGTTTACAAGTAAAGATGCTTCAATTCAAGTATCAAAAGCTTTTGCACCAAAAGTATCTACATTAAAAGCTATATGTAATAACACTCCACCTAGTTGGGCAACTCATTTTAAGTATTACATAAAAGAAACTTCTAACGAATATTATAACTTAGCTATGGATAGATACTATCTAGCTGAAGATGGTAATGTTTGGTTAAGTTTTCCTTCATCAGAAAGAAATAAAGTACAAGAAGACATGTACTTAATATTAAAGAAAGGTCATGACAATGATGATGTAGTATCTGATAAAGCTAGATATAAAATATTAGATATACAAAACGAAGCACCTGACTTTATAAAGCTTACAAGAAAAGCATTATCTGCTGTTGATGCTAAAGCACATAGTGAAAATATACCTCAAGTTGGTAGTGTGTCGTTTAAGTTTCTTGGTCCTGATCCATTGAACAATCCTGCTTTTGCTGCAGGATTTACTTCTGATAACATGATACTACTAGATGTTAATGGTAGTAAAACAGAAAAATACGATATTGTAAGTGGTGGTTTTACTGGAGAAAAAGATAATGATGATCATATATACCAAGTAACAATATCTGAACCTATAAGAGAGGGTGAAACAATGTTAGATGGTTTAGCTGATGGTGATTCTATAAGAATAACTGTATACGAACAAAAGTTTGAAAGAAAACCTGAGCATTACGGTAGATTTTTTGTAAAAATAAATAGAGACGGAGCTTTTGATACTAATATTGTAGAGAAATATGCTGAAGAAGATCAGCAATGGGGTATAAAAGATTCAAGAGAATTATTTCCTAACTCACCAAATATGGGTGCTGGTAGTAGTACCAATGGTGAATCTTGGTTTGATACAAGAGATAGAAGAGTATCTTGGAGAATACAACAATCCTCAAACAAACATCCTAAGCAAGGTAGAGATTACATGACAATAATAAGATGTGGAGCTCCTGGTCAATCAAGGCCTAATAGAAGAAAGCACGATAAAAATAATACTATTAACTCTTTCTTAAAAGCTTTGACAAAAGGCGGTACTTATATGAGATTTAAAAGTAAAGCTGGTCAAACTGGAGAGATATACGAAACAACAAGTAATGATATATCGTATGATTTTAGAAGAGGTTCTGGTAAAAAATATTACAGTGCTAAAAGAAGAAAATACAAAATATACTTTAGACATTGGGTCAACCAAACACCTTATGAAGATACTTTTAGTTTACCTACATCAGGATCTTATGGTACTAACTACATAGATGAAATACAAATATTAGAGAAAGTTATAGAACAAGGCAACGAGCAATTAACTTCAGAAAACCCAGCTATATGGGAGACTGAACCTAAAGAAGCAGTTGATTTAGATTTATACTACGAAACTGGTGATACACTACCTATAGCAGATCATGGATCTGAACAAACTTTAGTATTTAAAAATTGCTATTCATATGGTAATGGTGTTGAAACAGATAGATTAAGAGATGATTTTAATGCTGTTAAAATTGACAAAGGTGTTAAAGTTTCAACTGTATTAGCAGAACAATATAAAGAAGAAAGAAGAAAAAATGGTTTAATATTTTCTGGTATATTTAATTCTACAAGTGGTGTAAATAGATTAAATCAATTTATAGCAGGTGAATCAATAACTAAAGATTTAAATCCACATTATGGTGGTATACAAAGGTTATTAGCTAGAAATACAGATTTAATAGCATTTTGTGAAGATAAAGTTTTAAAAATATTAGCGAATAAAGATGCTTTATATGAAGCTGGTGGTAACACACAGTTAACAGCAACAAATAGAGTATTAGGTCAAGCAATACCTTACATTGGTAATTACGGTATAAGTAAAAATCCAGAAAGTCTTGCTTCTTATGCTTTTAGAGTTTATTTTACTGACAGAAACAGAGGAGCTGTTTTAAGATTGTCTAGAGACGGTTTAACAGCTATATCAGAAAATGGTATGAGAGATTATTTTAAAGATAATTTACCTACCGCTTCGTTAATATTAGGTAGTTATGATGGTAGTAAAGGTTTATATAACCTAACACTTAATGACACTACAGTATCATTTGATGAAAAAGTAAATGGTTGGCCTAGTTTCAAATCATTTGTACCAGAAGCAGCATGTGCTTTAAATAACAAATATTTTAGTATAAAAAACGGAGAGATGTGGGTTCATACAAACGAATCAAGAAATGATTTTTATGGAGCTGGATCTGCAAATTCTGAAATTACTTTATTAGTAAATGATTTAGCTGAAACTATAAAAGGATTTAAAACATTAAATTATAGTGGTAGTAGATCTAGAGTTTATACTAATAATTATACAGAAGAAACTTCTACTTTTACTCCTGGTTGGTTTTGCGAATATATTAATACAGATCAACAACAAGGTTTTGTAAAAGAGTTCATTAAAAAAGAAAACAGATATTATAATAATCTAAAAGGTGTAGCTACAGCATTAACTAATTTAGATAGTCAAGAATTTAGCGTACAAGGTATAGGTCAATATACAGCTTTAGCTGGTGATATTAGCTTAGATGATAGAGAAGTTACTGTTCAGTTAACTGGCATTGCTAATACTACAGTTGAAGATCAAAAATTTGATGTTTCAATAGGTAGCGAAATACATTCAACTAAAACCTCTCAACAATTAACTATAATACCTGACACTGGAGCTACAATAACGGCTAGTGATTTAAGTGTAGGTTCTACAGGTACTTATGTTGATAGTGTTACGTTTGCACAAAGTGGTGATAATGTAATAGCAACTGTTAATTTCACAGATGGTGTTAACATGCCTTCTAATGATTTAACTATTGCTTTAGCTGTAACGGGAGATGGTAAACAACTAATATATAGATTACATGACTTAACGTTAACTAGTAATACTGATTCTAATATAACAAGAACAATAACATATAGTGGTACTGGAAATGCTACAGCAGAAGTGCATACTGATAGAACTGGATTTGAAGCTAATTATGATGGAACAACCTTTGAAACTATCGCTACTGTAGAGTTTAATTTAGATTCTAATTATGATTTTACAAAATTAACACCTCAATATAAAATTCTAAAACAAGATAATTTAGTTGAGAGCGCATATCAAGTAACATTTCAAGATTACGAAGCTGATGGATCGGCTATGACAATAGGTAGTGACGGTAAAACATTAGCAAATGTTGATAAAAGAACATTTACAATTAAGTATAAGTTTCCAGCGCAAGACACAAGTAAAGATCATATAGAGTTTAATGCATCTTCAGAACCTAGCGCTACTCAAGATGATGATCAAGTACGTGGTTATAATTTTGAAGGTGGATCACAAGTTGGTAGATTTGAACAAACTAAAAATTTAAAGATATACGGATCAGTAGGGGCTAAGTTTTCAATAAAACAAGTTATTGATAGTGGAACAGCTCATTACTGGGATGGTGATAGTTGGGAAACAGGAGGTACAACTTTAACAATTCCAAGTGCAGGTGTTTATACAATAGCAATACCATTTTATGAAGTTGTAAATACTTCAGTACAACATGTATATACTTTAGAAGCAAAATCACCTAGTGCTTTATTAAGTCCTTTAATGGGTAATGTGTTTAACACAGCTTCACCACCTGTTGTACAAAATCCATTTACTATAGATCAATTAGTTGATATTGATCTAACTGTATCTGCATCTAGTACATCTGGAGACTTTACTATAACATCTAGTAATTTTGTTAAATCAAACCAAGCATTAATGGAACCTGAAGAAAACTCAGAAGCTTCTCAATTAGATTTAACGATTACAGCAACAGCTACAGGTAATATATCACAAAGTAGAGAACCTGAAACTGATGATTTTACAAACTATACTTCTAACAGCTTTATATGGGAGTTTGATTCTGGAGGTGTAGCAACTATAGATAATTCACCTTCTCCTAAAACAGTTAGTATAACAGGTACTATAAATATTGAACAGTATGGAACAGCTGATACCACGTCAAATATTGACTTAGATGATTTCCTTACTAAAACTGGTGGTTCTGGTGGTGGTGGATCAATATTGTTAAATGCTGAAGTAACCCATGGACTTGGTGGTTATATAAATATAGGTAAACTTACATATAACGATGGTACATATAGTACTTCAAATGGTAAGGTTATACATATTGGAGTAGCTGACAATACAAACATAACTGGTACAGGTACTATATTTGGTAATTTCTACGGTAATGACTTATCACAAATAACTTTAACAATAACTCCAGGAACTGGTAACACAACTAATACATCTTGCTTTGACAATATGAGTGTAACGAAAGGAACATTAACAGGTGAAGATGGTAGTCAAGATTTAACCTATACTTGGTCAGCACAATTTGATGAAACCGTTACATCATCATCAGTGCCAACTTATAACATTAATGTAGCTTTAGCTAACGAACCTTAATAGATAGATTATGCCAGTAATAACAATGACTTTTCCACATGTTAATGATTCAGTTCAAGTAGGTGATACATCGTATTATCAAGCTTCAGGAACAACAAATATAACTGAAATGGGTACTGTAACAGCAGTAACTCCAACAACTGTATCAACAAATATAAGTGGTACTCAAACCAGACCAACAGGTAGTGACTTCATACTATTTAGTAAAGATAGTAGAGCAGCTGTATCAGCATTAAGAGGTTATTACGCTGAAGTAAAGATGGTTAATGACGAAACAACACAATGTGAACTATTCGACGTTGGAAGTGAAATATTTGAAAGTAGTAAATAATGTGTAATAATAATAACATAAATAAAATATAAAAATATGATAGGAGCAGCAACTCAAGCATTAGGCGGGTTAACTAGTATAGCTAGTGGAATAATTGGGGGAGGAGCTAGAAGAGAAGAGCAAAGAAAGGCTCAAAAAGAACTAGCTATAAATAAAGCTAGGTATGAAAATCTAGATACTTCTAACCTTGCAGCTAACATGGAAAACACGTATGAAGATCTGACTGTTAATACACAGGCGGCAGATATGGCTATGCAACAACAAAATCAAGCACTATCTAATACTATGAGTAGTATGAATCAAGCTGCTGGTGGATCTGGTATTGCTGCTTTAGCACAAGCAATGGCTGGTCAACAATCACAAAATATACAAGCCGCATCAGCTAGCGTTGGTCAACAAGAAGCTGCTAACCAAGCTATGGCAGCACAAGGAGCTGCTAATGTTCAATCAGCACAAATACAAGGTGCTCAAAACGCTAGACAAGCAGAAGCTGCTAAAACAGAAACTTTATTAGGTATGTCTCAAGCTAGACTTGGTGCAGCTAATGAAGCCAGGCAACAAGCTACATCAGCTATAACATCAGGAATTGGTGATGTAGTAGGTGGTGCTGCGCAAGTAGCAGCTGGTGGCGGATTTGGCGATAGCGGTGTAATGGGTAAAATTCAAGGATTCCTTACTGGAGGATAAAATTAAATAAGATATGAGTAAAGCATTAATACAAGGAGCTGCAACATCTGCTCCACAGTTTATAAACTACAACCCTTTTTCTAGAGAACAGATTAAACAAAAATCTTTAGAAAGAGTGTATCAAGATAGAAATGTCAGGAAATATATCGATCAATTACCAGCGGGTCTAGATTTAGAAAAGGTTCCAGGTAGTATGCACGAACCTGTTGAAAACTATTTGCAACAAAGTAGAATGAGATATGGAAGGTTAGCTAGGATGTTAGCTAGTAATAATATTCAAGCTGGTAGTCCTAGATACATGCAGGTTCAATCTGAAATGTTTAACATACAGAAATCATTTAAAGGCTTAAGCTCAGATCTAGACAACTTCAAAAATTTAAAACAAGAGTATCTTCAAGATTTTGATTCTGGTAATATATCTGTTGGTTCTTCAGATAGCAAATTAAAAGAGCTATTTGGTAAAGATGATTATAAAGTATCTATAATAGATGGTAAATTAAACTTTTTAATGGATGATGGATCTTTTCTAGCAGCTAATCAACTTGGTAGTGAAGTAAGTTATTTTAACAAAAATGCTAAAGCTATTGATGGTTTGTTAGCACTTAATCAACAAGCTTATAAAAACGCTGTTCCAATAGATAGAACTTCAGATTATTTATATAGAAGACAAATACAGCAATTAATTGGTGAGTCGGGTAGAGATGGTATGATTTCTTTAGCTACAGATAAGTTTTTAGATAATCCATTAATAAATCTTGACAACCCTGATGATCCTAACTTGTGGTTATTACAAGAAGAAAACCACGATCAATTAAAAGATTTCTTAGTAAACAACTGGATAAATGGTATATCTTCTGCTGCAAACCAAGCGTTCCAATTAAAAAATAGAGCTTCTAACGTTATAGGTCAATTTGGTGGTATAGCTATGGATACAGCAATGCAAATATGGGAATCAGGAGATTTAGAGCAAATAGGAAATTTATTACCCCTTGATAGTAAGACAAAAATCGACGCGTACGATGATGGTACTTATGATATAAAAATTGGCAATAGAGTTATGCCTTTTAAAATAGATCCTAACAATCCTGATCACTTACGACTTTATCTAAAAGCTTTAGGTTTAGGAAGTAAAGCGTTAAATGCTGCAGGGTATAAACCAACTGTTAGCATAGATATTGACAAAATATAATTAACAAATGCAAGATTTATACAGAAACATGTATCTTAAATACGCTCCGAATTTAAGTGAGGAAGAGCTAAATCAAAAAGTGTCTTACGCTATGACGCAAGACAAAGATACATTTGTAAATGCCTTCTACGATAAATACACTGGCTCAGGTCCGAGCAAAGTACAATCACAATACATAAAACAACAAACTGAAAACCCAGATGATAGATCTTTTGTAGATAAATTGGGTGATGCTTTTGTCATTGGTATAGATGACAAAGTAGCTGGTTTAATAAATGTTATGGAAGAAATACATGGTGGTTATCAAGATGTAGCCGACCAAGTTAGGATGTGGAATGACACTGGTGAGTGGAGATCTTTATCAGGTGAAGAGAAAGTAGCTAATAGATCTAAGGTTAAAGAAGAAGGTCTTAGAATTTTTGGTAAAAATATTTGGTCTGCTGAGGAATTACAACAAAAGGTTGATACAATGAGAGCTAGACAAGGTGTGTATAACCAAACAATCACTGAAGATATAGGAGATGGTAATATTGGTCAAGCTCTTGAAAGAGTAGTATTAGGTGGAGCTGAATCATGGACTAGTTATTTATCTCTTTTTAGTCCAAAAGCTTTAGGTGTATTAGGAGTATCAACTGCTGGTAATAAATGGGACGAAGAAATGGAGAAAGATCCAGATAGAGCAAATGCTCTATTATTATTAAACGCCGCTGGTACTGGTTTTATAGAGTTTGGTGAAGGTATGATTAGTAGACGTCTACTTGGTATCGGAGGAGGAACACCAACAAAAGCAGCAAAGCAATTAACAATGACCGCTGCTCAAAGATATGTTAATAACATAACAAGAGGTTTTGCTTGGGAAGGTGGTACTGAAATGGCACAAGCGTTAGGTACTACGTTATGGGACAAAGCAACTTTAGGTTATGACACGAGATTAGATACTAAACAAAAATGGTATGAAATACTTGATGAAGGTATTATTGGTGCTTTTATGGGTGGTAACGTTGGAGGTATACAAACGTTAACTACAGGTAATAGAGCTTTAGAAGGTAGAGCAGAAGTGTTATTAAGACCAGAAGAAGATAATAAGTATATAAAAACTAAATATAATGAGTTAACCAAATTAACTAATGAGTTATCAAATGAAAAAGATGAAGATGTAAGGACTGAATTAAACGGTAAGATTAATAAGTTAGCTGATGATATAGTTATTAAACAAAGTCAAACTCAAAAGGTAGTTAGATCAATGAGAGGTCAAGATCTTATGAATTATGCTACTAATGTGAACGTTATAAATAAAGCTAATAAAAAACTTAAAAAAGATAATATAGCTCCAGAAACAAGGAAAATGTATGAAAGCCAAGTTGAGCAAGCTACTGAAGCTAATCAAGTTATATGGAAAGATCATGTACATAAATCCCTTAATAATAATTTATCTGTAACTGAAGCTTATGCTAATAAAGCTGGTGTTAGACAGCAAGTTATTGATAATGCTACAGAGTTTCAAAAAGCATACGAAAACTCTTCTGTTGGTAAAAAGCAAGCATTATCTAATAACGGTGTATTCGATGATGTAAAACTTGCAGATGGTTTCTTTGACGGGCAAGGTAATTGGTATATTAATAAAGAACAAGCTTTAAAAACAGAAGCTGTATCAGTTGGATCTCACGAATTATTACATGGTTTAGTTAAATCAACAATACAAGGAGTTGATGGTAATCTTTCTACTGAAGGTGAAAGACTTGTAAAAGAATTTATAAATACATTATCACCAAGGCAAGCTAGAGTAATACAAAAAAGAATCGATGCTAATTATAGATACCAAAGAGATACTGATGGTAACTTGTTAAGAGACGAACAGGGTAAACTTGTTGAAAATGAATTTAAACAATACGGTGAAGAATATTTAAATGCTTACTCTGATGCTATTATAAAAAGAGAAATAAATTTAGATGAGAGTGTTGCTGATAAACTAGCAAACTTTTTCCAAGGTAAATGGAGGCAAAAGGGGATTAATAAAAACTTTAGAGATGGTTTAGATGTTTATGATTTTTTAAAAGGCTATAATAAATCAATACAAACTGGAAAGGTAGATGAAGGTTTAGTTGAAATGCTAAGAGAAAGTGCAAAAGCCCCAGCTGGTGGAGTTATGTTTTCTAACAACGTAGGTCGTAGGCCTGAAGAAATATATACAGGTGATTTATTAACTGATATAGATGCTTTAGTTACTGGTTTTGAAACACAAGAGTCGTTTAAAAACAATTATCCCGTTGAATTAACATATTTATTTGATCCAAACCCAGTAAATACTGGTAATGAAGAATATGATAATGCTATGAACGCACTCAAGAGAAATTTTGATTTACTTATTCTTAAAGGTATTCAAGGTAAAGGTTTATATGGTAAAGACAAAGACACATTCGCACGAGATGTGAAAGAAAGATTAATGATAAAATCATACCAAGAATTTGATCCACAGAAAAACGAAAGCTTCTATGGTTGGATGCATGGTAAAAAATCTATACTAAACTTTGTTAAAGGTGATGTAAGCAATGATTACAAAGCTGCTTACATGAAGTCTATAGATAAGCAAAGAGAAGGTAAAGAAGGTTCAGTACTAGAAACTCAAATAGCAGACACTGCTCTTAATCCAGAAGAGTTAATGATAGTTCAACAAAACGAAGAAGCTAGAGCAGAAGAAACAAAAGCAGATAATGTTAGAAAAAAATTAGGTGTAAAAAAAGATGGAGATTTATACAACGATGTACTAGATGCTAATGATTTAGCCATGTCCATGGATGTTACTGTCGAGAATTTACCAGGTATTTTAAAAGATACTTTTATTAGTAAGTTAACTGACAAGTTTAGTGGCTTAATGGGTATAGGTAAAAAATACATAGAAGTAGATAATGAAGGTAGATTAGTTGGAGGATTTTTATATGACAATGGAACATGGTTAATAAAGAAAATACCTGTAAGAGATTTAGTTCAAATGGAAAGAGAAGTACCTGCTGAAGAAAGAATATTTACTAGACCTGTTAAAACGAATATGATACCTAGTGAGATTAGAGCTCACGAAAAAGAATATGGTCATACTGATAATTTATATTATGAAAGCGAAACACAAGGACCAACTCTTTATGAAAGATTGGAACCTACACCAGATCAAATGCTTAAATTCTTTAATCCACCTGCTAAAATCATTAGTAAGAAAACTGGTAAAGAAGTACGTAGTGGTTTAAAAGGTAATAGAAAAACTACGTTGGCTAAACATGGTGCTGTTCAATTAGGTTTGGATGGTACAATGCAAGCATTAGATGCTCAACCTGAAGAAGCAAAAAGACCTAGTCTTAGATTAGAAAGCAATAAAAAACTATTACAAAAAGAAAAAGCAGAACTAGCATTACAAATATCAAGAGATCCTAACGTAAAACTATCTATGTCTACTTATAGTGGATTAACAGAGGCGGCAATGGCAATGGAGAATCCATATGATATGTTTGATAAAGGTTTTAAGAAAATAAAAAAATCTATATTAAAAGAAATTAACGTTCATGCTGAAACCGCAAATAAATGGTTTGAAGAGTTTTCAGAATCTTTAGAAAATGAAGGGCCTGTGTCTTATTTAGGTGCACAAGCTTTAAGTTATATTCAAAGAAAAATGGCTAACTCTGGTAAAAAACTAACAGCATCGTTATTTGAAACTACTAGTGAACAATTATATATAGATCAAGTAAAATCACATAAGGTAAAAGGTATAGAGATGCTGCATGATAAACCTACAAATGAAGGTGGACATCCAGATCTTAAAATAGGTATTAGAAAATCAGAGTTTAATATTGAACTTAAAAAAGGACCGTATGATGCTCAAGGCCCGAGTATTAATGGTAATATAGATTGGCTTACTGGAGATATTGAAATGAAAGCACATCCTGATTTTGTTCAAGATGAAAATGTTGTTGAATTAGTTAAGGAGGCTCAAAAAAATATTACAAAAGCTAGAAATAAAATTATAAGGTTAATGAAGGCAGAGTTTCCTCATTTACCTAGACCTGGTGATAAAAATTTCAAAAATCAAATACCTGCATCAATTTATAATAGAGTATTTAAAGTTAGTGAAGGAGGACAAGGAACAACACTAAGTCAAAAAGAAGGTGATGCTTCTTTTTATAAACTAGTATATAACAGTAAGAAACAAGCTGTTAAACTTATAGAGTATATAGGACACGGGTTGTTCGGTATGAATGCTCAAAGTATAGGTAAACAAGCTGTACCTGAGTTAGAAGCTGATATTTTATATAAAATGAGAATTAGTGGTAACACTGTTAAGGATGGTAAGGGAAATCCTATAATGGTTAAAGATGTAAACGGTGAACCAACAAAACAAAAGAGTGTAGGTTTTAGAATATTAGGTAGTATAACAGATCTTAAATCAAAATCTACCGTATCATTATTAGATAAAAAGAGTGTAGCTAAATTTTCTAGAAGTGTAAATGATTACTCAGGTGCTTTAGAGAATAACAATAAATTATTATTTTCTAAATCATTAACACTAGAAGAATCTATAAGAAAATTAAGATACATGGATAGGGCTTTACAGATGACAAGACGTAAAGATGCTCCAGCAAAAGGATTAAGTATAATAGATTTTGACGATACATTAGCTATAACTAATAGTCAAATATATGTAATGACTGAAGAACAAATGGCGGAGCGTGATGTTTTGATTGAGTACGATAGATTTAGGTTCGGGCCTTATTATCAAGCTGAGTTTGCTAAAATGGCAAAAGACTGGATGAAGATAACACCTGCTGAGTTTGCTGAACGATCAGAAGAATTAGAAGCTCAAGGTTATACGTTTGATTTTATAGAGTTTAATAAAGTCATAGATGGTAAACCAGGACCGTTTCTTGAAAAAGCAAGAAAGCTAAAAGAAAAATTTGGTACTAGTGATATATTCGTATTAACAGCTAGACCACAAGCGTCGGCACCAGCTATACAAAAGTTCTTAAAAGAAATGGATATAAATATACCATTACAAAATATAAAAGGTTTAGAAGATGGTAGACCAGAAGCAAAGGCTGATTTTATTGTAATGAAAGCTGCTCAAGGTTATAATGATTTCTTATTTGCTGACGATGCTATTAAAAATGTTGAAGCAGTTAAAACAGCTTTAGATATATTAGATGTAAAAGGTAAGGTATATCAAGCTAGACCTAAGTTTAGTTATAGTCAAAGGTTTAACGAGATACTATTTGAAAACGAAGGTGTTGACGCTAACCAAACAATATCTCAAGCCGCAGCTAAAACATCTGGTGCTATTAATAGTAAGTGGGAATTTTATATACCTCCTTCAGCGGAAGACTTTGTAGGCTTAATGTATAAGTTTATTGGAAAAGGTAAAAAAGGTGAATCACAAATGAAGTTTTTAAAAGAAACCTTAATTGATCCTTTTGCTAGATCCTACAGAATGCTAAATCACGCTAAGCA
>Ga0209992_10000284_pt1 | contig 69600 bp, 71 predicted proteins | sample 2SBtaG_2_FD_182564 | JGI IMG/M metagenome (GOLD analysis project Ga0209992, IMG submission 182564) | Deep subsurface microbial communities from Kolumbo volcano to uncover new lineages of life (NeLLi) - 2SBTROV12_ACTIVE470 metaG (SPAdes)... | ecosystem: Environmental > Aquatic > Marine >... | reverse complement strand
CCTGAGACGGCATGGAGCCATTGCATCGACATGTTGTTCGGCGCCGGCGCGGCCGACGTAGCCGGCTATGCCAGCGGCCGCCCGCTGGCCGCGGCCCCTGGTACCCGGTTCAACTATTCGTCCGGCACCAGCAACATTGTTGCTCGTATCGTGGGCGATCTGATCGGCGGACCAACCGAGGCACCGGACTGGATGCGCTCGCACCTTTTCGACCCGATCGGGATGACCTCGGCCCAGGCCACCTTCGATGCCGCGGGCACTTTCGTCGGGTCGTCGTACTTTCACGCAACCGCTCGGGATTGGGCGCGGTTCGGGTTGCTCTACTTGCGGGGCGGCAAGTGGGACGGACACCAAGTAGTGCCGCGCGACTGGGTCGACCAGTGCCGCCAAACAACAGCAATCGACGACGACGGTGGTCGTTACGGCACGCACTGGTGGACCACCGACGACGGCCGAGGCACGTTCTATGCGAGTGGTTTCGAGATCCAGCGAGTTATCTGCGTTCCGGCCAACGACCTCGTAGTAGTACGTTTGGGCAAGACGCCCCAAGAACTGTACGAAACGCCCAAGTCGTGGCTCAACGACCTGATCGCTCTGTTCGATCAGTCGCCACCGACCGCGTAGATATAGCCCGCACGCGTTCCGACCACAACACGACCACGCCAAAGCGCGGGCGTCGACTCGATACAGCCGCGCAATTCTATTTCCCACAGCTGAGTCGGTTCGACGGTGGTGTCAGACACGTCAAATGCGTGTAGCCAACCGGCGCAATCTCCTTGTATCCACACGTCGTCAACGATCACCGGCGATGCCCAGGTGGGTCCTGGCAACTCGACCCGCCAACGCTCTTCGCCTGTAGCGCGATCGAGCCCGAGAATTGCCCCGGTATCGGTCGGCACAATCAATAGATCCCGGTGGATGGCTGGTGTCGCCCAAATCCCCGAGTCGAGACGGGGCCGCTCGTCGACCCCCCACACCAGCGGATCGTCGGGCCTCGAGGGATCGAGTTTGATGATCTGGCCCACGTCTTTGCTTCGGGCGTTGCCTCGCTCGTACTCGACGCCGGCGTAGATCATCCCCTCATCGTCGATGACCAGCGACGCATCGATGTCGTCCCCGGCCCAAAAGCGAAACACTCGTTCGGGGGCATACCCGGCCGCGAGTCGGCTGATGTCCCAACCTTGGATCAGACCGCCCGAGTTGGCGAAATAGACCGTGTTCCCCGAGATCGCCACCGAGTTCTCGATCGAGACGTTGCCACCCACCGCGGCGATCAACTCGTCATCCCAGCCCGGAGCGTTGAACACCAACTCCGGGTCGACAGTCACGAAACCATCGGCGTCGTACCCGCGGTTGAGCTTCACTATGTGGAACTGACTGTTTTCGCCGCCGATGAACAAAAAGTCGTCAAGGATCAGTCCGGCACCGTCCCAATCGTTGTTCCACTTGGTCGGCGCAACATCGTAAGCGCTGAGCTTCCACAGTTCTCGCGACTCCACGCCATCGAAGGCGATCACCCGGTAAAAGTTGTCGCGGCTGCCGGTGTACAAGAGCGGGTAGCCGTCGGGATCGATCGTCACCGACCCTTTGATGATGTCGCCGGTACGGAAATCGGGCAGGAGCCGCTCACCGGAGTCGGCGTCCAGAAAGTGAACGTTGCGGCTATAGGACCCGAGCGTTACCCAAGTCTGACCATCGCGTTCAAAGATTGAGGGCTGGCCGGTCCAGCCCGACCCACACCAGTTGATGACCTCCTGGCCAACCGACGAGTTCGAACACATGGCGTGATCCGGGAACCGCCAGAGAATTTCGGGATCTGTGGGTACTGGTCCCTCGCCGTAGTAAGTCCGGGTGGGGTTGCCTCGAAACGTCAACAAACCCTCGACCGACTCGCCCCACGGCTGGCCCGAAGATTCCGGATCCACCCACCCGCGGTACGGCGGTTCGGTAGTTGTGCTGGTGGTAGGCGACGAGGTCGTAGTCGATGGGTTTGTCACGATCGACGTGGTGCTCGGGCCCGACTCGAAAGACGCTTCGGGAGCAAGGTCGTCTGTAGGGCGGGGGGCCGCTGCGAGGATCACCAAAAGCACCACGGTCAGTACGGTTCCCACCGCCAGTAGACGACCACGATTTCCCGACGGATTAGTCATCGATCAGACCGCTAGTCGAAGCTGACCCGCCGTAGAATGCTCGAGATGGGCACGACTCCGACTCCTAACAACGCCCGACTGCTTTTCAGGGGAGCCACCCGCGCTTGCCCCGTCTGTGGACGCCGCCGACTCACTCGAAAGGTCATCAACCTTGTCGAAGAGTGTCCGCGCTGCGGGTTCCGATTCGAACGCAAGCCCGGGCACTTCGTGGGGGCGGTCGGCATGAACACGATCTTCACGTTCGGTATGATCCTGTTCAGCATTCTTGGCGGCGTTGCCGTGTTGTGGCCTGATGTCACCGTCAAACCCTTGCTGATCGTGCCCATCACGGTCGCGGTCTTGGTTCCGCCCCTCATCCATCCCAGCGCCAAGACCCTGTGGGTCGGTATCGACTTGATGATGAACCCGGTCGAACCCGGCGAGGCGATCGGCGCCACCAACCACGGTAAGGCCGACTAGCGGCGCGTCTTTGCGGCCACGGCGATCCTCCAAGGTCCAACCAATCGGCACACGAGCGTTCTCGAGGTGATCGATGCATAGGGTCAAACCGAAACGGTCGCCAAGCGAGTCACCCAATGGCAATAGCTCGGCCAGGCACTGGTCGCGATGAAGCAACAGGGATCCGCCGGGAGCGCGGCTGCACGAGGGTCGCTGACACGAGGCCATGTTCGGAAGGTACCGAACCTCGAACGCCGCTAGGGGGACAAGGCCGATATCTGTGGACAACGGCTGAGGATTCCCGCCACGCGGTCCCGCTACCATCGCCAGATGATCATCGGGTTCGATGCCGACGACACGTTGTGGCACAACGAAGACGGTTTCCAAGCCAGCCATCGCCAATTCGAGGTGCTCCTTCAGGAGTTCGCCCCTCCTGAGACGGTCCAACAGCGGCTGTTCGAAACCGAGAGCCGCAATCTTGGTCGCTACGGCTACGGCGTTAAGTCCTACACCTTGTCGATGATCGAAACGGCGCTCGCGCTCAGTAACGGCGCAGTGAGCGGTGCGCAGGTCGCGTCGATGCTCGATCTTGGTCGTGGGCTACTCGACCGTCCGGTTGAACTGATCGATGGCGTACCCGATGTGCTCGATCAACTGGCCGAACATACCCTCATGATCATCACGAAAGGCGACCTCTACCACCAACTGGCCCGCATCAACTCTTGTGGGCTGAAGGATCGGTTTTGGCGAACCGAGGTGGTCGCCCACAAGACGCCCGACACCTACCGCTCCCTTCTCGACGTCCACGGGATACCGGCGCAAGAATTTGTGATGGTCGGCAATTCGCTTCCGTCAGATGTATTGCCGGTGCTCGAGATCGGTGGCCGGGCAGTGCACGTCCCCTATTACGTCACGTGGGACCACGAACACCACGACGAACCCCACGACGCTCCGGTTCTCGATCGGCTCGTCGACCTGCCGGCGCTGCTCGCCGATTGGGGTGTTTCGTGATCCGTCGTTTGGAAGGACCTGAGCTCGCCGCCTACGACGTGGTCGAACCGCGACTCGCCGCACGAGTCCGAATCGTGAAGGTGCCGGTGCTGGCTCGAGGCGCGGACGCCATGACCATCGGCCGATGGGTCTTGGTTCGAGACGACCAAGACCGCCGCGGCACCCGCGAGTTGTTGGCTCACGAGTTGGTACACGTACGCCAATATGCCGAGCGAGGGTCGGTCCGGTTCCTGGTCAAATACTTGCGTGACTACCTGAGCGAGTTGCGCGCCACGCACAACCACCACGACGCCTACCTGGCCATCCCTGACGAGTGCGAAGCCAGACGAGAAGCCGCCGAATGGACACAACGGCGGCCGTGACGCTCGTCATAGCAGCCATGAAGTGAACGATCGTTCACGTACTCTCAAGCAGTGCGTTTCCTCGATGCCCCCACCGAACGCACCTACTCGGCTCGCGTCGTACAGTTCGTCGCGCTGATAGGTGTCGCCTCAAGTTCGTTCACTATCACCGTGCTGTCCGCCGCATTGGCCGACATAGCCGACGACCTGAACTCCTCGGTATCGGTAGTTACATGGGTAATCGCCGCGCCTCTGCTGGCGTTTGCGGTCTTTACGCCGATGGCTGGCAAGCTCGGCGACCTCCACGGTCACCGCCAGATGTACCTCGTCGGATTTGCCGGGGCTGCGGTGATGTCGTTTGTAACCGCTTCAGCATGGAGCGCGGGAACGCTGATAGCAGCTCGGGTCGTTGCCCAAGCGTTCAGCGCTTCGACCGGACCATCGGCATTGGCGATCATCATGTCGGTGTTCCCCGAGAGCCGACGCACTCACGTCGCCGGCACTTGGAGCGCGGTGCTGGCCGCTTCACCAGCGGTCGGAGTCGTGATCGGCGGCCCCCTCATCGAGCTGACAAGTTGGCGGCTTCTGTTCGTCATTCAAGGCATCGGCATGGTCGTAGCCGTGGCGTTTGCGTGGCGTGTCCTCCCCAGCACCGAACGCCGCACCGACCACACCTTCGACCTCCGAGGCGGCATCTTTCTGGCCCTCGGGATCGGCTCACTCCTCATCGCCATCAACCGGGCCACCCAACTCGGTTGGAGCCACCCCGTGGTTGTTGCGGGCCTATTGATGGCGCCGATCTGGACCGCACTATTTGGGTGGTGGGAACGTCGGATCGATCACCCACTGGTCGATCTCGATTCGCTTCGGCAACGCAACGTTGCCCTTCCGCTACTTAGTCAAATATTTCTCAACGGGCCGTACATGGCCGGGTTGGTCCTCACCTCGCTCATGCTGTCCAGCGTGTTCAGCCTCGAGACGGCGGCGATCTCGCTCATGATCTTGCCGCGTCCGTTGTCGTTCTCGGTGGGCGCAGCAATGGCCGGGTCGCTGGTCGAACGAATCGGCGGCCGCATAATCGTCATGACCGGTACCGCGGCGGTTGCCGCCGGACTTGCTCTAGTCGGAATCGGGGCCAGCGAGCACCGACTCCTGCTGGTGGGGATCGGTGTCGGAATCGCCGGCGCCGGCAGCGGCATCGCTCGGCCGCCGATCATCGCCGCGCTCACCGACGCCGTTGGCGAACACGCCCTCGGTGTCGGCACGGGCATGCTCAATATGACGAGTCAGATCGGCGCCGCCGCTGGCATCAGCATTCTTTCGGCACTGGTCACCGCCGAGTCCTCAGCAGACCGATACCTCACCGTTTTTGTGATCACCGCGACGATCGGACTATGCGCGGTCGCGGCCAGTGGTTCGATCGGGTTCCCCGACGTGGTTCGAGCACCGCGGGCTGCGGCGTCGCCAGTGTCGCCCTACAGCGCGGTGATTCGGACCGACGACCGCCGTCGCCCGTCCGAACCGCTGACACCGACCGACCGGCTCAACTAGTAGGTGTAAAATCCTTGGCCGGTTTTTCGGCCGAGTTGACCGGCGGTCACCATGCGACGTAGCAACGGCGGCGGCGCGTAGAACGCCTCGTTGTACTCGTCGTAAAGCGACTCGGCAGTCCACAACATGACGTCGAGGCCGATCATGTCGGACAAGGTGAGCGGACCCATCGGGTGACCAGCACCGAGCTTCATTGCTTCGTCGATGTCTTCGGCCGACGCATGTCCGGCCTCGTACATCCGCATGGCTTGGCAAAGAAACGGCACCAACAACATATTGACGACGAATCCGGCACGGTCCTTGCAGTGCACAACCCGCTTGCCCAGCGTGTCGGTGGCAAACGCGGCCACCGCGGCTTTGGTCGACTCTGAAGTGCGCTGCGTAGAGATGACCTCGACCAGTTTCATGATCGTGGCCGGGTTGAAGAAGTGCATTCCTACGACGTTTTCGGCCCGACCGGTAGACATCGCCACCTCGATGATCGGGTACGAAGAAGTGTTGGTCGCAATGATCGCGTCGGCACCCAGAATCGAGTCGAGTTCGGCGAAAAGCTCCTTCTTGAGTTCGAGAATCTCCGGAGCGGCTTCGATCACAAGATCGCAATCGGCCATCTCGGACAGCTCAGTTGTCCAGGTGATGTTGGCCACGGCGGTGTCGCGCGCCGCTTCGTCGAGCTTGCCGCGCTCGACGGCCTTGGCCATCGAACCCTCGACCTTGCCTTTACCGGCCTCGACCGCCTCGGGCGATATTTCCCGAGCAACAACGGTGACCCCGGCCTTTGCGGCGACCTCGATGATCCCCGAACCCATGGCGCCCGCACCAACAACCCCAAGCGTGGCGATAGCCATGTCAGGACTCCTCGATGGTGACCGACTCGATAACGACATCAGTGCCAGGGCGGTCGCCTCGGTCGGTGTCGACGCCTTGCATGGTCTCGACCACATCGAGACCGCTAACCACTTGGCCGAACAGCGAGTATTGGGGTGGCAGGCCAACGCCGCTACGGCCCGACACGATGAAGAACTGGCTTCCATTGGTATTCGGGCCGGCATTGGCCATGGCAAGCGAACCGATCTCGTAGCGGCCGGGGGCTGGCAACTCGTCTTCGAACTTGTAGCCGGGTCCGCCTCGCCCGGTCCCGGTCGGGTCGCCGCCCTGACACATGAAACCGTTGATGATGCGATGGAAAATGATGCCGTCGTAGTAGTGGTACCTGGCCAAGGTCACGAAGTTGTTGACGGTCTTTGGCGCCTGAGCTGCGTTGAGATGAATCACCATCGTGCCGAGCGACGTGACCATCGTGGCGGTGTAGCTCTTTGCGGGGTCGATGCACATCTCGGGTGCAGCATCAAACTCGCGACGCTGCGGGCTCGAACCATCAGCGGCAGGACAAGGGGTCGGGGCCATGCTCTGTTCCTAACTCTTCGACGTGGGATACCACGTTCTGCGTGGGGTCTCCACGACCCGGATGAGGCTACCCAAATCGATGTCGAGCCAGCGGGGGTTGACGGGGATCACCCATCTGGCTGCTCAGACCCGCTTAGGGTTCGTACGTGAGGCAAGCACGGTCCACCACCGACTATGTGGACGCGGCGGGGCGACGGCATTGCTCGAGCTGCGATGTCACTTGGCGCGGCACGGCACAAACCAAGTGTTGGTTTTGCGGCTCCCCTGGGCTCCTTGCCGAGCACACCACACTCGTCGAAGACGAGAACGCCGCTTAGCGACTAGTGTCCGGACATGACGCTGCATTGGGCTGACAGCCAAGTCGAGGTCTATCGATACGTAGTCGGGCCAGTCGACAACAATGTATTCATCATCAGGTGCCACGAAACCGGCGAAGCAGTTCTGCTCGACGCCGCCAACGAGCACGATAAACTGCTCAAGTTGTGCGAGTCGTTGAACGTCCGCACCGTGCTCGAAACCCACGGCCACTGGGACCACATCCAAGCGGTTCCGGCGATCCGGGATGCCGGCTATGAAGTCGGCATCACGGCCCAAGACGCCGCCATGTTGCCGTCGTATGATTTCGTTCTCGAGGACAGTTCCGTAGTCGAAGTTGGCCGCTTGCGCATCCACACCCATCACACCCCGGGCCACACGCCGGGGTCGATGTCTTTCAGCGTCGAGGGAACCCCACTGCTGTTCAGCGGAGACACCTTGTTTCCAGGCGGGCCCGGTGCGACCGCCTTCGAGGGCGGCGACTTCACAACCATCATGCAGAGCCTCGAAGATCGCATGTTCAAAGTTTTCGACAAGGACACCATTGTGTTGCCCGGCCATGGTGCCGATACAACAATCGGCACCGAGGCACCACACCTGGACGAATGGGCCGCGCGCGGCTGGTAGGGACCCATGCAAGAACCACCAAAACTGACCAACGAAGCAGAAAGGCTGTCATCGCTTTCCTCCTTCAAAATCATGGATACCGGGCCCGAGCCTCGTTACGACGAACTCATCGAACTAGCGGCGTTCTTGGCCCACACCCCGATGGCTGCTATATCGTTTATCAACGAAGACCGGCAGTGGTTCAAGTCCACAATCGGTTTCTCCCTCGTCAGCACGACCCGAGCAACTTCGTTCTGTGGCCACACCCTCGCCGCAAGCTCCACCATGGTTGTCGGCGACACGCTCGCCGATTCACGGTTCGCCGACAATCCCTTCGTGATCGACGACCCGCTGGTTCGGTTCTACGCCGGCGTGCCGCTCACAGTCGACAACGGACAGCACATCGGGTCTTTGTGCGTGATGGACACCAGGCCCCGGACGTTTCTGTCAGACGAACGTCGGGCCCTCGAGATTCTTGCCCGACAAGCGGTCGCCCAGCTAGAGGTGCAGCGGTACAGGGCCGACGGATCCAATTAGACGGGGTGCTACTCGCTCTCCCCGACCGCAACTCGCCGGTAGGCACGAAGATCAATCTCAGATATCCCTCCCCAACTTTGGCGTCTGAGCAGCCCGCTCCCTCGAATCACAATCGCCACATCTCTGCGCCACGCGATCGCAACCACCAGCGCACTAGCCGTCCCAACAACGACCGCAGCAACCGCTACCGCTCCCCGCATCGTGGGTGTCACCACTGCCAGCGCCATCAGCAAGGTCATCACTGCGACGGCACCGGACCCCATCACTAATCGAGCCGCTGCTCTGGTAGCGGGCGTCAAACCCCGCTCGAGTCGCCACAGCACCTGGCTATCGCCAACGCCGCCGGCACGAGCAGCTTCGATCGCCTTTCGAAGAACGATCAGCGTCGCCGCGTCCTGAGTGGGCAGCCGGATCCGATCCTTCTTGTCATCAGCGGTCCAACAGATGATCTCCACGCCACAAGCGTGCCACGCCCGCCCCGGCGGCTCACCGTTGGGCCGAATGATCCATACTCCTGAATCGTCCGGCCCCTCTACGTGAAGACAGAGGTCCCGCCCGTCGATGACCAACATGGCAAGACCACCAGCCCGAAAGGGCCACTAGGAGATGACGACCATGGGCACCAGAGAGCACTTGACCGAGCAACTTTCGATCATGCTGGAACCCGGCGAATCGATCGAAGCATGGCGACCGGTCGTGGCCAACGGCAAAGTCGAAGACTCCGCCTACCAAACCACCCTCGCTCTGCTCGGACCCAGCGCGTTCAGTGGCGCCGCCCGGGGGGTTGTCACCAGCAGCGGCGAGATGCCCGACCGCACAAACCTCGTCGTCATAACCGACCGGCGCGTGCTGTGGTGCAATAAGTCACGCTTCAACGGGGACGTCATCGTGGGCGGGAGCGACCACCTCGGGTCACTCCACACCGTCGACATCGTTCCCGCCCGCATCGCCCTCGCCAAGTTGAGGTTCTTGTTCCACGACCGCTCAGTCGTGCAGTTCGACCTTCCCTCAGACCACAAGGCCATCGACTTCGCTCGCGACATCTCTCGACTGCTGCTTCGAGTTCCCGCCGCGGTTTGACCCCTGATTGAGCGGTACTGTTTCAGTCATGGCTGAAACAGTGATTCTCACCGGCGCCCGCACGCCGATCGGCAAAATGTCGGGAGCGTTGTCGGCGCTCAGCGGCACCCAACTCGGCGGCATCGCAATACGCGAAGCACTCGCCCGCAGCGGGGTCGCCGGCGCTGACGTCGACTACGCCTACATGGGTCAGGTCGTCATGGCCGGCGCCGGGCAGGTCCCTGCTCGCCAGGCCGCGTTTGCTGGTGGAATTCCGTTGAGTGTCCCCTCCACTGGCATCAACAAGGCGTGTCCGTCCGGACTCAACGCCATCCAACTGGCTCACCGCCAAATAGCTCTCGGCGAAGCACAAATCGTGGTGGCGGGCGGCATGGAATCGATGAGCAACGCTCCTTACCTCGTAACCCAAGGCCGCGCCGGTTATCGATATGGCGACGCCACTATGCCCGACTCGCTAACCCACGACGGCCTGTACTGTTCGTTCGAACAAGAGCTGATGGGCGCCGGAACCGAACGCTACGCCTGCGCCGCCCAACTCGGCCGCGAGGAGCAAGACCAGTTCTCGGCCATGTCGCACGAGCGGGCTGCACGGGCCCAAAAGGACGGGCTGTTCGCGGAAGAAATCGTCGAAGCAACCATTCCTCAGCGCCGCGGTGACGATCTCGTTGTAACCGACGACGAGGGCATCCGGGTCGGGCTCACCGCCGCCACGCTCGCCAACCTTCCGGGTGCGTTCGCCCAGGGCGGCAATGTCACCGCCGGCAACTCCAGCCAACTCAGCGACGGCGGCGCGGCCACCGTAGTGACCACCAAAGCCAAAGCCGAAGCGCTCGGCGTCGAACCACTGGCCGAGATCCTGGCGTACGGCGAAGTCGCTGGTCCCGATACATCGCTGCTCACCCAGCCCAGCCGATCCACGCTCGCGGCTCTGGACCGGGCCGGGCTGACGGTCAGCGATGTCGACCTGTTTGAGTTCAACGAGGCCTTCGCCGCGGTGGCGCTGGCCTCGATGGCCGACCTCTCGATCCCCGACGACATCGTCAACGTCAACGGCGGTGCCATCGCCATGGGGCACCCCATCGGGATGAGCGGCGCCCGCCTGGCCATCACGCTGGCCTACGAACTCAAGCGACGAGGCGGCGGAATCGGCGTGGCGGCCCTGTGCGGCGGCGGCGGTCAGGGCGACGCCTTGGTGATCAAAGTCAGCTAGCCGTAGCGTCGACCTCAACTTGCGTTTAGCCGTTGCAATCCTGGTGCTTCTCGCGTTCGGCTGCGCGGGCACTCCGCCAAAGCTCGCGGCCCCGTCAGCGACGACCACTTCGACGACGACCACGTCGCTACCAGCCACGACGTCTGCGACCGCCCGGACCACGACGACCACAACGACGACGACCACGACCGCCGCTCCGACGACCACGACCACTATTGCACTGCTCGACTCCCTCGACATCGAGGGCTCACCGATGATCGAGTTCTCGATCGAGGTCGGCGACGACCTCAACCTCGACCGAGCCGAACTGGTGGATTTCGTGGCGGAGACGCTCAGCGACGACCGCAGCTGGATTGGCCGCGGCGCCGGGTTCCGGCTGGTCGACACCGGAGGCTTGTTCACGTTTGTCGTCGCAGCTCCCGGCGACGTCGACCGAATGTGTCGACCGTTACAGACGCTCAGCCACTACTCGTGCGCTCGAAACGGTTGGATCGCCATCAACTCCGACCGTTGGTTCGGCGCAACCGACGATTGGCCAGGCGACATCAGCACCTATCGCCGCTATCTCATCAACCACGAGATCGGGCACTACATAGTGGGTGCGGGCCACCGAAATTGCCCCGGCCCCGGTGAGCTGGCCCCGATCATGATGCAACAGACCAAGGGACTGCACGGGTGTGCTCCCAACGGTTGGGTTGATCCCTAAACGTTCCGCGCCGCCAAGTAGCCGAATCCTCAGCGATCTGGCACGCTAACGATCGTTCACTTCTCACAAATTCCCCCAGGAGGGGCCATGAGCAAACTTCTCGAAGGCAAAGTGGCACTCGTCACCGGTGCAGGCCGCGGCATCGGACGCGAACATGCGTTGATGATGGCCGAACACGGCGCCAAAGTCGTGGTCAACGACCTCGGCGGCGACGAGACCGGAGCTGGGGCTGATGCATCTCCCGCGCAGGAAGTTGTCGCCGAGATCAAATCAATGGGCGGTGAAGCGGTCGTCAATGGGGGCAACGTCGCCAAATTCGACGAGGCCAAGGCCATGATCGATCAGGCGATCGACGCCTTCGGCGACATCAACATCGTGGTGAACAACGCCGGAATCTTGCGTGACCGGATGTTGTTCTCGATGAGCGAAGCCGACTGGGACGCGGTCATCGCCGTTCATCTCAAAGGCACCTTCGGTCCGTCTCAACACGCGGCTACCTACTGGCGCAACAAGGCCAAGGCTGGCGAAGACGTTTACGGCCGGATCATCAACACGGCGTCCCCATCGGGCATCTACGGCAACGTCGGCCAGACCAACTATGGCGCCGCCAAAGCCGGTATTGCTTCCTTCTCGATCATCGCCGCGCAAGAGCTCGTCAAGTACGGCGTCACCGTCAACTGCCTCGCGCCTACGGCCTGGTCGCGTATGACGGCCCCGCTAATGGGCGGAGAAGATGCTCCCGAGGAGTTCCGCGAAAAGATCAGCCCGCGCTGGATCGCGGTCATTACCGCGTGGCTGGCCAGCCCCGAAGCAGCCAACGTCACCGGCCGCTGTTTCGATATCCGCGGCGATCAACTCGGGATCGCCGAAGGCTGGCACATCGGCCCCGTCGCCACCCAAACCGATGACCCGACCGATATGGGTCCTGTCGTTGCCGAACTCATGGCCAACGCTCGCCTAAACGCCAGCATGGCCGGCACCGACCACGAGGGCCCCGGATTCCCCAGCAAAAGCATCTGATTGTTGGATTTGTGCACCGATTCCGGCGCTATAGCGCCGAGAACGGTGCACAAATCCAACTCAGTAACGCACTTGGCAGGCGCCGTGGTTGCAGTAGCCGCCGGGGTTTCGGTGGAGGTATTGCTGGTGGTATTCCTCGGCGAAGTAGTAGGTAGGCGCGTCCACGATACTGGTGACTATTTCGGCGTAGCCGGCGTCGGTGAGCTTGACTTGATAGCGGCTTAGGCTCGCTTCGGCGCCTCGACGTTGATCGTCGCTGTACACGTAAATTTCGCTGCGGTACTGCGTGCCGATGTCGTTGTGTTGACGCATGAACTGCGTCGGGTCGTGAACCTCCCAGAAGATCCTTAGCAACTCGTCGTAGCTCACAACCGCCGGGTCATATACAACGCGCACCACCTCGTTGTGGCCGGTACGACCAGTGCACACCTCTTGGTAGGTCGGATTCGGCGTGTAACCGCCCGAATATCCCACCGACGTCGTGTAAACGCCGTCCAACTGCCAAAAGAACTGTTCGGCTCCCCAAAAACATCCGAGCCCGAACATCGCAATCTCTGTGCCGTCTGGGTACGGACCATCGAGTGGCGTGCCGAGAATCAAGTGAGCTGGTTGCAGCGGCACGGCCTCTTGTCGTCCGGGCAACGCATCAGACGGTTCGGGTAATACCTGCTTATCGCGACCAAACAACACGGTTCCTCCTATGGGGCTGTGGGTTCGCTGACCCTATGGCGGTAGAAACGCCCTAAAGCACCAAGTCGTTCCCCAAATCGTCGTTCCCCAAATCCGTTCAGGGGGCAACGCACCAGGCCGGGCCGTCGAGCGTGATCATATGCGACGAACTGAACTCTCTTGATGAACGACCCACCCAGACGCGGTACCGACCAGGATCGACGTACCAGCCCGACTCGCTTCGATGCTGGCCGCCCCCGCCGGCCGGCACGGAACGGTTTGCGGTCAGTTCTCCCCAAACGGCGTCGCCGGGGTCGTAGTAGGCAAAGTCCCGCGGTCCGAGATCGATCTTTACCGTCTCCGTTTGGCCCGCCGCCAGATGCACCTTGGCAAAGCCCTTGAGCTCTCGCACGGGACGGGTCACCGCCGCGTCGATTGCTTCGACATAGACCTGCACAACTTCGGACCCGTCGCGTTGGCCGGTGTTGGTCACCTCTACTGCAACTGTGACCTCGCCGCCGGCTCTCGCGGTCAGCGGACCAACGTCGGCGGCAAACTCAAACGTGGTGTAGCCGAGGCCTGATCCGAACGCGACCACTGGCTCGATATCCATGGCGTCGTGCCATCGATGACCACACAGCACACCTTCGCCGTAGCGCACCACGCTGTTCTCGCCGGGGTAATTGGGATAGGCCGCAAACTGCTCGTACCGAGCGGCGATGGTTGTTGGGGCCCGGCCACTCGGCTCGAGGTCGCCGCTGAGCATTGCCGCTATAGCGTCACCCAGCTCTTGGCCCCCGAACCCAACGTTGAGTACTGCGGCAGGCGCGTCGATCCAGTCGAGGCTGTGAGGGGCGCCGGCGTTGAAGATGACGATCGTGCGCGGGTTCGCCGCGCACACCTGTCTGATCAACTCTGGTTGGTCGCCAGGAAGGTCCCACAAGTCACGGTCGCGGCCTTCGGTCTCCCAGTCGTCGTTCGTGCCCACAATTACGACTGCGACATCGGCGGCGCGAGCAGCCTCGACTGCTGGGGTGAGCAGATCGCGCTCGTCGACGGCGACGAGACCGAGGGCTACTCCGCTAATCATGATGGCGTCGCGGTTGGAGTACTCGAGCACCACGTCAACGATTTGGCCGGCGTCGAGGGTCACTGCACCAAGTAGTTCCTCCGAAGCAAGTCCGAAGTAGGCATCGCCGCGGGGGATGTCGCCTTCGGTGCCGTCGATGAGTACCTGCCCATCGACGACCACGCGGGCTCGGCCCGACTCGATCATCCGGAACTCGTATCGGCCAGAGTCTGGGGCTTGCACAGTCGCTGACATCCGACACGACCAAGCCTTCCTTTGTACTCCCGGTACCGGCGCGCTGAAGGACCGCACCTGAAACTCCGGCGATTCGACGGTGGTCACCGAGGGACCTTGGCGGTCTTGGCCGTCGAAGTATTCGATCGTCACCGCACCTTGAAGCAACGGTCGACGCAGCGGCGGCGTGGTCCGGTCGATGTCGCAACCCTGCGCGTACGTCACCTCGACGCCCGCAAGTCGTTCAGAAATTGCGTCCACTGGCGAAACCGTGCGGTAAGGCCGCACCTTGGCCGAGCCACCGCCCATTGTTTTCACGATGTCGGCATTGGGCCCGATGATGGCCAGCGACCCGACCGAGTCGGGGTCGAGCGGCAGAATTCCGTCGTTGCGCCACATCACGGTGCCAGCCGCGGCTGCGGTCCTCACCAAGTCGCGGTCGTCGGGTCGGTCAAGGGTTGTTTCGGGCCCTCTATTTTGATCCAACGCCCCCGTGAGTTCCATGGCGTTCAACATCTGCAGGACCAACGCATCCACATCGGACTCGGCAACTGTGCCCTCACTGACCGCCGCGGCAAGAGCCTTGCCATAAAAGCGCCCCGGGCCGGGCATTTCGAGCGAGCAGCCCGCTGCCACGCCACCGGCGGTGCTGCCATTGGCGAACCAATCGGTGACGACGAACCCGTCAAACCCCCACTCGCCACGAAGCACGTCTTGCAAGAGCCATTCGTGTTCGGCGCAGTAGGTACCGTTCACTCGGTTGTAAGCGGTCATGACCCCCCAGGCCTGGCCCTCCTTCACCGCGATCTCAAAGGGAAGCAACGCCACTTCGCGCAGAGTGCGTTCGTCGAGCTGGGAGTCGATGGTGTTGCGCTCGAACTCGGAATCGTTGGCCACAAAATGTTTGGCGGTCGTAGCGACACCGCGGCTCTGGACCCCTTGGATGAACGCCGCGGCGATCTTGCCGGCAAGCAGTGGCTCTTCGCTGTAGCACTCGAAGTTGCGCCCCCCTTTGGGAGATCGATGCAAGTTGATGGTGGGGGCAAGCAACACGTTGGCTTGCTTGGCCACCGCTTCGTCACCAAGCAACTCACCGATCTTTTTGATCAAATCAACATCCCACGTAGCACCAAGACTGGATCCGCTAGGTACACAAGCCGTGGGCGTTCCAGTGCCAAGAAGACCGTCGCCGCGCGCTCCGTTTGGGCCATCGGTGACTTTGAGTCCAGAGATCCCGAGTCGCGGTACGTCACCCGTCGTCCACATATCGATGCCGGTGACAATCGCCACCTTTTCGTCGAGGCTCAGTTGGTCGAGAAGCTGGTCGGAGCGAGGCGTCATTGTTTGATCCTGACATAAGGTCTCGGCCGCATCGCGATCGGCGGGACCTGACGGATCGTCAGATTCGGGTCGCAGCGTCTACGCTGGCGCCCCAACGGCTTGTGGAGGTTGCCCATGCTTGATGTTGTGATACACGGTGGCACTGTGATCGATGGGTCCGGCGCGCCGGGCGCACAACTCGACCTCGGAATACGCGACGCCAGAGTCGTCACCGTCGGCAAGGTCACCGAGTCAGCGCGCCAAACCATCGATGCCCGCGGTTTGGTTGTGTGCCCCGGGTTCGTCGATCCGCATACTCACTACGACGCACAACTCTTCTGGGACCCGCGGGCGACTCCGTCAAACTATTTCGGCGTCACGTCGATGATCGCCGGCAACTGCGGCTTTACGCTGGCTCCGCTCGGCGACGCTTCCGACGGTGAATATCTCAAACGCATGATGGTCAGAGTCGAAGGGATGGCCCTTGAAGCTCTGGAAGAAGGCGTCCCATGGAATTGGAGCACCTTCGGCGAATATCTCGACCGGGTCACCGACAACGGCACCGCCATCAACGTCGGTTTCCTGGTTGGCCACTGTGCGCTACGGCGAATGGTGATGAAGGACGACTCGGTCGGCCACGAAGCAACTCCCGATCAAGTCGCCGAAATGCGACAGGTCCTCAAGGAGTCGATCACCGCGGGTGGCTTGGGATTTTCGACCGGCCGGTCATTCACCCATTCCGACTGGGACGGCAATCCGGTGCCAAGTCGGTGGGCGGCCTGGGAAGAAGTTCTCGAACTGTGCCGCGAGACATCCGACCACGACGGAACGACTCTCGAATGGGTAGCCGATGGGTGTCTCAACGGTTTCAGTGACGACGAAGTCGACCTCATGACCCAGATGTCGGTGCAAGGTCAACGGCCGCTCAACTGGAACGTCTTGACCGTCGACTCGGCCCGCCCCGACGCCTACCTCAACCAGATAGCGGCGTGCGAAAAGGCCAACGAAGCCGGGGCCAAGATCATGGCCCTCACCATGCCGATCTTGGTAGGAATGAACATGAGCCTCGGCTCGTTCTGCGGGCTGCATCAGCTTCCCGAATGGAAGACGGTTTTTTCGCTCGACTACGACGAGCGAATTCCCAAGCTCCAAGACCCTGCGGTCGTCACTTGGCTCGAAAACCAGGCCGCACTACCAGACGCCGGTGTTTTCAGCCGACTCACCGGCTGGGCCGACTATGTCGTGGGTGATACCTACAGCGAGGCCAACGAGGGGCTCAAGGGTCGGCGGCTCGGCGATATCGCACGCGAACGGGGTCAGCGAGCATTCCACACGATGGTCGAGATCTCGATTGCTGACGATCTCCGAACCGTGTGGTGGCCAATGCCCACCGATGACGATGCCGAGAGTTGGCGTCTTCGAGCAAAAGCGTGGGAACACGACGCGGTCATGATTGGTGGTTCCGACGCTGGCGCTCATCTCGATCGGATGGCCGGAGCCCCTTACACAACTCAATGGATCGCCGATTGTCTGCACGGCCGCCAGCTCACCACCGTCGAGAATGCCATCCACCACCTGACCGACGTCCCGGCTCGTCTATTTGGGTTGCGCGATCGGGGTCGCATCGAAGAAGGCTTCTTCGCCGACATCGTCTTGTTCAACGCCGACGAGATCGGAGCCACCGAACTCGAGTTGTTGGCCGACCTTCCCGGAGAAGGCAAACGGCTCTATTGCGAGGCCACCGGGATCAAGCGGGTGTTGGTCAACGGTGTCACCACCGTAATCGATGGTGTCGCCACCGAGGCCTTGCCCGGCAAGGTGATGCGCAGTGGGACCGACACCGACACCGTCCCTATCGCAGGGTGATTGGTCAGCTCTGGTTGATCTGAAACCCGCGGGCAACTTCGGGCCGACGAAGCTTCCAGATGAGGCCATCGTAAAACAGGTGGAGCGCGCCCAGCGTGAGGAATACAAAGGCGTAAACCTCATAGCTCGAGTAGGTCCGGAGGCCATAAATCATCGCGGAGATAACCGCGGCGTAGATGGCCATGACTCCCAGAACGCCAACCGGACTCCGTACCGCCCGACCAATCGGAGCACCAGCATCGGTAACTTCGTCTGGGTAGCGATCGCCGAGATGATTGTGAACAATCAGGTAGTACTCGGCCGCGTGGGAACCCACATACCCGACAAAGCCGGCTATCGGCGACACGATGGTGAGCGCAATCAAGCCGGTGGTGGAACCCAGATAGATCCACTTGGCCGGATTGACGCTTGGAGAGCGCCGTTCTTGTTGCACCCACTGCCCCACCAGCACGAGCACCGCAACAACCATCACCGGTACGAGCCAACGGGCGACCGGCGCGGCGTCGGTAAGTAGCGCCAACCCTTTTTGGTTTCGACCACCGAGTCCCGCGGCGGTCACTCGACCAGGGGTCGCGGGGTTGGACGCGGCGATCAGCAACGCCAAGGTAAGCATCGACCACAACAAGCGGTGTTCGATGGTGCCATCTGGCTGACCAACCTTGCGGCCATAAATCCGAGTAATGCCATAGCGCTGCTGAAGGGTGTGGCCAGCGTTCCAAACTCCGGCAATCACGGCAATTACGACCGGGTTGAGTTGCAGTCCTATGAGAACCAGCACCATCAATACCACAGGCGAAACCGCAAAGATCAGCGGTCGTGATTTGTAGACGTGAGCATCGCCGTAAACCAACGGCATCGTGAGTGGCTGATGCGAGATCGAGAAGATCAACGTGGCACCGACCAGCCAAGCAATGCGGTCGACGTTGTCAGCCCACACGATTGCCGCCACCGCGAAAGGCACCCAGGCCAGCGCCATCGCGGTGTCCCACAACGGGCCGCGCACCCAACGAGTGTTGGCTACCGGCGTAGTGACGGAAGGTTCGAGGGTTTGCATCATCCCCAGATTGCCACAATTTGGTCGGTTTCAACCACGGTGGCCAGAACCGAAATCGTGTGATCCAGCATCGCCGCACCGTAATCGACCGGTACCCCCACGACGGCGTCGCGAGGAACCACTACCTGATAGCCGAGATCGACGGCGGTTAGCACCAATCCAACGACGCCAACATTTAGCGAGGCTCCGGCTACGACGATTGTCTGAACACCACAATTGCGAAGTACTTGGTCCAGTTCTGTGCTGGTGAATGGGGTGAGGCCGTGCGATCGAGCCACCACCAGATCACCAGGCTGCTGGTCGAGCGCGGCCACCAACTCGGTTCCGGGATTACCAACATCGAGGCGATCCCCGTTGAGTTTTTGAGCGGCGACAAGGATCCGAGAGTTAAGCGCCGAACCGCGACGGTCGGGCCGAAATTCAGCGGTGCAGTGCACCACGGAGGCCCCGCTAGAGCGCGCCGCGGCACACAATCGTCCGGCGTTCTCGACCACGCCCGCCCCGACTGCCGCATCACGAAGATCTGGGAACACCGCCAGATCGCCCACCACCGCTCGTTGTAGCTCCATGGTGACCACCGCGGTCAGGTTCGACCTGATCAGTTCCGACAAGTCCACGCAGATCCTCCGGTCTAGGTGCCGGTGCAGTCTGACACGACCGCACTGAGTCTTCTGGCCTAGCGGGTAGAGGAATTTGGGTCCGCTGACCCCCTGCTGGTCGCCACCTTCCCCTACACCCTGGGCCGAATTGCACCGAAGACTGGAGCAGAAACGCCGCGGTAGATGGGACCAGGAGGTGACGCGAATGCTTGAACCAACCGGCAGTGTGTATTTGGACGCACCCCGCCCGCCTCGCCAGTCGCAAACCGTTCCCCGTCATCCAGTACGAACCACCCTCGCGGCCTTGCTGGGCATTGTCGGGATAACCGCGCTCACGGTCGCGCTGGTCTTGTCGGCGACAAGGGTGCTGATTCACGACGAATCAACGGTGGTCAACGCCGTGAACGCCGCTCTTGATGACCCGGCGGTGCGAGTCGAACTCGAATACGAGGTCGCGCGGGCCATCGAGCACGACATGTACGGGCAGACATTGTCCAGAGCACTCAAAGGCTACGGAATCGACATCGCTGGCGAAGCCTCGCGGATCGCCCCGCTGGTGATCGACGATCCGGCATTTCGGGCCGCGCTGAGCGACCTCATCGCCGAAGGCCACCGCCGCATTCTTCTCGAACCAAGCGACCAGCCGCTCGAGACAGCCGCGCTAACCGACGCAGTGCGAAACATTGTCAGCACTGAAGCTCCTCAGATTGGGTCAATGTTGCCGCCCAACGGCAACCTCCTACAAATCTCGGGTGAACAGATCCCCGATCTGACTTCCCCCGTTGCCCATCTTGACGACTTCATTGTCGCCATCGCTCTCGCCGGTCTCGCTTTACCGCTAGCGGCGTTGGTACACCCTCGCCGCCATCGAGTAATGGCCTGGACCGGCCGCTGGCTACTCGTCATGGGGCTGATATCTGGCTTTACCGCGGTGGTGGTGCCCTACGTGGCCGGCCGCATCACCGGGTACTCGTTGGTAGAGGTCGCGATCCGCAACCTGTCCACTCGCCTGCTCGGCCCGGCATCGATCGCCGGAGTGGTCGGAATGGGGCTCGTATCTGCCGCCTCGATTCTGCAGAATCGCGAACGGTTCAAGACAACCGACGAAGGCGCGGCCGCGGCCCTTGGCGTCGACGAGCCCGAACTGAACGTCTCGCTGAGCTCACCCGAGCTCGATCTGGCCCGACGCGGCCTGGTCGACGTCAACCATCCCCTCACCAGCATCTAGTTCGGTCTCGCCGCTCTCGCCGAGCCGACGATGGGGACCAACCGGGCGGAGGGAGACCACGATTTGCCCTGTCGCCCGAGGCTTATGACCTACTTCCGGGCAGCGCTGACTACCCGAGGTGGGACTGAGGACCCTGGTGGTCCCAAGGCCGAGGACCACGGCACCCGGTCCGGTCGAACGGTTGCGATAAACCAACGGGGGTAGCGGTCCGTAGTACTCGTCATGAGCACCTTGCTGGACAAATCAACCATCACTCCTTCGGGCGTGACCCACATAACCGAGGCCCCTTCCTCACGAGCCGCCGCCCTCCCGGCCGGCAGCCCGAAGATCAGTGTCATCGTTCCGACGCTGAACGAGGAAAAGAACCTCCCGATCGTCTTTGGGATGCTTCCCGAAGGCCTGCACGAAGTCATCGTTATTGATGGCCGATCAACCGACAACACTCTCGAGGTGGCCAAGGCGGTTCGCCCCGACGTCAAAATCGTTCTCGAGGATCGCCCCGGAAAGGGTTGGGCACTGGCTGCCGGTTTCGCCGCCGCAACCGGTGACATCCTCGTAATGCTCGACTGCGACGGTTCGGCCGACCCGGCCGAAATCGAACGCTACGTGCAACCACTGATCGAGGGCGCCGACTTCTCCAAAGGCAGTCGTTTCCTTCCCGGTGGAGGGTCGAGCGACATCACTCCGATCCGTCGCCTCGGCAACTCCGTTCTGTGCGGGATCTCGAACCATTGGTTCGGAACGGCCTACTCAGACCTTTGCTACGGCTACAACGCTTTCTGGAAGCACTGTCTCCCCGCAATGGACGTTGACTGCGCCGGCTTCGAAGTCGAAACTCTGATCAACATTCGTATCGCTAAGGCTGGCCTCAACGTCGCTGAAGTTCCTAGCTTCGAGTTCGATCGCATTCATGGCGAGAGCAACCTCAGCGCCGTCAAGGACGGCATCCGGGTTCTGCGGACGATGGTCAAGGAACGGTTCGTCAAGGACACTCGCAAAGCTGGCTCGACCTTGGGCGCGGCGTCGCCGACGGCCGATCTCAAAGCGGCCTGACCGACGATCCCGACGGGCACAAGAGTCACACCATCATGACCGAACCTCTCAGGATTGCTTACGCTGTCAACCGGTTCTCGCCCTCGACGGGCGGGGTCGAAACCCACGTCGAGAATCTGAGTCGAGAGCTCGTGGCTGCCGGTCACGAAGTCACGATCCTTACCCACGACCACTGGGGCGACCAGCCGGCAGCCGAGATTCGAGACGGCGTCAATATCCGTCGCTTTCGGGTCCCGGTGAAGAGCCAGCATCTGGCCATTTCCCCGGATCTGGGCCGACATCTCGCCCGGTCGGCTGGCAAATACGACCTGGTCCACGCTCACAGCTACCACGACTCACCAGCGATCTTCGCGGCCGAGTTGTGGGACGGACCGTTTGTGTTCACGCCTCACTTTCACGGCAACAGCGAATCTTGGGTTCGTAATCTCATTCACTGGCCGTATCGGCTCGTTGGCCGTCGGATCATCGACGCCTCCGATCGGGTTATTTGTGTCAGCGGTGCGGAGTCCGAGCTCGTTGCCCGGTCCTTCCCTCGAGCCTTCGGCAAGACCGACGTGATCTCCAACGGCGTAGATGTCGAACGACTCCGTTCGGCTGAGCTCAGCCGGGAGCCGGACGGCCGGCGGATCTTGTTGGCCGCAGGGCGGCTGGATCACTACAAGCAGGTCGACAAGATCGTGTCGGCCATGCAATACCTCAAGGACGATTTTGTCCTGAAGGTCACCGGCGATGGCCCAGCCCGGGCCGATCTTGAAGAGTTGGTGGCTCGTCAACAGCTGAGCGCCGATGTGCACCTCCTCGGCCGGGTGCCTGATGACACCCTCGCCTCACTTTTCCGAACCGCTTCGTGTCTGGTGTCGATGTCGACCCATGAGGCCCAAGGGATCGTCTTGCTGGAGGCTCTGGCCGCCAGCACGCGGGTGCTCGCCTCGGCGATCCCCGCCCACGTCGATGTCGGTCGCCAGGCCGGCGGTTCGGTTGCCCTCGCCCCGGTCGATGCTCAGCCGGTCAGTCTCGCCACCGCGGTGCGCGACGCATGCCGGGAGCCTCGACCCGACGTATTCATACCAAGTTGGTCAGAGGTGGCGCTTCAGACCAGCATGCTCTACGAACGAGTACTCAACCGCCAACGGCCGACGATCCGTGGGACTCGACGCACGCCACTGGGATTCTTGAAGCCGGCGGCCTGAAGTCTCAGTACCAGGACGCGGTTGCCGACGGGGTTTTGCATGACTCGTCTCCTCGCCCCACTGCTTGCGTTTGCCCTTCTCGCCGCCGCGTGCGGATCGAATTCGGTCGATGCCCTCACCGACCTCGGGCTCACCGACGAGCAAGCCAAGTGCTTCACCTCTGAGTACGAGAGTCGCGGGCTCGCGATCGATTCGATACTGGCAAGTGCCGACAACAGCGACCTCACCGACGAAGAGTTGGGGGCCGCAGCCGAAGTCGCCCGCCTCTGTACCGGCGCCACCAACGACGACACCACGAACGAGACCACCAACACCGACACGTCGGGTAGCGACGACTCGGGTTCCAACGAACTCGGACTGGCCCCGGATTACCAGTCGCTCGACATGATGGAGCGATTCTTTGTCGACAGCATCGCCGAGCAAAGCGGTGATCAAGCCGCAGGGCTGTGCATTATTGGCCAGTTCCGCGAGGCCGATATCAACTTGTTCGACCTTGCCGCCGCCGGTGCAGAAGGGTCTGATCCCACTGGTGAGCTCACTTCCACATTGTTCGACGCCATGTTCCGTTGCGGCGACGAACTTGCCGATTCGGATCTGTTCTCCGGCGATGCGTTCGGCGACGGAGGCTTTTTCTCGGGTGGTCAAGGAGACGCAGCCGACGGTTCGGAGTATGGAGACAACGCCGAACTCGATGCCCTCTGGGACCAGTGCGATCAGGGTGACGGAGCGGCGTGCGACGAGTTGTACTGGACCTCACCGAGCGGCAGCGCGTACGAAAGTTTCGGCAACACCTGCGGGAACCGCATGGACTCGGCGCCGTTTAGTTGTGCCGATGGGCAATCTGCCTCGGCTGACCCTGTCGGAGCTTACGGCGAAGATCCCACACTGGACACCCTCTACGACGAGTGTTCGCTCGGCGACTACGGGGCCTGCGACACCCTCTATTGGGATGCTCCGTTGGGAAGCCAGTACGAGGCTTATGGAAGCACGTGTGCGAACGTGGTCGAAGCTGGCACCTACGGCAACTGTCTGACGACTTTGAGCTGATCGCTAAACGCTGGTTCGGTCGGCGGGCGCCTTGTGCAACTCGAAAGCGTCGTGCAAAACCGCGACCGCAGTTTCGGCTTGACTTTCACGAACAACACATGAGATTCGGATCGCCGAGGTCGAGATCATCTCGATGTTGATCCCGGCGGCCGACAAGGTTTCGAACATCGTGGCCGCCACACCCGGATTGGTCTGCATGCCCGCGCCCACGAGACTCACTCGTGCGATGTCGGCATCGAGTTCGACTCCAGTTGCGCCCAATTTGGGGCCCATCGCCTCGATCGTGGACGTGGCCTGCGCGGTCTGGTCGTGAGGCAACGTGAAACTGATGTCGGTATAGCCCGCGGCCGAAACGTTCTGCACGATCATGTCGACGTTGACTGCACTGTCGGCGAGGCCCCGAAAGAGGCGGGCCGCAACTCCGGGCTCGTCGGACACCCCTGACACGGTCATTTTGGCTTCCGACGTGTCGTGGGTGACAGCAGAAATAATGGCGTTTTCCATGGATCCCTCCTTGGTTACCCAGGTCCCGGGTACCCAACTGAACGCGCTGCGCACATGCAAGGTAACGCCGAAACTCCGAGCGAGCTCGACCGAGCGCATAGCGGGCTTGGGACAGCCGGTTGCGGTCATCTCGAGTAGTTCGTCATACGAGATCTGATCCATCTTGCGGGCCGCCGGCACGAGGCGTGGATCGGTTGTGAAGACGCCGGGGACGTCGGTGTATAGCTCGCAGGCATCGGCGTTCAGGGCGTGAGCAAGCGCAACCGCGGTGGTGTCGGATCCGCCGCGGCCAAAAAACGTGACGTCGTGATCGGCCGACACTCCCTGAGAACCACCAACGACTGGGACCTTGCCTGCCGAGATTGCTTCGGTGATGCGGTCGGGGCGAACATTGATGATCTTGGCGTCGCGATGGGTGGTGTCGGTCAGAAACCCTGCCTGGCTACCGGTGTAAGAGTTGGACTCGATGCCGAGGTCGTGCAGCGCCATCGACACCAAGGCACACGCTTTGCGTTCTCCGCCGGTGATGAGCATGTCCATCTCGCGGCCGGGCTTGGTCTTGGAGACTTGATCGGCCAGTCGCAAAAGCTCATCGGTTTCTTTGCCCATCGCCGAGACAACCAGCACCACTTGATCCCCGCGTTTGCGACACCGCGCAACATGATCGGCTACTTCGCGGATTCGATCGGGATCCCCGACGGACGTGCCGCCGAACTTCTGTACAAGGAGGGCCACGAGGACTGAGACTATCGCTGCCGTCGCACGAAAAATTCCATGCTTCGCCATCCATCAGCGCGAGGACCGCTGATCCACAGTTCGTCGGCCACGGAGTCTGAGAGGTCGGTCAACTCGATTGCCGGGGCCACATCAACCAAGAGCACGAGGTGGGCAACGTCGACAAATACTCCACACCGCGCCGCGGTCGACAGGTGCCGGACACTTGCCACGGCTTCTGTTAGCAATCGGCCAGCAACGCCGTAGTTATCAACACGATCGCCTAGATCCAGCGGACTGCCCTCGTCCGAACCCAGGAGGCGATCCCAGGTCGGCTTGGCATCACGTCGACGAAGTCCAGCGGCACGCAACCGACGAACCAGCTCGCGGCTGGGCGTGGCCAAAGCTCCCAACCCGATGGCCCGCTGGCGATCGACAACGTCGACGTCGTAGTGATCGCCTTGAAATCCAAGTCGGCGCTTGCCCAAACGCTGCGCAAAATCGTGAAGCTCGTCAGGCGATTCGTCGCTCACCAAATGGGCCCACGTTGTGTCGCGCCACGACCAACGGGCCTCGTCAACCAAGACTGCCATGGCTGCACCGTAGCGGCGCCGTGCTCGTAGGGCCGCGGCATGCGAGACTGCAGCCCGTGAGCAACGACACCCTCGACGAAGTACTGCTTCGGGTTCCTGCTCGACCCGAGTATGGACGGATCGTTCGGGTCGGCGCCGCGGCCCTAGCCATGAGAGTCGGACTGTCCTTCGGCGAGATCGACGAGCTCCGCCTGGCGATCGACGAGACGATGGTCCTGCTCATTTCGGCCGCCGACATCGATACCGAAATCAGCGTTGCTTTCCGCTTTGACGGCACCAGTCTGGTCCTCGAAGCCGAGTGCGAAACTAGCGGGGGCCTTCTTGGCGACACCATCGGTCGCTTCGTCGAGATCGTCGAGGGCCTGGTAACCAAGTACGAGATCGACTCGGAGCGGGGCCGACTCCTGCTACGAAAGACCGCAGCCGAAGCCTGAGACCCGGGGCGAGAACTAGCGACCGCTCGAACCAAACCCCTTGTCGCCGCGTTCGCTCTCGTCCAACGAGTCGTGTTCGACGAAACGCACCTGTTCGACTGCTTGCACCACGAGCTGGGCAATACGTTCGCCGCGGACGACCTCAAACGGCTGGCTTGGATCGTGGTTGATCAAGCACACCTTGAGCTCGCCGCGGTAACCAGAATCGATAAGACCAGGGGTGTTGAGGCACGTCACCCCGTGCTTGAACGCCAGGCCACTACGCGGCTGAACGAATCCGGCATAACCCGCAGGGAGCGCGATGGCGATGCCGGTCGGCACCAGCGCTCGCCCACCCGCGGGCTCGAGGGTGACGTTCTCGCGGGCCACAAGGTCGACCCCGGCGTCGCCATCGCGGGCGTAGGCCGGCAGCGGCAAGTCGGGATCGAGACGTAGTACAGGTAGATCAAACACAAGGGCGAACGTAGTCGACTTCCGCGCCTAGCCTGAGACGATGCTTGCTTGGATGGACCTCGAAATGACCGGCCTGGATCCGGATCGCCACGTAATCGTCGAGATTGCCACCCTCCTTACCGACGACAACCTCGAACTGATCGCCGAAGGGCCGGACCTCATCGTGCACGCCACACCCGACGAGTTAGGTCACATGGACGACTTCGTCACCAACATGCACACCCGTAGCGGGCTGCTGACCCAAATCGCCGCCTCGAGTGTGAGCCTGGCCGATGCGGGCTCTCAGACCATGGCCTTCTTGCAGGAGCACATCGACGAGCCCCGAACCGTGCCTTTGTGCGGCAACTCGATTGGGACCGATCGGCGGTTCTTGGCCAAGCACCTGCCCGAGGTTGAAGAGTTCCTGAACTATCGCTCAGTCGACGTTTCCACGCTCAAGGAGCTGGCGCGGCGCTGGCGACCCGACGCGTTCAAGAACGCGCCGCGCAAGGCGGGCGGCCATCGCGCCCTCGACGACATTCGCGAAAGCCTCATAGAACTTCGCTACTACCGCGACACCCTTTTCGCCCCCGAGGCCGGTGCCTCCTAAGGTGCTCGGGTGAGTTCCCCTACCTACACCAAACAAGAACAGGAGCCGGCCTCCGAAGAAGTGGTCGAAGTAGCACCTGACGTACTTCGGCTTCAGCTCCCGATCTCGCTGCCCGGCCTCGGACATGTCAACTGCTATGCCCTGATCGATGGTGACGGTGTGGCCCTGGTCGACCCAGGGCTTCCCGGGGAGGAATCTTGGGCCGCGTTGATGGCTCGCCTCAAGACGGCGGGGATTCCCGTGGAGCGAGTCCATACGACGATCGTTACCCACTCCCATCCCGATCACTTCGGTGGCAGTGCGCAATTACGCGAAGTCTCCGGCGCCGACGTGCTCACCCACGAGTCGTTCTCGTCTCTCACGATGGAAGCAAACGAAGACCTCGAGTCCGATATTGACGGACTCGACGAAGACGAAATCCTCGCTCTCTGGAAAGAGCGTCTCCAAGCCTACGGCCCCACACCGTGGGGCACCCGACGCGAACCGCCACCCGACCACGCCATCCGCCGCTTCATTCAAATGGGCGACACGGGCGGCCGGCGGTTCCTATCCCCGGAGGCAACAGTCCGGGTTGCCGACGGCGACCCAATGCGTTTCGCAGGCCGCGACTGGTTTGCTCTGCACACCCCTGGTCACACCACCGATCACCTGTGCATGTGGGACCCCGAGGCTGGCGTGTTGTTGTCCGGCGACCATGTGCTGCCCACGATCACGCCGCACATCGCCGGCTCAACCGACCTGGCCGATCCACTGGCGACGTTCTTCGATTCGCTCGACCGGGTCGCGGCCCTCGATGGCCTGACCAAGGTTCTTCCGGCCCACGGTCACCCTTTTGCTGATTGCACCCACCGTTGTACTCACATCAAAGATCACCATGCCGAGCGGCTTCAGATCCTTCGCGACGCCGCCCCGGCAACAGGCGACGCTCCGGTCACCGAATGGATGAAGGTGCTGTTCAAAGAGCGCTCGTGGGGAGATATGGCCGCCAGCGAAACGTTTGCTCACCTCGAGCACCTCTTGGTGGCGGGCGAAGCGGTAAGTCGTCGCGATGACGACGGCCTGCTTTACTTCGACCTCGGTCGCCCGAGCTAGAGCGGCCGGACCCGCGCCACGCTTCCGGCGCCAGCCTCGGTCATCAGCCACGAGTCGAAGCCTCCATCGGCTGGCATCCAACGCAAAGTCACCGACCCGTCGCGCTCCACGCCCAGACCATGTTCGAGTTCGGCACATATTGGTTGCCGAGCCAAGCCAACACGATCCATGGCCTCCTCGACCGCAACCCACTGGGCGGCGTTGTTGACGTGATCCAAGATGTCGAGGTCGGCGAAGCGCACCGGCCAGTCGGTGCTTTCGGCGCCGTCAGGTGGCGTTGAGTCCAAAGTCAGCCTGGCTGAGATCTTGCGGGCCCCCGCCACCGAACCGTAAATCTCAAAGAAGTCGGGGTTGAGCTTTCGGGGTGCACCGGTCTGGGCATCAACAAATATCCACACCGTGACCGCTTCGACCGAGGCACCCAGATCACCAACCAGGCTGGTACGGCGTTCGGCCCACCGACCGCCGTGACCGCTGCACCACGTCGAAAGCTCGACCCATTCTTGGAACCTTGGCGCGGTGCGCACTTCGATCATGGTGCGACGAACAACCCAGTTCATGGCATCGCCCAGACCACTCGCCGCAGAATCGTCGCGTGCGATGTCTTGCAAGTGCCTAGCCAACGAATCGAGGCGGCAACGACCGGTTGGATCCACATCAGCCAGCCGCATCCGACGGGCGGTCTTATGGACCCGGCCTGTGGACGGGAACTCGGTGATTTGGGCTGCTCCCGGTTCGGCCATGGATGGCCACCGTAGCAACCTTGAAGAATCCTCGGATTAATTCAGTTGACGAGCCCCCAGAAGTTCGCCATGGTGGTGTTGCCGGAACGTCCGGCCGCTGAAGGAGCCGCCATGTTGCAGATCATGTGCCTCGAGCATCACCTCGCCCCCGTGGCAGATGCCCGCACGCGCACGAATGTGCGCACAGGTTCCTGGCTCACTGTTTCGTCGATTTTCGCGACGAAGCCGTACGCCACCCAGCGGCCCTCCGGCGCTCCCCCTGGCTGACCACAGCCACACCTAAAGGGGAAAGCACGCAGGCCGCCGGGCAACCGGCGGTCTTTCTGCTTTTCCTACGGCAACTCCAAAAACCTGACCACCAATATCTAGAAGGGAGACGAGGTCATGCAGACCCTCGTCGACAACAAAACCGAACTCACCGCCGTTGCTGACGAATCGCCGTGGGAGGACGCCGCGGCATGCCAGCACGTGCCGAACGCCGGCGATCTCTTTTTCAGCGAGGACCTGAGCGAGATCGCCGCCGCAAAGCGTGTATGTGCCGAGTGCCAGGTGCTCTCACCGTGCCTCGAAGGCGCATTGGCCCGACGCGAGCCCGTTGGGGTTTGGGGCGGGCAACTCTTCATGAACGGCAAGATGTTGGCCGTGAAGCGTCGTCGAGGACGACCGCCGAAGGTCGCCCGTCCCGAGGACCACATGCCGGCTATCCCCATCCCGGCCCACCTCGCGGAGGTCGCACAACGACTCACTGCGTAGCGGTCAGCCTCTCCCCCAGCCGGATCCGGGCAACGGTTTAAGCGAGCCCCGATCTGGTGATGAGGCGTGACCCTCCCAAGCAATTGGGACTTGATGCCCGGACGGTTCCTGAAAGTTTCGGGAACTGTCCGGGCCGTCACAGTCGTTGGAAGAGCACAAGCAGCCGACGGGTTTCCCCGCCGAGCCTTGCCCGACCCAGTCAGCCGGGTACCGTTTGTCTTGGAGTTCACCATGCCTCTTCCTCACGCCCCCCACCCCCACCGGCCCACCAGCCGACGCAAGTTCTTGGTGGCCGCCATCATTGCTACCGCCGTGCTGGCCGCGGCCTGCGGTGGCGGTACCGACGACAACGTGATCCGACTCAGCCAGCAAAGCCCCGACCTGGCACCGGCCGTCGAAGATATCCAAACCGACGGGGCCGCCGGATCAGAGGTCAACCTAGACTTCCACGACTTCGACGGGGCGGTGCAGAACTTCACCGCCTATGCCGGCACCCCACTGGTAATCAACTTCTTCGCTCGGAGCTGTCCCGCTTGTGTTTCAGAGATGCCCGAGTTCCAAGAGGTCTTTGCCGGTTTCGGCGGCGATGTGGCGTTCGTCGGGATCTCCACCGACCCCCGACTCGAAGACGCCCAGGTGCTGGTGGCCGACACCGGCGTGCAATACGACCTTGGGTGGGACCCCAATGGCGACCTGTTCGCCAACTTCGGAGGATTTGCCATGCCGACGACGGTCTTCGTGACGCCTGACGGCGTCGTGAACGAAGTCTGGTCTGGGGTACTCACCCCAGGCGATCTGACCGCCAAGATCGAGAGCCTCACCTGATGGACTTTGGCGCCCTCACATGGCCGTTCAGCGTCGGGATGCTGGCCGCCTTCAACCCGTGCGGCTTTGCCATGCTGCCCACTTACCTCTCATTTTTCATTGGATCCGATGACGGCGTAGAACGATCGAGATTGCGGGTTGTTCTGCGCTCGATCAAGGTCGGACTAGTCCTCACCGCCGGTTTCGTCGCCGTCTTTGGCGGCATCGGGATCGTCATCGCAACATTCCTCAACCAGTCGACGGTCACCGAGTACGTCGGCTACATAACCGTGGCCGTTGGCATCTTGTTGATCCCCATGGGCATCGCCATGGCGCTGGGTCGCCAGATCACCCTGCGGCTCCCCAAGATGAACAAGGGCACCGGCAGTCGCGAGTCCCGCTCGATGTTCCTGTTCGGAGTCAGCTACGCCGTCGTGTCGCTGAGCTGCACCATTGGGCTCTTCACCCAGGCAGTAAGCAACACGTTCACCCAAGATGGACTGGCCAACGGGATCGGCAGTTTCATTGCCTACGGGGTCGGCATGGGCCTGGTGATCTTGTTCTTGACAGTGAGTTTGGCCCGAGCCAAGTCGAACGTGGCCCGCGACATGCGCCGGATCCTGCCGTACGTGGGTCGAGTCTCGGGCATCATCTTGGTGATCGCCGGCGTTTATCTCATCAACTACGGCGTCTGGGAGATCCAGATTCTCAACGATGCGACCGCGACGAACCCCATCGTCGACAGGTTCCTCGAGTTCCAAGGGGCGGTGAGCAACTGGATCAACACGACCACCACAGAACGCCTCGGCGTCTTGTCCCTCTTTGGCATCTCGTGGGCTTTGTTGGCAGCCTGGAAAGAGGACGAACCCGATGTGCTCAAGCGTCGGGCCGCCACCGCAACCTTCGGCGCGGTGTTTCTGATCGTCGAAGTAGTCAACGGGTTCGACTTCACGGTGTTGCCGCTGTGGAGGTTCGCCATCAACTGGCCGGCCCGGATCGGTAATTGGTTCACCGACCCGCTTCGCGGCGGCGTTCCCCTCGAAATCGTATTCGTCGGCCTGGTGGGGTGGTGGGCGTGGACCAAGATCGACCGCTATGGTCCCCGAGATGCTGCGGTCCCTGCTGGCGCGACCTGAAGTCACCGAAGTCTGCGAACTGCGTGGTTCGTTTGGCTTGATGGCCTTTCATGGAGGAAATCTCGAACGAACGACCGACGTAATTGCGTCCGAAGTCGCCGAACGCACCGGCTCCTCGTTCTACGGGGTCATCCAAGACGCGCCGTTTCGCCAACACATCCCCAGTACGCAGTTCGATCCCAAAGACTCGACTGCGCTTGCTGACTTTGTCGGTCACGTAGACACGGTCATCGCAGTACACGGCTACGGACGAGACGATCGCTTCTGGGATGTGCTGCTGGGCGGTCAGAACCGAACGCTCGCCAGCCATCTGGCTAGCCATCTCACCACTGCGCTTCCCGACCACTACGGCGTGGTCGACGACATCGAGCAGATCCCAAATGGGCTTCGCGGACAACACCGCGCCAACCCCGTCAACCTCCCAGCAAACACCGGCGTCCAGATCGAATTGCCCCCACCGATTCGTTGGAACAAGCAAGCAGCTAACTGGTCCGACCACGAAGGTACGCCCCGGGCGAATCAAGTCTCGGTCCTGATCGACGCGCTGGTCACCGCGGTGGATAGCTGGAACTGAGGTTCAGGGCGACAGGCGTTCTATACGCCAGCCATCGGCGGCTCGCAAATAGCGCAGACGATCGTGTAGTCGGTCGGGTCGGCCCTGCCAGAACTCGATCGAGTCGGGCCGCACCCGATAGCCACCCCAATACGGAGGCCGAGGGACATCGCTCTCGTACCTGTTCTCGACCTGATCGCGGGCGTCTTCGAGAACCGCTCGACTGTCGATTACCTGCGACTGGGCGCTGGCCCACGCACCGATCTGCGATCCACGCGGGCGGGTCGCAAAATAGTCGTCGGCTTCGGCATCGCTCACCGGCTCGGCCGTGCCAACAACCCGGACCTGGCGCTCGAGCACATCCCACACAAAGGTGAGCGCGGCCCGGCCGTTTCGTTCGAGATCTTGCCCCTTGGCTGATTCGCAGTTTGTGTAGAAGACGAAACCGTCGTCGTCGAGTCCCTTGAGCAAAACCACGCGCGCCGCCGGCCACCCCGAGCTGTCAACAGTGCTCAAGACCATTGGGTTCAGCTCGCGTGCACCGGTATCTTCCCACTGAGCCAGCCACGTTCGGAACTGTTCGATCGGGTTGTCGGAAACGTCGGCGCGCCGGAGTCCGGCCAGCTGATACTGCGAACGCATCGAAGCCAAGTCCACGTCCACAGCCTACGGTGCAATGATGTCTCGAACCTGGCTACTACTCGCTTTTGGCGGCACGCTCGGGGCGGCCAGTCGTTGGGCGATCGGGGAGTTGGGATGGTCTACGGTTGTCACGCTCATTTTGGTCAACACTGTCGGGGCCTTGCTCCTGGGGGTCCTGGTGGCCCGTCGCCAACCGGCCCACCACCGGGCAAGACTGGCCATCGGGGTTGGATTCTGCGGCGGCCTCACCACGTTCTCGGGGCTGGCGGTTGAGACCGTCCAACGCTTGGACGGCACGATCGGATCAGCTATCGGGTTCGTCACCGTGTCGGTAGTACTTGGCGTGGCCGGGTTCGTCGGTGGCCACCACTTGGCGGGCGGACGCTGATGGCCGTCGTGTTTGGTTTCGTGGCGCTGGCCAGCGCCGCGACCATCATTCGTTGGAAGCTGAGCGTGGCGCTCAGGCGCCCCTACGGGACGCTGCTGGTCAACGTCGCCGGAGCGTTCGCGCTCGGTTGGCTCAGTAGTGCGCCCCAAGCCGCACAGACCGTCGTGGGCGTGGCGGGCCTGGGTGCGCTCACGACCTTCAGCACCCTTGTGTTCGAACTGGTCGAGCTTTGGGACAGCGATCGGCCCGCACTGTGGGTCTACGCGTCGCTCACCTTGGGCCTCGGTCTACCGGCGGCATGGGTTGGATTGCAGCTCGCCGGCTGATCAAGCCCGACGGGCGACACACCACGAACCAGTCCCGGCCCGGCTCGCCACCCCCACCCAGTGCCCGGGCAGAGCGGCGACGAAGTCCTCGGCGCTCAGGTGGATCGGCGTCTCCTCGGCCTTGGTATTGATCCAAACTAGCGAACCGCTCGGCGACAGCACGCGATCGGTCTCTTGGGGAAACAGGAGCATGTTCACCATCACAAACACGTCGACTCCGCCGGACCGCAAAGGTAAGGCCGAAGCATCAGCGCGCACCTTGGGGACCGCGGCGATCGAGTGACGCAACATCTCCATCGATAGATCCAAAGCGATTGTTTGGGGGTACCGCTCCAGAACATGGCGTGTCCCCAGCCCAGAACCGGCCCCAAGCTCCACTACGGTTTCTGCTTGCGGCGCGCCGCGAGTTAACGCATCGACAACCGACGCCGCTTGCGCCGGGCTGTCGCGGCTTTCGGTCCAGTCGGCGGCCATCGAGTCGAAGAGGTCGCGCACTTTGTTCCGGCGTTCGAGGTCCCAGGCGGCCTCAAAGGCGACCGACCGAGTAACGGCTCGGATTGGTGACTCGGACCCGTAGACCGGCAAATCAGTCTGAGTGCCGGGTGCGACTGGTAGCCACTCGACTTGGCCCGCCATCAGCCCGGACCGGGTATCACCGTCATGCCGCCCAGATAAGGGTGCAGCACCTCGGGCATGCGGATCGATCCATCAGCCTGACGGTAGGTTTCGACGATCCCGGCCCAGACACGTGGCACGGCTAGACCCGAGCCGTTGAGCGAATGCACGAACTGAGTGCCCTTCTCGCCGGCCTTGCGGTAACGGATATTGGCGCGGCGCGCTTGATAGTCGGTACACCACGACACCGACGAGACCTCGAGCCACCGATCGGCACCGGGCGCAAAAACCTCGATGTCGTAGGTTCGGGCACCGGCCCCGCTGATGTCACCGCAGGCAAGATCGAGCACCCGATGAGCCAGTCCGAGATCGCGGATGGCGTTCTCGGCCCGTTCCAAGATCTCCATGTGCATGTCTTGGGCTTGGTCGGGAGTACAGAACGAATACAGCTCGACCTTGTCGAACTCGTGGACCCGAAGCAGACCGCGTGTATCGCGACCGGCCGACCCAGCCTCGCGTCGATAGCACGAGGTATGGGCCATGAGACGCATCGGCAAGTCGGCGGCGTCCAGCACTTCGCCCGAGACCATCGAGGTGAGGGGGACCTCGGCGGTGGGGATCGCCCACAAATCATCACGCTCGAGGTGATAGGCGTCGTCAGCAAACTTGGGGAGATGGCCGGTGCCAATCATCGTCTCGGTTTTGACAACCGTCGGCGGCCGTACTTCTTCGAAGGCGTCGCGATTGCGGTCTAGGCCGTAGGCGATGAGGGCCCGCAGAAGGTGGGCGCCGTGGCCGCGGTACATGGCAAACATCGCGCCCGACATGCGAACGGCGCGGTCGACGTCGAGAATGCCGAGCTGTTCACCGATCTCCCAGTGCGGGACCCGCTGGTGGTCGGCGAAACTGTCGGGATCGAAGTCCTCTACCCGCACTACTCGGTTGTCGTCCTCGGTGAGGCCGTCGGGGGCGTCGGCGGCAGGCATGTTCGAGATGCGCAGGAGCTGATCTCTTAGGTCGACCTGAAGTTGCTCGGCCTCGGCGCTGAGCTCTTTCTCGGTCTCTCCCAAGTCCTTGCTTCGGACTTGCAACTCCGAAGCCTGATCGCCTTTGCCGTCTCGGTGCAAGGCGCCGACCTCTTTGGAGAGGCGATTTACTTCGCTGCGTATGTCGTCTCGTTCGGTCCCGATGGCTCGCAGTCGAGAATCGAGAGCGACCACGTTGTCAATGGCCGCAGTGTTGTCACCGCGCCGAGCGATCGAAGCCATGACAGCCTCGGGATCGGTGCGTATCAGCTTGATATCGAGCATGTCTTGACGGTACCGCCAGGCAACTGGTCTCGCAGCGACTTTTCGCTCATTGGGTTTTAGACGTCGACGCGCGTTCGTCGGTCGCGTCGAGCTTGTTCGTCGGCTTGGCGGTTCTGGCCGGCGATCTTGAAGAACCGGATCGCGATCAAGATCCAGAGGTAGAAGCCACCGACAACCTTCATGACCGCGCCCGCCATCTGCTGATCGTTTCGGGGGGTTATGCCCCACAGGTGATCGGGGTGGTCGTAGGACTTGTAGACGATGCCTTCGGCAAAGGTCAACCATCCGGCCGGTACCGTCGGCACGATCGACATCAAGAACAGGTAGACCATCTTGCCCGGCTCGGTCATCTGCATTTCGCGCAACGGGCCAAGGACCGGGAACCACATCAACAATGCGGTGCCGAACACGGCTAGGTGCATCACATAGTGGAAGGCACCATTTTCGACCGAGAAATTGACGACCTTGCTCCAGTGGAAGAGGATCTGCACAGCGTTGAACAACACACCGGCGACCAACGGCTTGGCGAACCAACGCAGGATCCGCTGCGGTAGTCCGTCCTCAAGAACGAGAAGTCGGGCCAGCCACGCCGGCATAGCCAACAAGAACAACGGCGGGATCATGAACGCGATCAGCAGATGCTGAAACATGTGCACGAAGTACAGGTGGTCTTCGGCAATGTCGTGCATCGGCCAGTCGGCGGCGACCCACAACAACAAAACGGCGCTAACGAAGAAACGTTTCTGCGCGGCGGTAACTACCGCTTCGCCAGCTGGCACCACCAACGGCCCGATGGCACGAACGGCGTAAACGCCAAGGCCAACAATGGCGGCTAGAAGCAGCCAGACCTCAGGATGGGCGTCGTACTCCCAGGCGCTCACCGCGAGGAGAGCGATCATCAAAACTCAACCCCAGAACTGAAAGGCGTTGAGGGCGATGATGTAGACACCGGTCGCGAGGAACAAGCCGGCCACAAACAGGCGCGAGGCGGCCTTGCCCTCGCTCTTCAGGTGCATGAACATCCTGGCGACTAGCCAGAACTTCACGACCATCATCACCATGAGGGAGGGAACTAGAGCCCGTCCCCAGTTGAGTACCGACTCGAAGTAGGTAGATACTTCGACGGCGGTGATGAGGCCCAGCACCAAGGCGATCTTGACGTATTCCCAGTCGGACGGGTGGGCGTGGGTATCGGCCGCTACGCCAGTTTCGACAGCGGTTTCGCTCATTTCAGGTTCCTACTCGGCCGGGATCAGATAGATGACGGTGAAGATGAAGATCCACACGATGTCGACGAAATGCCAGTAGAGACCCACGATCTCGACGGTCTCGGCATTTTTGGAAGTCAGCTTGCCTTGCACGACGGCAACAAACAGCGACATCAGCATCACGATTCCGAGGCTGACGTGGACTCCGTGGAAGCCGGTGAGGGTGTAAAAAGCTGAGCTGGCCGGGTTGGTCGTGTACCCGAGACCTTCGCGGTAGAAGGACGTGAACTCGTACACCTGCCCGCCGATGAAGATCCCACCAAGCATCGAAGTGACAAGCAACCAGGCCTTACCACGGTCCATTTCGCCGCGGCCGACGGCCGACAAAGCCAGCACCATGGTGAGAGAACTCATCAACAAGACAAAGGAGCTCGCCGACGTGAACGGAATGTCGAAGACATCGGTGGGCAACACTGCGCCGTTGCCGCGGGTCTTGTAAAGCAGGTAGGTGGAGATCAAACCACCGAACAACAGACACTCCGTCGCCAAGAACAGCCACATGGCCAACTTGGTGTTGGAGATGCCGGTATTCGTGTCGTGGACGTCGTGGTGGGTGTCGGCCGTTGCGGCGGCTGTTGCTGTCGACATCACGCTTCTCCGTTGTTGTCGTTGCCGTCATGGTCGTCGCTATGAGAGTCGTCGTGGCCGTGGGCGGCGTCGGGATCGTCAACCGGTTCCAAGGCCCAAGCAAAGAGCGCACCGGCGGTGAGCATCCCGCCGACTACGCACAGCCAGAGGTTGAAAATGAGGCCGTAGCCGATCAGCGGAAGACCAACGGCCACAACCAGTGGCCAAAACGAAGGGGCCGGCAGATGCACGCCTACGGCATCGCCCTTTTGGGCGACCTCTTCGATAGTGGCGATGGCGGTGACTTGGTGGTCGTCGTCGACGGAGTACTTGCGGTACCACCAGTCGTCAACACTTTGGATCGTGGGAATCTCGTCGAAGTTGTGCTCGGGCGTGGGCGACGGAATCGACCACTCGAGGGAACGGGCATCCCACGGGTCGGGACCGGGCGGAGGCAAATCGACGGCCTCCCGCCGTGACTTGAACACGTTGTACAAGAACCACGCGACCGCAACCGCGATGGTGAACGAGCCAATGGTCGAGACCAAGTTCCAGAATTCGAAGCCGTAGCCCGCCGAGTAGGTGTCGATGCGACGGCTCATCCCTTGCAGTCCAAGGACGTGCATCGGTCCAAAGGTCAGATTGAAACCAATCAGCATCACCCAGAAGTGGATCTTGCCCCGACGCTCGTTGAGCATGTAACCGAATATCTTGGGCCACCAGAAGTAGGCGCCGCCCATGAGGCCCAAGACACCGCCGCCAAAGATCACGTAGTGGAAGTGGGCAACGATGTAGTAGGTGTCGGTCTGCTGCGTGTCGGCCGGGGCGAGGGAGTGGGTGACACCAGATAGTCCGCCAATGGTGAACATGGCCACTGTCGCTACGGCAAACAACATTGCGGTCGTGAATCGGAGCTTGCCGCCCCACATTGTGGCCAGCCAGTTGAGGATCTTGACGCCAGTAGGCACGGCGATGAACATCGTCGACATTGAGAATGCAGCCACCGAGATCGGGCCGATGCCCGAAACAAACATGTGGTGAGCCCACACACCCCAGCCCATGAACCCGATGGCGATGGCTGAGAAGACCATGAACGAGTAACCGAAGATCGGCTTGCGGCTGAAGGTCGGAATCACTTCGGAGACCACGCCGAAACTCGGCAAGATGATGATGTACACCTCGGGATGGCCAAATATCCAGAAGAGGTGCTGCCACAAGAGCGGGTCGGCACCCGCCTGGGGATCGAAGAACTGCGAATCAAACAGCCGGTCGAACAAGAGCAGGAACAGCGCCACGGTGATGACCGGCAGCGCGAACGCCAAGAGGAACTGCGTTACCAGCAGCATCCAGGTCATCACTGGCATACGGAACAAAGACATCCCGGGTGCTCGCATGTTGAGCACCGTGACGATCAAGTTGATGGCCGATACCAGCGAAGCGATACCGGCAATTAGCAACCCGAGCGCATAGAAGTCGACACCGTGCGTCGGTGAGAAGGTCACGCCGCTGTTCGGCGAGTAGCAGAACCAACCACAGTCGGCACCGCCGCCGCCAACGATCCAGGAGGAGTTGACAAAGACGGCGCCCGAGATCCAGATCCAGAACGACAGTGCGTTCAGGCGAGGAAACGCTACGTCGCGCGCTCCGATCTGTAGCGGGATCAGGTAGTTAGCGAAGGCCGCGGCCAACGGCATGATGAACAAGAACACCATGGTGACGCCGTGCATCGTGTAGATCTGGTTGTAGACCTGAGCCGACAAGAGTCCCTGCTCGGGGAACGCCAACTGGGTGCGGATCAGTAGTGCTTCGATGCCGCCAACCAGGAAGAAGAACATCGCGGCGACGCCGTACATGATGCCGATCTTCTTGTGGTCGACACTGCTGAGCCAGTCTCGCCAGCCGTTGCCGCCTTGGGGACGGGTCATCACGCCAAGGGGACGCTCGGCTACTGCCGCTCCTCCACCCAAGGCCAAAGGTTGTTCGATGATGGCCATGCTCACTCCACCTCCGTTGCCGCGATGACGTCGACCGTTGGTTTCTGGCCGAGAGTCTCGAGGTAGGCAACTAGGTCGCTGATGGTTCGTTCGGAAAGCCCAAGGTTGGGCATGCCTCTGGGTTTGGTGCCGTCGGGTAAACCGTCGGCCTTGTTGTCTTTCATGGCCGCCGGATCGCGGATCCAGGCCGAGATGTCGTCACGATTGAGCGAACCGTCGGCGTTGTAGGTGTTGAGATAGCCGCCGGCGAAAGTTGTGCGGCTGGCGAAATGAGTGAGGTTCGGCGCCGACCCGGATTCGGTGGTGGCACCCGTGTAGGAGTCGTCGTTGACACCATCTACGAGGTGACATGACGCGCAGTTGGCCTCGAAGGCATCCAGACCCCGAAGGGCCGCTTCGCTGGTTGGAGCCTCGGCGGGCTGCATCTGCTGGTCGACCCAAGTCTGAAACCCGGCATCGTCCATGGCCACGACTTGCATCCTCATTCGCGAATGTGACAGCCCGCAGAACTCGGTGCATTGACCAAAGTAGACGCCTGGATCGTCAGCTTCGAGTTTCCAAGGGGCGAAGAAGCCCGGGCGAGCGTCGCGCTTGCCGTTGAGCGCGGGAATCCAAAATGAGTGGATCACGTCACGAGAACTGACAAGCAACTCGATCTCTTCACCGGCAGGGATGATCATTTGTCCAGAGGTGACGATGTCGGCTGGCGGCAGATCCCTGGGGTCACCCAGCCAATCGGCGTTGACATCCTCGGTCAGGTAGTAGCGATACTCCCACCACCACTGCTGACCAATCACAACGACCTTTGGTTCCCAGCTTGCCGACTCGCCGCTGACTTGAACCTCCATTGCATTGGCTTCGGTGCTGTTGATCTCGAAGTGGGTAACGAGGGTGAGCACTGCGACGACGGTCATCACGATGGCCGGCGCAATGGTCCAACCAATCTCCAGGACGTTGTTGTGCGAGATCTGCTTGGGGAACTCGTCGTCGCCTTCGTAGGTGGGAACTCGGTTCTTGAGTGCCATCCACAGAACACCACCGCAAACCAGCACCAGCACAACGCCGGCAATAATCATGACCGGGTTGAGAAGGTCGTTGATTTGGCGCGCTGTTGTGCCTTGCGGCTTGAGGGTGTCGAGTTCGGCGTCGCTCGCACAACCGGCGAGGAGCAGGCCGAGCCCAACTATTAGGGCGCTGAAGGATGCGTGCGACCGCATCTTGGGTTCACTCACTGGTTCCGTCCTCTGAGTGGGAATCGGTCTGGTGGACGTCGTGGGGATGGAATTGGCGTTCGCCGTCGATGGCGGCGAGGACGCCACCTACGAGCACAGCAGCAACTGCTACCAACACAAGACTAGGGATGATCTTCTTGTTGAGATCGGGCTTGGCAGCGTAGAGGGTGCCCAATGCAAGTATGACGACAGCGAGGGCGCTGGCAAAGAACACCGCACCGTTGGGCGAGGCGTTGAGCAGGATCCGCGAGATGGCAAGAACCATCACGCCAATGAGGCCCGCCCCGGCAATGGGAATCTCGAACGGTGCCATCACTCGGTTGCGGAGGGCCCGGTTGGCGACGGAGTCACCGGTCGCTCGATCGGCCCACGCGTCCATGGTCCAGGAGATCGCGGAGATCGAAGTCAGGGCCAGGCCGACAACGAATACTGCGGGGTGTAACACGAGGCCGACGGCGGCGGTTCCGGCACCCGCTGCGGCGACTACGGGCCATAGAGTTCCGGTGACGTCGGTGGTCGGAGCGACCGTTTCGATGCCGAGATAGTGGGCCTGTGCGGCATGGTCGGCATCACGAAACGACACGAGGGCGAAGGCGAACAGCGAGGCGACCAGCCCGAGGCCGAACAGAAGTACGTAGCCAACGTGGTCGCCAACTCCGCCCTTCCAGCCCAAGGTGACGGGGCCGACGCCGCCGCCACCGGTGCTATAGCCATAAACGACCGAAGCGGTAACCAGCGCCGCCGCTATGCCAAAGAAGAATTTGAATCCGGTAGTGAACATCAGGTGCCTACTTGTTGATGTAGATCGCGATCCAGGTGACCCAGTACATGAAGGCCACAGAATTCCAGAACATGGCCGCCGCTACGACTCCGCCGCTTTGGTTCGGGCCGTATTGGCCGAGCAAGGCTCGCAAAGTGGTGAGGGCCAAGAAGATGACGGCGATGAGCAAAAAGATGATGAACGCGCCGTTCATGACAGAGAACAAGAACTGTCCTCGGGTGGCCGCTAGCGCAAAGCCGGTGTCGTTCAGGATGAACCACAATTGGTTGAATATCGCGGCACCGAACAACCCGGTGAGCGCCAGAGCCACGTAGGCGTTGGTGCGATCGTTGGCCTGAATGGCCTGGACGGCCCATTGCACAGTGAACGCCGACAGGATCAATGTCCAGAACACAAATCCGGACGGACCGAGTTCGACGACTCCCTCGGGGAACCACTCTTCGCCAATGCTGCGGGCATCAGCGCGTTCGAACAGATAGATCGCCAGCAACCCGAAGTAGGTCATCAGCGCCGCGCCAGACGCGAACAGCGTGCCTACAAGGACGGTACGGGGTCGTTGAGTGCTGGCGGCTGGCAACCCGGTGGTGACAACAGACATCAGGATTCTTCTCCCTCGTCGCGGGCTGAAGCCGCATCGAGTAGCGGCGCCTCGGACGTGACCTTGGCCAGCGTTTCGACGAAGTTACCCGCTGGTGGCGGTGAGCTGGTCGCCCATTCGAGAGTATGGCCATCCCACGGATCGTCGCCGGGGGCCGGTCCACCGGGCCGCATGGCTTTGACGAGCGAACCAAACGTGCCGAGGACGCCAAGGGCGACAATCACCGCTCCGACTACCGAAACGATGACCATGAGGTCGACCAGGCTGTCGTTGCTGTCGGACAGCATGAGGTCGGGAGCGTCGGCGAAGCCGGCGATGACGTCGGCCATGCCGAGCAGGAACGCTCCGCCGATGAGGTCGATCATCACGAGTCGGCCCATGCCCGCGGGCAGGAGATGGCCACCGATCTTCGGGGCCCAGAACCAAAATCCGGCAATGGCGGCGGTGACCGCGGAGAGAGCGACGAGGTTGAGAACACCGGTGTGAACAGTGGTGCCGGCGAGTCCGAACGGCTCAACGGCGCGCATTGCCCCGCCGATGGTCCCGAAGAACAGAAGTACGGCCGCACCCAGGGCGCCCATGAGGTGCACCGGCGGCAGACCGGATGCCGATTTGCCAGCCAATATCGTGGCGGCCGATCCGCCGATGATCGCGATAACGGGGACGGTCGCCAGGAGCCCGAAGGCCACGAAGACCACGAATTCGGTGTTGTCGTAGAAGTACGGCTGGGACCATCCACCGATGGCGAACAGACCAGCCAACGAGATGAGGACGACCATGGCGTTGTGGCTGCTATGTCGTACGCCTGCGACGACTGGCACTACCGAGCCGAGGACGCCGAGCACCGGGATGGCCACGGCGTAGATCTGAGGTTGTTCGACGAGCCATGCGAGTTGTGCGTAGATCTCGGTGCTGCCTTCGGGGTTGCCGAACAGCAGCGGCCCGCCACGCAAGTCGACGTAGATGATCGCCACGTTTGCCAGTGCGATCGGCAAGGTGAGGATCCAAACGGCGCTGGCCACCAACATCGACCAAGCGAACAGCGGTACCCGCATGAGGCTCATGCCCGATGTCCGGAGGGCTACAACGGTCGTAGCGACACAGATAGCGCCAAGCACGATCGACACGAGAACCATGCCGGTTCCGATGAGCGTGAGGGCTATGGCGTCGGCTTCGCCGCTGGTCACACCGTCGAGGGCGCCCCAGCCGCCTCGGGATAGAACGGAGATGACCGTGATAGCGGCGCCGATCACATATCCCCAGGCCGATGCCAGCGCTAGTCGGGGGAAGGCAATATTGGTCGAGCCGACCTGCATGGGCACAACTATTGTTGCCAACCCGACGAAAAGGGGCATGGCTACGAGCAGCACCAGTCCGAGCCGGTACATGGACCACATCTGGAAGTAGCTGTTGTCGCCGCCGAAGAGATCGACGGAGCCCGCGTCGGTGCGCTCGAAGCTGAGTAGCACTCCGACTACCACTACAAACAGGAGCAGCAGCACCGACACTCTCAGCCAGATACGGCCGATGGTCTTGTGGTCGCTGGTGGAGATCCAGCCGTATAACCCTTGGCCAGCTTCGGGGGCTGGGGTTATCGACTCGGTCGCCTGGGACGGCGGAGACTCGGTCATCGTCATTTGTTCTGGTGTCCTCCGGCAGCATTGGGAGCGGTTGCTCTCTCTACTGATGAAAAGCGTTCGCGGGCATCCAGACAGCAAGGATGCATACCGGACGAGAGCCTACAGCCCGCTGACGCCTTGACCGGAAACCGGGCACAAGGATTTGCGCGGATCATTTTGTTTTGTGTTGGTCGCTTCAGACGCCGTGGCGTACGACGACGTCGATGGCCATGGCTCCAAATAGCAGGGTGACGTAGGTGATGGACCAGCCGAAAAGCCGCATAGCGAGCGCCGGTTCGGGTTTGCGCCATACCTGGATGGCCAATGCGAGGAAGATCGCTCCGAGCAGGACGGCGGAGGCGATGTAGGTGAGCCCCATGTCTGCGACGGGGGCGAAGGCGAGGGTGAGGCCCCATAGAAGGACGGTGTAGTAGACGATTCGGGTGCAGGTGGTGCGCAGCGAAGCAACGGCGGGGAGCATCGGGACGTCGGCGGCTTGGTAGTCGTCTTTGTATTTGATGGCGAGCGCCCAGAAGTGCGGGGGTGTCCAATAGAAGATGATTGCGAACAATACGACGGGTGGCCAGTCGAGTTGGTTGGTGACCGCGGACCAGCCGACCAGAACCGGGACCGCTCCGGCGGCGCCGCCGATCACGATGTTGCTGGTGGTGTTTCGTTTGAGCCAGAGGCTGTAGACGAAGACGTAGAAGAGGGTGGCTGATACGGCGAGCACGGCTGAGAGAACGTTGACCGTTACCCAGAGCCAAACAAATGCGAATATTTCGACGGAGAACGCAAAGATGATTGCTTCTCGCGGGCTGATTTCGCCGGTGATCAGAGGCCGGTCTTTGGTGCGTTCCATGAGGCCGTCGATGTCGCGGTCGATGTACATGTTGAACGCGTGAGCTCCACCAGCGGCGAGAGTTCCGCCGGCGACGGTGGCGAACATGAGCCACAACGAAGGGATGCCGCCTTCGGCGATGATCATTGTGGGAATGGTTGTTACGACGAGGAGTTCGACGATTCGCAGTTTCATCAACGCGATGAACGCCGCGATTCTTGAGCGTTGGCGAATTTCGGCGGGCGCGGACACCCTGACAGGTTACGGCCGGTGGAGCGAGTCCGGCTAGCTCGCTCTAACGTCAAGGCATGTTTCGCGGTGATGTTTCCCCCGCCCGCTACGTGTCGACTACTCGTTTTGCGTTGTGGTCGCTTACTGCAATCGTGATCACGGGGGGCGCGGTGCGCTTGACCGGTTCGGGTTTGGGCTGTTCTGACTGGCCTAATTGTGAGCAGGATCAGTTGGTTGCGTCGCTTGAGTATCACGCGCTGATCGAGTTCGTGAACCGGTTGTTCACGGGTGTGGTGACGGTGGCGGTGGTTGCGGCCGTTCTGGGTTCGAGGCGGCGTTCGCCGCGGCGGCGTGATCTGACCCGCTGGTCGTGGGGGCTGGTGGCTGGCGTGGTCGCGCAGATTCTGTTGGGCGCGGTGTTGGTGAAGACCGACCTCGATCCGCGTTTCACTATGGGCCATTTCTTGTTGAGCATGGTGTTGTTGTGGAACGCCGCGGTGTTGCATCACCGTGCGTTGGCTGTGACGCCAACGACGAGTGTGGCGGATTCTCGCCTGGTGATGCTGGTGAGATCGGTGAGCGTCGGTGCGGCGGTGTTGTTGGTGAGCGGGACGGTGGTTACCGGTTCGGGTCCTCATAGCGGTAGCGATCGCGACGAGGTCGCTGAGCGTTTACCGTTTTTGGTTCGGGATGTGACGCGGGTGCATAGTTCGATCGCGATTTTGGTGTTGTTGTTGGTGGCGGCTTCGTGGATGGCGGCTCGTACGGCGGGTCGGCCTGAGGTTGAGCGTCGGGCGTTGTTGGTTGGTGCGTTGTTGGTTGCGCAGGGGATTGTGGGTTACGCCCAGTATTTTGCGGGGGTTCCGGTGTTGTTGGTGGCGGTGCACATCACGTTGGCGTCGTTGTTGTGGGTTTCGGTGGTGCGTTTGCATCTTTGGACCGCGCCGTGACTGCGCCTTTGTCGACGATCGATCCCGAGGTCGAGGATGTTGTTGATGTCGATCGCCCGTGGAAGGTGATCGTGTGGGACGATCCGATCAATTTGATGTCGTATGTGAGTTTTGTGTTCCGGAAGTTGTTCGGGTTTTCGAAGGAGAAGGCGCAGCGGTTGATGATGGTTGTGCATGTGGAGGGCCGTGCGGTGGTGTCGTCGGGGAGTCGGGAGAAGGTGGAGCTCGATGTTTTCCGCCTTCACGAACACGGCCTCTGGGCGACCATGGAGCAGGACTCTTGAGTCCTGCGACCCGAGTGATGGAGCAGGACTCTTGAGTCCTGCGACCCAGCAAAGCAGAGCAGGACTCTTGAGTCCTGCGACCCAGCAAAGCAGAGCAGGACTCTTGAGTCCTGCGACCCAGCAAAGCAGAGCAGGACTCTTGAGTCCTGCGACCCAACAAAACAGAGCAGGACTCTCGAGTCCTGCGACCCAACAAAACAGAGCAGGACTCTCGAGTCCTGCGACCCAACAAAACAGAGCAGGACTCTCGAGTCCTGCGACCCAACAAAACAGAGCAGGACTCTCGAGTCCTGCGACCCGAGTGACCGAGCAGGACTCTTGAGTCCGGGGGTGTTTCGTCGCCGGTTTCGGTGGAGGGACGGTTTGGTGGTGGTGGATTTGCCGGCCGATGAGCAGGAGATGTTGGCGGTGGTTTTGCCGCAGCTGCGCGAGTTGGTGATGGCGGAGCGTGATCCGGCTTTGCGGCGTTTGCAGCCTCCGGCTCGTCCTGATGATGACGAGGCGGAGTCGGCGTATCGGGGGTTGGTGGATAACGATTTGTTGCGGTCGCGGCTTGAGGCGATTGAGGTGGTGGAGAGCGGTGTGGGGGGCGCGTCGCTTGATGATTCTGGTGTTGATGCGTGGATGCAGAGTTTGAATGCGTTGCGGCTGGTGTTGGGGGAGCGGCTCGGTGTCGATGTGGTGGAGGGTGCGGGGTTGGTCGATTCCGATGCTCTTGATGTCGATGACGATTTGTTGCCGTTGTTTTCGTTGTACGAGTGGCTTGGTTGGTTGTTGGAGCAGTTGGTGAGCGCGGCGATGAACACGTTCGAGGATTAGTTCGGCGGGATTATCGGGCGGGCCACCAGAACCCGCCGGCGGTGCCGGGCCCGGTGTGGGCGGCGATTGACGGTCCGACGCGGTATCGGGTGAGTTCGATGACGTTTGGGGAGGCCCGGAGGCGGGTTTCCAGTCCGTCGGCGAAGGCGATGGTGGCGGGGTCGGCTATGCCGATCCCGACGCGGATGGGGGTGTTGGCGGCGAGGAATTGGGCGGCCATTTGGTCGCAGAGTTCGTCGACGGTGCGGCCGGTGCCGGTTACTTCGATGTTGGTGCCGTGTCCGCTTAGGACGATGATGTCGTCGGCTTGTTCGGGGAGCGAGCCGTTGAATCGGCCGCTTCGGTGGGCGAAGTCGAGGCCTTGGAGTATGAATGACGTGCCGATGGTTGGCGCGACTGTGCGGGCGTGTTGGGCGGCTTGTGTGGCAGTGGCGCCGGTTTCGAGGGCGATGGCGGTGTCCCAGAGGCAGGCGGTGATTCCGAATGATGCGGTGCCGCTGTCTACGACGTGGATTTCGGTGTCGAACATGTCGGCGGCGAGCGTGGCGCTGTTCCAGGTTCCTGATACGTCGCGGCTGACGTGTATGGAGATGATCTCGGTGGCGCCGGCGTTTATGGCGGTTTGGTAGATGTCGGCGATTTCACCGGGGCTGGGTTGTGATGTGGTGATGTCGGGTGGCGGGTCGGTGCGGAATCGGTCCCAAAGTTCGTCGACGGCGAGGTCGACGCCTTCGTGGTGTTCGTGTCCGTCGACGGTGAGGGGTATGGGAACGACGTGAACGTTGTATCGGTCGATGAGTGAGGCTGGGATTTGCGACGAGGAGTCGGTGACGAGTGTGATCACGACGTGTGGTTGTAGTTGTCGACGCGTTGGGCTTCGGTTTTGAATCGTTGGGCGATCACGATCGATGAAACCGCGGCACCGAGTGGGAGCATTCCCGTGGCGGTCGGTTTTGTGGTCCCGGCGGTGCGGCGCCACGCTGTGGTGGCGCTGGCTATCCAAACGCCACTGGCGAGGGTGGTCGCGGCTCGGGTGCGGGAGCGAAACCAGGGCACTTGGCTTGTCGCGAGTGCTACGGCGGCGTCGATGGGTAGGTAGGACGGGAACGTGCCGATGACTTGTCCGACGCTGGTTGCGACGCCTTTGCCTCCTGAGCGTCCTGGCGGGTGGCAGTGTCCGATCACGGCTGCGGTGGCGGCGACGTTGGCGCCTGGGGCTCCGGCTAGTCGCCGTCCGATCGATGCAGCGACGACGCCTTTGGCGATGTCGGTGAGGCCGACGGCCGTTCCCCACTTTTTTCCGAGGACGTGGGAGGTGTTGAGGCTTCCGGGGTTGCCGGTGCCTTCGGTGCGGAGGTCGTGATCGCCGGTGGCTAGTCGCGCCGCGAAGTCTGCCGATGGCAGGGCGCCGATGACGTATCCGCAACCGGCAGCAGCGGAGAGTGACAGTTGCGGCAACATTCTCGCGACGGTAGCGGCCACAAACCCCTAGACTCCATCCTCGGTCGGTTCGCCGACTGTTGCCCCATTCGTCCAGCGGCCTAGGACGCCGGCCTTTCACGCCGGTAACACGGGTTCGAATCCCGTATGGGGTACGGGCGGTATCCGGGTTGTCTTATTGACAATGCGGGCCTACCGTTTCAACTTCGATCGGCTTGCTGATCGAGTGGTCCTGTAGATCAGTTTGGAGTGATCGCCACCCTGTCAAGGTGGAGGCCGCGGGTTCAAATCCCGTCAGGACCGCAAAGCAGTTCCCTTCGGGGTTCGGCAATGAGGGGTCGGGTAGCTCAGTTGGCAGAGCGGCCGCCTGAAAAGCGGTAGGTCACCGGATCGACGCCGGTCCCGACCACCATGGTGCGGCCCGGCTTAACGCCGGGTCGCTGCCGTTTTGGGTTTAGTTGGCGTTTTGGGTTTAGTTGCCGTTTTGGCGTTGGATTTCGGGGAGTTGAGCGAAGGCTTTTAGTCGTGACGCGGCGTCGGCAAGTGCGACGACTAGGGCTGGCTCGTCGATCACGATCGACGAAATTTCGGGCCGGAGGTGGGCGTTCAGGTAGGTGGCGGCGTTTTGTTTGATTTCTCGGATCGATCGATCTATCTGTTGGTCGATGGTGGTTTCGAGAAACGCGATTCGGGCGCCGTACCAAGGAGCGACGTGGTAGTGCCCGGCCGACCCTCCGAAGCAGTCGAACTTCATCAGTTCGATCTTGTCGGTTTGCAAAATGATGGCCGGTCCACTGCCGAGCGGGGCGACTTTCCAGTAGACGAGTATTGCGAGACCGTGCTGGATTTCGATGCGGTGCTCGTCTCGACGAGTGCCGTCGGGCGAGGCGTTTATGGCAACGGGGCGGGCGAGCAACTTGCGTCGAAGCCAATGTAGGGGTTCTCGCAGCAGCCGCTCCACTTTTTCATTAGAGCACGGCGGCGGCGTGAAACCCGGCATGGATCGCGCCCTCGAGGTAGCCGATCGTGTTGCAGTCTCCGATCACGACGGGGTCGAGACCAGCGGCTTGGAATTGGTTCGCTACGTCGAGGGAGGCGATCAGGCCCGTGGCGATCACGACGTGGTCTCCCGGAGCTACGGCTGGATGGTCGTCGACCGTGTAACGGACTTGACCGGGTTCGATCTCGATGTTGGTTGCGTTGGCGACGAGCTCGGCGCCGCTGTCGCGGAGATCGCCGAGAACTCGCCATCGCCGTGGGTGAGCCATTTCGAGGGCAAACTTTTTGCCTTGTTCCAACACGGTTACGTGGCGGCCTCGTTCGATGAGAAATTCGGCCAGTTCGATGCCGACGAGCCCGCCGCCGATAATCACCACGTTCTTGGCGATCGGCATGTAGTGGTGGGTGAGGTTCGCCAACTGTCCCGGGTCGGACGTGAGGCCTAATGCCCGGCCGATCCGCACTGCTATTCGGGCGTGCGGTTTGAGTTTTCTCATCGCCGCGCTTGACCCGGAACCGGTTAGCAGGTCGCGCAGGTCGTCCCCATCAATCACGTGTTTTGATTGGGCCCCGGGAAGTGTTGAGGGTTGACGCGCCGCACCGGTGGCGATCATGACCGTGTCGGGGTCGAGGGCGCTGACGAGCTCGGGGGTTGCGGTGGTTCTGAGCTGAACGTCGATGCCAAGTGACGTCACCTGATGTTCGTACCACCGCAGTAGCCGCAGGTTCGGTTCGTACATCAGGGCCGCGAATCGCAGTGCTCCACCGATTTGATCGGCGGCTTCGAAAACCGTTACGTCGTGTCCTCTTAGTGTGGCGACCCGGGCCGCTTCGAGCCCGGCTGGGCCGGCGCCTACGATCACCACCCGCTTGGGCGTTGACGCCGGCTCGGTTTCGATATGACCGAGCTCGGCTTCGCGGCCGAGGATGGGGTTCACGGCGCATTTGACCTGACGGTCAAAGAAGGGTTGTGCGACGCACACGTAACAGTTGATGCACGGTCGAATGTCGTCGACTCGATCATCGGAGATTTTCGACGCGGTTTGGGCGTCGGCCAACATCTGGCGACCCATGGCGATCAGGTCGGCTTTGCCGTGGGCGATCATCTCGCTTCCGGTTTCGGGGCGTATACGGCCAACGCCGATCACCGCAACGGGGACTTCCTTTCGCAGCCGAGCGCTCAAAGCGGCGTGTTTGGCTTCGCGGTCAGGCAAGGTTCCTTCGACGAATGCCCGCCCGGAGGTCATGTCGCCGTAGGCGCTGAGGTTGATGGCGTCGGCTCCGGCGTCGACGACAAGACGAGCCGCAGCGAGCGCGTCTTCGAAAACTATTCCGTCCGGGGTGCGGTATTCCTTGGCATCGAGGCGACACCAAATCGGATAGTCGGCGCCAGCGCGACGTTTGGATTCGGCGACGGCTTCGCAGAGCAGTCGGGCGCGGTTCTCTACCGTGCCGCCGTAGCGATCGGTCCGATGGTTCCATTGCGGCGACAAGAACGACGAGAACAGGTACCCGTGGGCGCCGTGGATCTCGACTGCGTCAAACCCGGCTTGCTGACAGCGCACGACGGCGTCGCCGAGTTCGATGATGATCTCAGCCAACTCGGCTTCGTCCGGTACGTGATAGCTGGCTTCGGTGCCTCCGGTTGCCGCGGCCATGGCCATGAGTTCATCAAGCGACATGTCGTTGATCATGTCGAGCGACCCGCGCCATTCGGGCACTGAGGGTACGACAACCGATCGGCCTTGTTTGGTGTCGAGTCGAGCGACTTTGCCGTGGTGCACGAGTTGCATCGCGATCTTGGCCCCGTGGGCGTGGACTCGTTCGGTCAGCTCGGACAACCCAGGGATATAGCGGTCGTCGGATACGGCTAGCTGGTGAGCGGAGTTTGCGCCGCGGGGATAGGCAAATGCTGCGACTTCGGTGATGATGAGCCCGGTTCCGCCACGGGCCCGTTCTTCGTAATAGCGAATTACGGCTTCGTTGACTTGCCCGTCACCGCCAACAATTTCGACGCCCATCGGGGCCATCACGATGCGGTTGGGCACCGTCATCGACCCGATGGTGGCCGGACCGAGCAGATGGTGGTTCATGAGTTGCGACTGTAGGCCGCGGATTGGGTTCAGCCCCGAACGGCCCCATCGGCTAGCGCGGCGTTGGCGACGGCCGCGGCGACCGCAGGCGCCACTGACTTGTCGAACACGGACGGCACAACGTACTTGGCGTCGATTTCGTCGTCGGCGACACATGCCGCAATAGCGTGCGCGGCGGCCACCTTCATTGCTTCGGTCACACTGTGGGCACCGACATCGAAGGCACCCCGGAATATTCCGGGAAAGGCCAACACGTTGTTGATCTGGTTCGGGAAATCGGACCGGCCGGTAGCCATAACCGCGGCGAGCCCGTCGGTTGTTTCGGGCCGGATCTCTGGATCGGGGTTGGCCATCGCGAAGACGATTGGGTCCTTGGCCATCTGGCGAACGTCGCTGGCATCGATGAGGTTGGGCGCCGAGACCCCAACGAAGATGTCGGCACCGCGAAGCACTTCTTTCAGCGTCCCGGCTTTTCGGTCGTGGTTGGTGTGCTCGGCGAACCACTGTTTGGTCGGATTGAGGCGGTCACGACCGGAGAATATCGAGCCGAGCCGATCAACCCCGACGATCTCGCCGGCGCCGGCGTCTCGGAGGATCTTGCCAATGGCTACGCCGGCGGCTCCCATTCCTGAGATCACAATCGAGACGTCGGCCAGGGATTTGCCGACGAGTTTGAGCGAGTTGGTGAGCCCGGCGAGGGTAACGACGGCGGTGCCGTGTTGATCGTCGTGAAATACGGGGATGTCGAGCGACGATTTGAGTCGCTGCTCGATCTCGAAACAGGCCGGCGCGGCAATGTCTTCGAGGTTGATGCCACCAAATGTTGGAGCAATTCGTTCGACGGTCTCGATGATCTCTTCGGGGTCGGTGGTGGCCAAACAAATGGGGAAGGCGTCGACTCCGGCGAATTCCTTGAACAGCAGCGCTTTGCCTTCCATTACCGGCATCGCCGCTTCGGGGCCGATGTCGCCGAGGCCAAGCACCGCGGTGCCGTCGGACACAATGGCGACGGTGTTTTTCTTGATGGTGTACTCGTGAGCCAGGGCCGGGTCATCGTGGATGCTCATGCAGACCCGCGCCACGCCTGGCGTATAGGCCATTGCCAGATCGTGGGCATCGCCGACCGAACATAGGGGCAGGACTTCGATCTTGCCGCCCTCGTGCAGGCGGTAGGTACGGTCCCACCAGTCGAGAACGGTGACTCCCTGTAGCCCGTTGATGACTTCGACGATTCGGCGGCCATGAGCTTCGTCGCGACAGTGCACGTCGATCAGGCGAGAAACCGATGGTCCTTTGGCTTCGAACCCGGAAGCTCCGGCAATATTGCCGCCGGCTTCGCCGATCGCTACCGCGAAGCGGCCGAGGGTCCCAGGGACGTTGTCGAGCGTGATCCGCATCGATATCGAAAAGGCGGCGGTCGGCGCGGTGCTCATGTGGGGACGTTATCGCCAGCCAAGTAGGGCCGATGCGCCGTGAACGCTAAACCCGAACCTGGGGGTTCGCTACAGCGGCGCTGGGGTACCGACTAAGGATCTCTGAAGCCCGATCTACTACCCGTTCGACCTGGGCAACAGCCGTGCCGGCGAACTCTGCGGGATTTGCCAGGAGCCGGTTGATCGCCGAACGGTCGAGGGGAATTCGGTCGTCGTCGGCCAGCCGATCGACCAGAGACTCCGATAGCGAGGCGTCGCGACGCTCTAATGCGGCCGCCACGGCATGCTCTTTGACGAGTTCGTGGGCTTGCTCACGACCAAGGCCGGCCTCGACCGCGGCGGTCAGTATGCGGGTCGTGGCCAGGAACGGAAGATCGCGTCGCAGTTCGGCCTCTACCATCGCCGGAAAGACTCCGACCTCGTCGAACACGCTCATCGCGGTCTGGAGCAGCCCGTCGGCGGCAAAGAACGCGTCGGGCAACATGACGCGGCGCACAACCGAGCAGCTGACGTCGCCTTCGTTCCATTGGCGCCCGGCGAGACCGGTAGCCATTGTGAGGTAACCGTCGAGCACCAGTCGCAGTCCACCGATTCGTTCGGCGCTGCGGGCGTTCATTTTGTGAGGCATCGCCGACGACCCGACCTGACCGGGACGGAACCCCTCGGTCGCTAGTTCGTGGCCGGCCATGAGGCGCAACGTTGTCGCCGAACTGGCAACCCCGGACACCGCTTGGACCAAAGACGACACGATGTCGAGGTCGAGCGAACGGGGATACACCTGCCCGACAGAGTCGAGAACCCTGGCAAAACCAAGGTGAGAAGCGACTAGCTGCTCGAGTTGGTCGACCTTTTCTACGTCGCCCAGTAGGTCTAGTTGATCGATCCGGGTGCCAACCGGCCCTTTTAGGCCTCGAAGCGGATACCTCTGTAGGAGGCCTTCGACCCGCTCGATACCGATCATCGTTTCTTCGGCGGCGTCGGCATAACGCTTGCCAAGTGTTGTTGCTTGGGCGGCCACATTGTGGGTGCGTGCCACCATCACGAGCCCCGAGTTTTGCTCGGCCAAACGAACAAAGCGGGCGAGGACGGCCACGAGGCGATCTCGTATCAACTCGAGCGCCTGTTTGGCTTGGAGCTGTTCGACGTTTTCGGTCAGGTCCCGTGATGTCATTCCTCGATGGATGTGCTCGTAGCCGGCCAGAGCACAAAACTCGTCGATTCGGGCCTTGACGTCGTGACGGGTGATCTCCTCTCGGCGACCAATCGATTCGAGATCAACCTCGTTCACAACCGATTCGTATGCCTCGACGACGCCGTCGGGTACGTCGATGCCGAGTTGGTGCTGGCCCCGCAACACCGCGATCCAGAGCCGGCGTTCCATCACGATCTTGCCCTCAGGGGACCAGATGCGGTTCATTTCGTCGGAGGCATATCTCGCTGACAACACGTTGGGCATGGGGTCAAGACTCAAGAGGTCGCCTTTCGAGATCTGGCGTGACTCTTCAAGATCGTTGGTTCTGCGGCCGACGGGAGAATGGAGTCAACGCAAGGAGCATGGCTGTGGCTGTAGAACTGACAGGACTCTGTCGGGACCATTCGTTTGAGTCCGCTACCGACGTCTGTCGTAGATGTGGTCTCGAGTTCTGCGAATTGTGCGTTGTGACCCCGTTCGGTGACAAGAAACCGCTGTGCAAAGAGTGCGCCATGGCCATGGGAGGAGTGCGCTCGTACGTCTCTCGCCAGGCAATGGCGCCTCGGGTCTTGAAGAAACGAGTGAAGGCCTTCGAGACCAGCCGCAACAAGAACGTCGCCGCGCCGATAGCCGGACCCGATGGGCCTGATGTTGTCGACCCGACGGCCACGATGGAGTTTGCCGCTGACGCACTGGCGCTCGAACCGTCGGGAGCCGCCGCGCCCGGCGAAGCCGGCACCGACGCTCCTGCGACCGGGATCGACTGGAGTCAGCCGTTCGGCTGATGCCTTCACAGCTCTAGGCCGCGCGATCGAGGAATTGTTGACGGCCGGGGCCAACTCCCACGAGCCTGATGGGCACCCCGATCTGGTCTTCGAGGAAGGCAATGTAATCCGCGGCCGCGGTTGGGAGGTCGTTGGGGTTTGTGATCGAGCTGATATCGCTCATCCATCCCGGCAACTCTTCGTAGATTGGAACCGCGGCATGCAAATCGGATTGGTGATACGGCAACTGCTCGTGACGCACCCCACCAATGTCGTAAGCCACGCACACCTTGAGCGATTCGAGGCCGTCGAGCACATCGACCTTGGTGAGCGCAACTTCTGAGAGCGAGTTGATCCGCGCCGCCTGGCGCATCATCACCGCATCGAACCATCCGGGGCGGCGGCGTCGTCCGGTGTTGGTTCCGTATTCGTGGCCGACATCAACCAGATGGTCGCCGATCTCGTCGGACAACTCGGTCGGGAACGGACCCGACCCAACACGGGTGACGTAGGCCTTGGCGACACCAATAATGCGGGAGATGTTGCGAGGTCCAATTCCTGCGCCAGTGCACGCACCGCCGGCCACCGGATTAGACGAGGTAACAAACGGGTAGGTGCCATGGTCGAGGTCGAGGAAGGTGGCCTGAGCTCCTTCGAGCAGAATCTGCTGACCGGCCTCGAGGGCGTTGTGAACCAATGAGACCGCATCGGCAATGTGGGGAACGATCCGCGGCGCACATTGATCTAGGTACTCCGCGGCAATCGAGTCGGCGTCGACAGGATCGTGGTCGAACACTTTGGTGAGAACCTGGTTGGTGTGTTCGAGCACCGAGTCGAGCTTTTGGCGGAAAATTTTGGGATCGAGAAGGTCTTGCACCCGAAGACCAACCCGCATTGCCTTGTCGGCATATGCCGGTCCGATTCCACGCTTGGTAGTGCCGAGTTTGGCATCACCGAGGTGGCGTTCGTGCAACGCATCGAGCTCTTGGTGGTACGGCATGATGAGATGAGCATTGCCCGAGACCTTGAGCGCCGAGCAGTCGACGCCTTTGCTTTGGAGCATGGTCATCTCGTTGAGCAAGACCCGCGGGTCGACCACAACCCCGTTGCCGATCACCGGGGTGATGTGGTCGTAAAGAATTCCACTCGGTACGAGCTGGAGGGCGAACGTTTCACCGTCGACGACCAAGGTATGGCCAGCGTTGTGACCGCCTTGATAGCGGACCACCATCTCCATCTCTTTGGCGACGAGATCGGTGAACTTTCCCTTGCCCTCATCGCCCCACTGAGTACCGACGACAACGGTCGCTGGCACGGCGCTCTCCTCTCACGGAATTGCGTTACCCGCAGAGGCTAGCGGTACCGCCATGAAGATGCTTGCCAGTTTGGGGCCGGACGCGCCGAAGGGCGAGGTGAATACCTCGCCCTTCAGAGTCCAGGGTGCGTTCGATTTACTGCTTGGTGACGGTTCAGCCGGTAAAGGTGGGGTTGCCTTCGACCGCGGTAGCGGGCGGAGCAACCTCGACCTTGGGAAGCACCTCGGTGGGGACGGTCGATGTGGTAGTCGGAGCAGCGGTGGTAGTCGTGCTCGTAGTCGTCGGAGGAGCCACAGTCGTCGGAGGAGCCACAGTCGTCGGAGGAGCCACAGTCGTCGGAGGAGCCACAGTCGTCGGAGGAGCCACCGTCGTCGGAGGAGCCACCGTCGTCGGAGGAGCCACAGTCGTGCTCGTGGTGGTGGTCGACCACTGGAACTTGTTGGTGATACCTATACAGCTGGCGTAGAGGCCAGATAGAGCCGAGCCACCGCTATTGGCGTTGGCGTGACGGATCCGGACCGCGGTGATGGTGGTGCCGGTGACCCTCGGGTAGATGATGATGCCGCCCCATTCGGCGGAAGCGCCGGCGTCGAGGCTGGGGGTGCCGCCCCATTGGGTTGACGAGAACTGGGTGACTCCAGCCGCGTCGAGGAAGTCGACCACAATTCGTTCGTTGCCAGACCATGGGTCGTTGATACGGCCTGGATAGGAGTCGAAGACGTGCAACCACACGCCGTAGTCGGCGTCGCCGTACATCGGGGTGGTCAACTGCACGACGTAGCTGTCGTCGGGCGACTGGGCCGAAACCTGATGCGTGGAGTCGAGCGCCTGAACGTAGTCGCCTACGCAAGTAGCGGCGACACCAGAAGCGGGCGCCACGATGGCGAGCGAAGCTGCCGAAACAGCAGCTACGACACCTGCAGATTGGATCTTGTTGAATCGCATTAGGGACCTCCGGCCGGCCAACGATTTGTTGACAGTTGGATTGGGGCCGGTTTCGCTCTCGCTATCCGTGGACCTAAGCGACCAAATAGGGGTCCACGGGTCGATGCTTCCCCGTTGTGTGAACTAATGGTACCGCGACGAAATTTAACCTCACCATAGGCCAATCGGTTCAATTGTGGCACAAGTCCTAAAGCCTGGCCCACGGGTCGAAACGAGAGACTACGAGAGCCAACAACGACATGGAAACAACCAATAGGGCACTAAGTCCCGCGGCCCGATTGGGAGGCGAAGGGCAACCCGGGTCGGCGGCGAGTCGCACCGTGTCGGTGCGCACCTCGTTGAGAGTAATGGAGCGGTCAGCGGCACCGGCGACCACCCAATGAAGGCTGTCCCACCCGTCGACGACCCGAGAGCCTGATTCGTGGTTACCAACCAGCAACTCGAGATCAGCGGGCAACGGCGTCTGGTTGTCGATGTCGAGTGCCACGTCGCGGGCAACACAATCAACCACCATCCGAACGATGATCCCTTCGCAATCTCGGGCATCGGCGGAGTCGCTCGTTATCCAGCCGGCCGCGCCCCGAAGCTCGGGCAGACAGGCGGGATCGACGGAGTCGCTGGTGCCTCCGCAGGTCCACGGCTGCACGGTTTGCTCAAAGACTGATTCTCCATAGGAACCAAGAACAACTACGTCGACCGGCGCGCCTACATCGATCGATCGGACCAGGGTGATCTCCGCGCCTGGGTCGAGCTCTATTCGGGCCGCCGCCGAGTCGGGAGCGGAGACCGAAACCTGGCCGGCCTCGTCACCGGGGTTGACGAGGCGCAACTGCAATTCGCCCGATGGACAGGCCAGCGCTAGCTCGGCGGCTATCTCGCTGCTTCGACAATCGTGAGAGACAATCTGGCGCAGCACATCGTTTCCGTCGCCATCAACGATACGGATCGGGATCTCGGTCGCCGTAATGGCGGCGACGAAATCGGCGCCAGATCCGCCCGGCAATGTCACTTCGCCGAGAAGGGCCTGCTGCTCCTCGAACACCGACAGCTCCAGCGGCTCTCCACCGTCGTTGACAAGATGAATCTGGATTACTCCTGCTTGGCATTCGACCGAAAGGTCGACAACCGCGTTGGCGGGGGTCAGGCAATCGACGAAGACAGTCGAGCTGAGTACCACATCATCGGACGTGACCATCACGACTTCGGACCGCTGACCCTCTCGATCGAGTTCTAGTTCGAAGTCGACGTGGACGACACCATGAGGTTCGAGGGCCACGGGCACCACTCGATCGGTGCGGACCAGCGCGATGGTGGCGGCCCCCGGGCGATCGCCATCGTTGCCGGCAACCACGCTGAGGGTGCTGGTCGCACAATCGAGTTGGGCTGAAAGCGTCGGAATCGTGACGGGTGTTCGCGGTGGGTCCGCAACCGGTCCGCCCGGATCCGGAGAACCAGGATCCGGCGTGCCCGCATCGGGGGAACCCGGGTCAGGGGTGCCCGAACCCGGAGTGCCGGGATCAGGAGTGCCCGAACCGGGAGTGCCCGGGTCAGGCGTACCCGAGTCAGGCGTGCCCGGACTAGGGGAACCCGGATCGGGTGTGCCCGAACCCGGAGCACCAGGATCGGGAGTGCCCGGATCAGGAGTGCTCGGATCGGGAGTGGGAGCACACGCGACCGTCGCCGACGTGGTGTAAACGATCTCGTCGCCGATAGTGAGCGAGACCGGGTATGAGCCATCAGCCAACGTGGCATACACAGTCTTGGACTGCCCCACACCAAGCCACCACGACTTCGTGATGTCGCCGAACTGCACGGTCCCGCCCGACTCGGGAGCCACGTCGATACCGCCGAGATTGGTGATCTCTGCTCTTAGGCCCGGGATGGTGCAGTCGTCATAGACCGAAACCGCAATGGCCGGATTGGGGAGATCATCTACGCGGGTAAGGCCGACACACGTGACGCCAACCTCGTGCCCGTCATCGTCAGGGCCATCGTCAGGGCCATCGTCGTCAGGGCCGTCATCGTCAGGCCCGTCGTCGTCATGGTCGTAACTGAGCGACGGCGTGAGCACGATTTCTACCGTGGTGAACGTCGAGGCAAAGGACCGGCGGCCGAGCGACACGATCGAAACGTCATCGTCGCCGCTGTCGTGGGAGTCATCGCTGAGGCCAACCTGCACGGCATAGACACCAGCGGGCATCGACTCAGCGAGCTGCACCATGCCGGCGATCTGGCCGCTCGAACCGGCAACGAGACGCGGAACGACGATGGTCGTCGTCTCACCAACGCACGTCCCCGCTCCAGATGCGCCCGCCGGGGATTGCGACCCGACAAGAAACGCAGAAGCAAGAACCACGCCGATGGACAGCAGTTTCCACAGCTGCCGGTTGGCCACGGAGTCTCCCGAACTCTCTATCTCTCGAACCTTGTATCCCGAACTCTCTGGACACAAGGTAGCGCTGTGGAAAACCGCGGAGGGTGATGCTCTCACCCTCGATCTCAGCGCAAACAGAAAGTGGCGTGCTCCGCTGGGGCCGTATCTTCACTGGCCCCAGAATCGCCGACAGAGCCGGTCGTTAACGCCACATCCACAACGACCTGGTCGCCTTCGCGGTAGCGGCCCTCGAGCATGGCCAACGCCAGCCGATCGCCGATCTCTCGCTGAATCAGACGCTTCAGTGGACGGGCGCCGTAGTCGGGATCAAACCCGATCTGGGCGAGCCGCTGCTTGGCTTCGTCGGTCACGACCAGCGCCAGCCGCCGCTCCTGAAGCCGAGAAGAAAGGCCTTGCAATTGGATATCCACGATGTGCACCAGATCGGATTCGGTGAGCGACCGGAAACGGACAATGTCGTCGATCCGATTGATGAACTCGGGTCTGAAAAAGTCGCTGGGTTCGCCGGGAAGATTCGACGTCATGATGAGCACGACGTTGGAGAAGTCGACCGTACGGCCTTGGCCGTCGGTGAGCCGACCGTCGTCGAGCAGCTGCAACAAGACGTTGAACACGTCTCCGTGGGCCTTCTCTACCTCGTCGAGCAAGACAACCGAATAAGGCCGGCGACGCACCGACTCGGTCAGCTGTCCCCCTTCGTCGTAACCAACGTAGCCGGGAGGCGCTCCGATCAACCGGCTGACGCTGTGCTTCTCCATATATTCCGACATGTCGATTCGGACCATCGAGCGTTCGTCATCGAACAGGAACTCCGCCAACGAACGAGCCAGTTCGGTTTTGCCGACGCCCGTCGGGCCAAGGAACAAAAAGCTGCCGATCGGACGATTGGGGTCCGACAAGCCGGCTCGGCTGCGACGAATCGCATTGGCCACGACGCTCACCGCAGCCTCTTGGCCCACAACCCGTTGATGTAGATGTTTTTCCAGCTGGACGAGCTTTTGGACCTCGGCCTCCATGAGCCGCGAGACCGGCACGCCGGTCCATCGACTCACGACCTCGGCAATGTCTTCTTCGGTAACTTCTTCTTTGAGCATCGAGTCCTGGGACTGGATGGTGTCGAGAGTTTGACGAGCCTGTTCGAAGTCCTGCTCGAGCGCGGGGATCCGGCCGTAGCGAATCTGCGCGGCCTTCTCGAGATCGGACTCTCGTTCCACTTCGCTTCGCAGGATGTCGAGTTGCTCGTTGAGCCCCTGCAATTCGGCGATGGCGTCGCGCTCAGCGTGCCAGCGCGCCGTGAGTCCCGAGAGCTCTTCGGTCAGATCGGCCAACTCGCGGTCGAGATCAGCAAGCCGCTCGGCAGAAACCGCGTCGGTCTCGTTGGCCAACGCAACCCGTTCAATCTCCAACTGGCGAATCCGTCGTTGCACGATGTCGATTTCGGTGGGGACCGAGTCGATCTCGATGCGCAGCGAACTGCCGGCCTCGTCGATCAGGTCAATCGCCTTGTCCGGCAAATGGCGGCCGGTCAGGTAACGGTCGCTCATCACCGCGGCGGCAACCAGAGCCGAGTCCTGGATACGGACCCCGTGGTGGACTTCGTACCGTTCTTTGAGACCGCGCAAAATAGCCACCGCGTCTTCGACCGACGGCGGCTCGACCAACACCTGCTGAAACCGACGCTCGAGGGCGGGGTCCTTCTCCACATATTTGCGAAACTCGTCGAGGGTGGTGGCGCCGATCATACGAAGCCGACCACGCGCCAGCATCGGTTTGAGCATGTTGCCGGCGTCCATCGCCCCCTCGGCCGCGCCCGCGCCGACCACCGTGTGCATTTCGTCGACGAACGTGATGATTTCGCCATCGGCATCTTCGATTTCCTTGAGCACCGACTGCAAACGCTCCTCGAACTCGCCTCGGTACTTGGCCCCGGCAACCATGGCCGACATGTCAAGGCTCACCACCCGCTTGTTCTTGAGACTTTCGGGGATGTCTCCTTCGACGATGCGCGTCGCCAGGCCCTCGACGATGGCCGTCTTGCCCACGCCAGGCTCACCGATGAGCACCGGATTGTTTTTTGTTCGTCGGGCCAGAACCCGAATTACCCGCCGGATCTCGCTGTCGCGACCGATCACCGGGTCGAGTTCGCCGTCGCGAGCGGCCTGGGTGAGGTCTCGGCCGTACCGCTCGAGCGCTTGGTATTGGTTCTCGGGTGATTGCGACGTGACTCGGTGGTTTCCTCGCACTTCGCGCAACGCCGCCAGCAACGTTTCGCGATCGACCCCGAGTCGATCCGACAGCGCCAGGAGCAGATGCTCGGTGGACAAATATTCGTCTTGTAGGTCTGACCGCAGCGTGTCGGCCGACTCGAACACCTCGCGTAGCTCTTTGGACAACTGCGGGTCGGAGCCGTAAGCATTGGGCAGTTTGGAAATCGTGTCTTCGGCGGAACGGCGAGCCGCAAGTGGGTCAACGCCGACTCGGTGCAGCATCGGTAAAACAATGCCCTCTTCTTGGCCGAGCAAAGCCACCAGAAAGTGCTCCGGCACAACTTCGGGGTGAGATGCGGCACGAGCGGCCTCGCCTGCAACCGAGAAAGCCTCGGTGGTCTTGAGTGTCCAGCGATTGGGGTCGAGCGCCATGGAAACCTCCAGGTGTAAGCATAGTCAGAAAACTTGAGTGTTAGTGACTCAACTTCTGATTCAACTCATCTACGTCCCGCGATATTTCGCCCTATGACATTTCTACCTAGGGCAGGATCGTCTTAGGGCAGGATCGTCTTAGGGCAGGCGGCTGAGGCTCACGCCAAAGTCCTGGTCCGGATCAAAGAACCAATCGACAACTTCGAGCCCGCTGGCTTCGAGTTCGTCGGTGAGACCGTCGACTTGGAACTTGGTCGACACCTCAGTACGAACCACCTCACCGGCCCCAAAGTTGACTTCGAGGTCCAGGTCTTCGATACGAACCGAATGATCGCGCCGACTACGCAACCCGATATCGACCCACTCGTGGGCGTCGTCCCAACGGGCCACGTGGTCGAAATCATCGAGCACAAACGAGGCGCGGAGCTCTCGATTGATCGCCGTCAACACGTTCTTGGTAAACGCCGCAGTCACGCCGGCCGGATCGTCATAGGCCAGTTCCATCCGCCCAACCGACTTGACCATGTCTGAGCCGAGCAACAAGTGATCGCCGGCCCTCATGCCCGCAACAATGTCGGAGAAAAAGCCCTTGCGGTCGAGGGGCGGATAGTTCCCGATCGTTCCCCCGAGAAACACCACCAGCCGAGATCCGCCGGCGGGTATCTGATCAAGGTGCCGATCGAAGTCGCCAACCACGCCGTGCACGACCAGACCCGGGTAACGCCGAGCCAGCGCCTGCGCCGACTGTCTCAAAAACCCCTCGCTCACGTCGAACGGGATGAACCGTTTGAGGTTGCCGCGTTCCCATGCCGCGTCGAGCAAGGCAATGGTCTTGTCGGAGGTTCCCGACCCGAGTTCGACGATGGTGTCGTGGTCGGCCAATTCGATGATGCGCCCCGCATTGGACAACAAGATCGATCGCTCGGCTCGTGTCGGGTAGTACTCGTCGAGACGGGTGATGGCGTCGAATATCTCGCTGCCACGTTCGTCGTAGAGCCACTTCGGTGGCAAGTCCTTGGGCAACGAGGTCAACCCGTCGAAAACATCGCGCTTCATGGCGGCTGCTAGGTCGGCGGCGCCCAAGTGCACGTCAATCACGGGCTCGACTACGGCGCTCATGACCGGCCGCCGTCATCGGCCAATCGAACACCGCTGAACATCCAGCGTGCGCCCGTGGGAAAGAAATTTCGATATGTCGACCTGATATGGCCGTCGGGCGTAACGCAGGCGCCACCGCGCAACACTTGCTGGTCGATCATGAACTTGCCGTTGTACTCCCCCACTGCGCCGGCCGGCGCCGCGAACCGCGGGTACGGCGCGTAGGCGCTGGCTGTCCATTCCCACACGTCGCCGAACATCTGACGCAATCCGTGGCCGGTCGCGGCGGTCGGGTGCAGTGCTCGCGAAGAAAGCTGGTTGCCGACTACGGGGAGAGCGGCCGCATGAGCCTCCCATTCGAACTCGGTTGGCAGCCGCGCCCCAGCCCACCGGGCGAAGGCATCGGCCTCGTAGTAACTCACATGAACTACCGGCTCGGCCGGGTCGACCGGTCGCGGGCCATGAAGAGTGTGCATCATCCATTGGTCGTCTGATCGAAACCAATAGAGCGGCGCATTCCAGCTACGACGCTGCACCGCAAACCAGCCGTCGGACAACCAGTGCGAATGGTCGTCGTAGCCGCCCGCGCCCATGAATTCGAGCCACTCGCCAGCCGTGACCAACCGATCAGCCAAGCGATGCGGTTGCACCATGGTTTGGTGCCGAGGCCCTTCGTTGTCGAAATGGAAACCCTGGCCATCGTGGCCGACCTCGACAAGCCCGCCGGGGTGAACGATCCAACCTTGTTCGCCAAATTCCCCTGACGGCAGCCCCGGCAAATCCACATAGGCCGAGTCAATTCGGTTCTGAGAAAGCGCGTGCTTGATGTCCATCAAGAGCAGCTCTTGATGCTGCTGTTCGTGCTGCAACCCGAGCTCGATCAGTTCGCGCAACTCGGGGCGGTGGGCCACGACCGAGTCGATGAACTCGAGCATCGCCTCGTCGACGCGCCGACGATAGTCGGTCACCGCCGTGTTGTTGGGACGGGTGATCAGCCCTCGTTGAGCTCGTGGTTGGCGTTCGCCCACCGCCTCGTAGTACGAGTTGAACAGGTATTCATACTCTCCGTTGACCGGTTCGTACCCGGCCAGATTGGGGCGCAGCACAAACGTCTCGAAGAACCACGTCACATGAGCGCGATGCCACTTGGTCGGACTGGCGTCCGGCATCGACTGCACGCATTGATCTTCGGGGCTCAACGGTGCGGCGAGGGCCTCGGTCAAGTCCCGAACTTGTCGATAACGATGCGACAGCGTTGTCGTGTCATCCACGGGCGCGGCCAGCGGGGAGGACATTTCGGTGGCGGTCATGGGTGATCGATGTCCTTCTGGTGAATCTATATCGATCTGGGGAAACCCCCGAACACCGGCTTGTAGTCCCGTTTTGGGGCTCAATCCTCAACTTTGTCGGCCGAACCAAGCGCCACGACCGCCGCAGCCACCACGTCCCACGACCCGACCGAGCTCAACGCTTGGGTAGAAAGCCAGTCGAGGTTGGCGGCTACCCGCTCGACCCCGTCGGCGAACGCCACCGGATCACGGCGCCCCACGATCGCGCCGGTGCGACGCTCGATAACCATCTCGGGCAGACCACCAACGTTGGTAGCCACGACCGGGCGAGCCGCCGCGAAGCTCAACGGCACGACTCCCGACTGAGAGGCTTGCCGATAAGGCGCCACCACAATGTGGTGCTCCCCCAGCAAGGCCTCCAGATCGGCGTCCGGCACATAACCCGACCGAAGATCGACCAGTTCTTCGATGCCGAGCTCTTGGGCACGGGACCGCCAGTTCTCCACCGGGTCCCAAAACTCCCCGGCAACCGTGAGACGAACATCGACACCTCGATCTCGCAGAACCCTGACCGCGCCGAACGCATCGTCGAGTCCCTTGTAGGGCCGAACGAACCCGAGAAACAGCAACCTCAGAGGAGGTCGCGGCGTAAGGGGTTGGGGATACACGTCGACGTTTGGCGGATGATCGACTACCTCCACCGGGCGAGCAGCAAGGGACCTGAGCGTCGCGGCCGCGGCGCGGCTGTGCACCAGCGCGGCATCGCAGCGCCTCATCGTCAACACCAACATCGAGCAAGCAAATCGACTGGCGGTCCGCTCGTGAGGCTCGGGGTTGTGAACAATCAGCACCTTGCGAGCCGGCGAGCGGGCCCCAAGAACTGTGAGCAGCGCCGGGGCCTGAGCGGGCGTAACCCACGGCACCACAACCAAATCGGCACCCCGGGTGCGACGCCTCGCGGCGAGCCACGAGAACGGGCTCCACCACCGCAAGCCAAACCACTGGTCGGGTTGATCATCGCGGCTCAGAGTGGGCTGGTGACCTTTGAACCACCACTTGGGATAGACCGAACGCCACGACAGCACAACAACGTCGTGACCAGCAGCTCTCAACGCATCAACTAGTCGACCACCATGCTGAGCGACACCGCCCCGATGAGGCGGGACGGTCCCGACGTAGGTAATCCGCACCAGCCGGCTCTGGACGGCTAGCGGGGACGTTTGTAAAGAGTGATGCTCTGATGCAGAGGCACAAGATCACGGCGATACTGCTTGTGAGCTTCCGCCACCGCCGAGTCGACCCCACTTTGGGCCGCTTCCAGGCGGTTCTCGAGCTCGGCAACTCGTGCTTCGAGTTCGAGGACCCGCTTGACCCCCGCCAGGTTGAGTCCGTCATTGGTGAGCTCTTGAATGCGCGACAACATGTGGATGTCGGCATCGGAGTAACGACGACTTCCGCCACCGGTACGAGCCGGATCGACCAACCCCTTGCGCTCATAAATTCGCAAAGTCTGCGGGTGCATCCCGGCCAGTTCGGCAGCAACCGAGATCACGTAAACCGCCCGATTGAATCGTTCGTCATCCATTTTGACTGTCTCCTGACTGGCTGGTTTCGGACTCGCTGGATTCGGCAGATCCGGGACCCATGATCATGTCCCCAAGTGGGCACGAGGAGATTCGGTGCTGGCCGCGGCAAACGCCTCGACCGCTTCGCGTTGCTGCTTGCTGAGACGATCGGGGACCTCGATAACCGCGGTAACCAGCAGATCGCCTTTACCGCTGCGGCCGCGGACCCGGAACTTTTTGCCCGTGGTAGTCCCTGCCGGGATTCGAATCTTGACCGTGTCGCCGTCGAGCGTCGGGACCTTGATGTCGGCACCAAGCGCGGCCTCGGCGAATGTGACCGGCACGTCGAGCGTGAGGTCCTTTCCGGTCCGACCAAATAGTGGGTGATCTTTGACTCGGACTTTTACAAAAAGATCGCCGGGTGGGCCACCCAACCGGCCCGGACCGCCTCGACCCTTCAACCGAATCTTCTGCCCGGTCTTGACGCCGGCTGGGATACGGACCTTGACATCGCGGGGGCGAACTTCGGTTCCGCTGCCGCGACACGTTGGGCAAGGGTCGGTGATCACCGACCCGCGACCACCGCACGCTCCACACGGGCGACTCATCGAGAACATGCCCTGGTTGTCGTCGAGCACGCCGCGACCACCACAATTCTTGCAGCTGGTGGGCGACGAACCCGGCGCCGAACCAGTTCCGGTGCACGTCGAGCAGGCGGCCTCGCTGGTGAGGTGAATCTCGGTCTCGATGCCGTTTACGGCGTCGTCGAAGTCGAGAGCCAGTTCGGCCTCGAGGTCGGCTCCGGCTTGGGCCCGTGACTGTTGCTGGCCCGGTCCACGGCCGCGACCCCCGCGGCCGAAAAGACCGCCGAGGAGATCGCCAATGTCGTCGAAGCCAACGTTGAAGCCAGGCTGGCCACCGCCGCCACCGGGGAACCCGCCCGCTGCGGGTCCCATCCTGCGGACTTCGTCGTAGCTCTTTCGTTTGTCGTCATCGCCGACCACGTCGTAGGCCGCCGAGACCTCCTTGAATCGCTCCTCGGCCGCTTCGTTGCCCGGGTTGGCGTCAGGGTGCAGCTCGCGAGCGAGCTTGCGATAAGCCTTGGTGATCTCTTTGTCGGTCGCCTTGTCAGAGACGCCGAGCGTGGCGTAGTAGTCCTTGTCGAACCATTCGCGTTGTGGCTCAGCCACGGGTCACCTCCCTCTCAGCCTTTCACTTTCACCATCGCGGCGCGCAACACTCGGCCATTCCAGCCGTAGCCGGTACGCAAGATCGCGGCAACCACCGGACCGTCCTGGTTGTCGTCGCCTGGTTCGGTCATCGCTGCTTCGTGGCGATTCGGATCGAACGCTTCGTTGACCTCGCCGATTACCTCGAGACCGGACCGTTCGAGCTCGCCCCGCAACTGAGCACCGATGGCCTCGATGCCCTCGACCCCATGTTGAGCCGCAGCATCACATGCATCAAGCACCGGCAGCAGCGCGGTCGCCACCCGAGACCCGGCCTGAGCCGCGAACTCGATGTTGCGCTTTTCGGTTTGCTTACGGAAGTTGGCAAACTCGGCCGACACCCGCTGCAGATCGCTCAAGTGCTGATCTCGTTCGTGGGTGACCGACTCGAGCGCCACAACCAGGTCCTCGACCGATCCCGGCTCTGACCCGACCACCGCGTCGGGGTCGAGATCAGATTCGGGAGTGGGGTCGAGAATCTCGTCAGGCTCCAACGCGGCCTCGATGTTGGGATCGGCTGACGCGTCGCTCACGACTCGTCAGAGTCGTCGTCGATGATCTCGGCGTCGACTACCTCGTCGTCGGCCGGAGTGCCGGCATCGGCCTCGGCTTCGCGATCGGCTTGGGCGGCGGCCTCGTAGAGACGCTGACCAAACTCTTGGCTAGCGGTCATGAGGGCCTCGGTGGCGTCCTTGATCACCTCGAGGTCGGTGCCTTCGAGCGCAGTTTTGACGTCGCCGAGCTTGGCTTCGATGGTTTCCTTCTCGTCGTCGGAGACTTGCTCGGCCTGGTCCTTCAGCAGCTTCTCGGTCTGGTACACGAGACCATCAGCGGTGTTGCGGATCTCGGCTTCTTCCTTGCGCTGACGATCTTCCTCGGCGTGGGCCTCGGCGTCTTTGATCATCTGATCGATGGCATCCTTATCGAGCGAGCTCTGACCAGTGATGGTCATCGACTGCTCTTTGCCGGTCGCCTTGTCCTGAGCGGCAACATGCACGATGCCATTGGCGTCGATGTCGAACGTGACTTCGATCTGGGGCATTCCGCGAGGCGCGGGTGGGAGGTCGACGAGCTGAAACTTGCCGAGCGTCTTGTTGTAGGCCGACATTTCGCGCTCGCCCTGCAACACGTGGATCTCGACCGACGGCTGAGAATCTTCGGCCGTCGTGAAGGTCTCGCTCTTGCGGGTGGGAATTGTGGTGTTGCGCTCGATCAAGGTGGTCATCACACCACCCTTGGTTTCGATGCCCAGCGACAGTGGAGTTACATCAAGAAGCAGAACATCCTTGACCTCGCCGCGCAGCACGCCGGCCTGGACCGACGCACCGATCGCAACTACCTCATCGGGGTTGACCGTCTTGTTCGGCTCGGAGCCGGTCATTTCCTTGACCAGGTCGGCCACCGCCGGCATGCGGGTCGAGCCACCAACCAGCACAACGTGATCGATCTCGCCCTTGGTGAGGCCGGCATCCTTGATGGCCTGCTCGAACGGCTTGCGGCATCGAGCCAACAGATCAGATGTGAGGTCCTCGAACTTGGCGCGTGAGAGCTCGTAGTCGAGGTGCAGCGGCCCGGCGTCGGTGGCGGTGATGAACGGAAGGTTGATCTGGGTCGACTGGGTCTGCGACAACTCGATCTTGGCCTTCTCGGCCGCTTCTTTGAGGCGCTGTTCGGCCATGGCGTCCTTGCCGAGATCGACGCCGTGATCGCCCTTGAACGACTCGACGAGCCATGTGATTACGGCATCGTCCCAGTCGTCGCCACCCAGATGAGTGTCGCCGGAGGTCGACTTGACCTCGAACACACCGTCGCCCAACTCGAGCACCGACACGTCAAAGGTTCCGCCGCCGAGGTCGAAGACCAGGATGGTCTGATCGGCGGTCTCTTTGTCTAGCCCGTAGGCCAACGCCGCCGCGGTGGGCTCGTTGATGATTCGCAACACCTCTAGGCCGGCAACGGCGCCCGCTTCTTGGGTGGCGGTGCGCTGAGCGTCGTCGAAATAGGCCGGAACGGTGATGACCGCCTGGGTGACGGTGTCGCCCAAGTATTCCTCGGCGTCACGCTTGAGCTTCATCAAGGTGCGGGCCGAAATCTCTTGGGAGTTGTAGCCCTTGCCGTCGATATCGATCGTCCAGTTGGTGCCCATGTGGCGCTTCACTGAGCGGATAGTGCGGCCGGGGTTGGTGATGGCCTGACGTTTGGCGACCTCGCCAACGAGCACTTCGCCATCCTTGGCAAACGCCACCACCGACGGGGTGGTACGCGATCCTTCGGCGTTGGGGATCACAACCGGATCGCCGCCTTCGAGGACCGCAACTACGGAGTTTGTAGTACCGAGATCGATACCAACTGCCTTCGCCATGAGTTTCCTTCTCTTTCTATACGGTTGGGGGAACTGTCGAATTGGGGGATTCGAGCGTTACAACCGCCACGATAGCGACCCCATTCCCAAACTGGGCGAAAACTTGAGTCTCTTAGTATCAACTTTCCTTATTGCCAGACATTGGGGCATAAGGTTTAGAAAATCTTCGCCAAACAGAGGGGACGCGACCGCGTCGTCACCCACGTCAACTGAACGCTAAGTTCGCGGCCATGTACAACTTGATTCTGGTTCGCCACGGCCGCTCCGAATGGAACGAACTCAACTTGTTCACCGGCTGGTACGACTG
>Ga0209992_10000283_pt1 | contig 69654 bp, 41 predicted proteins | sample 2SBtaG_2_FD_182564 | JGI IMG/M metagenome (GOLD analysis project Ga0209992, IMG submission 182564) | Deep subsurface microbial communities from Kolumbo volcano to uncover new lineages of life (NeLLi) - 2SBTROV12_ACTIVE470 metaG (SPAdes)... | ecosystem: Environmental > Aquatic > Marine >... | reverse complement strand
ACCAGGGTGTTGTCCTGGAGGTACGCGCCCGGGTTGCCGTTGAGCGGAACGATCGACTCGTTGCCCGTGCCCCAGCGCCAACCTCCTTGATTGGATCCCCCACCGAAACCCTCGACGAAGGTGTCCTGCGAGCTGGCGAGAGGGGTCAGGAAGCCCAGAACAGCTGCAGTCATGGCAACGCGAACGACGGTCTTGATGAAGCCTGACATGACGAGCAATCCTGAGGACGATCGTGGGGAAAGGGAGCGGAGCGCCGAGAGGTGCCAACGCTTGCGACGGCAGACAATGACATCAACCAGATCCAATATTCCGCAGGATCTTCAAGGTGTCCAGTTTCAGGACTGTGGCGCGAGCAAGGACGCCGTGCCCACGCCGAGTGGAGCTTGGTGGCAGGCATGGGTACCGTGCACCCCCAGCGCAGCTCAGGCCCGCGCCCAGAGACGCTACAAGAGAGAGCGTTCGATCGGAGACCCAGTGAACGTCACCCACGCCTGGCAGACCGCAACCTGCGCCCTGTCCACTGTCGCGCTGCTCCTGACGTGGGGCTGCTCAGAGCCCCCCACACCCGCCGAACCCCGCCCCGCCCGAGACGTGATCTTGATCGTCATCGACACCCTGCGCGCGGACCATCTGGGCTGCTATGGCTACGACCGGGAGACCTCGCCAAACATCGACGGGCTGGCGGCCCGAGGCGTGCGCTTCGAGAACGCCGTGGCCCAGTCTTCGTGGACGGCCCCGTCCATGGTCTCGTTGTTGCAATCGAGGCACCTGGCCGCCGACTTCGTGCGCATGCCCGCCGGACCGACCCTGGCCGAGCGCCTCGCCGAGGCGAGCTACCGCTGCGTGGGCTTTCAGGACAACATCCTGCTGGCGCCGGGGACGGGCTTCGACCGGGGCTTCGAGCTGTACGAGGTCGAGGCAGGGCCGGCCAAGATCATCCCTGCCCTCAAGCGCGACGACCCGCGCCCGTTGTTCGCGTACTTTCATTTCGTCGACCCCCACGACCCCTACGAGCCCTTGCCGCAGTTCGACGTCTTCGAGCCGCGCCCCGTCTCTCCGGAGCGACAGCAGCTCCTGACCGCAGCACTGCAAGAACAGGAGCTGCCGCTTCCGAAAGACGAGATCGATCGGCGCGTCGAGGCAGCCGCCCAGCACATGGCGGAGAAGCGCGCGCTCTACGATGGGGACGTGCGCCAGACCGACGCCCGGGTCGAGTTCATCCTCTCGACGCTGGAGCGCACCGGGCGCCTCGACGACGCCTACATCATTCTGGCCGCTGACCACGGCGAGTGCCTTTGGGACCAACCCGAAGCGCCGTCGCGACTCGACCACGACTCACGCTCCAACCTGCTGCGCCTGTTCAAGATGAGCCACAACACCGTGCTCTACGACACGCTCACGCGCACACCCCTGCTCATCTCCGGGCCGGACATCCCGCAAGCCACGGTGGTCGACGGGCCCGTCGAGAACGTGGACATCGTGCCCACCGTGCTCGAGCTGCTCGGCCTGGTCGGCGGCGAGGACTGCGACGGCCGCAGCCTGGTGGCCACCATGGGAGCGGCGTCCCTGGGAGAACCGCTGACCTCGAACCGGCGCAGCTGGTCGAACACCAGCCTGTTCACTGCGGTGACGTCGGCCGAGGGCCTCAAGCTGATCCGCCCCTGGGATCCCGCCGGTGCCGATCCGCCACAGCTCTTCGATCTCACCGCCGACCCGGGCGAACAGAATCCCCTGCCGTTGCAGGGCCAGCGTTGGCGAGAGCTGCACGACGCCATCGATGAATACCGCCAGACCGCGCTCATGCCCACTGCGGGCGAAGACCTGCTGGACGACACCGTCGCCGAGCGCATGCGTCAGCTGGGGTACCTGAAGTGAGCGCCTCTGGCCGCCTGGCACTGCTGCTCTCCGTCATCCTGGCCCTGGCGGGTGCGGCGCTCTCCGCGTCGCTCACATCCGCCCACCTCTCTGGCGGCGGCGGACTGCTGGCCCTCGACTGCAGCAACGCAGAGAGCGGTTGCGGGCAGGTCATGGCCAGCCGCTGGGCCGTGTTCCCTCCCGCCGACCCGGCAGACGTGGTCGACGGACCCGCGCAGACCGGCGTGCCCGTCGCCGCCTTGGGGCTGCTCTACTTCGCGGCCCTGGCGGTGTGGCTCGGCTTCGTGGGCGTGTGCCGCGGCGCGCGCGCGGCCTGGAACGGCGTGGTGCTGCAGTGCCTGGGCGTGGGCTGCGTGGTCTCCGTGCTCTACGCGGTGCTCATGCTCACCCAGCTCGACGCCCTGTGCCCCCTCTGCCTCGGGTCGCACTTGGCGAACCTCGCGATGTTCGGCTGCTTCTTCGTCGCCGTGCGCAGCCTCAAGACGGGGGAACATGGGGCGACCACCGAGCCGGCCAACCACCCCGCCCCGCGCCTGGCCCTGGCCGTCCTGACCCTCGGCCCCTGCCTGGGGGCCTTGCTCTGGGTCGCCCTCGACGCCCAGGCCAGCGAGGCCGCCCTGCAATCCCAGGGAGCGCTGCTGGCCAACCTCGATGCCAAGGCTGAGCTGGTCGAGCTGGCCTACTTCAGCGACACACGCTTCTCTGGTAGCGAATCCGGTCAGCAGCGGTTCGACGCCAGCTTGCGTCCCGAGAACCCTGAGATCGCCGCGACCGACGGGGCGTCCATGACCCTGGTGGTGTACAGCGACGCCGAGTGCCCGAGCTGTGGCCGCTTCGAGACCATGCTCACGGACGAGATCCTGCCTCTCTTCGGCGGGCACCTGCGCGTGGTCTACAAGCACTTCCCCCTGACCATTCACCTGGCCGCCGAGCCCGCTGCCCGCGCGCTCGAGGCCGCCCGGCTGCAGGAGTCCTTCTGGGAGTACAAGGCCCTGCTCGACGAGCAGCGAGGACAGCTCGACGATGTCGACCACGGGGCCCTTGCCGCAACGCTCGGCCTCGACGTCGAACGCTTCACCGCCGACTGGACGTCCCCCGCCGCCGCGCTGCGCGTCGCCGAAGACGTACGAGACGGCCAGAACCTCGGCGTGGACGGAACGCCCACGGTGTTCCTCAATCGTCGCCTCGTCGACCCGCTGACCCGCGGCTTGCTGGGCTTCTGGTCCCGGCGCGCGCAGGTGCTGCGCGATGCGCGGGCGTCGCAGAATCAGACGTGGTGAGCCCGCACTGCGCGCGCATGATGCGCTGAGCGGGGAGCTGCAGCCAGATCGATGACCCCCTCTCAGGTCGTGTTCAGGGGGTTGTCGCAGAGAGCCCGTTGCTGGCGGAGAAGCCCGCAGGTGCGCCGGCGTCTGTGACCCAGAACTGAAAGTAGCTGGTGACGCCAGAGGGCACGCCGGCAGGCCAGGTCGCTTGCAGGTTGTACGCCCCCGCCGGGTCTGTAGGCAGCCCCGCCAGGATCAACAACGGCGCAGGCACGAGCACGCCGCCCTTGAACGGAGTGTTGAGTTCGGCGAGTCCCATGACCAACGCAGCGGTTGAGTCTTCGAGGGCGCTGGTCAGGTCGAGGGTCACTGTGCCCATCGCGGTCATCTCGCCACTGCCGGTCAGGATCGGCAACCCGTTGCCGCCAGCGAGAGCGTTGCCCAGATCGAGCCAAACCGTCGTGGGGTCGGGCACCACGTTGCCGCTGATGATGTGTCCCTTGTGACTGATGCCCACTTCGATGTCGAAGGTGCTGGAGGGATCGATCGGGGAGACCTGCCCGGACGTGAGTTGGGGGGAGAGCACCAGGGTCAGGTCGAGCCCGTTGCCGTGGATGTCGCCCGGCATGACGATCTCGATGGACTTGAGATCGAAGGTGAACTCGAGACTGGCGATGGTAGCCGACGTCCAGGGCAGGCTCAGGCTGGTGAACTGGCCATCACCGTTCTCGAAGTCACCCACGGTGTAGGTCCAGTCGAAGGCACCGAACATCTGCTGGGGCGGCGAGGACGGGTGGCTCACGTCAGGGAGCAACCAGACGTTCTCGAGCTGGTAGCTCTCGGTGACGACTTGCGCTGCCGTAGACGACGCTGCGCAGAGAACACTGCCCAGCGCAACGACGGTCAACAAGAGAGCCTTGTCAGCAGGGCTGCGGTCGAGCATGAGTGCCTCCAGAGGGTGCGCTCAGCCTAGCGCCGCCAACGGAGAGCGACGATGACGGTTCCGTCACTCAGCGGTCAACCAAACCAGGAAAACGGTCGTTGAATGGGATGCCATCGCGGAAGCACCTTGCACTGCAACCCGGACATGGCAGAGGCCTTAGGGTTCATACGCCTTCGCTACAGCCCGCCGCTCGAATCAGGTACGCAGAGGGCCGCGCGCACCCTCTGCGAACGGCCTTCATTCAATCACCAATGACCATCTGGAGTCCCTTGGTGAGAGCCTTGCCGCTTGGCCCTCCCGGATCGGCGTAGGCTGCGAGGCCTGTCTGCTCTACCTCGTCAAACCGGAAGGAGTTTTCCTACACCCCACAACACGTAGGCCGTGGGCACGATCATCGAAGATCTGGACATCAACGACCTGAACATGGCTATCGATGACACCGACAACCTGGACCTCGACACCGTGTGGCAGAACCTGAACCAAGGCAGCCGCAATCACATGCGCTCCTTCTACGACCTCTTGTTGCAGCAGAACCTGGTCTATCCCGGACTGTTCCTCACCGAAGCTGAAATCCTGGACATCGTCAACTCTCCCAAGGAGACAGGCCCTGTGGACGAAAACGGCGTCCCCCTTTCCTGAACGGCAGACGTCTGTGGGATGCGACACTTCCCATCCCTTCCCTCGGCGGCCACGGAGGCAAACCCTGCCCCGTGGCCGCCAACGGTGTGTCTGACAGCTCTCACGAAGATCGAGCCAGCCCATGAGACCGTCCTCAATCGCGAAGTGGGTGCTGCTGCTGATCGTGGCAGCGGTGGCCTTTCAGCAGCTGGTACTGCGCCCGAAACTGATCACTGCGCTCACCCTGCAACGGGGCACCGTGCGGGTCGAAGCCCTCGGTACCGGTTCGGTCGAGAGCCGACGCACTCTCGACGTGGCCTTTGAGGTCACCGGCCGCGTCTCGTCCATCGAGGTCGATCAGGGTGACACCATTGCGGCCGGGCAACTGCTGGCCGCCATCGACGATGAGACCTTCGCAGCCGAGGTCGACCTGGCCCGCGAAGAGGTGACCCTGGCCAGGTCCTCCGTGACACGTCTTGAAGCCGAGATCGATCGGGCCCAGGCCGTGCTCGAAGGAGCCCTCTCAAACCTGCAGCGCATTCAGCCCCTGGTCGAGGTCGACCTGGTCTCTCGAGAAGATCTCGACGTGGCCGAGGAGCGGCACAAGGTCGCCCTCGCCGATCTGGCCCGGGCCCAGGCGGCGCTGGTCGAGGGCACCCGGTCATTGGCCACCGCGAGGGTCAAGCAGACAGCCGCAGAAGCGGACCACCGGCGCACCGTCGTGCACAGCCCGCTGCAGGGTCTGGTACTGAGCAGGGAGCGGGAGGTAGGCGACGTGGCCGTGCCCGGCACTCCAGTATTGCGCATCGCCGACACCGAGACCATCTGGGCCAGCGTCTGGGTCGATGAGACCTACCTGGCACAGCTGTCCCTCGGCATGCCCGCGCGTATCGGCCTGCGCTCCGACCCGCAAAACGTGCTTCCAGGGCGGGTGGCCCGCATCGGGCGTGAGGTCGATCGGGAGACGCGAGAGTTGCTGGTCGACGTGGCCTTCGACTCCACCGACGAGCCGCTGGTCTTCGGGCAACGGGTCGATCTGACCATCGAACTGCAGCGCCGTGAAGACGTGCTGCGCGTCCCCCTCACCCATCTCGTGCGCTCGCAGGGTGCAGAGGGCGTCTTCGTCGCAGAGGGCGGGCGGGCGCGGTTCGTCGAGCTCAGTCTTGGTGTACGGGGGCGAGACTTCGTGGAGGTCGATGGCGGTCTCGCTGACGGTGCCACGGTGCTGGCGGCGCGCTACGCGAACGGCAGCCCGGTACAGGTCGACCACAGAATCGAGATCAGCTCCCCCAGCGACATCGAGGGATGAACCTCGCGCTCAAGGACATCTCCCACGACCTGCCCCGCTTCGCCTTGACCGCAGTGGGCCTGGGGCTGCTGCTGGCGATCGTGCTGGCCATGACCGGCATCTACAACGGCATCCTGATCGACGCCACGGCCTTGCCTGACAGCCTCGACGCCGATCTCTGGATCGTCCAACAGAACACCCGCGGCCCCTTCGCAGAGCCCTCACAGGTGCCCGCCCGTCTCGAAGAGCGCGCGCGGGTGGTGGCGGGCGTGGCCACGGCGCGCAGCTTCATCACCCATACCATTCAACAGGCCCTGCCCGACGGAAAGCCGCTGCGCATGACCGCCGTCGGACTCTCGTGGCCAGACGATCGGGGACAGCAGCTGCCCTTCGTCGCTGGCCGCCCCATCAGCCAGGCGCACTACGAGTTTCTCGCCGATGACTCCCTCGGCCTCGAGCTGGGACAACGGCTGCGCTTCGGCCGCGACGACTACACCTTGGTCGGGCTCACCCACGGGCTGCTGGCCTCCGGCGGCGACCCCGCGGTGTTCTTCACCGAGTCCGACATCCAGGCGATCAAGAACGACCTGGCCAACGAGGCCATGCGCCTGGAGCGCGAGGCCCGCTCCGTGCGTGTGGCCGCGAGCTCGATTGGCCGCGACCCGGAGATGGTCAGGTACTCGCAGCGGTCGTCCATTGGGATCCCCGCCCTTGCACCTCCCCAGGTCTCTGCGGTGATGGTCACCTTGCTTCCCGGCGTAGACCGCGCCCGAGTGCGCGAACAGCTCGAAGCCTGGCCAGACGTCTCCGTGTACTCCCAGCAAGATCAGCGCGATCTGATCCTGGGCGGACTGGTCGAACGGACTCGCCGACAGATCGGCCTCTTTCGCGCGGTGTTGGTGCTCGTCTCCACGATCTTGATGGGCCTGATCATCTACACCATGACCGTGGACAAGCTGCACTCCATCGCCCTGCTCAAGCTGCTCGGCGCCCGAGGCACAGTGATCCTCGGCATGATCGTCCAAGAGGCCTTGATCCTGGGTTTGATCGCCTACGGCCTCGCCCTCGTGATCGGCAAGTACGCCTTCCATCGCTTCCCGCGGCGCGTGCTGATCGACGAAGGCGACAAGATGGGGCTGCTGGTGGTGGTCATCGCCATCTCGATCGTGGCCAGCGCCGCCGGCATCAAGAAGGCCCTGGCCGCCGACCCGAACGAGGTGCTGGCCACATGACCAGGCCAGCGACGCTCGTAGAGGCCACCGACCTCACCAAGCACTACGGCGAAGGCAACACCTTCGTGCGCGCGCTTGAGGGAGCCACCTTCGGCATCGCTGCCGGCGAAGTGGTGGCCCTGCTGGGACCGTCCGGTTCGGGCAAGTCCACCCTGCTCACCATCCTGGGGCTGATCAACAGTCCAGACAAGGGGGCGTTGCGCATCGACGGCCGGGATGTCATTCGTGACGGACAGCTGCAAGGCAACGCCAACCTGATTCGTCGACGAGAGCTGGGCTTCGTCTTTCAGCGCTCCAACCTGATCCCGTTCTTGAGCGCCGAAGAGAACGTGCGACTCGTTCTCGATCTTGATGACGTCTCACCACGAGACGCGAGGGATCGGGTGCGCTCCGTCATGAACGAGCTGGGCATCGCCGATCGCGCCGACCACATGCCAGCCCAGCTGTCCGGCGGACAGCAGCAACGGGTGGCCATCGCCCGGGCGCTGGTACACGAACCGTCGCTGCTGCTGGCCGACGAGCCCACCGCCGCCCTCGACAAGGAACGAGGGCGCCAGGTCATGGGATTGTTTCGCAACGCCGCCGAAGAACGAGGCGCCGCCGTGTTGATCGTGACCCACGATCATCGGTCCCTCGATCTGGTGCATCGCACCTTCGAGATCGAAGACGGACTGCTGGCCACGGACACAGCTCACACCGCTGACTAGGCGGCCGACCTGAAGCGCGGGCGACAGTCTCAGCCCCGGCGATTCTGACAGCCTTCGCCATGACGGTTACGTCACGGGACAAGAGACAGCGCAGTCAGGAAGATCGCACCCGCCAAGCCACCGGAGGCTTGACTCTCCCTCCAGACATCGCGCCGACTCCTCGACGCGAGTCCTCCCGAAAGGACGTCCCGCCCATGCGCAAGCTCATCGCACTTCTCGTGCTCAGCTCAACGCTCTCCGCCGCCGACATCCCGGTCACTCCTGCCAGCGGCATTCAGGCTGCCATCGACACCGCCGTCTCCGGCGACCGTCTCCTGTTGGAGGCTGGCACCTACCTTGAACAGATCGACTTCGGTGGCAAGCTCATCGAGGTCATCGGCGTCGAGGGCGCCCAGCTGACGATCATCGACGGCAACGGTGTGGGCCCTGTGGTGCGCTTCGCCATGGGAGAGGGACCCGCCGCGCGACTGTCTGGAGTGACCGTCACCGGCGGCGTGGCCAGCGCCGGAGCCGGGGGCATCGCCTGCTCATCCGGGTCCACCCCCACCATCGCCGACGTGATCATTCGCAACAACGTGGGCAAGTTCGGCGGCGGCGTCACCGGCAGCCCGATCCTCGACCGCTGCGCCATCCATGACAACCGCGCATCGCTCAGCAACGGCGGCGGCGTCTACGGCGCCCCGCAGATGAGCCACTGCATCGTGGCCCGCAACACGGTCACCTCCGCCCACGGCGGCGGCCTCTACCTCACCGGCGGCAACGCCTCGATCACGGACTGCCTCATCGTTGAGAACAGGACGGTCTTTGGTGGCGGCGGGCACGGCGGCGGCGTTCACGTCGCCTCCACGGCCAACGCCACGTTCGAACGCACCCTGATCGCGGGCAACAGCGCCTCTGCGGGAGTCTTCGCCGCGATCGGTGCCGGTGTCTTCGTCGGCGGCACGGCAGACTTCAACAACTGCGCCATCGTCGGCAACCGGCTGTTCTCCGCGAGCGATGTCGCCGGTGGAATCTGGGGCGCGGCGACCGTGCGCAACTCCATCGTGCGGGACAACGACGGCGACCAGCTCGTGGGCGTGGGCGCGGTGACCTACAGCAACGTAACTGGCGGGTTCCTGGGCACGGGCATCATCGATGTGGACCCGTCCTTCGTGGACACCGTCGCAGGCGACTATCACCTGCTCCCCGCCTCAGCGTGCATCGACGCTGGCGACCCAAACCAGCTGGACCCGGATGGCACGGTCGCCGACATGGGAGCCTTCCCCTTTCAGACGCTCTACACCCACTCCAGCACCCTGGAGAGTGACTGGGCCAACCTCAACGCGCCCCAGGTCTCCGCCTCGCTCGCCGGTGAACAGGTGCGCTTCGATCTGCTGGCCGGCCCGCAGAACGCAGGACGCACCTACGTGATCCTGGCCGGACTCAGTGGTGCGACTCCAGGCCAGACCCTGCCCTCGGGGACGATCGTGCCCCTCAACTTCGACGTGCTGACAGACCTCGTGGTCAACAACCTGAACACCCCTGCGTTCGACGGTTTCCTTGGCAGCCTCGACGGCCAGGGCAGGGCCTCCGCGACCCTCGACACGATCGTCGCCCTTGGTCCCGCTGCCATTGGCCTGGAGATCACCTTTGCCTACGTGCTCACGGCTCCCATCAGCTTTGCCTCGAACCCCATCACCGTGGATGTGCTGCAGTAGTCCCCTCCCCCCCCCGAACTGCACGCACATCGCCGCCCCTGTCTGGCCCCACTGGCCGATGGGGGCGGCTTTGCATCCGGGCGCCGCAGTCGCCCGCGCTCGCCGGCCTCAGCCGTCCGCCGCTTCCGTGACGAGGGCGTCCTTCAGCTCCTGAACACGCTCCGCCACCCAGGCGCCGTTGTGGTACGCGCCAGCGTCGAGCCAGCGCTGCAACTCCTCTTGAACCTCACTCTGGTCCTTGCCGTCCCCCGACACGCTGTCCAGCTCCTCCAGCCACTCGGTCAGCGGCCGCTCGGCCTCATCGATCCAAGGGCCGTAGCGCAGGGCGGAGAAGTTCTCCTCGTCGTCCTCGTGGCAGTAGTCACACCCCGACCGCATGGCGCTCGCTGAGTGACCGGACTTCAGGTCGGAATGGCACGTCAGGCAGTCGAAATCCCACATGGGGCTGGGTTCGCCGAGGGTCTCGGCCGCCCGCAGAGCGCCCTGGTCACCGTGACAGTGTGCGCAGGTTCTGTCCCGTTTGGCCTCGTGGTGGCACGAGACGCACGTGGCCTGGGCCGGCCGTGGTGCCGGCTTGTGGCGGGTCCCGTGGGGCTCGGCGTCGTGACACACCGCGCAGTCGATGCCCTCCCGCTTCACGTGGCGACCGTGATCGAAGGCCGACTCGCGAGACTCGATACCCACGTGACACAGCGTGGTGCACTCGGTCGCGCTGGCCGACACCGGCCCGACCTCGACCTTCGGCATGGCCCGCGGTGAGCCGAGGGCGTCGAAACCCTCCCTGGCTTCGTCCTCGGCGCGCTGCAGCAATGAGCGCGTGTAGGGCAGGTTGTGCACGCCCAGGCTGCCGTCCAGCAAGACCCGGCTGAGACTTGCCGCTGCCTCCTCGTGGTGCCTCTGCGCGAGCGGTGTGTCCGCGTCAGGATCTTCGTACTCGATGGCCTCGTCGATGTACTCCGTGAGCTTCGCCAGCGCACCTGTGAGCCCGTCGACCGCGCCCTTCGTCTCGTCCTGCCAGTTCTCCATCATGCCGTCGTAGGCCGGTCCGTGGCAGTCGATGCAGGCCACCGGGTCGGCCTGCCAGGTGGCGCCTCCCGTGGGCACCGTCGCGCCCGGGAACGGCGGTCGGTGGCAGCCCGTGCAGGTCACCCGCGCCAGGTACATCACCGAGGGGTCATCCGCCAAGCCCTCGCCTCCCGTACCGCGGAAGGTCGCGGACGGCACGCCGTGGGGCGTCTGATGGCAATCGGTACAGGCCCCTTTGTAGTGCTGCTCTCGGGGCGGCAGGCTGTGTTCGATCTCCGTGTGACATTCGAGACACGAGATGGCGTGATTGGTGACGTGGTTGTCGTGCATGAAGTCGACGTCGCCGATGCGGTCGAGGTGCGCCTGCTGGTTGTGGCACGACCCGCAGCGCTCCCGGGGGACCCTGCCCTCTCCTCGAGTCACGTCACCATGGCAGGCGGCGCACTCGACGCCCCGGGCCAGGTAGTCGCCGTGCTCGAACCGCAGGCCATCCTCAACAAGGACCTCTTCGGGGGCGCCGTGACACAGGGTGCAGTCGTCAATGGGGCCGCCGTGGCCGTTCTCCCTGCCGTCCTTGAAGTGGCACAGGAAGCAGCTCGAAGCGGTCACCGTGAGGTGCTCACCCTGCACGAGCTGCGAGTGGCACGACGTGCAGCGCAGCTTCTTGCCACGCCTGAGCGAGGCCAGGTGATGCCGGTGGTCAAAGCGGATCCGACCGAACTGAATCGTGCCCTCAAGCAAGCGCGCCGAGTGACAGCCGCTGCGCATGCAAGACTGGTCGCTCACCTCGGCCCAGGGCTTGCTGCCTTCGGTGGCGGTCACATACTTGGCCAGCTGACTGAGCGCCTTGAACTTGCCCTCGAAGGTCTCGAGCAGGCCCGGCTCGTAATGGCATTCGACGCAGCTCACATCCTTGTGGCTGGAGGATGCCCATGACTCGTAGTAGGGCTCCATGATGTGACAGCTGGTGCAGAAGGTCGGGTCGGTGGTGACCTCCAGCGCGACGAAGGTCGTGCCACCGCCGACCGAGACGAGTACCGCCACGGCGATCGCGAGGGTGACCAACCAGCGACCCCAGCGATGGCGGCCTGGCAGCTTCACGACAGTCGTCTCACCGCCGAGAGTCGCGCCCCCAGCAAGCCCGCCATCATCAGCAAGACAGCCGCCAGGGCGCTGCCCAGCAGGCGGCGATCACGCAAGATCGTGCGCTTGTGCTCCAGGGCCTCGCGGGTCAGTTCGTTCCGTTCGATGCCGTCTGCCAGGTGCTCGCCGATGGCCGAGAGGTCCAGGGCGTGGGCCAGGGGGCCGAGGGACACGAGGGTTCGGAGCGTCGCCCGGGAGCGACGGGCCTCGTCCTCGAGATAGAGCCCCGAGCGGCGGGCGTCAGCCAGATTGGCAAGGGCCTGGTCGTGGCTCGCCAGCAGGCGCTGCTTGCCCTCGATGAGGAAGGTCGCCATGGTCTGGGGCTCGGCCTCAGTGGGATGGCAGTGGGTGCAAGACCCCGCGCCTACGCCCAGGTAGAGCCCGTCGTCCGGGACGGCGATCCCGTGGGCGCCGTGGCAGGCTGCGCAGGCCGCGCGCCCGTCGGCAGCACCACCCGGCAAGTCCCCCTCATGACAGGCCTCGCACGACATCCGCTGCGGGTCGGCGTGGGGCCCTCGAGCGAAGGCTTCACCCGTGCTGGGGTGGCAATGACTACAGATCTGGGCGATGGAATCCCGACCGGGTGGCGTACTGCCGTGTGCGCCGTGGCAGTCGCTGCAGGTCGGCGCTCCCCGGAGCTCCTGGTCCAACAGGGCCTGACCATGAACGCTCTCGCGGAACTGCTCGACCACGCTGTGGGACAGGCCGTAGGCCCCCATCAGCTCGCCATCGCCGTGACAGCGCCCGCAGGTCTCCGGTTGGTTTGCCCGAGCCGTCGGCGCCAGCGGGTCAGCCGTGGCCAGGATGCGGTGCGTGTCGTGGCAGTCCGTGCAGATCGCCACCGCGTCGTCGCCCCGGTCGTACAGCTGTTGTCCGTGGACGGAGCTACGATAGACCGCGAGCTGATCGGTCGGCAGATCGTAGGAGAACATGCGCTTGGGATCCGCGTGACACGTGCCACACAACTCAGGCACGTCGTGGCGGGTGATGGCGCCGCGATAGCCGGCCTCGATCGAGTGCGAGGCGTCCTTGTCCCGCTGAGCCGTGGGGTCGCCACCGTGGCAGTCGATGCAGGCCAGGGCCAGGCCATGGACGCTGGCCCCCAACGCCATGCGTTCGGCGCCGTGACAGGCCGTCGTGCACGAGCTGCCCTCGGCGGGCGACTGTGCCGTCATCAGCAGCGCGCTGGCCAGCAGAGTGCTCGTGAGCATCATGGTGTCACCCCCACGACGGCCAACCAGGCAATCTGCAACAGGAACGCCAGAGCGGCCAGCCGAAACACGCCATGGGCCACACGACCGCCCCTCGAACGAGGGTCGAAGCGATCGATGAAGGGCCAGAACAACAAGACGACCCAGAACAACGGCATCAGGATGGGCGTGGCGCTGGGAGCCATCTCCAGGGCCAACTCGGGCAGGCGCAGGTACCATTCGGCGACGGGCAGGATGGTCTCACCGCCACTGGCCGGGTCTCCCAGGCTCGGAGGAAACCAGGCGGCCAACAGGACCAACAGCGCCAGGACGACCATGGTCATCCAGCCGATACGCAGGGCGCCGTGGGGCCACAAGGGCTCACCGCCGCTGATGGCCACACGGCGCGTGAGGATCTCAGCCACTCCGGGTACGCCGCGCAGCTCGAGGGCGCGGCCACGCCCTGGGCCCACGGCCTCGAAGCCCCGCCCCGCCTTGTCGTCCAGGGCGATCATGTGCAGGCCCAGTTGGGCAGCCTTGTCGAGCGCGGCTTCGATGGTGGCCGCGTCAGCCGTGGGGCTCAGCAAGACGATCATGGTTCGTCCTCCGACAGGCCATGTCGTGAGACCAGGACTGCGTGCAAACCGAACAACGCCAGAACGAGCCACGGCAACAGCAGCGCGTGGGTCGTGAAGAAGCGATTCAGTGTGTCAGGGCCGACGACGTCGCCGGCGCGCAACCAGACCGCCAGCAGCCCCCCGAGCAGGGGCACGGACTCGACCAGCTTGAGGCCCAGCAGGGCGCCGGCGTAACCCTCCCCATCCCATGGGAGCAGACTGCCGGTGAAGCGCATGGCCAACACGATCAGCAGCAGGCCCACGCCCACCAGCCACTGGAACTCTCGCGGATTGGCGTAGGCGCGGCGCATGAACACCCGGGTCATGTGCAGCGCGACGGCCACCAGCAGCAAGTCGCCAGCCCAGTGGTGCATGCCGCGCACCAGCCAGCCCGACGGGACCGAGCTGACCAGGAAGCGCATGGACTCGTGGGCCGCCGCGGGCTCAGGCCGGTAGTAGAGGCTCAGCAGAACCCCGGTGAAGAGCTGCACGAACAAAAGCAGCAGGATCACCGCCGAGCTCCAGCGGATCCCCTTGTAGCGCGGGGTGATCACCACCCGTCCGAGCTCGTTGAGCAAGCGCCGCACGCGCGAACGGGTGCCGAGGATCTCACCGCGGGCCTTGCCGAGGGGGCGCTTGGGACTCATCAGCGTTTCCTCCTCATGTAGACGTTGCCCTCGCGGATCACCGTCTCGAACGTGGTCAGCGGCCGGGGCGGCGGACCGCTGACCACGTTGCCGAACACGTCGAACACCCCGCGATGGCACGGGCACAACAGCTGCCGGCGGGCCCCATCCCACTCGACCACGCAGGCCTCAGAGTGGGTGCAGGTGGCCGAGAGCGCCACGAAAGAGTCTGCGTTGCGCCGGATGACGATGACGTCGTCACCGTCGACGATACGGGAGACGGCGCCGCCCACGGGCAGGGCATCGATCCGCGCCACCAGCACGTCTCCATGCAGGCCCCGGTAGGCTGGCGGCGCGTTCAGGTACAGGCCGATCGGGCCGGCCAGGCAGCCCGCGGTCAGCAGCCCGGTGGTGGCCAGGGCCACGTCCAGCAGGTCACGGCGAGAGAAGAGGCGCGCGGTCTCTTCCGGTGACGGATCGGACAGCACCCACTCGATCGCCGGGTCATCGGCCAGCGCCTTCAGCGCTGGCGTCTCGGGATCACGACCACGTACCTGCAACACCAAGCGACCGGCCCGGCGCGTCCAGCGCGCCGATTCGTCCAGGGCCGCGATGTGCTCTTCCAGACGATGGAAGTCCTGCTTCTGGAGGTCGGGCCGACAGATCATCAGCATGGAATCCAGTCTCCCTACAGTGGCGCTCCCCTTGGGCTGGTGGGTCGGCCAAGTGGTGCTCCGCACACCCGGCGCCGGAGGAATCTCCGGATCGCCGACGTCATCCGCGGGGCGTAGTCGTGCAGATCAATCGAAGAGCAGTGCATAGACAATCAGGGCGATGAGGGTCAGCCCGACAAGGAGCGCAACGCCACCGAATGCCTTGAGGCTGCGCTCTGCGGCGGCGGGCAAGGGGTCGACAATCTGGTTCTCGAGCTCGCCAGAGGCGACGAGCCGCTCGTACTCCTCCGGACGCTCGTACTTGAGCTCGGAGACCGTCATGCGGCCCGTGAACATGGTCGGGTCCATGGGGAACTTGTCGGGCCGCAGGTTGGCGTTGAAGAAGTGCACCGTGAAGATGAACGCCACAGCCAGCAAGGCCTCGTCGCCGTGGACGATGGTGGCAACGTTGAGCGCCCAACCCGGCAGGACCAACGTGGCCATCTCGGGGAACCAGAGCGAAAAACCCGTCAGACCGATGACCGCCACGCCCCAGAACACGGCGAAGTAGTCGAACTTCTCCCAGTAGGTGTAGCGCTCATACCGAGGGCGCTTGCCCCGGCCCACGAACCAGGCCAGGGTGGCCTTCACCTCGCCCAGGTCGCGCTTGTTGAACAGGATCGAGTTGGGCGCGGTGATCAGCTGCCACCAGGTCTGCTTCTTGGTGCGCTTCGCGATCAGCGCCAAGCGCACGTGCCAGAGGAACACGGCCACGAGCCAGAGGGCGGCGATGCGATGGAGCGTGCCCGTCGTCTCAAAGCCTCCCATCAGGCCAGAGAGCGTGGTCGCCCAGGCCGAGTCGGAGAACTTCAGCATCATGCCTGTCAGCGCCAGGGTCAGGAAGCTGACCACCATGAGCATGTGCAGCGTGCGCGTGTAGCGATCGAAGCGGCGGTACAGGCGCAGGTCGCCGCGGCCCTCACGGATGGCCTTCTGGTGTGCCTTCCATTCCTTGCGGTCGGCCATCAGCCGCACCCAGAACAGCAGCGTGTGCAGCAGAGCCACCGTCATGGTGCCGACCAACAGGGAGGTCATGGCCCAGAAGGTCCAGAACAGCCAAGGCCACTGTTCTCTATCGTTGTGGGTGGCGTGAGCCAGGTAGCCTGTGAACTGCCGGTGGGAGCCCTCGTGGCAATTGCCGCAGGTGGCGACGATGTTGTCGTCCGAGAGCATCGATGCGGTGTGGTCGGCAGGCAGGATGCCATGGGTGCCGTGGCAATCGTGGCACTTCGCCGCACCCAGGTCGCCCAGCCGTGACACCTTGCCGTGGAAGGTGTCGTAGAAGGAGTCCGCCTGCTCGCCGTGACACTTGCCGCACTGATCCATGATCTCGCTGCGGAAGTCACCGATGTCCGTGCGTGAGATCGAGTGGGCGGTGTGACAGTCCTTGCAGGTGGGCAGTTGTTCGCCCTCTGCCCTCTCAGCATCGTCCTCACCTGGCCAGTGCACTGAGAGCCGGAAGGTCTCCTCGATACCGAAGTGACACTCGCCGCAGGTGTCGGCTACGTGGTCGCTCGAGACCCGAGAGCCCGGGTCGTCAGACGGAAGCACTTCGTGGGCTCCGTGACACGACGCGCAGGTGGCCGTGACCAGCAGGCCGCTGTCCGTCAGCCCCTTGCCATGGATCGAGTCGCGATACTGGGCCACGGCGTCCACGCCGCTGCCGTTGCCGTCACTTCCACCATGGCTGCCGCCACTGCGCGCGCTGACCGAGCCACCCTCAGCGTGGCACTCGCCACAGAGATTGGGCACGTTGCTCGGAAAGGTCGGCGAGGCGGGGATGCTGCTCTTCAACACCGCGTGCTTGCTGTGGCAGGCGACGCAGTCGGGGGCGTCGAGATCACCCTGGGCGTGAAGCTGTCCGTGGGTTCCAGCCTGGTACAGCTCGACCGGTCCGGCGTGACAGACCGCGCAGTCGACCTTGCCGTTGCTGGTGGCGCAGGGCCGGTCCATGGATGCGGTCACGTCGGTATGACACTGGGCGCAGGCCGTCCCCGAATGTGCCGAAGCGCTGTAGTCGCCCTCGCCGACAAAGAGCGAGATCGTCTCGCCCTCGCGCTCCATGGTCAGATCACGGGCCGCGTGACAGGCCATGCAGTCGCGATTCGCCATGCCCGCCGGATAGTACGCCTGACGCACCTCGTGGGGAGCGTGGCAGTCGACGCAGACCGGGATGACCTCCGGCTGCTCCTCCCACAGGCGTGTGGCGATGACATCGCTGTGCACCCGTTCGATCTGGCTGTGGCAGGCGGTGCAGGTCGCCGCCACGTTGTCCTTGTGGATCGTCGAGCCTGGGTCCGTGTGGGGCAGGATGTCGTGGGACGAATGGCACGAGGTGCAGACCGCCGTGACCGCCAGCCCTTTGTCCAGCAGCCCCGCGCCGTGCATGGCCAGCGAGTAGTTCTCGAGGATGTCCTCCTGCGAGATGCCGTGGGTCCGAGAGATCGGTTCACCTTCGTGGTGGCAGGCACCGCAGGTGCTGGGGATGTTCAGAATCGCCGTGGGCGACAGGGCGTCTGAGGCCGGCAGCACATGGTGCGAGCCATGGCAATCGGCACAGCTCGGCGCCATCTCGTCACCGGCGGCCAGGGCCTGGCCGTGCACGCTCGTGGCGTAGTGCTCGACCTCGTCGTCGTGGCATTCACCGCAAGCCACAGCCTCCACCTCGAAGTCGTGGGGCAGCTCAACCCCCTCCAGACTCATGTGGCAGTCAATGCAGCCCACGATCGCGTGTACCGATGTCGACAGGTCCGCCGGGTCGATGAACCCACGCAGGGGGACACCGTCTTCGTAGAACAGGTCCGGGTCGCCGTGACAGTCCAGGCAGTCACTGTCCTCCTGGGCGAGGACGACCGGCGCCGTCATCGTCAGCAGCAGCAGCGCCGTGACCAGGGCGAGGACGCCCCTCGGCGAGCGGGGTTCAGAGGTCCGTGTGTAGCTGCTGGGCTGCGTCATGTCTGAATCACCATGAAGACCATCATTGCTACGTTTACAGCTCGATCACCAGCGTCCGGGCTGCGGTTGCCCGCCTTCAACGCAGTCGCCGCTCCGTCTCCCCTGACTGGTCATGTTGAACAGCGGGGGCGGCGGAGCGGCGATGATCTGTCCCCTGCGCTGGCCCGGACTCACGCCTCACGGCGGAAGTCCGAGCCAATCAAGAGTTCTGGGAAGCTCAGTCTCCTGCTTGCCCCGCACCCTGGAACCGCGTGGTGGCCATCTGCTCTGCGATGGCTCCCTTGATGTCGGCGGTTGCCTCAGCGTTGTTGTCCAACGCTGTCGCCACCGCACTCAAGAGGGCCGCGTCACTCTCACCAGAGAGCACCGAGGCAAGCCGTTGCAGATCAACGGTTGCGCCCGTGGAGGCCCAGTGCACGGCGGCCAGGCTCCGCAGCCCGTCACCTTGCACCTCGATGGCGCCCACGACCAGATCCTCGAGAATCCAACGACCGGCGTGGTCACTGGCGTCGAGCAGGCCGATGGCCCGAGCGGCGACGGAGGTTCCGCTACCGTCATCGTCCCAGGTCACGGTGTTCTGGTAGAGCCAGTACAGCGACGGCGAATCCAGATCGTTCAGAGCGCGCAACATGGCGATCTTCTGGTTCGGGTCACCCTGGCCCAGCATCATCTCCTGGGCCCTGCCTTCCAGGTTCACGTTGTCCCGGCAAGCGAGGGTCACGAGCTCTTCGTAGAGATCCTGCTCTGGTGTGGAACCGAAGCCGTCCGGCTCGTAAGCGAGGATCTTCATCAGGTTGCTGCACTGATCGTCGAAGACCAGCGGGCTCTGGAACTGCAACCCAGAGACCGTGTGGCAGCCTGTGCCACAGGCGTTCGTGTACGGAATCGGCATGGCCGAACCAGGGACGACCCCTGCGACATTCACGTGGTCCTTCTTCGGAATGGACAGGAACAAGTGGCTGGTGATGTCGTTCGTGAAGTAGGTGATCGACGGATCACTGGCCGTTCCAGTGGGTGCTCCCAGCAGGGCCTCATAACCGCCTGCGCCCGTCTTGGCCGCCTTGGTCATGTGGCAATCCGTGCAGCTGGTCTGGTTGCCAGCATGGGTCGCACCGGTCTCTTTGATCATGTGAGCCGAGAGATCCATGGCGTGGCAGCTCGCGCAGAGCATGCTCTCCGGATCGTTCGGATCAGATTTCAGGTGATGCTCGAAGGGGGCGTTGCCATGAATCTCATGACAGTTCGTGCAGGTCGTCAGGATGCGGTCATTGCGGTGCATCGGCGACTTTATCAGATCAGAGTACTGCTGGTGGTGGCTCTTGCTGTGGATTTCATCACCCCACATGCTGGAGGTCTTGGGACCGTTCCTGGTCACGTAGGACGCCAGGTAGGCTTCGCGACCGATGCCCGGCAAGGGCATCAGACCCGCAGCGTTCAGGGGCTCGTCGTTGATCACCGGGCCCTGGCCCGAGACGCGGTCGTGGCAACGACCGCAGATCAGCGATTCGCGAGAGGCGCTGAGCAGCTCAGGTTCAACGATGTAGCGAGCCTGCATGCCTGCGTTCACAGGGTCGGCGGCCCAGATCTGGTGATCAGAACCGGGCCCGTGGCAGACCTCGCAGCCCACGTTGATCTCGTCCAAGCTGCCGTCGCCGTCGATGTCGAAGGCGCCGGCGGCGTCGTCCACCGCGTGGGTCAGGTACTCGAGAGTGCCTGGATCCTGGTAGCGCTCGAATCCCGTTGCGTGACAGCCCGTGCAGTTGCCGTCAAAGTTCTTGGTGTTGGCCGGCAACTGAAGCAACTGGTTCGTCTTGTCCCAGTACCAGTCGAGGTGATAGTCACGGAAGACCTTGCGCGTACGGTCATAACGGCTGTCGTCGCCATCGGTCTGGTATTGCAGGAGGGGGTAGAGCCCCTTGCGGCCAGTGATCGCCACCAGGTTGCGCTGCTTGTAGACCGCGCCGCCGTAGGTGAGCTTGACCTCGACCGTCCAAGGTGACATGGCGTCAGCAGGGAACGGGTTGATGATGTTCTCAAGCGTCAGCTTGTACTTGTTGTTATCAGTCGTGTCCTGCCAGAGGTAGGCCTTGACGTAGACCGTCTCGCCGAGCCCCGTGGGGTCGGTCATGGAGGTCTTGAACTTGTCGAAGCCCCGGGTCGGGTCGAAATCGGAGTACCAGACCTCGGTGCCGCCCATGTAGTTCGCGGCGGGCGTAAACGCGTCCCAGTTGTCGGTGTACTCGGGGTAGCGGCTGATGTCCTGCAGCGCGGCGAGCTGGCCAGGAACGGCGAAACCGAGCTTGTGAGCGTGCTTGGCTTCGCTGGCGTAGCTGGCGTGGCAGACCAGGCAGGTGCTGGTGCCGACGTAGTCAGCGGTCGCGGACGGGCTACCGGTGAGCGTCACTTCGACAGTGGTGCCACGGAACTCGGTCCAGTCTTGTGACACTCGGCTGAGCGAACCACCGGGCAGGTGCTCGGTGTCCGTCGCGGCTGGCATGGCGAAGAAGAAGTACTTGCCCTCAACCAGGCCAGTGATGAGCGCCTTGCCGTTGGCACCCGTGACCGCCTGCAGGTAGCCAGCGCCGTTCAGGCGAATGGCATCCTCGAGGGGCTCGTCATAGGCTTCGGACACACCGTCGAGGACGTCCTGGGCGTCGAAGGGGGTCTGGTCCACATCGGTGGCTGGCACCAGGTAGACCGTCGCACCGACGATGCCGGCGCCGTAGTGGTTGACGACCGAAACGGTGACGAGGTTGAACGCGCCACCGCCGCTGCTGCCTCCTCCGCAGGAGGTCAGCAATGCAAGAGGAACGACCGCCAGGGGCAGCATCAGCATGCTGAGGAGAGTGCGGTGAAGTTTCCGTTCATGCCTGGTCATGGTTTGTTTCCTCCTGTACGCCTGTTGGGCGTGTCGTCGTGAAATCGGAGTAACGGGGCAGGTCGCCTCGACCCTGCGATGTGTTCAAGTCTCGCGCCGGCCTCCGGCCGTTTGCGCTGTCGCTGGTGTTGCCTTTCGTCTTCATCAGGGTTGGTGACACAGGTTGCAGTTGCCGCCGTTATCCACGTGGGGCAGCGGGGCTGTGATGCCGTGGCACTGCAAGCAGTCAGACATCGGGTCGTGTCCGGGCGGTTGCGCCGTAGCGGCCAGGTGGCTGGGAGTGCCCTTGTGGCAGACCGAGCAGCTCGATGCTGCCAGGGGCTCGTGGCAGCTCACACAGTGGGTGTTCTTGGTCCCGCCGAAGCTGGCACGGTGGCTCCTCGGCCGCGTGTCCAGATGGCAGCTCTCGCAGGAGGCTGGCTCGTGACACACGGCGCAGCCCGTGCGATCGAGAGAGGCGCCGATGCCGTGGGTGCGGAGGCGCCAGGTATTGTTGTGGCTCGCCGGTGCCATCTCGAAGTGGCAGGCCTTGCAGCTCGACTCGGTATGGCAGAGCGAGCACTGGCTGGCGGTGTCGTCCGAGTCACCGTGGGAGAACAGCCCATGGGCCCTGGTCCAGTTGCGCTCGTGTCCAGCCGGCGCGAAGCCCTGGTCGATCTCTTCGTGGCAGCTCGAGCAGTCGTTCGCAACGACCTGTGAGTCCTCGTGGCAAGACACGCAATCGGCCATGGCGATCGCCTGATCTGCTCCGATGCGATCGACATCCTCGATGCCCTCGTGGCAGTCGGCGCAAGAGAGGCCGTAGTCACCGTGGTCGTCGTGGCTGAACAGCACCTCGTCGTCGTAGCGATCGTTGCCCGAACCCTGGAAGACACCGTTCACGAACAGGAACTTCACCGCCCGGTCGGCGGGTCGTTCGGTATCCAGGTCTTCGTGGCAGAACTCACACAGCTCAAGGGTGATGGGCGCCGGCATGGCAGACGAGCTGCCGAACTCGTGACAGTCCGTGCACTCCATGCCCGTGGTGCTGTGAGTCAGGTGGCTGAATGCGAGGGTGTCATCCATCAACCCGAAGAGCACACAGCCCGTAACTCCGAGCAGGAGAACGCCAGCAACAGCCACGCGCTGCGAGAGGCTACTCATTGTGACTATCTTCAGAATCGCCATGACACCCTCGCCATGAAGACCTGGAACGTGTCCAGGTCGGCCTTCTCGAATTCATACTCCGCGCTGATCGACGTGCTCTTGCTCAGGCGGTAACGCCAACGAGCGTAGTAGGTCCGCACGTGCTCGCGCTCCTCGGCCAGCAAGAACTGGTTCTTGTAGAGCGCGTAGTACGAGCCCAGCGACAGCCGCTTGGATTCAGAGAGCTGGTGGGTCACATCAAGGCCCCAGGTCTGGGTGTCACTGCCACCACTACTCCAGACCTCACCGGTCAGGCCCACAGACGTGTCCTCGTCCAGCACCTCGTGCATCGTGCCGGTGAGGAAGAAGCGATCGAACTCACGGTTGAAGGGGCCGATGTCCGATTTCTCATCGAGACGCCTCACGTCCACACCGCCGTCCAGGTCGAAATCGTCGCCCAGGCCCTTCCAGAAGGTCAACCGAGACTGCTTGTAGGGGTGATACTCCTGCAAGGTGGCGAAGAACGGGTCGAACTCCTGAACCAGGTCTTTCTGGGTGGACAGCTGCTGGCGGAGGCTGACCTGAACCGTGAGGGCGGCTTCCGGGTCCACGAAGTGCGCGGCCACGCTGGCATCCCGGCTCCCTGAGTCGATGCGGCTGTAGTTGCCCTTGACCAGCAGGTGCTCGTCGATGTTCTGCCAGACGCCCAGCCCGTAGAGGTCGTTGTTGTTCACGCCGAAGCGATCGTCGTCCTCGACGTGCATCCAGTCGAAGCGCACGCGGCCGCCTTGCCAGGGGCGGGCGGTGGCGTGGAGCCCGGCCACATTGTCACCCGAGGGCGATGTCTCGAAGGTGTGGTCGGGCTGGCCGCCGTAGACGCCCAGCTGCAGGGGCAAGTCGGCGACCTCTTCGGTGACCAGGTGCACGCCGTCGAAGGCCACGTACTCAGGGGCCTCGAGCAGGGCTTGCCGACCGAAGCGCAGGCGCTCCAGGCCGTCGATGTTGTTGATGTCGACATAGGCCCGGTAGAGCCGGCCATGCAGCCGGTGGTCGAATTGATCGTCCAGACTGTGGAAGGTCGTGTCGGTGCTGGCGGTATCGCCGTCGAAGTCCTGGCTCACACGGCCCTGGATGAAACCCGAGTAGGGGTCGATGCTCTTGTCACCGATGTCCAGGGACATGAGCAGGTAGGCGTCCGAGTCGGTCTCGGCGCTGGTGCGACGGTAGCGGTAACGAGCCGACAGCAAGCCATGGAAGAGGCCGTCGTCTGCCTCCCCGACCTCTTCGACTGCGGGGCCTGGCGCAGAGCCCTCCCCGTCCCCATCGACGGCACCGGGCTGCAGGGGTTGGATCGCGCCCGCAGACGCAGCCACCCGCCCCGCCTCAATGCCCTGCCCAGGAAGCACCTGGCAGGCCGAACACAGAATCACGGCGAGAGGAGCCAGAACGAGAGCCAATCCCTGGCTCCTACAGCCTTTGGCTGCTCTTCGTGAGCCGTTCTCCGCATTTTGTTTCATGGGGAGTATCCCGAACCTGAACGCCAACATCATCGTCAGGTCAGCTGGGCCGCACCACGGCTGCTAGTGCGTACAGCAGTGGCGAACAGTGCGCAGACCAGGTGGCTCGCGCCCGCAGGTCACCGCGCCCCAGTCAAGCTGCCTCGGCGAGGCTCATGCACTACGCAGGACAGCCGCCCCGATCGACGACTTCTTGGCCATCCCTCAGGGCAGCTGTCTTGGTGGGTCGGGTAGCTCAGCAAGCACGGCGTCGCTGAGAGCTCGACAGTGAAGAGAGGCTAGAGGTCTTCCGCGAGCTTCTTGAAGCTCATGTGAGGGTTGTGGCAGTCCGCACACTGCGTCGTTCTCAAGACCGTGAAGGTGGGCTCCCCTTCGTTGAACTGCTTGCGCTTCTCGTCCAGCAGCACCTGCCCCGCAGCACTGTGCTTGCTGCCCGGCCCGTGGCACGACTCGCACTGCACGCCCGCCAGATGTTCTGACTGGTCGGCGTCGACAAAGCCACCAGCTTCCGCATGGCCGTATCCCGTGGTGTGGCAGGAGACGCAGGCTCTGCCCTTTTCGTCCTTCTCGTTCGGGTCACGGTACTTCTCGGGCAAGGCCTCGTAGGCCCCGGCGTGCTTCATGCTCTTCCAGCTGCGGTGCTGCTTGAAGTGACACTTCTTGCAGGCCTTGGCCCCTACATAGGTGGCCCCATCCGTGGGGTCCTCCGGCATTCTCTCGGGGGCGATCCAGCCCAGGGTCAGGACGGCGGCGAAAGCGCAGATCACGAGAGTGGCCGCGAAGGGCTTTGTCATTTCACTGTCTCCAGAAGACAAGAACGCTGCCCGCACGATGGCCCTGATGACGCAGCCGGACCCATGGCAGTGTCGGCTGTCGTCGCAAGCACTGTTCGCGAGCCTGCAGCCCGGTATAGGTGTGCCCCCAGAGTCGGTCAATACGAACACCTGCGCACGATTCCCACGACGCTCTGCGGCACATCACACTGCTGCCGCAAGCAGCCCATGGTCTCGCCGTTGTTCGATGGCGATGATGTCGGCTCAATCTCCACGAGTCGATCTCCATGACACCTGCCAAGCCAGCGCGAAAGCCCGCTACCAAGCCCAAACCCAAGAGGCGCCGCGCCCGCAGCTCTCGCTCCGCAAAGAAGGCCGAGTCTCAGCCCAGTCAAAGCACAGACCAGGTTGCCACCGCCTTGGACGGGCTCTTCAGACCCAGATCCGTGGCGGTCATCGGCGCCAGCAGGAGGGCCCAGCAGATCGGGCACCAGGTCGTGGCCAACCTGGTCGATGGCGGGTTTCAAGGCCCGGTCCATCCGGTCAATCCCTCTGCTGCGGTGGTGCGCTCCATGCACTGTCACAAGCGTGTGCACGACATTCCTGACCCGGTCGATCTGGCGGTGCTCGTGGTGCCCGCCAGCGCCGTGCTGCGAGCGGCCAAGGACTGCGCCGCTGCAGGAGTGAAAGGCCTGGTGGTGATCAGCGCCGGGTTCTCCGAGGTCGGCGCTGCTGGCGCCGAGCGGCAGGCTGAGCTGACCGCCCTGTGCAAGAAGCACCATATGCGCCTGGTGGGGCCGAACTGCATGGGCGTGCTCAACACTGACCCTGCCGTGTGCCTCAACGCGTCCTTCGCTGCCTCGCCTCCCGAGCCAGGTGGCGCGGCGTTCCTGTCCCAATCCGGAGCCCTGGGCGAGGCCATCCTGTCCGACGCGCGCAGTCTCGGCCTGGGCGTGAGCATGTTCGCCAGCCTGGGCAACCGGGCCGACGTGTCCCCCAGCGACCTGCTGGAGTACTGGGAGCACGACCCGGCCACGCAGCAGATCTTGATGTACCTGGAGGCCTTCGGCGATCCCGAGCGCTTCATGCAGGCGGCCCGCAGGGTCTCGCGCACCAAGCCCATCCTGGTGGTCAAGGCCGGACGGTCTGCCCGGGGAGCCGCCGCCGCCATCTCACACACCGGCTCGTTGGCTGGGTCTGAGGCAGCCGTCGACTCCCTGCTCAATCAGTGCGGCGTGCTACGCGTCGACACCATGAACCACCTCTTCGCCCTGGCCAGCGCGGTGCAGGCCGGCGCCTTCCCCAAGGGCAACCGGGTGGCCATCGTGACCAACGCAGGAGGCCCGGCGATCCTGGCCACCGACGCCTGTGTGGCCGCGGGCCTCGACGTGGGCGACCTCTCCGAGAAGACACGGGCCAAGCTGGCCACATTCCTCCCTCCCGAGGCCTCTCTGGCCAACCCGGTCGACCTCATCGCCGGAGCCGACGCGGCGGTCTTCGACAAGGCCCTCGCCGCCGTGCTCTCCGACCGCCGTGTCGACATGGTCATCGCCATCTTCGTCTCACCCGTGATGATCGACTCGTCCACCGTGGCCAAGGTGATCGCCAAGCACTTCGCCCGGAGCTCCAAGCCGATCACCGCCTGCCTGCTGGGCAAGGACAAGGGGGAGCAGGCACTAGCGACCCTCAGAGAGGCAGGCGTCCCCCACTATCGTTTCCCCGAAGAAGCCGCCCGGGTCCTGGCCGGACTGACCGCCCTGCAGCGGCTGCAGAGCCGCCCGGACGAGCCCGCGCCCCGGCTCAAGGTGCGGTCCGCCCGAGCCCGAGCCGTGATCGACGGCGCCCTGGCCGACAACCGCACGACCCTCAAAGGCGTTGAGATGGGCGAGGTGCTCGCTGCCTACGGCCTGCCCGTCGTCCCCACCAGCATCGTCAGCAACCGGGAAGAGGCGCTGCAAGCTGCTCGCAAGCTGGGCTTTCCACTGGTGGCCAAGGTCGTCGCCGAGGGCATCGAACACAAGAGCGACAGGGGCGGCGTGCTGCTCGACCTGCGCAACCGGGACGAGTTGCTCGACGCCTACGATCGGCTGGAGGACGCGTTCGGGCAGGAGTTCCCCGGGATGCTCGTCATGCTGCAGGCCATGCGCAGCGACGGCGTGGAGGTCTTCTTCGGCGCGGCCACCGACCCCCAGCTCGGTCGGCTGCTGGCCTTCGGGCTGGGCGGCATCCACGTCGAGATCTTGAAGGACGTGATCTTTCGGCTACACCCGATCAACGCCTTCGACGCCCGAGAGATGGTGCAGGGCATCCGCGGCCGGGCCATGCTCCAGGGAGCCCGGGGCAAGCCGCCGGTCGACGAAGCTCAGCTCATCGACGTGCTGCTGCGCACCTCACGCATGCTCAGCGACATCCCCGAGATCGTCGAGCTCGACTTCAACCCATACCTCGCCGCGTGGGACAGAAAGCAGTCCTGCATCCTCGATGCGCGGGTGCGCCTGGCCCCCGCCTAGCCCCCTGCAGAGGCGCCTTCCGCTGGTCGCAGGGGGAGCTCGCGCTTCAGTTCACTTGACGCCTGACCGATCAGTAGGTAAGTTCCCCGGATCACTCACTGAGACGTCCATGACCGATCGCAAGACCGAACTGCTGACCGTTGCCGAGGAGTTGCTCCAGACCCGGGGCTATTCGGGCTTCAGCTATGCCGATCTGGCCTCGGCCCTGGGCATCAGCAAGGCCGCCATCCACCACCACTTCCCCAAGAAAGAAGACCTGGGGCTGGCGCTGTACGAGGGCTACCTCGCCCAGGTCAAAGAGGTCCACTGCACCATCGACGAGCAGGCGGGCGACGCGCTCGAAGCCTTCGCCATGCTCGTGGAGGCTGGTCGGCAGCTGCTTGTAGACGGCTGCAAAACATGCCCTTCTGGCATATTGGAGGCCGAACTCGCCGCCCTGCCCCCGAGCCTGGCCGACTCGGCCCGACGCCTCGATGAGACCATGCACGAGTGGATGAGCGGCCTGCTGACCCGGGGCCGCGCCCGCGGAGAGGTGCGCTTCGAGGGAGCGGCCGAGGATCAAGCCTGGCTGGTCTTGGCCACGTTTCAGGGGGCCTTTCAGAAGGCCCGTTCGGCAGGCCCCGAGACCTACCGGGTCATCTGCCGCCAGCTCATCCGCTCCATGGCCCCCAGCGACGCCCTGGCCGGCTGAGTCCACCTTCGCGGCCTCCGCTACCGCTACGCCCACCCCAAGCCGCTTACCTACTAGTAGATTACCATGGTCTTTGAATCCACACCCCTCGCCCGTGCCCTCTACCGACTGCGCTGGTGGTCCACCCTGCTCGTTCTGGGCGTGGTGTTCGCCGCCCTCTTCTCCGGAGCGAGCCGCCTCACGCGCTTCAACACCTCCCTGCAGCGTCTGGGCGACGTCTCCAACGGCGGCGACCACACCCCGCCCGTGGTCTTCGATTCGCGCATGGACATCTGGTTTGGCGCCGAAGACGAAGCGGTCCTGACCTATCGCGCCATCGAGAACCGCTTCGTGGCCGAGGACTATCTGGTGGTCTCCTTCGAGGACGACGAGACGCCCTTCGGGGTCTTCAGCGACCAGAGCCTGGAGGCCGTCGCCCGCCTCACCGAGGCCTTCCTGGCCGTTCCGGGTGTGCGCCACGTGCGCAGCCTGACCAGCAACCCCTGGATCCGCTGGGGACAGATCGACGGCGCCCTCGACGAGGGCGGCAACCCGGAGGAAGGCCTGCTCATCTCCGATCTGGTCGAAGGCGAGGCCAAGCTGCTCACAGAGCAGGAGCGTGTCGAACGGATGGTCGCCGTCCTGGGCGCCGCGAAGGTCGTGGAACGACTGGGTGAAGAGGCGGTGCGCGCGGCCCTGGGGCCGGACGCTGACTTCGGCGACTACCTCGGTGAGCCGCTGCTGTTGGGCACCATCATCGACGGCTCAGGCTCGACCACGGCCCTGCAGATCCAGGTGCTACGCCCCCGGGTCGACGAGGGGGCGCTCGAGGCAGCTCTTGGCACGGACGCCGAAGGCAAGATCGTCGCGCCAGATCTGTTCTCCGTGGTCTCCCAACGGTCAGCCATGCGCGGGATCGAACACGCCCTGCGAGAAGAGCTGGGTCAGCTGCAGCTCGCTCCAGCCCATCAAGAGCTCTCCGCCTGGATCAACAGCCTGCCCCCCGGCGACGAGCAGGCGGCCCTGACCAGCGAACTGGCAGACCCCACCCGCACCTTCATGCGCGACAGCGAGGGCGAGCTGCAACGAAAGTGGTTCGAGTTCGCACCTGATGGCGAGGGCGCGTACGTCGACCGGGCTGATCCAGACGAGCCCCACCTCGCCGCAGCCGGCTGGACGCCCCAGCCCAAGAGCCCCTACCGTTTTCACGTGGGCGGCTCGCCCTACTTCGAGCGCAACTTCGAGCTCGTGGGCATGGCCGACGCGAAGTACATCGGCTACATGTTCGCTGCCATAGCCCTGCTGCTGGCGCTGATCTTCAAGAACCCCCTGGGGGTGCTGGCGCCCATGGCCGTGGTGGTGCTCAGCGTCGGCGGCATGGTGGGCTTCGTGCTGGCCATCGGCGACCTGTTCAACAACATGACCATGGTCTCGCCCAACATGCTCACCGCCGTGGGCATCGCCGATGCCATCCACCTGGTGGCAGCCTGGGCGGTCCTGCGCCATCGTACCGCAGACAAGAAAGCTGTCTTGATCGAGGTCTTGCGGCGCAACGCCCTGCCCGTCTTCCTGACATCGCTCACCACCACGCTCGGATTTCTCTCGCTCACTGTCAGCGAGATCAGCCCGGTGCGCATGCTGGGCTACACCGCGGCGGTGGGCACGGTGCTGGCCTGGATGCTCTCCATGACCCTGGTTCCCGCCCTGCTCTCGCTGGTGCCCGTGCCCCGGGATGCGGGACAGGAGAACAGGCGCAGGGTCGGTGAGAACCTGTGGGCCAGGCCTTTGTCCCAGTTTCTGGTGCGACGGCGCGTGGCCGTGCTCGTGGTAGCCGGGACCGCCATCGTCCTGTCCGCCGTGGGCATCGCCCGGCTCGAGATCGACAGCGATTTCCGGGCCATGTTCCCGGACAGCAACCCGGTGATGACCGACTTTCGCTGGATTGAAGCGCGGCTCGGCGGCGTGGGCGACCTGGAGATCGTGTTCGAGGGGCCCGGAATCGCACCCGAACCCAGCCCCGCAGATCAGGAGCGCCTCTCCGACCTGCGTGTGGCCGCCCTCGGCGTCGCACAATGGCCCGACGAGTTCGATCCGCTCACCGCCGCCGAGCGGACCGAACTCTCCGCCCTGGCCGAGGCCGCAGCGGCCTGGGAAGGCCGGCGCATCGGCATCTCCAGCGCCTTCCTCGGCCAGCTCGACGCCTTCGAGACGAGACTACGCGGCGAGATGGCCGACCCCGCCTCGCCGTTGCGCATCGTCACCGACCTGATCAGCCCCCTCGATGTGCTGCGCAAGATGCACCAGGTGCAGAACGAGAGCCAGGGGGCGTTCTACCGGGTGCCCGGCGAGGGCGATGTCCCCGAGGAGCTGCGGGGCGAGACCCTTGACTACGACGAGTGGACAGAAGAGTGGCGCCATGTCCCCGGCCAGAGCGGAGCCAGCCTCGTCGCCCAGTACTACCTTCAATACGAGAACGGCGCCCGGCCCGGTGAGAACCTGACCACGAACCTGAGCGCGAACCGCACGGTGTTCCGTATGCAGGGGCGCATCTCACAGGCCCCGGCCAACCTGCAGAACGAGGCCTTCTCGCGTATCCGCCAGATCGCCCGGGAGGAGTTCCCCCAGCTGGTGCTGCCCGGTGACGACGCCGTGGCCCAGATGACGTTGTCCGGAAAAACACTGCTCTTCTCCCGGACGAACCGCATCTTCACCGTGGGCTTCCTGCAGTCGATGAGCCTGGCGCTGGTGATGATCACGTTGCTCATCGCGTTCATCTTCCGCTCGATCCGGCTGGCCCTGATCAGCCTGGTGCCCAACGTGCTGCCGATCCTGTTGCCGATCAGCTTCTTCGGCCTCATCGGACAGCCTCTCGACGGCCCCGCTGTGTTCGTTTCATCAGTGGCTCTTGGCGTTTGCGTCGACGACACCATTCATTTCTTCACCAAGTTCAGCCGCGCCCGGGCCCAAGGCCAGAACACCGTGGACGCCCTGAGGTCAGTCTTCGAGGCCGTGGGCTCCGCGCTCACGATCACCTCGGTGGTCCTGATGGTGGGCTTCGGCTTTCTGGCCTTCAGCGACTTCACTCCGAACAGCAAGATGGGCAGCCTGGCCGTGGTCATGATCGCCCTGGCCTGGGTCGCAGACTTCTGCATGGTGCCCGCGCTGCTGAGCTTCCTTCCCGAGACCAAGACACCCGCCACTGAAGCGGCTCCCCAATCCTGAGCTGATCCAGACCATGTCCAACACATCGATACAACGACTCCTCTTCGGCCTGCTCGCCCTCATGGCCCTGTCACCCGTGCAGACTCTGCGGGCCAACGAGCCAGCCGAAGAGAACACCAGCGGTGTCTCACGCCCGGACGTCCCTGAATTCGACCGCAGCGACCCAGAAGTGTTCGGGCGAGCCCTGGCCGAGTTCGCCGAGGGCTTCGATCAGGGCTGGCTCGATGAGGTCATGCAAGGAGTGATGACGCTCTCCGACGCAGACGGCGACTCGGTGCGGCGCACCTACTCCCGGCTCACCATCGAGCACCCCGCCGAAGGGGACAAGCTGCTGGTGCGCTTTCTGTCCCCCGCCGAGATCAAGGGCGTGGGCGCGCTGACCCACGAGAATCCGGGGAGCTCTGACGACAACTGGCTCTACCTGCCCGCCACCAAGCGGGTGCGACGCATCTCCGGCGCGAACAAGACGGCCAGCTTTCAAGGCACGGAGTTCACTTACGAGGATCTGTCCAACCTCGACCCGAGCGAGTACGAGTGGCGCTTCCTCGAAGAGACGACGATCGCGAAAGACGGCGGCGATGTCCCCGTATGGCGCCTGGAGGCCGTGCCCACCTACGAAGACACGGGCTACAGCCGGCTGGTGGTGAGCTACCACCGCAGCGAGTGGCGTCGTGAACGCATCGAGTACTTCGACAAGGCGGGCCGCGCCCTGAAGACCCTCGACACTCGTGACATGAAGCTCTACCACGGGCGGTTCTGGCGCGCCCTCACCATCGAGATGAGCAACGAGCAGACAGGCAAGCGCACCGAGCTCAACGTGGACAAGCTCTTCTTGAACCTCTCACTCTACAAGAGCAAGCGCGACGGCAAGGCCCGGGACAACCTCACCGACGATTCGTTCACCACCCGAGCCCTCGAAGGCTGATGCACTCCCCCGCCTGGCCTCCGCTCCTGGTCTGCGTCATGACCCTGGCCCTGGCTGGCGGTGCTGCGGCGCAGGACATACCCGCCGCAGATGACGAGGGCACCGAGAACGAAGCCGACCTCTTCGACGACGGTCTCGATGATCTGCTCGGCGGAGGCTGGGCTGACGATGAGCCGCCCGTCGATGAGCAGGGCGATTCTGACGACTTCGATGACCTCGATGCCCTGCTCGGCGAGACATCCGACAGGATCGAGGGCGACCCGGTCCTGACCAGCTGGAAGGGCTTCATCGAACTCCGCCCCCAGGCTTACTGGGCCGACCGCCACCAGGGACTGAACGACGACAGACTCATGCTCGAGGCGGAGTTCGAGTTCGACTACCGCTTCAGCGAGCAGCTGTCCGGCTACTTTCGCCCACGCCTGTTCACTGACCTGCGCAACAAGGACCACGCCCGCACCGAACCCTACGAGGCCTACTTGACCTGGACCGCCGAGCACTGGGACCTGCGGGCCGGCCAGTTCGTGGAGAACTGGGGCATCGTCGACACGGTCAACCCCATCGACGTGATCAACCGCCGCGACCTGGGCACGGACTTTCTCGACCCCGATCGTCTGGGGGAGCTGGGTCTGCGCTACCGCACCTTCGCCGAGAGCGGCGACATCTGGGGCGAGCCCACGTTCTCGTTCTACGTGCTGCCCGACTTTCGCTTCCCCAACTTTCCAGACGACGACGGCCGCTTCAGCTTCGACGGCCTGGCTGGCAGCTTCCTCGAGAACGACGGCTTCGAACCGGACGGGCACGAAGAGGTCTTCGCCGCCGCCCGCTTCAATGCCACGCTCGAGACCGCGCCCTTCAACGCAGACGTGCAGCTGCTCGCAGCCCGGGGCCCGGAGCGCTCGCCCACCATCGCCTTCGTGGCGGGCCCCGGGTCATCGGTCATTCCCGTGGCCTACGGCGCCACCACCCTGGGCGGTGGCCTGCGGGCCGTGGCCAACGAAGATGTGCTCGGCCACTTCCTCGCCTCACTGACCTTCAAGCTCGAGATCGCGCACAAGTCGCCGTTCAGATTCAGCGGATCGCCTGTCCCCACCCCCGACTCGTACACCACCTACGTGCTGGGCATCGACCGTACGTTCTACGGACTGACCAGCGACCAGGATCAGCTCACCGTCACCGTCGAGTACATCGAAGAGACGGGCGCCCACGACCTCACCGCCATGTTGCGACCCCTCTCGTCTGACGTGGTCCTGCGCACTTTTTGGGAAGCCAACGACTTCGACCGCACCTCCCTCGAGCTGCGCGTGGTCGAGGACACGGACGCGTCCGAGCGCATCGCCGAACTGATCTACGAGACACAGCTGCGAAACATCGACGAAGACCTGAAGCTGATCTTCGCCGTCCAGGCCTTCGACCGGGCCACGCAAGCCTCGGGCGGCTTCGGTTTCTTCCCGGACAACAGCTCCGTCGCCGTGGGGCTGCGCTGGGAGTTCTGAGGGCGCCTGGCCCCTTTGTGCCGGTGCAGCAGAAGCCCCCTCTGTCTGGTAGATTGAAGCGCCCTGGAACGGACCGCGGTTGCCTTCAACTCACCCGAGGATGCGGCTCGTGCGGACGCCGCATACTACGCCTCCCTGACCGCTCAGCAGCGAGTCGACCTGCTGCTTGACCTCGTCGCCTCCTATCGGGAGTCCCTTGGTGAAGCTGCAAGACGATTTGAGAGAGTTTGTCGCGTTACTGAACGCACGCGGGGTTGAGTTCATCATCGTCGGCGGGCACGCCGTCGCCTTTCATGGGTACCCGAGATTCACTGGCGACATTGCCTTCTTCGCCCGGCCCAGCGCGCAGAACGCTCAGCGCATCCTCTCAGTACTGGCTGAGTTCGGCTTCGAGAGCGTCGGCCTGCAAGCTTCTGACTTCACCGCTCCCGACAAGGAGATCCAGCTGGGGCGACCGCCCAACCGCATCGACCTGTTGACCTCCATCTCGGGCGTGACTTTCGACGAAGCCTGGGCGAGCCGAGTCGCCGGAGAGCTCGACACGGTGGACGTGTTCTTCTTGGGCCGCGGGGCCTTGCTGCGCAACAAGCGTTCCAGTGGTCGACCCAAAGAGACAGCCGACCTTGACGCTCTCGAACGTGACGATCTCCAAGGGCCAACCTCAACCAGCAAGCCCACGTAGACTCGGAGCCCAGGTCTCCGACTTCCAGTGCCCCCCCTGCTCGTGACATGATGTGCGGCTACCGCGGAGGCACCATGGGCATCCTGATCAAGAACGGCAACATCGTCACGGCCCTCGATCGCTGGACGGGAGATGTGCTCTGTCGCGACGGACGCATCGTCGCCCTGGGCGAGGGGCTACAAGCCGGCGCCGACGACACGGTGGTGGACGCCTCGGGGCAGTACGTGTTCCCCGGCGGCATCGACCCTCACGTGCACATGGAGATGCCCTTCATGGGCACGGTCTCCTCTGACGACTTCGAGACGGGCACGGCGGCGGGCGTGGCGGGCGGCACCACCAGCATCATCGACTTCGTCATCCCCGGGCGCGGCGACGATCTGCTCGAGACGTTGGGCGTGTGGCACGACCGAGCGGCGAAGGCCGTGGCCGACTACGCCTTTCACATGGCCGTGACCTGGTGGGGTGACAAGACCGCCGAGCAGATGCGGCAGTGCGTGGAGGTCGAGGGCATCCCCTCGTTCAAGACCTTCATGGCCTACCGGGGCGCCATCGGCGTCGACGACCCCGAGCTGATCAAGATCATGAACACGGCCCGTGAGCTCGGCGCCCTGGTGACCGTGCACGCCGAGCACGGCGACATGGTCGTCGACCTGCAAGACCGCCTGTTCGCCGAGGGCAAGACCGAGCCCAAGCACCACGCCCTGTCCCGTCCCGCGCCCCTCGAAGGTGAAGCCACCTCGCGGGCGATCATGCTGGCCCGCATGACCCGGGAGCCGCTCTACGTGGTGCACGTGACCTGCCAGCAGGCGGCCCACGCCATCACCGAGGCTCGCGAACGGGGCCAGAACGTCATCGGCGAGACGTGCCCCCAGTACCTGCTGCTCGACGCCTCGGTCTACGAGCGGCCCGACTTCGAGGGCGCGGCCTACGTCATGTCGCCGCCGATCCGTCCGCTCGGTCACCAAGAGTACCTGTGGTCAGCGCTCAAGGCCGGCACCCTGCAGGTGGTGGCGACTGACCACTGCCCGTTCAACATGGCGGGCCAGAAAGAGATGGGCAAAGACGACTTCCGGCTGATCCCCAACGGGGCCGCGGGCATCCAGCACCGCCTCTCGCTCATGTACACCTACGGCGTGCTCAAGGGCCGCCTCGACCTGAACGAGTTCGTGGACGTCACCTCGACCCGGGCCGCAAAGATCTTCGGCATGTACCCGCGCAAGGGCGCCATCGCCGTGGGCAGCGACGCTGACCTGGTGGTCTGGGACCCGGACACCAAGGGCGTCATCTCCGCAGCGACCCACAAGCACCGCTGCGACCGCAACATCTTCGAAGGCTTCGAGACCATCGGCGCCGCCTCCACCGTGATCGTCAACGGACGCATCGCTGCTCGCGATGGCGAGCTCGATGTGAGCACCGGCGACGGTCGCTACCTGAAGCGCAGCCTGTCCTGAACAGCAAGGATCCACACATGTCTCTCGACCAGAGCACCAATCGCGCCGCAGACGTGCGCGCCAAGCACAAGCAGTACATGCTCCCCGCCGTGGCCAACTACTACAACGAGTCGGTCGTGCTCGAGTCCGGCGAAGGCACGCGGCTCACGGACGTCGATGGTCGCACGTACCTCGACTTCTTCGGCGGCATCCTCACCGTGTCCGTGGGTCACTGCGAGCCTCGGGTCACCTCGGCGTTGAAGGCCCAGGTCGATCGGCTCGGCCATGTCTCGACCCTCTACCCCACCCTGCCCATCGTTGATCTGGCCGAGCGCATGGCCCAGATCACTCCCGGCGCCTTGAACAGGTCGATGTTCACCGCGTCGGGCACCGAGGCCGACGAGACCGCCGTGGCCCTGGCCCAGGTCTACACCGGCTCGGTCGAGCTCATCGCCTTGCGCCACGGCTACTCCGGCCGCTCCATGCTGGCCCAGTCGCTCACCGCCCACTCGCCCTGGCGCGCCGTGCCCACCCAGATCGCCGGCATCAAGCACGCCATGTCGCCCTACTGCTACCGCTGCCCCATGGGGCTGACCTATCCCAGCTGCGAGGTGCGCTGCGCCACCGACCTCGAAGAGCTGATCCAGACCACGACCACGGGCAAGATCGCCGGCTTCATGGCCGAGCCCATCCAGGGCGTGGGCGGCTTCGTCGTGCCGCCGAAGGAGTACTTCCAGATCGCGGTGGACATCATCCGCAGCCACGGCGGCGTGTTCATCTGCGACGAGGTGCAGACCGGCTTCGGTCGCACGGGCGGCAAGATGTTCGGCATCGAGCATTTCGACGTGAAGCCAGACATCATGACCATGGCCAAGGGCGTGGCCAACGGCATGCCCCTGGGCGTGACCATCGCCACCGACGAGATCGCCGCAGCCTTCCAGTCTGCGACCCTCTCGACCTACGGCGGCAACCCCCTGTCGAGCACCGCAGCCCTGGCCACCATCGACGTGATCGAAGGGGACAACCTGCCCGCCAACTCAGAGACCCAGGGAGCCCGCCTGCGCGCTGGCCTCGAAGAGCTGCAGACCCGCTACCCCAAGATCATCGGCGACGTGCGCGGCATGGGCCTGATGCAGGCCATCGAGCTTGTAGTGGACGAGCCCGCCGGTGACCGCACCCCCAACACCGAGATCACCAACCGCCTCTTCGAGGAGACCAAGGCCCGTGGCCTGCTCATCGGCAAGGGCGGGCTGCACAACAACGTGGTGCGCATCGCCCCGGCATTGAACATCAGCGCCGCCGAGATCGACGAGGCCCTGGCCATCTTCAACGAAGCCTTCGCCGCTCTGCACTGAGAGCTGGCCACACGCCCCCGAACCTGAGGAGCCAGTCATGACCGACCTTGGCATCGTCGTCGACGGCATGCAGTTCAAGAACCCGTTCATCCTGGCTTCAGGGCCTCCGGGTACCAACGCCAAGGTGATCAAGCGCACCTTCGAGCTGGGCTGGGGCGGGATGATCGTCAAGACCATCAGCCTCGACAACAGCAAGGTGATCAACGTGGCGCCGCGCTACGGCAAGCTGCCGGTGAGCGCCGACGACAAGCGCACCGTGGCCTTTCAGAACATCGAGCTGATCTCCGATCGACCCTTCGAGCTCTGGCTCGAAGAGCTGGCCGACATCAAGGCCTGCTACCCCGACCACATGCTCATCGCCTCGATCATGGAAGAGTGCGAGAAAGATCGTTGGATCGAGATCACCGAGCGCACCCAGGCCACGGGCATCGACGGCTTCGAGCTCAACCTGTCCTGCCCCCACGGGCTACCCGAGCGCAAGATGGGCGCGGCCATGGGCCAGAACCCTGAGATCGTGGCGGACGTCGTGAGCTGGGTGAAGAGCGTCTCCACCGTGCCCGTGTGGGCCAAGATGACGCCCAACATCACCGACATCACCGTGCCTTCGAGGGCGGCGGTCGACGCGGGCGCCGACGGGCTCTCGGCCATCAACACGATCCTGGGCATCATCGGTATCAACATGGACACCCTGCGGCCCATGCCCACGGTCGAGGGCTACAGCGAGCCCGGCGGCACGTCCGGTCGGGCAGTGCGTCCCATGGCCCTGCGCCAGTGCATGGAGATCGCCCGGTCCTGCCCCGAGGCGAGCCTCTCAGGCATGGGTGGCATCGAGACCGCCGAAGACGCGGCCATGTTCTTGCTCGTGGGCGCGAGCACGGTACAGGTCTGCACCGCGGCCATGCTCCAGGGCTACGAGATGATCGACGGCCTGCTCGAAGGACTGGCCGCCTTCATGGACAAGCACGACTTCAAGACCGTGGCCGACGTGGTGGGCAAGAGCCTGCCGTACTTCACCACCCACGCCGACCTGGTGGCCCGCCAGCAGGCCGCGCGCCGCTCCCACGCCGGCAAGACCAGCCGGGACGACGACTGGAAGGGCGACATCGCCGGTGAGACCGACGCGCTGGTGACCGACTGAGCAGGCGGGAACCTCACCTGCCTGCCCCGTCTCCCGCAGCCCGTGTCAGGCTCCCGTCATGGGCCTGCGCGCGATGCGGCCACCCCTCGCATGGGCGTGGTTCCGTCTCCCAGATCCCACACATCTTCGGGATAGCCGTGAGCTCGCAAGAACACGCGCAGATCGTCACCCAGGCACTCCAGCATCCAGGACCGGGTCTCAGGCTCCCAGCGTGGGCGACCGCTCAACGGCACTCTGAGGAACCAGCGACTGAGCCGCTCGCAGAGGGCCTGAGGCAGGCGGTCCACCAGGGCCGCGCTCACCTCTCGCCGTCTGGCCACAGACCAGAAACGCCGTAGCCCCGGCCGCAGCACGGGGTAGTGGCCATAGACGTTCTCGTGGGCCGCGTAGTCGGTCAACTCGACCTCGCTATCCACACCGAGAAACCCGAAGCAGCGGCCCATGACAGCCCGGGGATCGCGCTTCAGGTCTTCGAAGAGCAGCACCAGGATCTGCTCGCGGCAGAAGTGCTGTTCATACAGCGCCAGCTCCTTGCGGTAGTTCGTCGACTCGACGAGAGCCTGAGACTGCAGGCGCACCGCGCGATCGAATGAGTTGTCCACCCACATGGCATCGGGCACATCGCCCATGCCCGCAGCCCGCAGCCCAGGGGCCGGTCCGAAGCGACGCAGCTGCTGCCAGGCCGACTCGATGCGCTCCCCTGGGTCTCTCACCAGGTAGATCAGTTTGAGCGTGGGATCGTAGGCAGCGATACGCTCGGCCGCGTGGGGAAACAGGTTGCGCAACGAGTAGGTGGTGCTCGCCTCTCCGCGATGAGCGTGGTCGCGTCCCTCGGCGAAATGCGCTTCGTACCACGCCGCGCCTCGGGCGAAGTTCTTGTCGAAGCTGAAGAAGTGCGGCTCCTTGCGCGTGCTCATGAAGATCTGCGGGTGCTGACGGAGCAGCTGCCAGAACGTGGTCGTGCCCGCCTTGCCCGCACCGATGACCAGAAAGGTCGGCTTGGCTCCGGGCTGATTCACCGGCGAACCCCTCTCGGCAGCAAGTGACTCCGCAACCAACGGAGCGCCCGGGCCCACCGGGACGATCCTGCCACCAGCGGCGTCTCTTGCCCGCTCGCCTCGTCACACGCCGCCGACACCTGGGCCAAGGTGCCAAAGAGCAGCTCACGGGCCGTGAGCCTCACACCGAGTGCTTCATGCATCCGTTCGAGCACGGGGACCGCCAGCAAGGAGTGACCGCCCAGATCGATGAAGTGATCGTGTCGGCCGAGGGTCTTCAGCTCCAGCATCTCACACCAGATCTCAGCCAGGGCCTGCTCGGTCGCTGTGGACGGGCCATCGGTGCTCGTGCGGGCAGCCCTGCCATCGGCTCGCCGCAGCAAGGCTCTGCGATCGACCTTCCCGCTCAGGGATCGGGGCAGGCGCTCCAGGACGAACAGGTCGCCGGGCACCATGGCCCTGGGCAACGCACGGCCGAGCACCTCGCGCCAGTCTGACTCCGCCTCAAACGGATCGGACACGCCGGTGACATAGGCCACCAGCCGCCCCTTGTCTCCCTCCCCGGAGAGAACGACCGCGGCGTCCTCCACGCCCGCCAGGCCGCGCAGCGTCTCTTCGATCTCTCCCAGCTCCAGGCGCTGGCCCCGCAGCTTGACCTGGCTGTCGGCGCGACCGATGAACTGCAGCCCACCGCCCGGCAGGGAGCAGGCCAGATCGCCGGTGCGATACAGGCGCCGACCCTCCACTCCGGCGAACGGATCGGGCACGAAGCGTTCGGCGGTGAGCTCGGCTCGCCCGTGATAACCCCGGGCCAGCCCCAGACCACCCAGCACGATCTCGCCCCTCATCCCCGGGGGCAACAGCTGACCTTGGGGGTCAACGAGCCCCACACGCACCCCGTCGATCGGTCGCCCGAGCTGCGGCTCGTCACCAGGCCGAAGCTCTGCCACCGTCGACCAGATGGATGCTTCGGTCAGGCCATAGAGATTGAAGAAGCGGCGACCGGTGGCCCAACGATCGACGAGCCCGGCGGGGCAGCGCTCGCCTGCCACGGCGACCACCGCCAACTCGGGCAACGCGTCGGGCGACAGGGACTCCAAGACCGTGGGCGGCAAGGTCACCACGTTGATGCGCTGGCTGCGCAACACAGCCTGCAGTTCGGCACCCGGGAGCAGATCGTCCGGCTGACCCAGGAAGAGCGTCCCGCCGTGAGCCAAGGCCATGGTGATCTCGAACAGCGAAGCGTCAAAACCAAGGGAGGCGAACTGCAGCACACGACTGCCCGGCCCCACATCGAAGACGTCGCGCTGGGCGCGGATCACGTTCGACAGCCCGCCGTGCTCAAGCAGCGCGGCCTTGGGTGCCCCACTCGAACCTGACGTGTAGATCCCGTAGGCGAGATCATCGGCAGAGACAGTGCAGCTCGGGTTCTCTCGGGGAGCCCCGTCGAGCTGGTCTTTGTCCCCAACGAGGCACAGCAGTTCTGCTGCACGCCTCCACGCCCGTTGCTCTTGGGAAGGATCGGTGATCACCAAACCCAGGCCCATGTCCTTGATCATGAACTCCAGGCGTTCGTCTGGCAGGGTGGTGTCCAAGGGCAGGTAGGCGGCGCCAGCCTTCAGGATGCCCAGCAACGCCACCAGCTGGTCTGGCCCCCTGGGCAGCGCCAGACCCACAAGTTCACCGGCAGCCGCCCGGCGGGAGCGCAAGACATGGGCGAGCTGGTTGGCTCGGCTGTTCAGCTCGCCGTATGTCACGGTCTCAGAGCCATGGTGCAAGGCCACGGTCTCTGGGCACTCAGCCGCCCGCGCTGCAAACTCCCGGGGGAAGGCAGCGACAACAGGGGCGGCCTCGTCTGCGGCCGCGCTGCCCTGCCAGTCGCCCTCCAGTTGCTCGACCTGTTCCCCGGTCAACATGCTCAGCTGGGACAGGCGCCCCTGGGGATCGGTCGCGATGGAGCGCAGCAACTGACCAAACCTCGCCGCCATGGTCTCCATGGTCGCGGCCTCGAACAGAGCACTGTCGTAGAGCAAACGGCAGCCCAGGTGGTCTCCCAGATCGCGCACGCGCAGGTCGAGGTCCAGGCCCGTTTGGGCCGTGACCAGCCGCAAGGGTTCGACGTCGAGTTCTGGCTCATCGCCGTCCGGGCTCGTGCCCGCGGGCAAGTGCAGCGTGCGCTGTGGCTCATCCCCATGGGCAAACGAGACCTGATACAGGGGATGGCGGCTCGGATCACGGGACGGGTCCAGCTCCTCTACCAACTTCTCGAAGGGCAAGTCCTGGTGCTCGGTCGCGGCCAACACGGAGTCCTTCACTTGTGGCAGCAGCTGGCCAGAGAAACTCGGGTCACCTGACAGGTCCACCCGCAGCACGAGGGTGTTGACGAAGAAGCCGATCAGGGGTTCAAGCTCTACCCGTTGCCGGTTCGCCAGGGGCAGACCCACCGCCACGTCGTCGACGCCGCAGTACCGTGACAGCAAGACCTGCCAGGCCGCCACGAGCACCATGGACAGGGTCGCACCCTGGTCGTGAGCCAGCGCCCGCAGCCCGTCGGAGACGCCCTTGGACAGGGCGAAGTCGTGCACGTCGCTGGCGTATCCGGCCACCGCCGGCCGAGGGTGATCGCTCGGAACAGACAAGGCTTCGAGCCCGCTGAGCTGCCCACGCCAGTAGCCCATCTGTCGTTCCAGTTCAGCACCGACCAGCCCCGCCCGCTGCCACTGGGAGAAGTCTGCGTAGCTGATGGCGAGCCGCTTGAGCGGTGACGGCTGCCCCCGGCGAAACGCTCCGTAGAGCGCGGAGAGTTCGTCGGCGAGCCGCTCCATGGACCAGCCGTCGGCAATGGCATGGTGCAAGGTCAGCAGCAGCACGTGCTCGGTGTCTGTGCAGCGCAACACCGCAGCACGCATGAGCGGCGGGTGAGTCAGGTCGAAGGGACGCCGAGCCGCCTCACGGGCCTGGCGCTCCACCGCAGCCTCCCGGGGACCCGGCGCCAGCGAGCGCAGATCGACCCTTTCGACATCGCAGATCACCTCGCTGGAGATCTGCTGCACGGCAAGGCCCTCCCGCAGCACGAACCCCGTGCGCAACGTCTCGTGGCGCCTCACGATGTCAGCCAAGCAACGGTCGATCAGATCCACGTCGAGGGAGCCCCTGATCCGGTAGGCGACGGGCAGGTTGTAGGCAGCACCAGCTCCCAGCTGGTCGAGGAACCAGAGGCGTTGCTGGGCAAAGGACAGGGGGGGATCGCCCCCACCGCTACGCGGCGCGAGTTCGCCCCAGGCCGAGGGCGGCGCCGAGTGCGGAGCCGGTGCCAAGCTCGAAAACGAAGACGGTGGCAGTGCAGGGGCCAAGTCCGGCGCGGACGCGGTGGAGGGCTGCGCCCCATCGAGCAGCTCGGCCAGTCCAGCCACCGTGGGTCGTTCGAACAGGTTGCGCAATGTGATCCGCTCATGGCCCCGGCGGCCGGCCAGGCGGTTGATCAGTCGAGCGCCCAGGAGCGAGTGCCCCCCGAGTGCGAAGAAGTCCTCGTGCACACCGAGCTGATCCAGGCCAAGCAGCTCGCACCAGACGGCGCAGAGTGCACGCTCGGTGTCCGTGCGCGGTGCGACGGCGCCGTGCCCGGAGCGGCCCAGCTTTGGACGAGGCAAAGCCTGCCCGTCGATCTTTCCGCTCGCCGTCAGCGGGAACGCGTCGAGAACGACCAACGCCGACGGCACCAGGATCGACGGCAGCTCGGCTCTCAGACCCTGCAGCAGTGCGGCCTCCATCTCCTGCGTGTCCATGGCGGCCGGGGTCAGCACGACATAGGCCACCAAGCGAGGGTCGCCCTCACGGTCGTCACGCACGAGGACGTGAGCACGATGCACCGACGGCAACTCGTGAAGGCAGGCTTCAACCTCTCCCGGCTCAATGCGCTGGCCACGGATCTTGGCCTGTCGGTCCCGGCGGCCCAGACACTCGAGTTGGCCATCCGGCGACCACCTGGCCCGATCACCCGTGCGGTAGAGGCGAGCACCAGGCTCGGCGCTGAACGGATCCGCGACGAAACACGTGGCGGTCAGCTCGGGCTGGTTCAGATAGCCCCGAGCCAGGCCAGACCCACCGATGTACAGCTCACCCGGAACGCCCGTGGGCGACAGTTGCATCCAGCGGTCCAGCACGTAGGCGCGCGCGTTGTCCATGGGTCGCCCGATGGGCACGTCGGGACGGCCTGTGCCAGCGCCCAGATCAGACTCCGCCTGGGCCAACCAGTCCTTGGTGACATCAAACGTGGTGGCGTCCGCAGACACTTCTGTCGAGCCATAGACATTGCGCAGCTTTGCCCCGGGCAACAACTCGACGAAGCGCCGGGCCAAGGCGACGGGCAGAGGCTCTCCGCTCGACGTCCAGCGCACCAGCCGTGGCAGCTGCTGGGCCAGCTCGTGCCCATGGTCGAGCACAACAGCCAGCAGCGAGGGCACCATCACCACACGGGTCACGGCGTGCCGAGACATGGCGCCCACGAAGGCGGCCGTGTCCTTGACGTCATCATCGGCGAGAATCAGTAGCCGGGCGCCGCCGCAAAGAGCTCCGAAGACCTCATGCACCGAGTCGACGAAACCCAGGTGCGTCTTGTGGCAGCCGGTCTCCTGATCGCCCCAGGGAGCCACCGAGTCTTCCCAGACGATGCGTTGAACAGCCCCGCGGTGCAGACCCAACACACCCTTGGGATGGCCGCTGGAACCCGATGTGTAGAGCAAATAGGCCCCATGGTCTGGTCGGGAACCGGACGGGAAGGGCGCCGGGTCGTGAGCAGCGATCTCGGCGGCGTCCCGGTCCACACAGATCACGTCGCCGCTGAAGCCTGCCAGCAAGGGCCGCAGCGCCGCTTCCGTGATCACCGCCCTGAGAGCAGCGTCAGCCCACACGAACTGCAGACGCCCCGGGGGATTCTCAGGATCGAGGGGCACGTAGACCCCGCCGGCTTTCAGCACGGCCACCATGGCCACCACCGCAGCAGTGGACCGGGGCAACGCCAAGCCCACTCGATCACCGCAGCCCAGGCCCTGTTCACGGAGGTGTCGAGCCAGCTGACCCGACCTGGCGTCGAGCTCACCGTAGCTGACGGTGCGCTCCCCGTCGATCAAGGCCACGCTCTCGGCGCATGCGGCAGCCCGACGCTGGAACAGCTCGTGGAGGCAGAGCTCGCTCGCCGGCAATGCGCTGGGATTCCAGCCCACCAGCAGTCGCTGCTGCTCCACCTCGTCGATCAGGCGCACGTCATGAAGGCGCAGGGATGGATCGACGCAGACCTGTTCGAGAACCGCCAACCACTGCTGAACCATGCGCTGCACCGTCGAGGCGTCGAACAGCTCAACGTTGTAGGTCCAACGCGCCCCCAAGCTGTCCCCGCGCTGCACGCAGGCGAGCTCAAGATCGAAGCGGGTCACGCCCTGATCCCAGAGCAGGGGATCGACCTCCAGACCATCGAGGGCCAACGCGGCCTGTGGACCGTTCTGCATGGTGAACAGCACCTGAAACAGCGCGGAGCGGCTGGGGTCGCGGGGTGGATTCAGCTCCGTCACGATCTGCTCGAAGGGCACGTCCTGGCCCTCGTAGGCCGACAGGGCGACGCCCTTCACCCGGGCCAACAGCTGCGCGAACGTCGGGTCTGCTGACAGGTCTGTGCGCACCACCAAGGTGTTCACGAAGCAACCGATCAGAGGCTCCCACTCGCTGCGCGTGCGCTGAGCGATGGGCAGGCCCACGGCCACGTCTTCCTGGTCGGCGAGCCGCGCCAGCAGCAGCTGCCAGCTTGCCAACAAGACCATGGCCTGGGTCACACCCTCCTGCAAAGCCAGGGCAGCCAAGCCTGCCGTCAGGCTCGCAGCCAGCTCGACCGACTGAGAGTCGCCGTGATAGGTCTGCAGCGAGGGACGGGGTCGATCAGTGGGCAGGTCGAGCGGCGGGAGGTCGGCCAGCTGTTCGCACCAGTCAGCGAGCGCCGCCCGGGCTGGCGGCAGTTGCAGCTGCCCGCCATGCCACAGCGCGAAGTCGCCGTACTGCAGGGCCAGCGGAGCCAGGGGCTCTTGCTCACCTCGTTGCGCCGCGCCATAAAGCACGGAGAGTTCGGAGAAGAACACACCCATGGACCAGCCGTCGGAGACGATGTGATGCATGGAGACCCACAACACGTGCCGCTGTTCACCGAGGGTCAGCAGGGCGCCTCGTATCAACGGGCCTTGAGCCAGATCGAACGGCCGCCCGGCCTCCTCGGCTCCGTAGCTCCTGACCCTCGCTCGCACGTCCGCGGTCCCGACCGCGTCGATGCGCTCCAATCGAAAGCCTGTCGGTGTGTGGAACCGTTGCACAGGCAACCCGTCCACCAAGGGGAACGTCGTGCGCAAGACTTCGTGGCGTGCCAGCAGTTGCGTCAGCGAGAGCTCCAGGCGATCCACGTCCAGCGGCCCCTTGAGCTGAAAGGCTCGGCAGAGGGTGTAGGCTCCCTGGGCGCCCGCCTGTTCGAGAATCCACAGGCGCTGCTGGGCCGTGGACAGGGGCAGCTCAGGTGCGCCCCCCGCCTGCGCTGTTCTTGGCACGAGGGGCGAGGGTGATGGCTCCGGCACGGACGCGCCCACGATGCGCGCCAACCCTGCCACCGTGGGGTTCTCGAACAACCTTCGCAGCGGCACCTCGACGCCCAGCAAGCCAGCGATGCGCGAGGTCAGCTGGGTGGCCAGAAGAGAGTGCCCGCCAAGACTGAAGAAGTCGTCGTGTACTCCCACCGCGCTCACACCCAACAGCTGACCGTACAGCGCGCAGAGCGTCTCCTCGTGACCGTCCCGCGGCGCCACGAAGGGCACGGCCGCTCGCTGTGCGCCAGGCTCAGGAAGGGCCAGACGATCGAGCTTTCCGCTGGGCGTGAGAGGCAGGGCGTCGAGGGTCACGATGGCCGAGGGCAACAAGATCGCGGGCAGCCTCTGGCGCAGAGACCGCTCGATGTCGGCGATCAGCAGGGCGCGGGCCGCCCCTCGTTCACGGGGCACCACATAGGCCACCAGGCGTGAGCCGCCCGGAGAATCCTGGCGCACCATGGCCGCCGCCTGCTCCACGGCGCTGTGTGAGAGCAAGGCCGCCTCCAGCTCACCCGGCTCGATGCGCTGGCCGCGAATTTTCGCCTGCCGATCGAGACGCCCGAGAAACTCCAGGTTACCGTCAGCAGCCCAGCGCACCCGATCGCCCGTGCGAAACAGCCGCGCTCCCGGATCACTGCCGAACGGGTCGGGGACGAAGACGGCGGCCGTCCACTCTGGCCGATGCAAGTAGCCATCCGCCAGGCCCTGACCACCGATATAGAGTTCGCCGGGCACACCCACGGGCACCGGCTGCAGTGAGTCGTCGAGCACGTAGGTGCGCACGTTGGCCAGGGGACGCCCGATGGGCACACCCACGGTCGCCGCCCCGAGATCATCGGCTCCCGAACCTGCCTTCATGGCTCTCTCGGGCTGCCGACTCAGCCACTCGTCGCTCACCTCGAACAGCGTGGCGTCCCCCGAGACCTCTGTCGACCCATAGAGGTTCCAGAGCGTGGCGGCAGGCAGGCATTGAGCGAAGCGGCGAGCCAGGCCCAGCGGCAGACGTTCACCACTGACCGTCCCGTGACGCAACGCCCCCAACTGCCGGGACAGCTCACCGCCCTGCTCCAGCAACACCGACAAGAAGGACGGCACCAACACGAGGCGCGTGACGTCGTGTCGCGACAAGGCGCGGACGAACGCCGGGACGTCCTTGACCTCGTCGTCGCCGAGGATGAGCAGGCGGGCGCCAGCGCAGAGCGGGCCGAAGATCTCCTGGACCGAGTCGACGAAACCCAGCTGGGTCTTGTGGCACCCGGTCTCGCCCGGGGCCATGGGCGCCAGGGATCGTTCCCAGTGCAAGCGATTCACCGCTCCTCGGTGCAGCCCTACGACTCCCTTCGGCGTCCCTGTAGAGCCTGACGTATAGAGCACGTAGGCAGGGTGGTCGAGGGTCACCGCCGCCTCGACCCGCTCCCCACTGTGCTCCGCGATCAACGGCCCGTCCCGATCGCAGCAGATCACCTCGCCCTCAATGGTCGGCAACGCATCGGCCAGGCCTGCAGAGGTGATCACCGCCTGCACTCCCGTGTCCTTGAGGAGGAAGGCCAGGCGCTGCGAGGGCGCCTGCGGGTCGAGAGGTACGTAGGCAGCCCCTGCCTTCAGCACGGCGAGCAGGCCGATCACCTCTGCACATGAGCGGGGCAGGAACAGCCCCACCAGAGAACCCGAAGCCACACCTCGCTCGCTCAACAGGTGGGCCAGCTGGTTGGAGGAGGCGTCCAACTCAGCGAAGCTCACCGTGCTGCCGCCCTCGATCAGGGCCGTGGCGTCGGGACACAGGCCCGCACGTTCGGCAAACAGCTCGTGGAGACATAGCTCGCTGCCAAACTCCTGGGCCGTGTCGTTCCCGTCGACGAGCAGCTGCCGCCGCTCCTGATCGCCGAGGATCGACAGACTGGACAGCCGCGCCCCTGGGTCGGCCACGATCCCGGAGAGCAGGCGCAGCCAACGCTCACCCCAGGTGACAATCGTCGAGCGGTCAAAGAGGTCGCGATGGTAGATCAGCCGACCACCGAGCCAATCGCCGTCGTTCAGCAGGCGCAACTCCAGGTCGAGATCTGTACGCGGGTGCGACAGTGTCACGGCCCCCATGGCCAGGTCACCGAACACCTGCTCCTGACGCCCGCGGTACTGCATGGAGAACAAGACCTGAAACAACGGGTTGCTGGTGCCTTCGCGCAGTGGATTGACCTGTTCCACCAGCTTCTCGAAGGGCACGTCCTGGTTCTCGAAGGCAGACAGACTGACCTCTCGTACGCGGAGCAGCAACTCACGAAAGGTAGGGTCACCCGAGAGGTCCGTGCGCAACACCAACACGTTCAGGAAAACCCCCACGAGCGCTTCGAGTTCAGGCCGATCGCGGTTGCCCATGGGCGAGCCCACCACAACGTCCTGCTCATCGGCGAGCCGTGAGAGCAGCACCTGCCAGGCAGCCAGTAAAACCGTGGGCAGACTGAAGCCCTCCTGGCCAGCGAGCCGACGCAGACCCACCGCCAGCTCAGGGGGGAACTCCAGATCCAGAGAGCCTCCTCGGTAGCTCTGCTCTGCCGGACGGGGACGGTCTCGGGGCAGATGCAACGTCGACAACCCGGCCAGCTGCTTCCGCCAGTAGGCCCGCTGGGACGAAAGCCCAGCGCTGTCCATGCGCTCTCGCTGCCAGGTCACATAGTCGCTGTACTGCGCCTTCAGCCCAGGCAGGACGGCGAGCTGACCGCCACACCTCGCTGCGTAGAAGCTCGCGAGGTCGCCGATCATCACGACCTCCATGGAGTGACCGTCTGAGACGATGTGATGGGTCGTGAGCATGAGCACGTGCTCACGCTCATCGACGCGGATCAGCCGGGCACGGAGCAGGGGCGCACACGAGAGGTCGAAGGGGCGCGCGAGCTCTTGTTCGGTCAGGCGTTCCACGGCCCGGTCCTGCTCCAACCTGGAGAGCGTGGTCAGGTCGGAGCGCTGAAGCGACACTGAGCCATGGGCCCTGATGCGCTGAAGCGGCCGCCCATTCTGATCCGCGAAGTCTGCTCGCAGGAGCTGCTGCCGGGCCACCAGGTCAGCCAGGGCCTGCTCCAGACAGGACACCCTCAGGAGTCCTCGTAGCCGCAGGGCCATGCCCATGTTGTAGGCGCCCCCCGCCCCCAGCTGATCCAGAAACCAGAGCCGCTCCTGAGCCGACGAGAGCGGCAACTCTACATAGTCGTCACCGGGCGCCTCGGTCGTCGGGTCAGCCATGACAGCTCACCACGGCCGACAGTCCAGCGATGGCCGCCCGGGACTTGCCGAGGTAACCGTAAGGTGCCTCCACGTCGAGCACTTCGCTGAGCAGACGGTTCGCCGCCGTGCCATCGGTCATGCCGATCTTGGGCAGGAAGGCCAGGTCACGACTCAGCAAGCCCACGCTCATGGCTGCCTCTCGCAGCACATGCTTCTCCACGCCGTCCACCCAGGCCAGCTCGCGAGGCGTTGCCAGGGCCTGTTCGATCACCGAGGGGTGCCAGAAGACGTGCTCCACCGAGAGGCCGAGCGACCAGTGCAAGAACGGTGACAGCTCGCCGGTCCAACGAGTGCGTTCGATGAGTTCGGTGGTGGTCTCCAGGCCCACCGCGGTCATGTAGGCCTGGTGCCGGAGCATGCCGTCGAAGAGCAGGTCGGAGCCGTAGCCCGTCACCACGTGAGAGCACGTCCCCTGAGCGGCTCGGTAGAGCGCCGACAGCTGCAGCAGGATCTCGGCGGTCAGGCCATCGAAGACCTCGTTCTGCTCGACCACCCGGCGAAACTCAGCCCACACCTCCGACCCCTCGAGCGTGCTCTCATGATGTTTGCAGTCGAGCGCTTCGGCCAAGCGGCGAGCACCTTCGAACTCGTCGCCGTACTCTGTGCCGAGGGTGAAGGTCGACACGGCGCCGCGGCGACGGGCCAAGGCGCAGGCGATGGACGAGTCGATCCCGCCAGACACGAAAGCCCCTGTGGCCCGGGGCCCGTCGCTCCTGGCAGCGTCTCGCTCTTGCGCCGCCTGCACGAGGGCCTGGCCCAGCTCGGGCGCCCCCACATCAGCGGAGGCCAGGACAAACCCAGGGCTCGCTCCCTGCACCGTCGTCCTCTCGCCACTCACGCGCAGAGCGCATCCCGGGGGCAGTCGATGCACTTGTGCATAGGGTGTCCAGTCAGCCTGCCGAGGCCCGCTCGCCAACAGCTCCGGCTCGGGCCGCAGAGTGACGCTCGCCACCACAGCCAGGGCTTTCACCTCGGGGGAGACCGCCCAGCCTGTGCCCAGGCGCATGTACCAGATCGGGCAGGTGCCCAAGGGGTCAGTGGCCACGACGATGCCGTCACCGTCGCGTGTGACCGAGAAGTCAGCCGTGCCTCCCGACAGGCGGTTGCCCAGCTGTCCCTCGCCGACTCGGACCAACGACGTGGCCCACACATCGAGGCCCGCCGCTGACCACACGCGCTGCGGTGGATCGACATAGGGACACAGACCCTGCCCCAGGGCAACGAGCTGCCCGTCGCTCACAATCTCGTTCGAAGGCAGGACCAGGAAGGGCATGGATTTCGTGTCAGCGGGGAAGTTCGAAGCCCAGCTGACGCGCCAGCTCGGTGGCGGCCTCGCCCAGGGGACGGGGCAAGGTGATCTGACGCCAGGCGTCCGCCAGGCTGGGGTCGATGGCGCCCCGGGCGAACAGGTGTGGGTCCCCCGGTCCGCCGAACATGCTGCCCTTGCCGTAGGGGTCGAGCACCGCGTCGTCGAAGGGCACGCCCAGGTGCGCGCACAGCCGGCCCAACACCGCAGCAGGATCACGGAGCAGCTCTTCGTAGCGCACCAGCTGAAAGCGCTCTGCACCCACCTCGTCGGCCAGGGCCAGGGAGTTGCGGCAGGCTTCGATCCAATAGCGCTCCGCCAGGGCGTACGAGTTGCCTTCGACCTGACGAATGCGGTCGAGGCGGTTGCGCACCATGGACTCGATCACCGCGTAGGGGTGGCGCACGAGGCCGATGTACCGCGGCCGCTCGAACAGGTCTTCAGATCGCTGCAAGGTCGAGCGGCTCAAGGCGTAGGTCGGCGTCTTGTCCACCACCAGGCCCGGCCCCTCCTGCAGCAGGCGATAGACCTCGTAAATCGGAGCATCCCGAGCCACCAAGGCGTCCACCAGCTCGCCCGCCGTCTCTGCTGACAGGTCTCGCCGGGCCATCAACGCGCGCACCAGGCCCTCGCCGTAGAAACCGTGAAACGGGTCGGCCTGCCAGCTGCCCATGCCCTCGTTGTCGAGCAAGAACAGCTCCGGTGGACAGAACAACTCCGGGTGAGCAGAGAGCATGAGCCGCAGCAAGGTCGACCCTGACCGAGGCGCCGACAACAGAAAGACCATGGAAGGATTGGGCGCGTCCGGCACGCGCCGGGGCTGCGCCCGCTCTGGCCTTGAAAAGCTCGCCGGATCGATGGCGCTGGCGGGAGCAGCCTCTTCGTGCGCCAACTGCTGCAGACGGTCCAGCTCGCCAGCCACCAACTCCACCAGGCCCGAGAGCGACGGGCGGCGGCGAACTTCGGAGGGGTAGATCGAGAGCCCCAGCTCCCCGTGCAAGACCGATGTCAGATGGCCCGCCAACAGGGTCTGGTCGAGCTCTGCCAGATCGCCCATGGACTCCAGCGCCGCTGCCGTCACACCGGCCGCCAGCTGCAGCTGCTCACTCAGGTACGTGGTCAGCAGGCCCCGACGCTCTGCACCGCCCGACGCCAGCACTCGCTCGGCGAGGGGCAGCTCATCCGTCTCGGGGCCCTCGCCCTGGCTCGCCAGAATGGTGGACACCAGCCCTCCCATGGTGGGCTGCTCGAACAGGCCTCTCAGGGACAGGCCGGCGTCCGGGTAGTCCCGCGCCAGTCGAGCCAGGAGCTGGGTGGCCAGGAGCGAGTTGCCGCCCTGCTCGAAGAAACTGTCGCCCAGCTCCGCACGCTCCAGACCCAGCAGCTGTCTCCAGGCCGAGGCCACCACGCTGGTCACATCGTCGTGGGGCAGGTCTGCGTCGTGGGGCAGGTCTGCGTCGTGGGGCAGGCCTACGTCGTGGGGCAGGTCTGCGTCCCGTGTTGGCCCTGCATCCCTGGGCGACGCTGCGTCCCGAGGCTGCTTCGCTGCGGACGACGACTGCGACGCGGGTGTGGCGCCCGGCGTCGATGGCCGCGGCTCAGGCGCAGCACCGGCCCCGCGGTCATCCGACGCCGGTTGCGACCGCACCAGGCCTGGGTCGGGCTGCCCGCCATGGAACGCGCTGAGCCGCTGCGGCAACGGAGACGTCGACACCAGGACAGGGCTGTGCTCAGAAGCCAGGGCCCGCTGAAAGACCTCCACCCCCTCAGCGCAAGACAGACCGGCAGCCAGCACCTGCGCCTGTCGCTCACGGAGAGCGCGCGGGAGTTTCGCGTTCGCTGCCATGCCCACCTCTGCCCAGGTGTCCCAAGCGATGGACAGGAGACGGGCGCCAGGCCTGCCGGATTGCGCGACGGACAGGGCGTCCATGTAGGCGTTGGCAGCGACGTAGTCGGCCTGACCGATGCCGCCCAGCACCGTGGAGAGTGCGGAGCAGAGCACGATGAACTCGGCCTCGTCTCCGCACAGCTCGACCAGCACTTTGGTGCCCGACCACTTGGCGCGCAGAGCCTCGATGGGCGGCTCGCTTGCCGCCTCTGCAGAGAGACCCCGGCCCGGCACACCCGCTCCGTGGATCACGCCGTGCACCGCGCCGAAGCGTTCGTGCGCGGTACTGATCACAGACTCCATGGCGGGCCGATCAGCCACATCAGCAGCCAACACCAGCACCTCGGCGCCCAGGGACTCCAGCTCTTCTACGGCGAGAATGGCCCGGGCCGAGTCGCTCTTCGGATCACCCTTCTGGGCAGCCCACTGTTCGCGGGGAGGCAGGCCGGTGCGGCCCACGAGCACCAGCCGCGCGCGGCACGTCTCGGCCAGAAAGCGCGCCAGGGTCAGGCCCAATCCGCCCAGGCCGCCGGTGATCAGGTACACACCTTGCTGCCGCAGCCGATCCGCCGCCAGCTGACCAGACGCTGCATCCGCAGAGTCAGACATGACCTCGAAGCCAGGCAGCCAGCGATGGCCGCCGCGGCAGGCCACCAACGGCTCATGGGCTGGCCCGCACAGCTCGGCAGCCAGCTGGCTCAGCTGGGGTTCGGCGAGTTCGGCGCCCATGGGCTCACCATCAACTTGGCGAATGCTCAGCCGGCCTCGTTCCTGAGGCAGCACGCGACAGGCACCGATCACCGTGGCTCGATCGGGAGAGATCTCATCACCTGCCACGTCGTAGACGCCGCAGGTCACCACGGTCACATCCAGGCGACTGGCCTGGGCACCGAGCGCCGCCGTCAGATGGTGCAGGGCCATGAAGCCCTGGTCGAGGGCCGCTTGGTCCGAGAGTGTGTCGGCGGCAGCCAACCAGAGATGTGCCACGCGGACCGGCTGGCCCTCGACATCCAGTGCGGCGACCAGTTGCCAGAAGTCGTCGCGGCTCCCGGGATCCACGGTGAAGCTGCCGTCGCTCTGTCGCTCGAACGAGGCACCGGGCCGCACCACGGTGAGTTCTGCGCTGCCTTCGATCAGGCGGCTCGCGAGACGCCCGACCCTCTGGCCTGGGCAAGCCATCAACAACCAGCGCACCTTCCCCATCGCCTCGGCCGTGGCAGAAGCAAGGGGAGGGACACGACGCCAGCTGGGCAGCGAGAGCCACTGGCCAGCGCCATGCCGAACCGGACCGGCTGCTTGCTGTGAACCGCTGTCGACCTGTGCACCCGACAACCAGTGACGCTCTCGTTCGAAAGGGTAGCTGGGCAGGGACACCCGACGTCTGCGAGCGCCCCCGCTGAACGACGACCAGTCGATGGCCACGCCCCGCCGCCATAGAGTCCCGACAGTCTCCAGCATGCCCCTGCGCGCCGTGGCCTCGTCACCTACGGGATGAAACGAGACCCCGTGGCTCTCTGTGCGACCACCCCGGGCCAACTCGATCAGCAGCCGATCGCCGCAAAACGTCCCCAGGCCTGCGCTGTCACGAGACACAGGCGACGCCTCCAGCTGCCCCAACCAGTAGGACGGATCTCGCGCATCCGCGGGAGTGATCCACTCGCTCTTGAGCGGGGAGGCAAAGGGAAACTCGGGCGGCTTGCGCGGCGCGCGGGTCGCCAGTTCGAGGAAGGCCGCCCCCAGAGCGTGCCGCTGCTCTGCAGACGACGCGTCGATCCAACGTCCGCGCAAGGCCGCCAGACCCAGGGCCGTCTCGAGACGAAACACCTGGGTGAGGCTGGCCGCCACGAGCTCGCCCACGCCGCTGCAGACGATCACCTCGGGGCGCAGACCCCAGTCCATGAGCAGCCGGGCCAGGGCGTAGGTCACCACGAACCCGGCGGGCTCCCCCAGGTGCGCGGGCACCGGCGCCCCATGCTGGCCCGCCGCGCCACCGATCAGCAGCGCACGGAGATCGTCGTCGAGGTGAGGCGCGAGCAGCTCGCAGCAGCGGTCGAGCTGTTCGGCGAAGACCGGCTCGGCGTGATGCAGACCAACCCAGGCGCCGGGGGCCAGATCAACCGGCCCGAGGGCTGAGAAGGCCAGCGACGGTGAGGGGAGCCCGTGATCCGCCGCCGCTGGTTCTGGCACCGAGGAGCCTGCCGACGACAGATCGGCCACCAAGGCGCGCAACTGCACCACCGCGTCGGCCCGATCACGAGCGAGGCAGGCACGACGCAGATCGAAGACCTGGCGCCCCACTCGCAGGGTGTGGGCCACGTCCGCCAGTTCGACCGTGGGCGACTGCTCCAGATGTTCGGCCAACGCCTGGGCGCTCGCGGCCAAGGCTGTGGATGTGCGGGCCGAGAGCACGAGCAGCTGCCAGGCCTCCGAAGGCGTCGTGGGTTGCTGGGCCGGCGCCTCTTCGAGTACCACGTGGACGTTGGTCCCGCCCACGCCAAAGGAGCTGACCCCTGCACGGCGAGGTGACGCGCACCGCGGCCAAGGGCGCAGCTCTCCGTTGACGAAGAAGGGGCTGGCTGCGAAGTCGATCGCTGGGTTGGGCGCAGAGTAGTGCAGGCTTCTGGGCAGCTGACCGTGCTCAAGGGCCAGCACCGTCTTGATCAGGCCTGCCACTCCAGAGGCCGCGTCGAGATGACCGACGTTGCCCTTCACCGAACCCAGGGCGCAAAAGCCCCGGCGCTCACTGGCGGTGCGAAAGGCCTGGCTCAGCGCGGCCACTTCCACGGGGTCGCCAAGAGCCGTGCCCGTGCCGTGAGCCTCGACATAGCCCACCGTGTCCGGGTCGACGCCAGCGAGGGCGAGAGCCTGGGCGATCACGGCGGCCTGGCGGTCGACACTGGGTGCAGTGAAGCCCAGCTTGTCGGAGCCATCGTTGTTCACCGCTGCACCGCGGATCACCGCCCGGATGTTGTCACCGTCGGCGAGAGCCTCTGGCAACCGCTTCAAGACGACCACGCCCAGCCCGCTGCCAAAGACTGTACCGCCAGCCGCGGCGTCGAAGGGTCGGCAATGGCCGTCTGGCGAGAGGATGCCTTCAGGGACGTAGCTGTAACCCCGCCGCTGAGGCGCGCGGATCGACACGCCTCCCGCCAGAGCCATGTCGCACTGCAGAGACTCGAGGGCCGACACAGCCTGGGCGATGGCCAGCAACGACGTGGAGCATCCACTCTGCACCGTGAAGCTGGGCCCGGTGAGATCGAGGTGGAACGCCACCCGGGTCGCCAAGAAGTCCTTGTCGCTGCCGAGCAAGGTGGTCAGGTCTTCGATGGCCCGGCCCGGCGACTGGCCCGCGCACACGTTGTTGAGCAGATAGGTGTTCAGCCCTTGCCCCGCGAAGACGCCCACCGTCTGCGACCGGGCGCCGCCATGGCCTGCGTCATCGAGGGCTGCCCAGGCGGCCTCCAAGAACAAGCGCTGTTGGGGATCAAGGGTCGCCGCCTCGCTCGGGGAGTAGCCGAAGAAGCTGGCGTCGAACTCGTCGACGCCAGCGAGCGGGGCGCCTGCCTTGACGTAGTGGGGCTGACTCAACACAGCCGGGTCTTCGCCGTCAGCCAACAGCTCGGCATCGCTGAAGGAGACCAGAGACTCCACGCCGTCGCAGAGGTTGCGCCAGAATGTCGAGAGGTCCCTCGCTCCGGGGAACCTGCCGGACATGCCAATCACTGCGATTCCCGTGGCGGCTCCCTCTGCTGGCGAGCCCGTCATCTCGGCCTCATAACGTCCGTAACTCCCGCTATCCTGGTCGAATGCCGTGCCCGTGCAGAGCACCGAAGCATGACCGTGCATTGGTGGATCGTCAAGCTGGCGGGGAGAAGAGCCAGCCTGCCGAGGCGCCCGCCGCTGCCACCGAGGGCCGTGTACACTGGGCTCTGTCCGACAGCCGAGGCGGGCACCCCACCGGATGAGCTTGCCATGCAGTCTCCCGCACTTCAGATCACGCGACTGGACGCCCGCTTCGGAGCCCAGGTCACGGGCCTGGACGCGTCCGCGCCCACGACTCCCGAACAGATCGTCGAGCTCAAGAAGCTCGTGGCCGAACACGGCTTCGTGGTCCTCCCCGAACAGACCCTCGATGAAGGACAGCACGTGGCTTTCGCCGAGGGCTTCGGCGACACGGTGGTGCCCTGGCTCCACGCCGTCGAGCTGAACACCCTCGCGCGCATGAAAGAGCTGCCCGGGCGCCCGGGCTACACAGGGGTTCACGCCGGCGCGGTCTACTTCTGCAACGGCCCCGACTATCGGGACGAACCGGACGACGGCTACCTGCAAGGGTGGCACGCCGACATGACCCACCTGCAGGTGCCGCTCAGCTACGCCACGCTCTACTCGCTCGAGGCCCCCGAGTACGGCTACGAGACCTGGTTCGCCAACCAGTACCTGGCCTACGAGGGGCTCGACGCCCAGACCCGCGCTCGAGTCGACAAGCTCTTCGTGGCCCACAGCTTCCAGCACGTGTTCCCCAACCTGGCCAAGGTCATCTGGCCCGTGGTGCTCGAGCACCCCATCTCAGGCCGGCGCGCCATCTACGGCATCCCCGGCGTGGCCGAGGCCACACCGCTCGATGTCTCCAAAGAAGAGGGCGACGCGCTGATGGAGAAGCTCAGCGCCCACCTCAACGCCGAGCGAGGCATCTACAAGCACTCCTGGCGCAAGGGCGATCTGGTCATCTGGGACAACCGCTGCGTGCTGCACCGCCGCGGTCCACAGGCCAAGGGCCAGACCCGGGTGCTGCGGCGGGTCATGGCCAGCGACGGCGCCCCCGCCGACATCCGCCAGCACATGATGGGGCAGAGCGACTGCTGATCGGGCCTGCTTGAGAGCTGAGCCTCCCGAGGCGTTCGCGATGAGACCATGGTGGCAGGCCGCAAGGCGCGCCGAGGGCGTCTGCCACTCCCCGCGCTACTCTCGCCGTCGGGAGCGCGCCTCTCTCTGCCGTCTTCCCAGCTCACGGGCTTCGTCCACCGCCGTGCTCTGGGGCGCGCCAGAGAGAAAGCTGGCCTGGGTCTCGACGGTGGGATAGCGAAACAGATCGACCACCGAGAGTTCTCGATCGAAGCGACCTTGCAGCAGCTCAAGCAACTGCACCAGCCTGACCGAGTCACCGCCCAGGCTGGTGAAGCTGGAGCTGCGGCTGACCTGATCGCAGCCGAGCGCCTCGCACCAAGCGGCAGCGACGTCTCGTTCGGCCGTGGTCGTCGGCAACACATCAGCGGCGATGGTCGGAGCCCCTCCAGCTGCTCCGGGCAGCTCGCCATAGCGCACCTTGCCCAAGGACGTGCGAGGCAGGGACTCCAGCAGGACCACCACCGAGGGCACCTTGAAGAGGGACAGCTCTTCAGCCACCCGCAGCTGTACGGCCTCTTCAGGGTGCTCGACAGATGGCGACGGAGCAGCCACCACGTAAGCCGCCACCCGCTCCACTCCCCGCTCGTCGGCCAGGGGAGCCACGGCGCACTCCGCCACCCAGGGCAAGGCGCCGATGACCCGTTCGATCTCACGAGGATCGGCCTTGGCTCCGTTCACGTTGATGAAGCTGCTGCGCCGCCCGACCACGTAGAGGTAGTCGTCGGCGTCGGCGCGCACCAGGTCGGCGGTGGCCATCCAACCGTCGGGGTCCTCCCCTGCCGTGGCACGTTCTCCGGCATGACCAGCGACCACTCGCCCCTTGGAGCGCAGCTGCAGCTCACCCACCCCGTTCTCGTCGGGATCGTCGACACGCCACTCGATGCCAGGCAGGACCCGCCCCACCGAGTCGAAGCGCACGGGCTCGTCTTCGTGCCAGTTCAGGCAGACCACGCCGATCTCGGTCAGGCCGTAGCCCTGGCCGATCTTCACCCCGAAACGCTGGGCGAAGGCGCGGGAGACCTGGGGCGCGAGAGCCGCGCTGCCGCACATGGGGATGCGCAGACTGCTCAGCGCGCCGGGTTCCGCGGGAAGATGCAGCAGCTGATCGTAGAACCGCGGCAGGGCGCTGAAGACCGTGATCTGCCCCTCGTCGATGGCCGCCGCGACCGCTGCCGGGTGGGCCGTCATGGGGTCCATGAGCACCAGCTCTGCGCCGGCGAGCAAGGTCGTCAGGGCGAGGCACTCGATGCCGTGACAATGACTCAGGGGCAGGATGCACAGGGTGCGGTCGTTCTCCTCCAGGCGCAGCGACGTGGTCAGGCTGCCCAGGCGATGGGCCAGACGGTCGTGGGGCACAAAGATGGGTTTGGGCTGGCCGGTCGAGCCCGAACTCCAGAGCACCAGGGCCACGTCGTTCCGATCGTCAACGGGGCTGATCCGCTCGGCCTGCTCAGCAGCGTGCAGGGTCAGTGGCTCAACCAGGCTTCCCTCCGCGTTGAGCAGGCCGGACGACGACGAGAAGATCGATGTCGCCAGCTCACAGCGCTCCGACCCACGCACCTGGAGAAGCAGGCCCACGTCGAGACGGCTGGCACCATGCTCCAGCTCTGCGTCACTCCACAACACGTCGAGGAGCACCACCGGGCGGTGCGCGGCAAAGCAGGCGAGCACGGCCACCACGAAGGCCGGCTCGTTGCCCATGCGTACACCGATCATCGTCCCCCGCGCCGTGGCCGCCAAGGCCTGAGCAAGGTTGGCGACCCGATCTTCGAGGGCGGCGTAGGTGAGCACCAGCTCTCCCCGGCGCACGCTGGGCCGATTGCGGCTGGTGACTCGCCCCGGCAAGATCTCTCTCACATCAACCGGCTGCATGACTCAGGGATCGTCGCCGAGGATCTTCGAGAAATGCGGCTGTCCGTGGCCCTGCGCATAGCTATCGGCGTGGGCGCAGCTGGCCTGCTCGCAGACCTCATCCAGCACTTTGATCAGCCGCCCGTTGTGAATGCGCTTGGTCGAGCGAAAGGAACCGGCTGGGTAGCCACAGAGCCGATCCAGCTGTGCCAGGGCATCGGACCGCAGGTCGCCGTGTGGGCACACGGCGTCGATCAGGCACCGCCGCTCGGCTTCCCGGGCATTCAAGCTCTGACAGCCCATGACCAGATTCAGCATGGCCGCCCGCCCTAGCAGCGACTCCAGCAGCGCCGCTCCCAGCGGGCAGGGCATGCCGTTGGCCAGCTCGGGCATGGCGTAATGAGAACGCTCGCTGCCTATGCGCCAGTCGCCCAGCAAGGCGACCTGCAATCCCTGGCCGATGGCGTGATGATCGACGGCGGTGACCACGGGCTTCGAGATGGCCAGAACAGCCTGATAGCTGCGCACGATGTCGGTCAGGTACAGCTTCGCCTCGGCGGCGGACGTCATCTTGCGCAGATCTGCGAAGTCGCCGCCCACCGAGAACGAGCGACCCTTGCCGCCCCAGATCAGCACGCCACTCAGCGAGTCGTCGGCTTCGACCTCCGTGCAGAGCGCGGTCAGTTGCCGGGTCATGCCCCGAGAGAAAGGATTGACCGCCTTCGCGTGGCGGATCTCGATCACCGCCCGGTCGCCGTTCTTATGCAGATCGATCATGACCGGCCATGGTAGCAGGGCCTCCGCGGGGCGTGTCCTCACCGTCGAGGGATGGCGCTCGCGGCTGCCCGAACCTCGGCCAAGGGGGCTGCAACACCGTCCGCCTTGCGCCCGCTGCTCGAACAGGGACACCCAGGAGGCGTTCTTGTTTGTAGAGTGATCCCATGAGTACCGAACGGACCACCGACCGACCCTTTCGCATCCTGGGCCTGCAACAGATCGCCATCGGCGGCCGGGACAAGTCTGCCCTGTCCTCGTTTTGGGTCGAGCTCCTGGGACTCACCCTGACCAGCAGCTTCCAGAGCGAAGCCGAGAACGTCGACGAAGACGTGCTCACCCTGGGCCGGGGGCCCTTCGCTGTCGAGGTGGACCTCATGCAGCCCATCGACGCCGAGCGGCGGCCCAAAGTGCACGAGCCGGCGCTCAACCACGTCGGTCTCTGGGTCGACGATCTGGTCCTGGCCGTCGACTGGCTCACGGCTCAAGGTGTACGCTTCACCCCGGGCGGGATTCGCCGCGGGGCCTCGGGGCACGACGTCTGCTTCATTCATCCCAAGGGCAGCAGCGACGCACCCCGCAGTGCGGAGGGCGTCCTGGTCGAACTGGTTCAGGCGCCGAGTGATGTGATTGCGGCCTGCGAGGGCACGGGAGACTGAGCGCGATGTCCATGCAGACCTTGACCCGCTCCGGCGCGGGTGTGTTGATCGAGCCGACCCATGCAGCAGACGCCTCCCTGGCCGATCGCCTGCACGAGCTGCTGGACCAATACCGCTTCGTCGTGGTCCGTGGCGGGCTGAGCCACGTCGACGATGCGGTCGCCCTGTTGAGCCACCTCGGCCGCATCAACGAGGCGTCCACCCGGGTGCAGGGCCAGGTGCTCGTCGAACCCAATCAGGACGCCGAGGTCTTCCGCAGCAACAGCCCCCTACCCCTGCACAAGGACGGCATCCTCACCGGCTTCGACGTCACGGTGGTGGGCATCTTTTGCGTGGAGTTTCGGCACATCACCGACGGTCGCACCTACGTCTCGGATGCCAACGTGGCGCTCGAACGGCTCAACCCCGCCGACGTGGCCTTGCTCCGCGAGAACGGGGTCGAGGGCATGGCCGTGGACAACTCGGGCTACTACCGCTCTGACTACACGGAGTCCTGGCACCCCTTCCCCGCCTTCAAGGCCCTTCCGGGACGCGAGCCCACCCTGAATCTCGGCCTGCCCCACCGGCCAGGCGAGCCCGAGAGCTGGCGTCTCCGCGTGGCCGGTGTCGACGAGGAGACCTCCGAACGCATTCTTCTGGCTCTGCGCGGAGCCCTGCTCAATGACCTCTTCGTGTACTTCCACCAGTGGCACGAAGGCGACCTGCTGATCATGGACAACTACGAGGTCCTCCATGGTCGCGAGGGTTTCGAAGGCAGCCACCGCAGGCTGGCCAACATCCAAGTACTCAAAGACTGAGAGGCTGACCAGGCCCCATGCCCATCTCCGCCGAAGCCTGGTTCGTCTATGCAGCAGCACAGGGTCAAGAGCGCAGCAAGGCTGTGCCCGTGCGAGAGAACCATCAGCTCGATGACCTGGCCCCGGACGAGCTGCTCCTGGCGCCGCTCATCGGCTCGTGGGAAGCCAACATGGGTCACATCCTCGACCGCGATCCGGTGGATGTGTGCGCCGCCCACGGCTGGAAGCGCAGAGTCTTCGGCAACGGCGGCGTGGCCCGGGTCATCGACCGGGGACGCGAGGTCACCTCGGTCGACGTGGGTCAGGCCGTGCTCATGAACGGCATGGAGACCGACCCCTGGGGTTACCCGAAGCGCATCATGGGCTTCGATTCAGAGCTGCCCGGCTTTCTCACCACGCGGCTGAAACTGAAGCCCCAGCACGTCACGCCCTTGCCCGCGGACACCAAGCACTCCCTCGCTCGGTGGGCAGCGTTCAACGTGCGCTATCTCACAGCGTGGTCCAACTGGCGCGTGGCCCTGGGGACCCTTCGACTGCTGCTCGACGAGGCAGACTTCCCCCGGCTCAACGTCTGGGGTTGGGGCGGAGGCACGGCCCTGGCCGAGACCCAGCTCGCCGCCTTGCTCGGACACAGGGCCGTGGCCATGGCCTCCACCCCCGAGCGCCTCCAGCTGATCAAGAGTTGCGGCGTCGAGCCCATGGACCGCTCCCGCTTCCCTGACCTGCAGTTCGACGAGAGACGCTACAAGACCGACAAGGACTACGCCGCCGCCTACACCGAGTCGGAGCGGACGTTCCTGCAGCTGGTCAACGAACACACAGACGGCGAGGGCGTGCAGGTCTTCGTCGACATGATCGGCACGCCCGTGTTCAGGGCCACGCTCAAGGCCCTCGGGCGACAAGGCGTCGTGACCACCGCCGGCTGGAAGGCTGGCATGGTGCTCAAGTACCTGCGCGCCATCGAGGGCATCGGCCGACACCAGTTCATCCACACCCACTTCGCCAGGGCCAGCGAGATCGCAGAGGCCATCCTGTTCGCCGAAGAGCACGACTGGTTGCCCGTGGTCGACGAGAAGATCTACAGCTTCGACGAGATCCCCGAGCTGGCAGAACGCTACGCCGCAGGGGACTTTCGCATGTTCCCCTGCTACCGGGTGAACGACGAGTAGCCGCCCGTGCGTGAATCGTCGTGGTGGCCAGAGCGCCTCGGCGCGCGGCGCCTCACGCACAGGCTGCCGGGGCTCAGAGAGTGGTGGTGCCCTTCAGGCCGTTGCTCGCGGCAGCACCGGCGATGGCAGCACCATCGGCGATCCAGTACTGCATCACGATGTCAATGCCGGCGGGCAAGCCCGGGGGCAGCACACCGACGAGTTCGAGCTCTCCAGCCCCGTCCGTGCCGAGTGAGATGGTCAGCAATATGGGGAACGGCACCAGCAGGCCGCCCTTGAACGGCACGGGGGTCTCGGTGAGCGACAAGAACAACACGGCCAGCGCACCGGGAGCAGCGTTGGCCAGGCTCACCGTGTAGGTGGTATCGCTGGCGAAGACGCCCAGGCCGTCGAGAGTCGGATCGCCAGTGACTCCGGCGAGGGCGTTGCCCAGGTCGGTCCAAGGCGTCTGACACTCGTCCGGGATGCCGTCCAGGTCCACGTCGAAGCTCGTGCCCATGGAGATGTCCGTGGCGTCCTCGATGCCGTTCTCGTTGCAGTCGTTGGTCACGCCACCGGGCACGAAGGTCTGGGACGTGTTGGGCACACCGCCGGTCTCTGCACCTTCGCCGGTCCAGGAGAAGTCAGCGCGCGCGCTGCCTGTGCCGGCGAGTTGGAGCGAGAAGCCCACGGGGGTATTGAAGCTCTCGCTCACGCCCACGTCGACGGAGGTCATGCCGCTGGCCGGGCCGCTGGTCGCGGCGAACGAGCCTTCGTAGCTGATGAACTCGATGACGTTGCTCAGCGGATCGACCAGAGCCAGGCCGTCGGGGGCGCCGTTCTGCATCTGCCCGGTGAGGAACTCCAGGGTGCCGAAGCCCGCTTGCTGGTCAGGCAGGGTGCCGCCCAGGGTGAACGTGGCGTAACTCCCGCCGCCGTTGCCGTTGTAGCCCACCACCGACCAACCGGAGAGGTCGGTGCCCGCTGGCCCGGCGATCTCGAGCATCTCGCCCGCATCCGTGCCCGCGTTGTCGTAGTGGAACTCGTTGATCCAGGGCGTGCCGCTGGGGCCGCCGCCGCCACCCATCATGGGCGTGGCCATGACCTCGCCCGAAAAGGCCGACTCGTTGCCCGAGCTATCGGTGGCCGTGGCCACGTAGTAGTAGGTCATGCCGTTGACCAGGCCGCTGTCCACGTGGTCGCTGGACACCAGCAAGCCGCCGTTCAGCGAGGAGTAGGGCCCACCGCTCGCCGTGGAGCGGTACACGGTGTAGCCGGCCAGGTCAGGCTCGATGTTGTCAGCCCAGTCGAGGGACACGCTGCCGTCCCCCGCCACCGCGACCAACCCGGCGACCACGGCAGGAGGTGTGATGTCCACGCCACCGCAGGTGCCATTGAACAGGCAGTCGACCCACTCAGGATGATCGACGAAGGGGTTGCGGTTGCCCTGGTAGCTGTAGACCACGTCGTTGCGGTTCATCTCCCAGGCATCGACCGGGTCTTGCACGTGCCACTGCAGCAGCACGGAGAGCAGGCCCATGTAACCCACGGACTCGTTGTTGCCCGTGTTCGACGAAGCGATGAGCGCGTCGCTGTCGGTCAAGATCAGATCGATCTCCGGGTTGCCGGTGCCGCCATGGGTGCCGCCTTCGTAGCGCACGTCCGCGTAGAGCAGGGCCCGGGCCACGTCGCCGCGCCGTCCCGTCCAGACCTCCCAGGTGCCGCTGGTGAACGAGCCGGAGGTCCAGTTCGACTCGGCGGGATAGCTGCCGGACGTGCCGCCCTGGCCGTCGTTGAAGTCGGTGGTCCATTCGGCGCAACCGGAGTTGCAGAAGCGAAACGGCTTGTTGCTGCGGGACGAGTTGTAGCTGCCGTCGCAGAGCCAGAGCATGTGGCAGTCGGTGTAGGGCGTGTTCTGCGCGTCCAGGTCGGGGAAGCCGTACGACTTGGGCCAGGTGTGCTCCCGGTCGTAGAACGGGTTGCCGCCCCCCTGCTTGGCGATGCTCTGGTTGTGGTAGACGTCGAGGATGCGACCCGAGTTTGCCGGGTCTTGCATGGCCTCTTCGAGAATGTCCCAGGTGTCCGTGCCAGACGACGTGTAGGGGAACGCGGTGTGGTCGTCGATGACGCCGTGCAACGTGGCCCGCAGGTTCACCTGAGAGCTGTCGTCCACACCGTCGTAGTAACCCGGGGGGATGCCCTGGGCTGAGACCTCTCGCGCTGGCGAAACCAGGCACAGGGCCACGGCGACGAGCGCCACGGAGAGACGAGCAGACGAAGAGCGACGGCAAACGTCGCCCCTGACGGAGGGGTTGAGAAGCATGGCTGACTGGCCGGCCGGCCGGGCCTGGGGAGCCGCGGCGACCTCGTTCCGGGGAAGAGACGGGGAGAGAAGCGAGCTGCAGGATAGCAGGCTTCTGGCCACTCGGCAGGCCTGTGGGCCGCCCTTTCGCTCTCGCCGCAGAGCACCCCGCCTGCCTGACTAGGTGTCAGCCAGGAAGAACGCCGCCCGCTGCTGTAACTCCTCGTTCTCAGGGTCGAGGGCCAGAGCCTCCGCCGCCAGGGTCAGCGCCTGCTCACGCTCACCATTGATGATGTGGGCGAAAGCCAGGGTATCCAGCAGCATCGCCCGCCGGGCATTCGCTGCGACCTGCTCCGTCTCGTCGAGGACCACCCCCGCGAGCTCATCCCGTTCAACGGCCTCGTTTTCTGAGGCCAGGGCCGCCTGGGCGATCTCCATGGCGAAGGCCCGGCTGTCCTCATCGAGGCCATCTCGCACCCCGAAGATCGTGTTCACCGTCTCCCGGGTCCAGTTGGCGATGTTGCCCGCAGGCACCTCGCTCCAGGCCCGACGCCAGGCTGCGATGGCCTTGTCGGGGCGCCCGGCCTGACGCTCCAGGGTGGCCAGGCGGTTCCAGCCCTCGGCCCGCCCCACCACGTTCTCAAGGCGTTCGATGCTCGTCTGCAGAGGGGACAGGTCCCACTGGACGAGCAGGGCAGGCCCACCCCCGTCGGCCGCGACCTGGTCGATGGTATCCTGCATGATCAGCCGAGCTCCGGCCAGGGTTGCCCCCGTAGGGTCGTCCCGGCGAATGGACTTGAGCAGCTTCTGGGCTCCGCGCAGGTCACCCACCCAGGCCAGCTTGTTGGCCAGGTCGTTGCGCAGTGAGAGGTCGTCCGGCGCCGCGGTCTGCCGGTCACGGAGCGCGCTCACCGTCTCGGTGCCACTGCGAATGCGGGCCATCTCGCCCACCAGAGCCTGGGCGGGGATGAAGCCCACGATGCGGTCCTCTGCCGCGCCCTTGCTGGTCAGGACGGCGATGGTGGGAAACGTGTCGACGTTGTGCAGGCGTACGATCTGTGCTCCCCGGGAGGAGTCGGGGTCGACGTCGAGGCAGACGCTCGACTGCAGGGCAGCCACCGCCGCCGGGTCGACCAACGTCTCCGCGCGCAGCTTGGCCGAGTAGTTGGACCACTCGGGAGCGAAGACCAGCACCACCTCGCGCTGCTCCTTGCGCGCCTCGCTGAGGGCCCTGTTGTACGAGCCCTCGTACCACTGCAGCGCCTGAGCGCTGGGCACATCCGCAGCGCTGGCGACGGAGCCCTGGCACACGAAGGGCGCCCCCAGGGCAAAGAGCAGACTGAGCATTGATGACACCATGATCGAATCCTCCTCAGCGGATCTCGTTGAGCCGGCCGGGTTGGAGTTGCAGCGGAATACGGCGGATGTCCTGGCCATCCTTGAGCAGCACAAGAGTGGCCGCATTGTCCGTCACCGAGAGCACCTCTGAGCGGCCTGACCACAGGCTCACAGCCTCTCGGGCCTGGCGGCGATCGGAACGGAAGCTCACCAGGGGCAAGGTCACTCCCTGCCCATCGAGAATCTTCATCTGGTCGGCCTCATCTGCATCGGGCAGCAGCACTCGCACATCGCAGCGGGACGGCAGCACCACTTCCATGGGCTCCGTACCCGGGGTGACGGCCAGGCGTAACGGCATGAGGCCCGGGCCGTCGACCTCCACGTAGGTGCCGTCGCGAGAGACGGTGCCCAGATCGAAAGAGCCCGTGGCGTCGGTCTCGCCCACCGAACTCGTGCGAGTGAAGGTGGTCGTGGCCACGGTGACCATGGGACGGAACAAGCCCACCGAGACGCCCTCAAGGGGCATTCCGTCGCCGGAGACGACCCGGCCACTCAATGGCGCGGTGTGGCTTGCTCCCGGCAAGACCAGGCGCACCTGATCACCGGGCACCCAGCCCGATGACTCGGCCATGACCAGGCTTTCGGCCCGGGCGGCACGGACGGTGTAGGGACGTTGCGAAAGGCCGGGTAACGCGAAGTGCCCGTCCTCGTCAGCTCTCTCGTACCACCACACCCGCTCAGGATCGCCCAGCCCATGGCCTTGCACCGTTTCCAGTACGACCTCGCGCCGAGCCCCTGGCCGCGTGGCCCCCCCTTGCACCAGCGAGCCCAGATCAGCGTCCATTCTTGAGACGAACACCGTGGGATCGGCGACCCAGACCATGGCGTACGGCACGGGCACGCCCTCTGTGTTCACCACCTGCCCTGAGAGCTCGGTCAGGGCCGGGCCCAGGCGCAGGGTCAGCGAGTCGTTCCAGAGCGGCTGACCGGTCAGGCTGTCTGTCTCGGCGACGAGGACCGCGGGCTGGCTGCCCTTGGCCACGGCCACAAGCTGCCAGTCCTCGGCGAGAGGTGGCTTGCCGTCGAGGTCGGAGGGATCGAGCCAGATCGAGAAGGCGCCGTCGTCGTCAGAACGAACGCTCGCTAGGCCGTAGCTCACCAGGGCTGCTGCCACCGGCTGGTCCGCAGCGTCGACCACCCAGCCTGACAGGCGCAGGGCGGGGCGATCGAGGCTGATGGTCAGGGCCAGGGCGTCCTGTTCGGGCAGGGGTACCGCGGCCGTCTTGTAGCCAGTGGCCGTGACCTCAAGCTGGGCACCGGGAACCTGGGGCAACCAGGAGAACTCGAAGCGCCCGGAGGCATCGGTCTGCGCCGTGCTCTCAAGGGGCCAGGACGACTCCATCACGTCGGCCAAGCGCACGGAGAGGTCGTCGGGCAGGCGCACGGTCACTGAGGCGAGGGGCAGACCGTTGCCAGCGGCATCGACCACACGGCCACTGACCCGCAGACGTCGAGCCACCACCACCACGGGCTCGACCCGGGAGACGGGGCCAGCCGCTTCGCCAGCGTAGACCGTGACCCACCGGGACGAGGCCGCCAGCACCTGCCCCATGGACGACACGTCGTGAAACACGAAGCGCCCCGTGTCATCGGCGATGGCGGTGGGCGTGGCCTGACCGGACTGGCTGGCCGTGGCGCCGCCTGGGCCGCTCGCCGCCGCCTGGGCTAGAGTTCCAGGCTGTCTTTCGGGCTGACGTCCGGGCAGGCTCTCGAGCAACAGACGCAGGCCGCCCACGGAGGCTCCGGACACATCCATGACCCGGCCCGCGAGGTCACCGCTGAGCGGGACCCAGGCGAAGGCACGCTGCAGCGCCGCGGTGTCCAAGAGGTCGTCGGCCCCGGAAGCCAGGGGTGCGGCGGTGGTGGCGAGGGGTTCGGCGCCCAGGTCCGACGACAAGGGCAGCACCCCAGACCCCGTGACCACGGCGTCCTGGGCCAAGAAGCGACCATCGCTCACCGCACCAGAGGGTTCAGGGACCAGGGTCCAGACCACGGCCAGGAGCAACAGGGTGGCACCGGCCACGACAGCGGGTAGGGGTAGGCCAAGCCAGGCGCCGTGCAGGCCAAACGTCGCAGAGGTGCCCGAGGCCTGAGCTGCGCCGCTCGCCACCGGCCCAGCGCCGGATCCGCCCCCAGACCCGACCGACACACCGCTCGCGCCGCTCCCCGAGCCCAGGCTGGCGCTACCCGCGGCGGCCCCGCCCCCGAGCAACGGGCCCAGTCCCAAGAAGCCGGACAGCCAGTCGTTGCAGTCGCCGTCGTGGTCTTCGTCGAGGCGCTGGCGCATGGCGGCCAGTCCCCGGGAGAGGCGTTTGCGCACGGCCGCCGGGCTCACACCCATGCGCTCGGCGATCTCCGGGCCGCTCAGGCCGTCGAGGTAGCGATAGAGCACGGTCGAGCGGTAGGGCTCGTCGAGGGTGAGCACCTCTTGCACCAGCTCACGGTGGATCTCGCCCCGGGAGACCACGTCGACGGTGGAGACCCGGTCGGATTCGGCTCGTGAGGCCTTGTGCTCCCGGCGGCGCCTGCGCGTCGAGCTGCGCACGGACTGACGAGCCAGGGTGCGGGTCACCGACGCCAGCCAGGCTCGCAGGGACGGTCCGCTGGTGGCCGTGTGGGGCGGACGCTCCAGGGCCGTGAGCCAGGTCTGCTGAGCCACGTCCGCGGCCACGTTGGGGTCGCGGACCAGGCTCCGGGCGAGGGACTGCACCCAGCCCATCTGGGCCAGCAGCTCTTCGGCGGCGATCGTGCGGGGTACGGATTCCATGCTCATCCATTGAGGGCCACCGCTCCCGCCAGTGTGACACAGCCCCCCCTCATCTCGGATCCTTGGGCCTGGGACCTACCCTGGCCCTCCTCTGCGACGAGGCTGAGCCCTGTCATCAGCGCCAGATCTGCAACAATCTGGCCCAGCCGAGATTTTCCGCGAACACCAACGCACGGGACGGTGCCTAGAGAGCCAAGGACCTCCATGAATCCACCCATGCCCCCGCTTCAGCCGCCCTCGCTGCCGCCCCTTGATCGCTACCGCACCTATCTTCATCTGCTGGCCCAGGCTCAGCTGCACCCCGGGGTGCGGCGCCAGCTCGACCCCTCGGACATCGTCCAGCAGACCCTGCTCGAGGCGCACCGAGATCAAGGCCAGTTTCAGGGGCAATCGGCGGGGCAGCTGGCGGGATGGCTGCGGCGCATCCTGGCCCACAACGTGCACAACGCCCTGCGAGACCTGCGCGCGACCAAGCGCGACATCGCCCGGGAGCAGCCCCTGGCCTTCGACCGCAGCGGTCTCGATGTGGCGGCCTGGCTCGCCGCGGACCAACCCACGCCGAGCGAGATCCTCTCTGGCAGCGAGCGGCTGCTGCGCCTGTCCGACGGGCTCACGTCCCTCTCGGACGCCCAGGCCCAGGCCATCGTGCTCCGTTACTGGCAGGCCTGTTCGCTGGCCCAGATCGCCGAGCGCATGGACCGCTCCCCCGCTGCGGTCGCCGGCCTGCTGCACCGGGGCCTGAAGCAGCTGCGGGCACTTCTCGAATCGCTGGAGACGCCATGACCGTCCCCGACACACACACCGACGCCGCGGCTGCCGAGCCTTTCGACGAGGTGCTGGCCGACTATCTCAGCCAGCTCGACAAGGGCCTGCAGCCTGACCGCCGCGCCTTTCTCGCCGCCCACCCCGACGTGGCCGACGAGCTGGCGGGCTACTTCGAGGTGCAAGATCGCATGGTGCGCCTGGCCCACACCGACCACGGCACCCACCCCACCTTCGGCGCAGCGGGCAGCCCCGAATCGCCCCAGCCCGACCTGGCCGGCGAGCTGCTGCCCCCCGGCTCGCTCCTGGGCCAGTACCGGCTCGAAGAGGTCATCGGCGAAGGGGGCATGGGACGGATCTACCGCGCCACCCACCTGCACCTCGACCGGGTGCTGGCCATCAAGGTGCTGGCGCCGCGGCTGTCGAAGGACGCGGCCCTGGTGCAGCGTTTTCAGCGGGAGGCCCGGGCCCTGGCGCGATTGAGCCATCCGCACATCGTGTCCATTCATGACATGGGCAGCCAGGGCGAGGTGCACTACTTCGTGATGGAGTACGTGGAGGGCGTGAACCTGCGCCAGCTCATGGCCACGGGC
>Ga0209992_10000282_pt1 | contig 69993 bp, 52 predicted proteins | sample 2SBtaG_2_FD_182564 | JGI IMG/M metagenome (GOLD analysis project Ga0209992, IMG submission 182564) | Deep subsurface microbial communities from Kolumbo volcano to uncover new lineages of life (NeLLi) - 2SBTROV12_ACTIVE470 metaG (SPAdes)... | ecosystem: Environmental > Aquatic > Marine >... | reverse complement strand
AACCTGCGTTCGGAAAAGTCCGGCCCGAGAGGTCGCGGCCCTCCTCGAGAGGCACGACCGCAGTCAGTGCGTGTCCTCCGAGCAGGGCCCGAAGGGCGCAGCAATCTTCCGAGCAGGGCCCGAAGGGCGCAGCGCAGGAAGCGAGCAGAGGAGGTAACAGAATGGACGTTGTCATCAAGGACGGCTTCATCTTCGACGGAACGGGTGCGCCGCGCGTCCGCGGGGACGTCGGGATCTCGGGCGGCAAGGTCGTCGAGATGGGTCGGGTGGACCACAAGGACGCCGACAGGGTGATCGACGCCACCGGCCTGCACGTTGCGCCGGGCTTCGTCGATCTGCACACGCACTACGACGCCCAGGTCTTCTGGGATCCCTACTGCACGCTGTCGGGGTGGCACGGGATCACCTCGGTCGCCATCGGCAACTGTGGCTTCGGCTTCGCCCCGATCGAACCCGACATGCGCGAGTACGCGATGCGGTCGATGGTGCGCGTCGAGGCGATCCCCTACGACTCGATGAAGGAAGGCATGCCCTGGGACTGGGTGAGCTTCCCCGAGTACCTCGACAGCCTCGAGCGCACGCCGAAGGCGATGAACATCCTTCCGTACGTGCCGATCGGTCCGATGCTGTTGTCGGTCCTCGGTGTCGACGACGCCAAGTCGGGTCGGATGCCCACCGACGACGAGCACGCCCTTCTCGCCAAGATGCTGCACGAGTCGATGGACGCCGGCGGCTGCGGATGGTCGGCTCAACGACTTCCGCCGACAGGGCCTGCCGCCGTTCAGCGCGACTGGGACGGCACCCCCATGCCGACCGACATGATGAACGACGAGACGGCTCGCGTCTTCGCCCAGGTGCTGGCCGAGCGCAACCAAGGCGTCGTGCAGATGACGCTCACGACCGACGACATCAAGCACGACCTCGCCCACCTCGAGGAGATCGCCGCGACCTCGGGGCGGCCGTTGCTGCACAACGTCGTGCAGGCATTCGAGGATCGGCCACACATCCACAAGCGGCAGATCGAGTGGCTCGAACGTTGTCGCGAACGCGGCATCCCTGTCTATGGGCAGGGCGTGACGAGCGACGCCGGTTTCACCTTCACGCTGGAGGACTGGAACCTCTACGACGACTCCGACGACTGGATGAACGCCTGCATGGGTGACAAGGCGGAACGGCTCGCGAAGTTCGCCGATCCGGATCGCCGCGCAGGTCTCCGCGAGAACATGCCGGCAACGGCGACGGCGCCGATCGACACAGTGACGATCCTCGCCCCGCGGTCCGACTCGACCGAGCAGTTCCGGGAGATGTCTGTCGCCCAGGCTGCTGCGATCACCGGCAAGCACCCCGTCGACACGATGCTCGACATCGCAGTCGAAGACGGCCTCGACACCCTCTTCTTCGTCGCACCGCCGCAGGGCAACTCAGAGCTGCTCAAAGAGGTCGTGCAGTACCCTCACATGCTGTTCGGCGTGTCGGACGGCGGTGCCCACACCAAGTTCCTGACCGCTGGCCGCTACCCCACCGAGACACTCTCGGAACAGGTGCGCGACAACCAGTGGGTGACCTACGAAGAGGCGCACCGTCGCCTGGCGGCGCTTCCAGCGCAGCTGGCTGGATTCCGCGATCGCGGCATGATCCGCCGCGGCGGACCGGCCGATGTCGTGGTGTACGACCCCGAGAACATCAAGGCACTTCCGATGGAGGTCGTGCACGATCTGCCCGGTGGCGAGTGGCGGCGGGTCCAGCGCGCCCAGGGCTACAAGAACGTGATCATCAACGGTGAGATCACGATCGAAGACGACACCCAGACCGAGACCTACAGCGGCCAGCTGTTGCGCCACGGCGGCTGACTCGGGGCAGCACCGCCGTGTGACAGTCAGCTCCTGCGCCACGGCGGCTGACTCGGGGCAGCACCGCCGTGTGACAGTCAGCTGTTGCGCCACGGCGGCTGACTCGGGGCAGCACCGCCGTGTGACAGTCAGCTCCTGCGCCACGGCGGCTGACAGCCCGTCATTCAGCGCTGATCCCGTCTGCCGACGGGACCCTGCGTGACCAGATACCGCGGCCCGATCGGGTACCCGTCCTTCGCCCCGACCGTGGCGGAATGACATGACAGTCGCCGACTTTCCGATCGTCCCGAACAAAGCCGCAGTCGTGGAGTTCGGGATCCTCTGCTCAGAAGCGCGCTCCTTCGCCGACCTCGGTGCTTGTTGGGGTGTTCACGGTGGGTACACGTCATTCGCCCTGGAGCTCGGCGGCATCGAGCGGGCGGTGCTGGTAGACGGCCGGGTCACCGAACTCACGCGCGAACGCACCGCAGATTGGGACCAGCTGGAAATCTACGAGGCGCCTCTCGGTGCCCAGACCACAGTCGACAAGGTCGGGAAGGTGGACGCGGCGATCATGTTCGACATCCTCCTGCACCAGGTCGATCCGCACTGGGACGAATTTCTCGAGCGCTATGCCGCCAACGTCGACACGCTGATCATCCACAACCAGTGCTGGCGCGGCGAGGAGACCGTCCGCTTCGCCGACATGGACGTGGAGGAGTACATCGCTCGTGTGGAGCCCAACGCAACGACGCGCGTCCGCGAGTGGTACGCCCGCCACGACGAGTGGAGCGACGAGCAGAACCGCCCGCTGCGAGACGTGCACAACTACTGGCAGTGGGGCATCACCGTGAAGGACCTCGTGGGCACCCTGTGGGATCTCGGTTACCGCATCGAGGGGCTCGAGAACAGCGGTCTCTGGCTCCCCGAGGTTCCCGACATCGAGAGCGTGTCGCTCATCGCGCGACGGCGCCACTCATGACACACAGCTGTCCTAGGGTCCCTGCGTAGGGGGAACCGATGACGCAGGCCTACGAGAACATCCTGTACGAGGTGGGTGACGGCTACGCCACGCTCACGCTCAATCGCCCCGAGCGACGTAACGCGCTCAGCCAACTCCTTCTCGACGAGGTCGAGCACGCGCTCTGGGAAGCCGACGACGACACGCGCGTTCACTGCGTCGTCCTCAAAGGCGCGGGCGCGTCATTCTGCGCCGGATACGACCTCCGCGGCGACGGTCGGCGCCCCCGCGACAAGGAGATTCCCCGGCGCGGCTCCCGCACGATCGACGACGACTCCTGGCACCTGGAGCAGAACGGTCGGCGGATGCGCGTGCTGTGGGACATGCACAAGCCGACCATCGCCCAGATTCACGGCCACTGCCTCGCCGGTGGCACCGACCTCGCGCTCTTCTGCGACATGGTCATCGCTGCCGACGACGCGCTCATCGGGTTTCCGCCGGCCCGCAACCTCGGTTCGCTGCCCAACTCGATGTGGCTGTACCACGTCGGTCCCCAGTGGGCGAAGCGCCTGACCATGTCCGGAGACCTCATCTCGGGTGAGGACGCCGCCCACATCGGACTGGTGATGAAGTCGGTTCCGGCCGCGGTCCTCGACGACGAGGTGACGAGTCTCGCCAAGCGTCTGGCGATGATCGACCACCACCTCCTCAGCTCCAACAAGCGCGTCATCAACATGGGCATGGAGCTGATGGGCGCCCGTGTTCTGCAGCGCTATGCCTCCGAGACCGACGCCAGAGCCCACCTGGCCCCAGCCACGGCCGAGTACTTCGCGGCGGTCAAAGACGGCGGCCTTCGGGGCGCCTTCGCCGAGAGGGATGCCAAGTTCGGCGACCCTCGGGTGCGGGTCCGAGGGCCCGAGGTCCGCGACGACAACGGTCAGATCGTCGAGTCCGGCAGCAGTTGACGTGTTCGACAGCGACACCTTCATGGGCAGGCTCACCGACGCCGGCCGTTCAGCACTCGACGCAACAGCCACCGAACGACGGCACCGGCGCGGCTCGGTTCTGTTCCGGGAGGGCGACACCAACACCTCGGTGATGGTGATCCTCGACGGCACCGTGAAGCTGACGAAACTGGCCATCGACGGCCGTGAGGTGATCCTCGATCTGCGCGGCGCCGGAGATGTGCTCGGCGAGCTTGCTGCAGTCGACGGTTCGCCTCGATCCGCGACGGGAGTGTTCCTCAGCCCGGGACGCGCCCTCCACCTGACGGGGGCCGCGTTCAACCAGCTCGTCGACACCGAACCCTCGGTGGGCGCAGCGACCCTTCGCACGGTCGCGCACCGGCTCCGCGATGCTTCCAATCGTCAGCTCGAATTCGGCACCTCGGACGCCATGTCACGGGTCTGCGCCCGGCTGGTGCAGCTCATGGACAATGTCGCGCCCGAGGCGGACGGCACCATCCGCCTGCGTTCGCCGCTGTCTCAGCAGGAGCTGGCCGACTGGGCGGGCGTCAGCCGCGACGCCGTAGTGCGAGCCTTGAAGATGGCCCGCGACCTCGACTGGCTCGAGACCGGCCGCCAGGCCTTCGTGATCCACCAGCCAGACGAACTCCGCAGACACGCCGAGTCAGCCTGACCCAACCCTCCCGTTTCGGGCGCGCCAGCGCTCGGATTGCGGGCGCGCATGCACCCAGAAGCGTCGACGGCGGGCGCTGACGCGCCCAGAAGAGCGGCCGGCGTCACATGAACGCTCCGTTCTGCTCGTCGCCGAGCTGGGCGTGGAAGTCCTTCGCGTCCATCAGGTCGGTCCGAAAGGCGAACCCGGTCCGCTTCGCGGTCGCGCGGCTGGTGCACCGCGCTTCGGCGAAGCTGCCAGTGAATGCTCCGGGGTCCGTCGCTGGAACCGTGGCGCCGAGGCCGCGGGACTCGTGCGGCCCGGTGGCATACCAGTCCACACGTATGTCGGCTGAGCCGTTGACCGCCGTGGTACTGCCGAACTCGATGGTGTCCACGAGCGGGAAGTCCTCGAGGATCAGCCGGGCGCGCGTGCGGTCGGAGTTCACATAGACCGAATTCCACGGAATCTCGGTCGTCCAGAACAGGCCGTTTGGGTGGGTGCCGGGCTGCATGTCGACGATCTGTGATCCCACACTGGGATCGATGACGTCCAGTCAGAGGAAGGCGAACGCGCCGTTGCGCGTTTCGCCGTTCGCTGCCGTGTACATCCCACGCATCACCCGAACATCGAACTCGCACAGGTGCTCGTTGCCGTCACCGTCGATCGCGGTCCCCGAGACGATGGCGAAAGCCGAGAACCCCTTGAAGTCCACGATCGTGCTCGGCTCCACATCGAGGCCCATCCCCTGCAACCCGAGGACGGGCGAGGTCGCCGTGGTCGGTCCGGGTAAGTACCAGTGGATGAAGCCGACGTTGGGCGCCCCGGTGTCGATCCCGCCTGGGATCGGCGATGGGATCGGTTTGGGGTTGTGACCGCTCACCGCCCCGGCGCTCGGTGCCAGCGCGACGCCTCCGACGGCCGCAGCCGCTCCGGCGGCGCCCATGCCCATCAACATGTGGCGCCGGCTCATCGTCATCTGTTCGTCCGCCGACGGGGCGGTCGGCCCCCTCGACTCTCTCTGTCCGTATCGCATTGGATCTACTCCACCGCCTCTCGCCGGTGCCCCCTCGACATCCGGCCCGCGCAGACGTGGGGCGAACCTAAATCGCTCGATCGGGGACAGTCTGCCGAATGTTCTGCAGAACACCCTTTGAACGGAAAAACATCCGTGAACAGGCCAAACATCGCTGTGCAGCCCGCGCGAACACCTGCGCGTCGCGGATGTGGCTGTTACTCCGTGGACGTGCCCGCACGTGTGGGACCTTCGATCTCGACCTCGGAGTCGGGCGGACCGAACGTCGCGGCCCAGAAGCCGCCACAGTAGGGATGGGTTGGCACGGAGCCAGTGCCGAGTGTTCCCAGCGGATCAGCGCACCATTGGGGATCACCGGTCCAGAAGTCGGACATCCACGCATCGAGATCGTCGCCGGCGTCGTCGGAATGGCCGTGGTACACGAGCTCGACGCGCACGACCGCGCCCATCGGATCGAGGAGATCCGAGAAGACGACGTTGCCGACGCCCTCCACGTAGAAGCCCTCGATGCTCCGGTCGCCCAACTTGGAACGCATGGTCGCTGAGGCCTTGCCGTCCCCATCGGCGATGACACCGACACCGTCGTTCACGAAGATGTCCTGCGGGAACTCGCCCTCACCCTGAACGGCCACGATCCAGAAGGTGTAGACCCCACCCTCAATCAGGCCCTCGATTTCTGTGAAGACGGTTATCTCTTCTTCTGACCTCGTGAGTTCGGCTGTTCCGGTCGCAACCTGTTCTTCAGCAGGGATCGGCTCGCCGGTCGGGTCGTACTCGATGAGTACGAAAGCGTCGGATCGCTCGCCGCTCGCGGCGTCGTCCGCCGTGATGATCCACAGCGCCACACCGATCACCGCGATGACGACGACGCCCACAAGGGAACGGAACACATTTGCACTCATGACGACCACCTCCGGGTCGGTTGACACCACGTTCTGACGGATTTGGGATTCATGCGGTCAGCCTCTCGATTGAGGGCAGGGGGACGGGTAGCCGCCGCACACGGCGTCGGGTCGCTCGAGAGCGACGATCAGCGCGGCGAGCGCAGCGTCGAAGCTCTGCCCGGCGCACCCCTGGATCCCCTGGACGATCGTCCAGAACGGGTGGAGGTCGTTGCCGGCGATACCGGTGCCATCCAGCTTGTCGATCGGATTGGATGCGTCGTGAAGGCGCTGAGCCCACTCCTCGCACACTCGCTCAGCCTCAACGAGGTCGCCGGCCTCGATGGCTGCTCGGGCCTCCTCGGCGGCCCGGATCGCCAGCTTCTCGACCTCGGACTCGCCGGTGAACGCCTGCGCAACGGCGATGGTCTCCCTCCGGATCTCGACCGCAGAGGGCCACTGCTCACAGGTCTTGTGATAGCCCCCCGACGGGCCGAACTGCTCCCATTCGGCCTCTGTCATGTTGCGCCCCGCAACCCGACAGGCCATCGCCGGCCACGACTCGACGTCGATCTCCCAGATGAGACGATGGTTGCCCACCGCGGTCACGAAACGAGGTGGCGAACCGTCCGCACCAGCGATGCGGTTGTTGGCATCGTTGGGGAACGGATCACCGATCGGCACACCGTTCTCAAGATCCCAGAGCTGAGCCGTGCCGTCTGCGGCAGTGACGAGGTAGCCGCCGCTCTCATCGAAGAAGAACAAGCCGTCGGCGAAGTCGAGGGAGCCACTGCCCACGAGCTGCCGTTCGATCTCATGGGTGACGGGATCTCGTAGTGCGAGGTCCCCGTTGCCGTCCATCGTCACCAACCAGCGGCCGTCCGGGCTGTACCTCAGCGACACGACCGACCGTCCGCCTTCCCCGAGCTCGGTGTCGATGAGTGACCAGTCAGATGTGTCGTACACGGCGGCGGGGCCATCCCCTGCAGCCGCGGCCATGCGCTGACCATCGGGTGAGAAGCTCAGGGAGGCGACGAAGTCACCGAGCTCGTGGAGTTCGGCCACCACAGTGCCGGTCGCGATCTCGTAGACGCGTATGCCCTGCGAACCGGTGCCGGCCGCCATCAACCGGTTCTCGCTGTCACCGGCCTGGCCACTCCAGGTGGTCTCCATCTCGAGCGCCGGCCCGAGCGCTTTCAGGGTCTTCAGGTCGTAGAGCCGCAAGACAAAGTCGCGTGTCATGGCCTTGAACGTGGGACCGGCACCGGCGCTGTAGGAGAGGAGGAGCTCGTCGGGTCTCTCAAGCTCGACCGGCTCCTCCCCGTCGATGCGCAGGACCTGTCCGGGCCGGAACCACTCGGAGCCGTCGGCGTAGTCCTGCGTGACAATGGTCCCGTCGGGTGTGACGGACCCCACGTGGGTACCGAGCCGTGGGACCGCCCGAGCGAGAACTCGCGATCCGTCGAGCCCGAACAGCGAGACCCCGCCCGCACCGACGACTGCACCGCGGCGACCGCTCGGGGAAATCGCGAGGTCTGCGGCGCCGAGCATCTGCGTGTCGATGGCCGGGTCCAGCAATTGACCGGTCGCCAGGTCGATGTGCAGCAGGCGCCCGTTGGTCAGCAGCACCCAGGCGCCCTCGGATCCCGTCCACCGAACGGTGTCGACCTTGGCGAGGCCGTAAGCCTCTGCCGCCTGGCCGACGGGCGCAGTCGTGCGCACCTCACCGGCCACGAGGTCGACGCTCGTCACACCGCTCATGTCGTGAACGATCGCCCGCGTTCCGACGACATCGCCGAGATAGGTGACCAGCGGGTGGCTGATGATCGGCACCTCCTCGATTCCGGGCCGCGACCGCCACAGGACGATGTCGTCACCCACCTGTTCGCCCGTGGTGACATCCCAGCGGCGCAGCACGCTCTCCTGGCTGATGACCTCTCGGCCGTCACTCGTGAAGCGCAGGCGGTGATGCAGCTTTTCGGTCGTGAAGCTCTGCGCACGATCCGGAAACACGTAGAAGGCATAGGGCTCGACGGCCTCGGGAAGCGCGAGATCCCCGACAGTCGTTTCCGGATGGGCGCTGATGGACCACCTCTGCGCACCCGTGTCGACGTCGTGGAGCCGCAGCTGATCGTCGGCGTCGAGTGTGGCGAGTGTGCGGCCGTCAGGACTCAGCTCGAGCCCGTCGACGTCTTTGGCGAAGGTGATCAGCCGGTCCAGCTCCCCATCGAGGCCGAGAACTCGCACCGCCCTGGTGTCCTCGAGCGGTACGAAGGCGATGTGCTCGGCCGCCACGCTGACGAGCGTGCGTGTGGTCAGTGCCCCGTCCCCGGGATTGAGGGTGAACACGCGCACGGGGATGTCCCACCGCGCCTCGGCTGCCCCAGTGCTGACATCGAGTAGCGCGATGCCCTGCACGCCGGCGGCCACGATCCTGTCCTCGCCGAGCCAGTCGACGAACGCATATGGAGTTCCAGCGTCGAGTGATCCCAAGTAGCTCTCGAGACCGGCGAGTGCTCTTTGGAGACCCCCGAGCGTCTCGGGACCGGGATCCCGGTTGTACGCCTCCACGGCCAGGAGCAGACCCACCTGTCGATCCGCCTGCACCCGGAATCCGGCTTCGCTGGCCAGCCGACGGGTCTCGGCTGACTCTTCGGCCACCGTTGCCTGCTCCCGCCGCTGCTCGGCGACCTGCGCGCTGCGTTCGGCTTCGCCCAACGCCAACTGCGCCTCATCTGCCCGCTCGGTGGCGAGACGACGGGACTGGATGGCCACGACCCCTGCGACCAAGGCGACTGCTGCGACCACCGCGACGGTGGCCAAGAGTCGCCGAAGCCTCCGGATGCGCAGGCGCTCCTCCTCCAGCTCCCGATCCCGGTGCGCCACGCTTCCTGTGAGGTACTCGCGTTCGAGGTCGCTCAGGTCGGCTTCGTGCTGGGCCGCGTAGTCCTCTGCAGCCTCGAGCCGGCCACCGCGGTAGAGCTCCTCCTCCGGGCGTCCTGCCGAGATCCATTCCTCGGCGCTCTGCCCAAGGTGTCTGAGCAGACGCAGCCCGTCTCGATCCTCGGTGAGCCAGATGCGCAGTCTCGGCCACTCGCGAATCAATGCCTCGTGCGCGACTTCGACCGTCGGCTCGCGGGTCGCAGGATCGTGGTCGAACGTGAGGAGCCGCGCCTCACCGAAGGCATCGATGACCTCGCCGCCAACGCCACCGATCTCCGAGCGGACGACCCGGCGACGCGTGTCTTCCACTCCTTCACCGAGGGTGATGAGTCGAGTGAACAGGCGGCGGATCTCCTCGGCGCGGTCCAGCTGGTTCGCCACTTCATCGGCGCGATTCGCGAGCGCGCCCGAGATCCCGCCGATCGCCTCGTAGACGGCCAGATCCATGACGTCGCGCGTCCGGCGCTCGAACGTCTCCGTCAGGGCGTATTGGAGGAGGGGCAGTGCGGCTGGTTCATCACCGACCTCTCGCAACAACTCCGCGACCAGCGCCGGCTCGACACTCACCCCGACACGTGCGGCCGGCCGACTGATCGCGGCCTCGAGTTCGGCCCCGGTGAGGGTCGTCACGGCTGCGGTGTTCGCACGCACGAGTTCGGCGATGGCGGCGTGTTGCAGGGGACGGTCGTAGAAGTCCGCACGGAGAGTACCCACCACCCGCAGGCGTGAGCGCGGGTCGTCTACGGCGGTCGCCAACGCTGCGAGGAAGCCGTCCCTCTGCTCAGCGGCCGCGAGCGTGAAGAGCTCCTCGAACTGATCGATGACCAGGAGGAGTTCGGACTCGTCGTCGGGCAAGATTCTCTTCACGCATCGAGTCAGCCCGCGCTCGTCGGCGAGCAACTCGGGAAGAAGCCGGCCATGGGAGCGTATGGCGAGCCGCTCGAGCGCCGTCTCGACCTCATCCATCGGATGCGCGCCGGGAATGATGGTGGCGACGTACATGCCGCGCTGCCGCATACGCGGAACGAGCCCAGCCCGAACCGTGGACGACTTTCCTGACCCCGACGGACCCGTCACGATCAAGAAACGTGAGTCGTCCAGGTGGGACACCAGCTCATCGACGAGGCCGCCTCGTCCATAAAAGTCCTCGGCATCGGCCTCCGTGAAAGCGGCGAGACCCTTGTACGGCTGGACGCCACGCATCTCGAGGCCGACGAGCGTCTCGGTGAGCGCTTGGCGGGGCCGCTGGACGATGACCGAATCGGTGGACGCGGCACCCACCAGGGCGCCACCGACCGCATGGCGGAATGCGAGGACCAACTCGCCCATCGAGGCAAACCGCTGGCCGGGCTCCCGTTGCGTGGCTGTCGCGATCACAGCATCGACGGCCTCGGGAAGCTCGGGGCGATCCCCTCGAACGGAGGGCACTGGTTCTCGTGTCTTTCGCTGAGAAAGGACCTCGACCGACTCCGAGTCGCCGTACGGCACTCGTCCGGTGAGCAGCTCGTGGAGCACGATTCCGAGGGAGTAGATGTCCGCTGCGATCGACGGGGAGCCGCCCGAGAGGAGCTCGGGTGCGACATACAGCGGACTCCCTGCGGATCCGAGCTCGAGGGTGGCATCCGCCGAGGCGTCGACCGCGATTCCGAAGTCTGTGAGATAGCTGTTGCCCGTCTCGTCGATCAGAATGTTCGCCGGCTTGACATCGCGATGAATCACACCGGACTGATGAGCCACAGCGAGCGCCGCGCCGACCTCGTTGACGAGGCGGGCGACGTCGTCGAGCAGCCAGGGTCCGTCGCGTACCAACTTCTGCTCGGCGGAACCACCGCGGATCCACCGCATGACCAGATAGGCGCCGCCGTGGTCCCGCCAGTAGTCATAGAGCGGAACGATGTGTGGGTGCTCGAGCCGAGCCACTGTTTGCGCTTCTGCCTCGAATCTGCGCACGAAGTCGGGGTCGTTGGCGAGCTCGGGGCGCACGACCTTGATCGCGACTTCGCGTCCCACGGACGGCTGTTCTGCTCGGTAGACCGCTCCGAAGGACCCACTCGCGATCTGCTCCCCAAGCCGGTACCCCGCGATGGTGCGGCTCACCGTCTCGACAGCGAGACCGGGGTCGTGCTCGAGTATCTGGCGCTCGAGCGCCGCGACTGCCGGGCCGGGCTCGAGGCCCAGTTCTTCGCTCAGTAAGCGTCGGTACTCGGAGAGTCGCCGAAGGGCCTCTGCGTGTCGGCCATCGGCATACAGCGCACGGGCGAGCTGCTCTTGGGCTTGCTCCCGGAGCGGATGCGCTGCGACGAATCCCTCGAGCTGGGAGATGGCGTCGGGGAGACCGGCGTCGACCGAGACCCGAAGTCGAGCCTCGCGGGCCCTGACGATCATCTCCTCGAGGCGCAGTGCATCGGGCCTCGCCCACTCCTCATCGGCGAGCTCCCCGAGGACCGGTCCACGAACGAGGGAAAGCATCTGGTCGCACTCGTCGAGTGCAGCCGAGCTGTCCCCGTTCGCGTGCAGCTCGTCGACGCGGACGAGGCCGGTCTCGAGGAGGTCGCTGTCCAACCAGACCGAGGTTCCGCGCAGCACATATCCCGGTGGCTGGTGCGCAATTGCATCGCTACCCAACTGGGTCCGCAGTCGTGAGACGTATGTCTGCAGCGCAGCTCGAGGATTCGCCGGTTGGTCGTCCCGGTCGGTCCAGAGCCGATCGATCAACTCGTCCTCGCTGACGAGTCGATCCGCGCGGAGAGCAAGAGACGCGAGCAGCCGGCGCTGCCTCATGCTCGTCACCTCGACGAACACACCGTTGACGGCCACTGCCACGGGCCCCAGAAGCCCGATGCGGAAGCTCTCGCCCTCAGCCATGCGATGAACCTACGGCGGTCACTTTCGTCCCACTGTCAGTCCCTGTCGCGGGCGAAACCGCAGGTCAGTGGACCCGTCGAGCGCATCATTCGATCTCCGCGACGTCCACGAGGAACCATCGATCGCCGGACGCGCCGAGCAACACGAAGGTCAGTGCGAACGACTCCGCACGATGCAGAGCTGAATCGGATGCATCGGTCGTCGCAATCCGGCCGTGGCCCGAGAACGCCAATCGCACTCCACCCTGTGATCCGCTTCGGATGGTGTGCAGGTGGAGGCTCTCAAACTCGTACTCGTCGATGGGTGCCGAGAGTCCGGCGGATGCGGACTCGATCAGCTTGAGCATCTCGTCCCGTCTCGTCCCGTGCGTCACCGCTCTGATGAGTTCGGGGTCACGCTGCCGAACCGCCTCTGCCTCGACCTCCAGAAGCCACGCGAACCGCGCAGCGAGGCCCTGCGCCTCCTCCAGGACGGTCGGGTCGAAGGCGACTGCGCTCTCGTCGATCGTGACAACCGGCAACGTGCTCGGGTCGACCGCCGGCACGACTCCGGTCGCGTCGGGAAGGCGCTCGGCGTCCACCAGACTCAACGGCTGACTCGTCGCTCCGAGCAGGAGGATCGCGACCGCCCAGGCTACGACCGGACCGACGAGCGAGGTCGGCGCGGTGCCCGAAGCCGGCAGCCGAACCAAGCCTGCCCGGACACCCGCCCGGACCACGCTGCACACCAACAACCCTCCCAGCAGGCCGACCTTTGCCCCGAACTCCGTCTCGGCCGGGGCGATCAGGACCGCTGACGTCGCACCGAGGGCAACACCGAACCACCGTCGGTTTGCGGCTCCCGACGGGATGGTCCGCGGATCGGAGATCATGAAGAACGCGAACACCAACGTCTCGGGAGACGTCACGACGATCCACCAGAAATGGGCTCCGCAGATCGGGTGCAACGACCACGGGGTCGTGATGCACTGGCCCGCCAGCGCGAGGATGCCGACCCCCACGGCGAGGGTTCCCCAGAACGAAACGACCAACGGCAGAAGATCGAGACGGCCGTTGATCAGCAAGCCACCGACCAGGATGACGGCGTACGCGAACAGCATCCATGAGTCGAGCGGCCCCCACCAGAAATCGAGGGGCTCGACCCGGGTGCTCCCGAGGATCAAGAACACCGCAACCAGAGCTGCATTCGACGGGTTGAGGACGTGCACCCCGCGTTGGCGGATCACGAACTTGGTTGCCATTGCCAAAGCGCTCACCAGGACGAAGATCTCGGTGCCCTCGACGGCCCACGGATCTCCGACCGTTGCCTCGGGCAGCCTCAGGATGAGCCCTATGCCGCTCCCGGTCAGCATGGCGCTCGCAGGGATTGCGATCGTGCGCTCGGTGGTGATCTTCGCCGCGAACTCGATCACCCCGCAGGTCAGGATCGCGGCGGCGATGTTCACGGCACTGACCCGGAAATCGAGCACCGTCTGCCCGAGAACGTGGAGGGTGAGAATCGTCGACGCGAGATGGAAACGCGGATCTCGCAGACTCGGCTTGACGAAGGTGAGAGTGGAGCGGGTCATCCCCGCGGTCTCGCTAAACATTGCGCGTCCCCCTCCGCGCTCGATTCAGCCGAGTGTCCACCGCGTGAAACCCAACGTCTGCAGCAGATTCTGCACCACAACGCGCACGGCGTGCGCCGCCCAGTCCGCCTGTGGCCCCTGCGCACCCCGCGCGGCACGCTGGAGCACTGTCAGGGCCGCGCTTCGTACACGATGTTGAAGGGCGTCTCCGCGATGCGTTCGAACGAGGAATAGCCGGCCTCCTCGAACACGGCGCGCATGCCCGATTCGCCGGACTGAGCGCCCATCCCGCGCCCGACCTCCTGCGAGAGCGAGCACGGCGTGCAGATGAACGTCGATGCTCCGTACAGCAGCGTCCCGAGCGCCTCGTGGTTCTCGGCGCGGCTGTCCAGCGCGAAGGGTTCGACGACGAGCACCGAGCCACCGTCGTTCAGCTGATCCCTTGCGTGGGTCGCGATGCCCACCGGATCCCCCATGTCGTGGAGGCAGTCGAAGAAGCACACCAGGTCGAACGAACCGGAGAACTCCTTGGCGCCCGCGGCCTTGAACTCCGTGTTCGTCAGACCCCGCTCGCCGGCGAGCTGGGCCGCCGCGTCGACACTCGGGGCGTGATAGTCGAAGCCCACGAAGCGGCTCGCCGGGAACGAGGCCGCCATGCGGGTGGTCGACACGCCGCCGCCGCACCCCACGTCTGCGACGGCGATCCCTTCGTCCAGCCGCCCGGTTCCACCGCTCAGCGCAGGCAGCCACTCCTGTACGAGATGGTGGATGTAGGCCGGGCGGAAGAACTCCGCCGTCCCCTCGAACAGACACTCATGGTGGTCGCCCCACGGCACGCCACCATCGCCGCGCATCGCATCGCTCACTCGCTCGAGATCGATGTACATGGCCCGGAAGCCCTTCATCCCCCCGGCGAGCCACACCGGCGAATCACGATTCGCCAACGCCAGCGCCGCTTCGTTCGAGAGCTCGTACGTGTCGTTCTGGGCGTCGTAGCCCACGATCCCAGAGCTGGCTTGCTGGTCGAGCCATTCGCGCGTCAACCGCGGGTTGGTCCCCGCGGTGGTCGCGAGGCTGTCGGCAGTGATCGGTCCCGCCCCAGCGAGCGCGTCGTACAGCCCGGTTTCATGGCCCAGCAGCACACACGCCACTGTGATCGCGCCACCGAGGTGACCGACCATGCCCTCCATGAACTGACCCAGCTTCTCTTCATCGATGTCCATGACTCCTCCTTCGACGGCTGACTGCTTCGGACGCAGCCACCCCCTCTGTCGTCATGAAGCGAACATAGGAAGCGTCAGGGGAACCGTCTGCAGAATGTTCTGCAGGGTGTCGAGGGCAAACGCCCTTTCCCGGCGCAGAAGGGCTCGGAGTCGTCCCTTCCGGGCGCGTCAGCGCTCGGGTCCCGGGCGGTGGTGCTCCCGAAAGGGAGAGCTACGAGCTGCCACGCGCCCGGAAGGCTTCGCCTGAAAGTCCCGGCGCTGATGGCCCTTGGCTTCAGCCGAGCGACGGCCACTGCGGGCAGGTGGCCCTGTACGGCTCGCCATGGGGGCCAAACTGCTCCCATTCGTCGAGGGTCATGTTTCGCCCAGCGGCCCGGCACGCCATCTCGGGCCACTGCTCGACGTCGACGTTCCAGAGCACTGCACCGCCCTCGACCGTGGTGGCGAGGATCTTCGCGTCCGACGCAACGCCCGGCTGGCGGAAATCGGTCACGTGCGGGAACGGCTCACCGATCTGCTCCAGCGTCTCGAGATCCCAGAGCGTCGCCCCACCCGGAGCTCCGCCGATCACCGCATAGCGGTCGCCGGCGAGGATGTCGGGGTTCTCAGCGCCGATGCTGAGGAATCCGCTGGTGACCGGCGCCGAAGCGAGGACCTCCAAGGTGTCGCCCGTGCGGAGCTCGAGAAGGCGGGACGTGAAGTTCAGCGTGACAGCCATCTCGCCATCGGACGTGAATGCGAGCCCATGAAATCCCTCCTCCGAGGTGAAGCGCTCACCGATCAACTCGAGCGTGGCGAGGTCGTACTCGAAGACGTGTCCCGACCGAGCCATGACGTAGAACCTCTCGCCATCGGGATGCAGCTCGATGTCCGGTGCGTACCGGCGGTCCGAGCCGAAGTCGGCAACCGATGGGGCGATGTCGTCGAGCTCTGCAACGACCGTTCGGGACTCGGTGTCGAACACGACGACCAGAGAAGATCCGGTCGGGCTCTCGAAGAGAAGGGAGCCATCCGGTGAAACCGCCAGCGGATTGGACGGGAAGTACGGATACACCTCGGTGTGGTCGGAGATCTCGCCGTTGCGCAGCACGGCATGTGTCCAGGGTCCGTCGACAGGGGGCCCGTTGAGAACAAAGATTCCATCTCGCTCGCGCGCCTTTCCATACTGTTCGATCGACGAGACGAACTCGGGCCGCGAGGGAGTCGACGTATCCCACACCTGCATGGGAGGCCCCACGTTGGGATTGCTCACGATCGTCAGAGAGCCGTCGTCGGTGATCTCCGCGGAGAGGACATTCCCCGGAAGCCAGCCGGCGGCGAGGGTGCCGCCTCCCGTCGTGGAGAACAGCGAGATGCCTGCGGTCCCCGACACAGCGATGACAGAGCCATCCAGGCTGATCGCCACCGACTCAGCTCGTCCATGCTGGAGATCAGCCGAGATCTGCGTGACCTGCGCCGCCGTCACGCTCACGAGCTGAAGGCCGGCCGGGTTGAGGAGGGCAACGGATCCGGTCGGGGTGGTCGACGCCGCTCCGCCTCCCGACCAGGTGCCAGGGATGCGCAGTGAGGCATGGACCGGTGTCCACGACTCCGTCTCGAAGATGGCAACCTCGTCGAAACTTGCGACAAGTAGGCCGTCCGCATGCCACGCGACGGTGTCGGCACTTTGGACCGTTGTTCCGACACCCAGGTCGGTGACAAGAGGCTCTCCACTCGCAACGTCGAGAACCGTGGCCGGAGCGAAATGGCCGGCCGAGACAGCCAGCATTCGATCGGTCGGATCGAAAACGAGCTGTTTGACGTCGAGTTCGGTTCCGTCTGTCGGTTGCAGTGGATGATCGATGAGGACCGACTTGTCCGCAACGCGCACCACTTGCGTCCCAATCCGGGTGCCGACGGCGAGAAGCTCCCCGTTCGACGAAAGTGTGAGCGCTGTAATCGGCGTTCCGACATCGAGCTCCATCGTGATCTCCCCATCGCTGACGCGGTAGACGCCCACGTGCCCATCGGCGCTACCGATGGCCACTCGGTCGACAGACGTGGCCACCGTTGTGCCTTCGCCGTCAGCTGCAATCGAGAGGCGCTGTTCGCCCTCGCCGAGGGGCCAGATGTCGAGACCGCTGGGCGACACCGCGGCAAGGTCACCCGACGGGAGGAACTCGATCTTGCGATAGGGCTCGAGCGTGGGGCTGTTGATGAAACCCATCCAGTTCCTGGGGGCGAGAACCATGGCCCGCTGAAGAGCACCCAACGCGTCGGTGTCAGGGTTAATCGAGTACGCCTCCACCGCCATGAGGAGAGCCGCCCGCCGATCCGAACCCACGAGCGTGGCGGATTGAAAGATGAGGCGATCGTGCTCGGCATCGAGGCGGCGTTGCTCCGCGAGCTCGGTGGCTGTCAGCGCCTCGGCCTCGCTCTCTTGGGCGAGCTGCCTCTGAAGTTCGGCTTCGGCAGCCTCGCTCTCCGCAACGAGGCGCTGAGCGTCGGCATCTTCAGCGCTGACGAGCGCAGCGGCCTCGCTCTCCGCGGCCGCGTCGGCATTGGCCCGGGCATCGGATCTCTGTTGAAGCGCGACGACACCGGCGATCAGGGCGATCAAGGCGACAACCGCGGTGACGGCCAGCAAGACCCGGAGACGTTGAACGCGCCGACGCTCGGCTGCTTCCTCCATCGCTCGTTGGGCGACGGACGCCTCGAGGAACTCTCCCTCGAGCGGTGTCAGATCCGAAGCGTGATGGGTTGCCCACTCCTCGGCGCCTTCGAGACGACCGCCGCGGTACAGCTCACCGGCTTCGCGACCGCTCACCACCCAGGCCTCTGCACTCAGTCCGAGGTGCCGCATGAGCCGCAGGCCGTCGCGGTCCTCGTCGAGCCACACTCGGAGCTGGGGCCATTCGCGGATGAGAGCTTCGTGTGCCACCTCCACCGTTGGTTCGCGCGTCGCGGGATCTCGATCGAAGGTCAGCAGCCGTGCACTTCCGTACGCATCGATCACCGAGGCGGGAACGCCCGCGACCTCTGACCTGAGAACTCGGCGACGTGTGTCCTCGGTTCCCTCTCCTGGGGTCACCAAGCGGGTGAAGAGCCGACGCGCCGCATCACGGTCTGCCGGCGACATCGCATCGAACAACTCGTCCGCCCGGTTGGCGAGCGCACCGCTGACACCGCCGATCTCGCGGTACGAGTCGAGGGTCATGCGAGCTCCAGAGCGACGCTCGTACACCTCGCTCAACGCGTACTGGAGCATGGGAAGCGCCGCGTGACCCGAAGCATCGGCCACGAGCTCGGCCACCAACGCCGGCTCGACCGTGACACCGACCCCGGACGCCGGTCGGGTGATCGCCTCGTCGAGCTGCTCGCCGGTGAGAGGACTCACCGCGACCGTGTTGACACGCACAAGCTCGGTGATCGCAGGGTGCTGCAGTGGCCGGTCGTAGAAGTCGGCCCGCAACGTGCACACGACTCGCAGGCGTGACCGCTCATCCGACACAGCAGCAGCGATCGCCGACAGGAACCGGTCGCGGTGCTCGGCGTCAGTGATCGTGAACAGCTCCTCGAACTGATCGACGACCAAGATCAGCTCACTCTCGTCGTCTGGCAGCAGGGTCTTGATCGCTCGGGCGAGGCCACGTTCATCGCTCGACAGTTGTTCGAGCAGGGCACCGGTCGGCTGGGTCGCCACCCGAAGCAGGGCGGTTTCGAGCTCGTCCATCGGATAGCGCCCTGGCACGATCGACGCGACGAATGAGCCGGACGCCCGCAACTTCGGCAGAAGACCGGCTCGAACCACGGAGGACTTGCCCGATCCACTCGGCCCGGTGACGACCACGAACCGGCTTCCGGCGAGACGCTCCACGAGCTCGCCGACGAGGTTGTCGCGTCCGAAGAAGTCGGATGTGTCCGACTCGTCGAAGGCAGCGAGGCCCTTGTAGGGGTTGACGCTCTCCAGCTCGAGGCCGACGAGGGTCCGGGCGGCCTCGCTGCGGGGTCGATCGACGAACGTCTCTGCCGTCGTGTTCCCAATGCCGGGCCCGTCGGCGATCGCGGAGCGGAATGCGAGTACCAGCTCACCCATCGACGGGAAGCGCTGTACTGGGTCGGCTGCCGTCGCGGTCTGGATCACCAGGTCGACCGCAGGGGGCACATCCGGCCGGTCCGGCGAGATCGACGGAACCCGGTCGCGCACCTTTCGTTCGAGCAGCGCCCGAACCGAGTCCGAATCCGCGAACGGCGGTCGACCCGTCAGCAGCTCGTACAGCACCACGCCGAACGCATAGATGTCCGAGGCGGGAGTCGCCTCACCGTCGCGGACCTGCTCGGGTGACACATAGAGCGGCGACCCCGCGGACCGGAGATCCGTCGCCTCCTGGGAGCCAACCTCCGATGCGATCCCGAAGTCTGCGAGGTAGCTGTTTCCCTGCTCGTCGAACAACACGTTGGCCGGCTTGATGTCGCGATGGAGAACGCCGGCGTCATGGGCAACAGCGAGTGCGGCACCGATCTCATCGACGAGCCGCGCGACCTCGACGAGAGACCAGGGACCGTCGCGCGTGAGTCGCTGTTCGGCCGAGCCACCCGCGAGGTAGCGCATCACCAGGTACGCGCCGGACGGATCTCGCCAGTAGTCGTAGAGCGGGACGATGTGGGGATGTTCCAGCCGGGCGACGGTCTGTGCCTCGACCTCGAATCGCCGGACGAACGACGTGTTGTTTGCGAGCTCGGGGCGCACGACTTTGATCGCCACGTCACGCCCGACGGACGGCTGCGCAGCGCGGTAGATGGATCCGAAGGCGCCCTCCCCGATGAGGTCGCCGACTTCGTACGAGCCGAGGCGGGCTGGCACGGTCGATCGGGACGAGACCTCGCCGGTGGCGATCTGCCGTTCGAGTGCGACGAACTCGTCCGCCGGCTCGAGCCCTGTCTCGTCGGCCAACCTGGTACGGAAGTCCTGGAAGATGCGGAGCGCCTCCGCTTGATCGCCGATCTCAAAGCTGGCGAGCATCAGGAGCCGATGCGGAGTGTCCCGAAGGGGATGCTGAGCACAGAGGGCTCGCAGATCGGCGAGGGATTCGGAGGCTCGGCCGCGATCGATAGCCAGTTCGGCGAGACGTTCGCGACCGCGGATCCGAAGCTCCTCGAGTCGAATCCCCTCACCGCGGGCCCACTCCTCGTCGGCAAAGTCGCCGTACGCGGGGCCGCGCCAGCGACCCAGTGCGGTCTCGAGGACGACGGCAGCAGCATCTGAGTCACCACGCTCGGCGAGCCGTTCGCCGGTCGCGAGCTCCTGTTCGAAGAGCCGCGAATCCAACTGCGCCGCGTCGGGCGCAAGGCTGTAGCCGCTGCCCGAGCGCTCCACCGAGACGCCGGCCGCACGCAGTCGGGACACGTACGTCTGCAAAGCGTTGCGCGGGTCCTCTGGGGCGTCGCCGTCCGGCCAGACCACATCGCTCAGACGCCCATCTGCCAACGCATGACCCGGCTCGCTAGCGAGTACCGCCAGCAACCTGCGCTGGCGCGGTCCACCGATCGTGATGGGATCACCTGAGTGATCGACCACCTCGACCGGCCCGAGAACCCGGATCTCCGTCATCGCTGCCACCCCCTCCGTCGGCATACGGCGACCGTACGAGCCTCGCGTACAGAACGCGTACAGACACCCTGACCTGGGGATCTGTAGCTCGGTCCCACCCGGCACCCGTCGCCCTTTCCGGGCGCACAGAGGCTCGGAGTTGTCCCTTTCGGGCGCGTCAGCGCTCGGAACCCGGGCGGTGGTGCTCCCGAAAGGAAGGCCTACGAGCGGTGGTGCGCCCAGAAGCCGCCACAAGCGGTTCCGCGGAACCGTCGCTGTCCCACCCCCTCGCGAGGCTCCGGACATGTGCCTACATTGCGAAGGATTCAGTGAAGAAGAGATCGAACGCAGCCAGGATCTGACGATACGGATTCACGGCTGGCTACTGCAGTCGGTGAGCGACGAGGAGGGCGTTGGCTGGTCGTACACGGTGGGGCTCACAGAGTCGTACGGCCACCCCGAACTGATCTGCCTCGATATCGCCCTCGACGACCAGGTCCAGGTCATTCGGTGGTTGGCCGACCAGGTGGTCGCCACGGGCCGCATCGACGCCGACGCGCCACAGCGAGGATGTATCGAGCTGCTCCCGGTGCACCGCGATCACCTCGCCACCGACCTCATCGCCACGTGGCTGAACCGCTACGACCGGGTGCCCGAGGGCGACGAATTCCTGCAGATCGTGTTCAATTCCTGCCACTTCTGCGAGGGCCACGACCACTATCTACGGCTTCTCGACCGGCCGGACGTGTACACGCGGGGCGGCTACTCCGCCCAGCTCCCCAACGACGAGTTCGATCACGAATGACCTCCTCTCGACGACCTGGAAGACTGGAGTCATGACCCAGCTCGACGCAACGCCGGGACTGCCGGAGCCGCATCCACACCAGCCGGTCCGCTACATCGATCGGACCCGCGCTTGGTACAGCGCCCTCGGTTATGACCCGTACCGCTGGCCCTGCCACACCGATGTGCCGTTCACCCCGCTGTCGAAGCCGCTCTCCGACAGCCGGGTGGCGCTCGTCACCACCGCGGCGCCCTTCCGCCCTGAGCTCGGCGACCAGGGACCGGGTGCTGCCTACAACGGAGCGGCGAAGTTCTTCGAGGTCTTCACTCGACCCACCGTTCCAACGAGCGATGACGACCACGATCTGCGGATCAGCCACATCGGCTACGACCGGCACCATTCCAAGGCTGACGACCGCAACACGTGGCTACCGATTCTGCGTCTCGAAGAAGCCGTGAAGCAGGGCCGGATCGGCGAGCTGACCGATCGCATCTACGCCGTGCCCACCGTTCGACGACAGCGGTCGACCACCGAAGTTCACGCGCCGCAGATTGCCGAGCTCATAGCAGAGGACCGCGCCGACGTCGCCCTCCTCGTTCCCACCTGACCGGTGTGCCACCAGACCGTGAGTCTGGTCGCACGCCACCTCGAGGAGGCCGGGATCCCGACGGTCGTGCTCGGCGCGGCCAAAGACATCGTGGAGACGGTCGGCGTGCCTCGGTTCGCCTTCTCCGACGTTCCGCTCGGAAACTCCGCCGGTCTCCCCCACGACCCCGAGTCGCAGCGGATCGCCCTGGAGCTCGCCCTGACCGTGCTCGAAACAGCGCCCGGCGCCCGTACCACCGTGCAGACCCCTCTGCGGTGGCCAGGCGAACCACATGCATGGAAGCGCGACAACATGAACCTCTCCGACCTGGACGAGGAGCAGGCGGCCAAGGCGCGCGAAGCGTTCCAGGAACAGAAGCGTCGGGCTGGCCTCGGCTCGCCCTGAGGCGCCGCGTTCGGTTCAGATCACGCCGTCGGCACGCAGCTCGGCGAGTTCCTGCTCGCCCAGACCCAGCAGGTCACCGAGCACCGCATCCGTCTCCTGGCCGAGCGGCTGCCCAGCATGGCGGATCGACCCCGGCGTCCCGGTGAGGTTCGGGACGACGGCGGGCATCGCGACCTCGGTGCCCTGGCCGTCATCCACCATCGCGATGTTGTCCCTGGCCTCGTACTGGGGGTGGTCGACGATGTCCGCGGCGGTGAGGATCCCGGCCGCAGGGACGTTGTGGCGAGCGAGCAGTTCGTCGAGCTCGTCGAACGGCCTGGTCGCGATCCACTCGCGCAACATCTCCTCCAGCTCATCGGCCCGCTGATGGCGATCCCGCGCGGTGGCGTAGCGCTCGTCGTCGGCGAGGTCTGGTCGGCCCATCGCCTCGCAGAGACGCCGCCACGGACCCTCGCCGCCCGCCGCGATCTGGATCCACCTGTCGTCGCTCGTCAGAAAGTTGCCTGCAGGCGTGAAGCCCGGATTGCGGTTGCCGATGCGCTCGCGAATCTGGCCGGTCCGAACGAAGTTGCCTATCAGGTCCCCCGTGATCCGGAAGGGTGGTTCGTAGAGGGCCAGGTCGATCATCTGCCCCTGACCACCCTGGGCGTCCCGCTCGTACAACGCGAACATCGTCGCCAGCGCAGCGAAGGTGGCGGTGTTGTAGTCGGCGGTCGGAACAGCCGGCCGCACCGGAGCCCGATCGGGATAGCCCGTCGGGTAGAGGTACCCCGACACGCCGAGTGCGATGCGGTCATATCCGGCGCGCTGGGACTCGGGACCGGTCTGGCCGTACCCCGACACCCGCACCATGATCAGCGACTCGTTCACCGCGCGCAGGTCCTCCCAGCCGAGGCCCCACGCGTCCAGGGTCCTAGGCGTGAAGTTCTCCACGACCACGTCGGCCGTCGCCACGAGCTGCTTCACCAGCGCCTGGCCCCTGGCTTCGCGCAGGTTGATCGTGACAGAGCGCTTGTTGCGCCCCTCGACCAGCCAGAACATCCGAGGCGGCAGCCCCTCCTTGGTCGGCCCGCCACGAAGCGGATCGCCCACCCCAGGCTGCTCGACCTTGATGACCTCGGCGCCGAAGTCCCCGAGCAGCGTCGCCGCGACTGGACCCGCGAGCAGCGTGCCGAGATCGATCACCCGGATTCCTCGAAGCGGGCCTGCGGAGTGGTCGTGCATCCGGCAAGGCCTACCAGACCCTCACTGGATGCGACCCGCCGAAGAACGGCTCCCTACACGAGAGGGAAGGCCAGCGGCCTACCTGTTTGTCGCACTTGCTCGGCGAACTCCAACACCTGGGCATTCGCCGCAAGGTGGCCCAACAGGGGCAAGACATCGCGCTGACAGCGGGCCAGGGGGTGCTCGGGCCTCAGAGCCGAGGTACCCACCAGTCGTGCGCAGTCGGCGACGATATTCACACTGTCGTCGTTCGCCAGATGGTTGGAGATCGCGAGGTTGCGGCGCTGCTCCATGGTCGGCAGACCGCCGTCGGCGACGACCGCCCAGGCGTCTTCGATCGACTCCCGAACCGCCGCCCGGGCCTGCCGCCAACGACCCTCGAGGCGGCTCAGTTCACGCTGAACTGCCGGGTTGTCGAGTAAGGGCGTGAACGCCGGCGCCGGAGCACGCTGTTCCACGACGGCGAGAGTCTCATCGAGCGCACGTCGGGCGATCCCGAGCTGCGTCGCGGCCACGGATGACCCGACGGCCCATGCTCCGCAGACCGCTGGTGTGGTGATGCGTGCGGGATCCGCCACGACCGGATCCGCCGCGAGATCGAAGGATTGGGCCGGGTCGAACGGAACGGTGTCCGCCACAACGGTGTGACTGCCGGTTCCGCGAAGCCCCACGACGTCCCAGTCGCGCTCGATCTCGAATCGATCGACGGGAAGGAGTACGAAGCGCATCTCGGCTCGGTTCGGCACGCCCCCAGGCGATCCCAACACGGCGATCCAGTCCGCACCCTCACACCCGGAGGTGAAGGACCAACGGCCAGAGATGGTTCGGCGAGGCCCTGAGACGTCGATCACACCGAGCGCAGTGTTGGTGCCGGCGATCCGTACATCAGCGGACGCGATGACCTCCCGAGCAAAATCGCGATCAGCAAGCGAATGCAAGTGCGAAATGCCCATGTTCCCTTGGGTCGCGATCCACCCGAGGCTTCCGTCGTAGCGGGCGAGCTCGAGACCGAGATCGAACCACTCGATCGTCGAACGACCCATCCCGCCGACCTCGCGCGGCAGAAGCTGACGCAGGATTCCGGCCTGCGCCATCTGTAGGTAGATGTCCTCGGGGAGCCGCTGCGCTACGTCGAGCTCTCTCCACCGCCGGTCGGTCTCGGCTCCGAGCGTCGCAGCTGCGTCCTCGAGCGAGGTCATGGGTTTCGCCTCCTGGGTCGGCCGTACCGAGTCTGGCGCTCCCGAACCCAGGTGCGCTGCAGATCAGTCCGCAAACGGTCGAGTCGATGCAGTCCACGAATCGCCGTTATGGTGGTGAGCGGACACACCACGACGCCAACGGGGGCACGGAGGGCAGCGCCATGGCAATGTTCGTCATCGAACGAGAACTCGCCGACCAACTCGAGTTGGACGCCGAAGGACTCGCCGGCACCATCGACTACAACGACAACCACGAGCTGAAGTGGCTGTTCTCGTTTCTCTCCGCGGATCGCAAGAAGACGTACTGTCTCTACGAAGCGCCCAACCCAGAGGCGCTCATGCAGCAGGCGGAGGATCTCGGCATTCCCGCGGACTCCATCGTCGAGGTGAGTGAGCTCAACCCCGAGATGTTCACCACAGGCACCAGCGCCACGGGCAACCTGGCCACCTGAGCGGTGAGCCGCTCACATCGCCGCGGCTCGCATCACAGGTTCAGCACGAACCAATCGACCGTCTGGCCGAACATGAGCTTGCCGACGTCCTGGTAGCGGATCACCGACTTGGACGCGTGCTGAGTCAGAACGTGCACATCCCGGTGATGTCGCTCGATCCCGTGACCAAGCCTGATCGACGTCGTGCCCGCGGCCTCGTGAACGAGGTCGACAGCCTGCCCGGCGGCCTCAGCAGCGAGGCACGCTGAGAGCTGACAACGGTGCTTCGCCGCGGGTGACACGCCACCTGCGGCGGCTTCTGTCACCGCTTGGGCAATCGAGTCGTGAAGGAACACGCGCGCGCCGTCGAGGAGAGCCGTCGCCTTCGCCGCGTGGTGTTGGGCGATCTCCCGAGCACCGAGTGGGTTCTCGGCGTACGCAGGCGTCTTTTCGGTCGCGAGCCTGACGAGTTTGTCGATGGCCGCAGCGGCGATTCCGAGAGAGACCGTCGTCTCACCGTGGACGCCCGGCCACGGCATCGTCTTGAAGTACGGGTTGGTGAATGCGGGCTGGGGATCGGTGAGAGGAGCCACGGGTGCCGTTCGATGGTCGGGAACGAAGGCCTCGGTCACAGTGATGTCGGCAGAACCCGTGCCGCGCATACCCACCGTGTGCCACGTATCGATGATCTCGACATCCTCACGCCGAAAGATCGCTGCGATCGGGGCGGGCTCGCCGGTCGCCGGGTCGATCTTCGGCAGCTCGCCGTCCATCTCGACCATGGGCATCAAGAACCAGTCAGCTCGGTGACAACCGCTGGCGAATGGGGTTCGCCCAGTGGCCACCCACCCGCCGTCGACCTTCGTCGCGCCCGCGGGCGGGAAGAACGCGCCTGCTACCACCAGATCGGGGCCATCGGCGTAGATCTCCTCGGCCCCCTCAGCCGGGAGCCAGGCAATGAAGCCGGCAGCCGCCGCAGCGATCTGCAGGTTCCAGCCCGCCGCACTGTCGATCTTCGCTACCGCTTCCCAGACCTTGTAGGCCTCGACGGGATGGACCTCATCGCCGCCGTAGGCCTTGGGCGCCAGCAGCCGCATGAGGCCGGCATCTTGCATCGCCTGATACACGGGCTCGGCGAGATGTCTGTCCTCTTCGGTCTGGGGAGCATGCTCCTCGATGATCGGCCGAATCGATTCGATCCGGTCGGTGTAGTCGGAGGTGATTGTCGTGGTCATGATTCCACCCTGTTGTTGTTGTTGCTGCTGATGTGCTGAAGAACGCTTATGGCCAGCGACCTCACCCTCGGGAGATCACGCTGGCCGATGGCTCCGAGAGCGGCCTCGGCATAGTGACGGGCATCGCTGTCTGACCCGATGTGCAGAGCGAGCTCAGCGCGATCCGCGAGCGCGTGAGCCTCGAACAGCGGTGAGGCCATCGCACGGGCCAACTCCGTGGCTCTGTCGAAACACGCCGTCGCCTCCTCGAACTCACCGAGGACGGCGGCCAGCCTGCCCAGGTACCGATCGACCGGGCCAAGGCAGGTGACCCCCGGCATCACGACGGTCAGCCCCGAGTACGGCAAGAACGCCGCTCGAACAACAGCGGCGCGCTGCACATCTTCGACGGCGACACATGCCTCGGCCACGAAGGACAGGGACGTCGTGTAGCGAGCGTCGACCGGTACATCCGGTCCGGTATCGCCGACCAGCGACTCGAGTTCTCGCGCGGTCTCCTCCAGGAGTCCGAGATCCGCGAAGAGCGCAGCGGCGCCCGGGCGCCAGCTCGCAGCCGTCGATGCGCCACGCGCGAGCGCCATCTCGATCACTGGTCGGACCTCGTTGAGCCGCTGTTGCTCGCGGCGGATGGCGAACATCTGCTGGCCATGGCCCCCGGCACCGTCGAGCCCGGCAACCGCGTCCGCCAGCTCGTCTGCGTGATGCGACAGCAGCTCGGCCTGCTCCAGGTCTCCGGCGATGTAGGCGCCGATGAATCTGGGGCCCGATTCCAGGACCCGAGCCCACGGGTTGTCGCCGAGCTCCGCGTATCGACGCATCAGAGCCATCGACTCCTCGACCCCAGCGACATCGCCGACCTCGACTTGACGAGCGGCGAGAAGCCAGGCGTGATGGGCGGCATCGCTGACGCTCCCAGCGGCCACGGACAGACTTGTCGCGTGTTTCAGATGCCCCAACGCTTCATGAACCTCGTGCGGCGCCCGCACTGAAGCCAGATGGGCTTTCGCCTGGATCGCGTAGGCGAGAATGTCCGTCGCGCCCAGCTCAGAACAGGCCGCAATCGCGCGTTCGACGGCGCGGGACAGATCCGGCGTCAGTTGCCGTCCCCCGTAGATGGCAGCGACGGGTATCCACGTGAGGGCGGTGACCCGCAACATCGGGTCATCCAGGCGTGCGCGCGCCACGCGCCAGCTGCGCGGCTACGAGATCACCGAGCTCATCGGCGAGGGAGCGTTCGGATCGATCTACCGCGCCTCGCAGGAGTCGATCGGTCGCGAAGTGGCGGTGAAGGTCGTTCGACCCGAGTTGGCCGACGACCCGCGCTTCATCCGCAGGTTCGAGGCCGAGGCGCAACTCGTGGCCCGGATGGAGCACCCGCATGTCGTCCCGCTCTTCGACTACTGGCGGGAGCCGGGCGGAGCGTTCCTCGTGATGCGCTATCTACGCGGCGGTTCCGCGGAGCAACGGCTCGTCGCGCAGGGACCATTTCATCTCGGAACCGTCGGTCAGTTGGTGGAGGAGGTGGGTGGAGCTCTCGCTGTGGCCCACACCAACGGCATCGTCCATCGCGACGTGAAGCCGGCGAACATCCTGTTCGACGAGAACGACATCTCATATCTGGCGGACTTCGGCATCGCGATCACCGATGGCGCTCAATCCGAGCTCGACCTCCGATCCGCGGGAAGTCCGCTCTACGTCAGCCCTGAGCAGGTCCGCGACGGCGTTGCCGGGCCGCACTCGGACATGTACGCCTTTGGCGTCGTTCTCTACGAACTGCTGACGGGCGAACCGCCGTTCCAGCAGGTGTCCTCGGTCGACGAGCTTCTACACCGAAAGCTCCACGAGCGCGTGCCGTTGATCGGGGATCGACGACCCGATCTGCCGAGGAACGTCGACCTGGTCGTGCAGCAGGCCACAGCGCTCCAGGTTGAGGATCGTTTCGTCGACATGGGCGAGTTCGTCCTGGCCTTCCGGGCCGCGGCGGGTGGCCCCGCGTCAGGTGTGGAGACCACCGGTGCTCCCGACATCGACGAACGGCCTCGGGCGATCGCTTCGCAGACATTGGTGTCCATCGAATTGCAGGGTGCCAACCCCTACAAGGGCTTGGCGGCGTTCCAGGAAGGTGACGCCGCCGACCTCTTCGGCCGCGACGGTCTCGTCGAGGAGCTGCATTCACATCTGGAGAGCTCACGCTTCCTGGCAGTGGTCGGGCCGTCGGGCTCGGGCAAGTCGTCAGCCGTGCGGGCCGGGCTGGTCCCGCGCCTTCGAGCGGACGATCGCTTCGTTGCGCAGATGATTCCCGGGCCGCGTCCGATGGACGAACTCGAGACAGCCTTGCTGCGGAATGCGGCGGAACCCCTCCCCACCCTCCTGGATCAGCTCACGGCCGATACCCACGGCCTCAGCCGCGCGGTGGAGCGGGTTCTTCCCGAGCGAGAGGGCGACCTCGTGCTCGTGATCGACCAGTTCGAGGAATTGTTCACCCTCGCCTCCCAGCAGGAGCGCGACCGCTTCCTCAACGCATTGGCCGCCGCTGTGGCCAGTGAGCGCGGCCGCCTGTCCGTCGTGATCACCGTTCGAGCCGACTTCTACGATCGCCCTCTCGCCCACCGCGCGGTGTCGGACCTGGTGCAGGCAAACACCGTCGCGGTGACCCCTCTGACCACCGACGAGCTCGAACGTGCGATTGCAGGCCCGGCCGAGCGCGTCGGCGTCACGATCGAGCCGGCCCTGGTGGCCGAACTCGTCAACGAGGCGACAACCTCCCCAGGCGGTCTCCCGCTGCTGCAGTTCGCGCTGACGCAAGCCTTCGAACAGCGGTCTGGGTCGCGGATGACCATGGAGTCCTACCGCGAGATCGGTGGGATCACGGGGGCCATCGCACGCCGCGCGAACGAGCTCTACGAAGCTTCCAGTGCCGGCGAGCAGGCCGACATTCGTCGCCTGTTCACCCGCCTCATCACCCCCGGCGAGGGAACCGAGGACACCCGCCGCCGCGTACCACTCGCCGAGCTGACAGGCATCGGCGCCCCACTCGTCGATCGCTTCGGCGACGCCCGTCTCCTGTCGTTCGACCACGACGCCGGCACGCGAGAACCGACAGTCGAGGTCGCGCATGAGGCGCTGATCCGCGAGTGGCCACTTCTTCGGTCGTGGCTCGACGAAGACCGCGACGGTCTGCGCATCCTGCGGCACCTCGGCGTCTCCGCGAGGGCCTGGCAGACGGGAGGTCGCGACGACGGGGAGCTCTATCGAGGCGGGCGATTGGAGGCCGCCGAAGAGTGGTCAGCTGCTCACGCGGACGACCTGAACGACGCGGAGACGGAGTTTCTCTCAGCGTCGGCAGATCAACGGGAAACGGAGATCGAGGCCGATCTCCGGTCGCAGCGACGGCTGAGGCGACTTCTCACCGGAGTGGGGATCGTTGCCATTGTGGCCCTTATCGCTTCGACGGTCGCCGCGACCCAGTGGGGCAGGGCCAACGACAAGGCCGCGGAAGCGGAGGCGAGCGCAGCCGCCGCTGAGGCCGCCCGCGCCGAAGCCGAGGACCAGGCTGGGATCGCCGATCAGCGCCGGACCGAGGCGGACGAGGCCACGGCACAGGCCCAGGCCGCCGGCCAGGTGGCCGCTGATACGGCGACCCGGGCCGAAACCTCACGACTGGCGGCTACCGCGCAGAACCTCGTCAACGACGATCGACGCCTCGCGCTCCTCCTCGCCGTGGAGGCCCACGAGAGGGACCCCGGTTCGCACGAGACCCTTGGCGCCCTCCGTGATGCGTTGGCAGGTGCGACTCCGCTCATTCGGCATCTCAGGTCCGGCGTTGCCTATCGGGACCTGGAGTGGGTCGAAGCTGGCCTGCTGATGGCGGTCACCGTAGACGGGGTCGAGCTGATCGACGTCGAGACCGGCGAGACCACCATCGGTCTGACACTTCCGCAGCCCGAGGCATACGCCGCGCAGGGGTCGACGAGGGGCGGAAGGTTCTCCGCAGCCGATGGCCCGACCGCGATCGTTGCGACCGAAGACCGCAGGGCACAAGTCCTGTCGATCAGAGATCTCGAGCCGAGGTTCAGTCTCGAAGTCGCATCGGACATCAGCTCGGTGACGGTTCTCCCCGGGGGCGAGCGCGTTGCCGTGGCGACGAGGGACCAAGCCGTCCACGTCTTCGATGCGCAGTCGGGAGACGAGGTCTGGTCTGTCGATCTCGGCGACGACACGAACCTCTTGGACCAGGGCCGACCGGCGTTCGGTGATCAGTACCCATTTGCGCGGATCTGGGGCGGCTTCGCCGTCACCACCTACCTGAATCCCGTCGGAGACACGCTGTTCGTCGCGACCGGAAGCTATCTGCACCGGTTCACGTTCGAAGGCGAGGAGCTCGGCGAACGGACTGCGACGGGATGGGGCGGACCCGAGACAGCCTGGCCATGGCCGGCCGCATGGATCTTCGACGGCGCTGCCGCCGGGGAGTACATCGTCGGCCACGTCACGAGCATTGGCACCGTCGATGCATCGCCCGGTTGGCCCTCCCGAAGCGTCGTCAGCAGCACTCAAGGCACTGATGGTGCCGGATCGCCGTTCCTCACCACGGTGGTACCCCTGGGCTCGGAGATTCTCGCCTTGATGTCCGACGGTGGTCTGGTGACCTTCGATCGCCGTTCGGGGGAGCGGCTGGCACGGCTCGATCTCGAACTGACTGCCGGCGAGAGCTCTGCCATGGCGCCAGACGGACGGTCGGTGTACTTCGCACATGCTGATGGAATCAGTCAAGTCTCTCTCGGCGGCGGTGGTCCCCTCACCACACCGTTGGCGCGAGAGGCCATACAGAGCGACGTGACGATCAGTGCCGACGGTCGTCTCGTCGGACTCGGTCCACCGGGAACTCTGGGTCCCGTTTCGGTCTGGGCAGACGGGTCCTCGGGCTGGGCGTTGCATGACGAACTCGGTGGTCCGTTCGACTTCTACATTGACGTGTCCCCCGAGATGACAAGCGACGTCTTGACGCGAGGCTTCGTCCCGGGCGGTGACGGGGCACAGCAGTGGCACACCTACAGCTGGACCGACGGACACTTCGACGAAGTGATCGATCCCGTGCCGGACCCAACCGCCCTGCCGCTTGGATTCCACGCAAGCGAGCGCTGGTTGGTCCTCATGGAGCGCCGCCTCGACCAGCAAACGTGGGTGGCGATCCATCGTTGGACGGGCGCCCTCTCGGACCTCGACCAGCCCGCTCTCGCCGAATGGCAGATCGAAACGGGCGGCGCAAACTTGGTGCGGGTCGATCCCGATGAACAACGTCTCCTGATCGGCAACGAGAACGGCGACGCACATCTGTTCGAGACGACCAACTGGACGGAGATCCAGAACCCCCACCTCGGGGCCCCGAGGATCTCTGTCGCCCGTTGGAATTCGAGCGGTTCGCTCCTCGCCAGCGCCTCCCCGGACGGAATCATCACCATACGAAGAGGCGACACTCTCGAGCCGCTGTACGAGCTGCTCGGCTCGGTTGGAACCTCGAACAACTGGGACAACACCGGCGGGATGATCTTCTCTGCGGACGATCGGTACCTGCTCACGAACTTCGATGGGACCGTCCGGCTCTGGAATCTGGAATCGCGCCAACAGGTCGGCGGCCGATTCGAGACGTACGAGGGCACCAACACCGGTATCGCCTACGACGGAGAGCACTTCCAGCTGGCAACTGCCGCCGAAGACACTGCCCTCGTGTGGAACATGGACTTCGACGCGTGGCCCGACATCGCCTGCCAGGCCGCGGGCTCCAACCTCACGCGTGCGGAGTGGGAGCAGTGGGGCCCCGGGACGAGGAGTACCGGGCGGTCTGCGACCAGTACCCGATCGAGCCCGAGCCCGCGAACTGACGTTGTCAGTCGGTCGCCAGGATCAGCACCGAGCACGGTGCCTGATGCGACACAGCGTTGGGCACACTTCCGAGGAATCGGCTCGCTCCCGTCATGCCCCGGTTACCCACCACGATCAGATCGGCACCGACCTCCTCGGCAACACCGCACAGCGCCGAGTGACCCGAGGAGCCTGTCGCGTGCACGTCCACCTCGATGCCCGACTCGCGGATCTGTGCGGCAACCTCCTCCAGCCCTCGAGACACCAGATCGATCGTCTCCTGGAGGTGCGTCACGGCCAGACCAGCGTGCGCGTCGGCCATCACAACCGGATGACCGCACCCCTGAACGATGTGGAGCTTGGCGGACGACAGTCGCGCCAAGGCCGCAGCATCGGAGATGGCGCGATCAGCCCGACGGGACCCATCGGTTCCAACGACGATGTTCTTGTACATCACGACCTCCCCTTGGTCACCTCCGAGGGTGCGCCGTATCTCCGCAGAGCTCTGTTGCGAACGCTGCACAGTCTGGGTGACGTGGGTCACGACGATGGGAGCGTGAGGTGGCCAAGTCGCCAATGACCGCCGAGCGGGTTCTGCCACCAGCCCTCACAGCTCCCACAGACCCAGCGCCGCTCGTAGGCGTGAGGCACTCATTCCTGGCTGCTCTGGCGGCGGTTCGGGAAAGGTGGCCAAGAGCTGCAGCACCTCTTCGCGCCCGACCGGATCGGCCGTTGCCTCCCGAGGCGTGCGCCCGCCGAGTGCAGGCACGCTCGTCTCGATCCACTCCGCCTCATACTCGAGAATGTGTTGCTCGAGTGCTGCGCGCAGTTCAGGGTCATCGAGGTCAGGGGCTCCAACGGACCCTTCGGAGCCCTCGCCACGGTCCAAGTCGTCGAGCTCGGTCACGTCGAGATCGGCGATCGCGGCACCAGCGACTGCCGAGCGTATGAGGTCGGCGAGCTCCATCGACCTCTCCTCGGAATTCACCTCGATGGTGAGTTCCTCGTCGAAGCGGGCAGCAGCGACAACCGACCGCCGTCCTGCCAGAAGATTCCACGCTCGCCCCGGTTCCACCTCGTCGAACCCTGCTGTCACCAACGCCGAGCCGAGCCCGTCAGCGGCGAACGCGTCGGGAAGCGCCCAGTGCTGGGTGATCAACACGAGATCGTGCCCCTCGGTATTGGTCAGCCGAGGCGGACGCAGCGCCGCCCCGAGGATCTCGACAGCGCGATACGGATCGCTTTCGTCCACCGAGTCGAGGAGCGAGCGCGTCAGGGAGGGGTCGATGTTGATGAGTCCGCCGAGGGCCCGATGGGAGTCCCCCACCGGCAAGGGCCTACCGAACAAGAGAGCGCCTCGAACCAAGCCGGGACCCGGGTCGAGGTTGTCGACCGTGATGCGGTCTCCGTTGCCCACATTGCGGAGCTCGACCCAATCGCCGCCCGCCCCCAGGACCTCGAAGACACCCGGGTCGACCAGCTCCCACTGTTCTGCCAGCATCACCTCCGTCTGTGGGGAGAACTCCGGCGTAGGCGTCGAGGAAGCGGCGCATCACCCCCAGCTGGCAGAGCGCCAACTCGATCACGACGGGATGGTCCTGGAGATCGTGGTCAGCCTCCTCGTACATGGCATCAGCGAAGGCCCAAGCCAGCTCGGAGGGTTCGCCGCTCTGGCGGTGGGCGTACCGGACGGCCTTGCTGTGCACGAAGCCGGCCCGATCTTCGATCGGATGCAGCTCGTGACCGAGATGGCACGCCTTGTACTTCCGCCCGGACCCACAGGGGCACGGATCATTTCGTCGAGCGGTCGGGGCGGGCCGCTCGAGAACGAAGGGCTCCACGTCCTCGAGCAACTCGAGCGCCTGACGCCGAATGGCGTGGGCCCCGAAAACGGCCCGCCGGCCCTCGTGCTCCGCGGCCACCCGCGTCGCGAGGTCGTAGGCTCGGCGCATGTCACTGCGCGCCGCTGCGACAATTGCCCTGTCCCACAGGACCCCGGCGTGATCTCCGCCCTCCGCAGCCAGCCCGTCGAGCTCGGCAGCAGCCTCTGCCACCCGGTCGACCTCGATCAAACAGCGAGCCCTCAGCCACCGCAGTCCGATCGGCGCGGACCCATGGATCACGTCGCGGAGCAAGCGGTCACACGACGCCAGTGTCTTCGGCGGAAGCGCACCGCTCATGAAGCACTCGACGAACACCGCTTCGGCGACAGCGCCATCGTCGAGCAGGTGCAGATGGGGCACCGCCTCCTCGAGGGAGGTCCTCTGCGCGAGGGCATCCACGAGGGCCCGAAAACGGGCCGTCAGGGGGTCGACGAGCGCGTACCGGGCGCGCAACTGCCGAAGACGATCCGCCTCCGCTAGTGCCTCCTCGGTGATTTCTGCGCCGATTGCCTCGGACTGTCGAGCGACCAGACCCGCCGATGCGAGCAAAAGAGCCAGCTCGACCTGAGCGCCCTCGAAAATCCCGCGCGCACCCGCTATCGCGTCGAGCAGCAGCTGATCGGTCGGCATCCGGACGACTTCGATTTCGTCTGCGTCCGACCCCGAGCCGGGAATCACCTCGCGCTCACAACCCCGCTCGAACGACGCCATCACCGCCGCAGTCTGTGTTCGGCTCGGCTCGGTGGGCCCGAGTACCGGGCCGATGTGCACGCGACCGTGGCGCAAGGTCAGTGCAACGCGGGTGCCCCCAAGGGCGTTGAGCCAACCGGGCGGCCCCACCAGCGCGTCGGTCTCGTTTCGATCCCGCAAGACCGTCTCGACCGTGAGGGTGCCGATGTACTCACCAGTCGAATCCTCGAGTGGCGTCTCACCGTTGCCGATGAGCCACCAGACAATGGGATCGAGTCGATCCTCCACGAACAGGTGACCAGCAGACGCCTCCACCGGGCTCACTTTGACGACAAAGCAGACGTCATCGACGATGTGGCCGGTGGAAGCAAAGCCCGCCGCCACCTCCACGATCCCGACATCGCTCCGAAGCCGGGCGAGCAGCTCGTCGGCGTCGATGTCATGCCCCGCTCTGCGGAACCGCTCACCGAGCTCGTGCAGCGACATCGGTTCGTGGCCGAGGAGATCACGCGCAACGACCGAGAAGTCCTCGTCACTGACCACGACGCGCAATGTACTCGCGCCACGCTCGATGGGGATCGCGTTGCTGACATCTGGATGTGTCACCGCTGCCTCCAGAGTAGTGGTCGCTGCAACCTAGAAACTGCCTGTGACAGCCAAGACCACTCCCCGGGCCGTCCCCAACGTCCCACCCCGCTCGTAGCTTCCGACGTACTTCCCCTCCCACTGCACCCAGCGTCCTGGGAGGACGACATGCCCATCGACGAGCGACTCCGGCTCGACATCCGTCAGTGGTTCACCGAGCACATGAACCCCGACATGGCCGATGCCATCATGGAGGCCATGCCACCGATCGACTTCACCGATCTCGCCACTCGGCGAGACCTGGAGGGGTCGCAAACGCTGATGCGTGGCGAGATGTCTGATCTCACCACGCAACTCCGGGGCGAGATGTCTGATCTCCGCCACGAGCTTCGGGCCGACATGGCCGACCTCCGCACCGAGCTCCACACTGACATGACGGAGTTGCGCCACGAGCTTCGGACGGACATGGCCGACCTCCGCACCGAACTCCATGGCGACATGGCCGACCTCCGAGTGGAACTCCGTGGCGAGATGGCCGACCTGCGCTCCGAACTCTGCGGCGAGATGGCCGAACTCCGCGGCGAAATGAGCGAGCTGAGGCACGACGTGTGCAACCAGATCAAGGACTTCGGCCGCGACGTCGACGTCCGGCTCGAGCAGGGCTTCAACCGTCAGCTGAAGTGGCTGGTGGCGAGCCAGTTCGCCGCAGTCGGGGTCCTCGGAGCGGTGATGGGACTCATCGCAGCGGTCTCTTGACTGAGCATTCGCTCCTTCAACACACACCCGCTGTGCCCTGCGTCACACCGTCACCGCTGAACTCTCGGCAGATACGTGACCGGGATCACACAACCATCGATAGATGGACTCTGGCTACGGCACGTCGACCCACGATGAGATCAGGGGCGCTGACGACTGGGGCGCGCCTACAGTGCACGACGAACCGCCGGATACGTCAGAAGGGGTGTCGGGGGCGATGACTCGGGGTCTGACCGTCATCGTACGGGAGCAGGGTCGCAGCGCCCTTCGGCTCGTGATCAACGAGCCCCTCGAGGTCGGCCGCGAGTGCACGGGCCTCAACCTGACCGACCCCCAGATCTCCCGGCGGCACCTCGAGCTTCGCCTCGCGGGCGGCCGCATCGTCGTCACCGACCTGGGCAGCACCAACGGCACCACCCTCGACGGAAGCCCGATCACTGATCCGACTCCGCTCACGGGAACCTCGCGGGCGATGCTCGGCGACACCACGATCGAGCTCGAAACGGACCTCCGGGGAACGATGATCTCCGGGATGGGCAGCGGGCCGGCTCTGCCCGACCTGCGTCGCACGAGCATCGACCTCGTCGCGGACGCGGTCGCCCAAGCACGTCCCGACGTCGAGTCGATGCCAGCTGAGCACGGCACCGTGACCATTGTCTTCAGCGACATCGAGAACAGCACGCTGCGCGCTGAGATGGTCGGGGATCAGGCCTGGTTCGACCTGTTGTCCGCCCACAACCGCATCGTTCGCCATCAGGTGCAAAGGCACGGCGGCAAGGAGATCAAGAGCCAGGGTGACGGCTTCATGTTGACCTTCCCCTCGTCACGAGGCGCCGTGCAGAGCATGATCGAGGTCCAACGCGACATCGAACGCCACAACGAGACCCAGCCCGATCAGGATTTTCGGATCCGCATCGGGATCCACGTTGGCGAGGCGATCGTCGGTGACGGCGGCGACCTGTTCGGAAAGCACGTGAACCTCGCCGCTCGCGTCGCCAATGAGGCCACCGGTGGCGAGATCTTGGTGTCGTCGCTCGTGCGTCAGATCGTCGAGACGATGGGCGACATCTCCTTCGGCGACCCGAGGACCGCGGAGCTCAAGGGCATCGCCGGTTCCCACATCCTCACCCCCGTGCTCTGGCAGTAGCACCGAAGCCCGGGGACGGGTCGTCCGAGCTCCATGAGACCGAGCGACCCGGGCGGCTCGCCCAAGCCCGGCGTGACCGGGCGGAGTGTCCACGAGGGAGGAGCCACGAAGTGGCGACGACCCGTGCGCGAAACAGCGGCGACGACCCGTGCGCGAAACAGAGTCCGCCGGCGCCCAACTGGGCGCCGGCGGACTCATCGGAGGGTGGCTAGTGCAGGCGCTCGTCCGTGGCCCGCAGCTTGGCGATCACCGCATCCAGCAGCGGTCGCGCCAGAGCCGGATCGTCATCGAGGAGCGGGGCGAACCCCCGCCGGGGAACAAGCCATCCTTCGAACCCGGCCCCGGCGATCACCGTCGCGGAGGAGCGCTGGCCATCCACCAGGCCCAACTCTCCCACCACGTCGCCGGGACCGACCGTGGCAATCACCTCGTCACCGATCTTGACCTCGGCGGAGCCGGCAGTCAGCACGTACATGTCGTGCCCGACGTGTCCCTCTGTCAAGAGGGTCCGGCCTTCGTCCGCATCGACCCACTCGGTGATCGCGGCGATCGCCTCGATCTCGCCTTTGGAGCAATTCTCGAAGATGCCGATCTTCTTCAGGTCCTCGGCCTTCTGGTCGCTCATTGTTGTCCCGTCCTTCCCCTGGTTGGTGACATCGGTGATTCTGAAGCAGCACCGGCGCATTCTCTGCGGCAACTCAGTCACAGTTCCTGTGACGATCGACACCGCTGAGCACAAACCTGTGAAGCAGATACTGCAGAAATCCCCGCTGTGAAACGGCCATGATCATGGCATGGGGAACACCGTCACTGCCCAACTCTTCGGCGAACTGCCTTCGGATCAGATCGCTTGGCTCGAGTCGCGCCTCGAGACCGTCCGCCTTCGCGCCGGCGAGCGCTTGTTCCACCAAGGCGACGACGGCGACTCTCTCTACCTTGTCGACGGCGGACGACTCCAGGCCACAGCTGTCGATCAGCAGGGTTCATCGCATCTGGTCGGCGAGCTCGGACACGCCGAACCGCTCGGCGAGATGGCCCTCCTGACGAGCGAGCCGCGCTCGGCGACAATTCACGCCATTCGTGACTCGACGCTCCTTCGCCTCTCGAGCGCTGATTTCCTCCAGATGATCGCAGAGAATCCGGAGACGTTACGGCCCATCAGCGAGCGGCTGATCGCGCGTCTGAGAGCCAATACGGGACCGCGTTCGAGTCCTGCGCAGACCGTCGCACTGCTTCCGTTGGGCCCCGGCGACAACACCGAGGACCTCGCTGACGCCCTGGCCGAGAGGGCATCGGACAAGGGTCTCTCGGCCAGCATCACCGCCGACTACTCCGCGTCGGAAGAGCGCTCGTCGGATCTGTTGATCATGCGGCCGCCCAATGACATCGCCTCACTTGAGCGATGCGCGGCCAACGCCGATCGATTGCTGTTCGTCACGCACGACGGAACCCTTCGTCAGGCGGTAGTAGATGAGCTCGCGCTCCGGTGCCCGCTCACCCGCCGGGACCTGGTCGTGATGCACCCAGAAGGTCGACGCCACCCCCGAGGCACCGCGCGCGTCGCAGAGAAGGTCCGAGCCGACCGCATCCACCACGTACGGGTCCGCGGGGGACACAACGTCGACGGCCTGCTGCGATCGCTGCTGCAACAAGAGATCGCCCTCGTCCTCTCAGGTGGTGGCGCCAGAGGCCTAGCTCACGTCGGCGTGGCGAAGGCCGCACGCGAGAAGGGCATCCCGATCGACGCGGTCGTGGGTACCTCGGCCGGTTCGATGGTGGGTGCGTTGATCGCCCAGCAGGCCCCCTTCGACGAGATGTGTCACCAGCTGCGAGCCCGCATCGGCGATCAGCGGGCAGCGCTCGATCTCACCGCGCCCGCCGTGTCGCTGGCCTCGGGGAGAAAGATCACCACCAATCTCCGCGAGGCCTTTGGCTCGCTCACCATCGAGGACACATGGACCTCGTTCGCGTGTGTCTCGACGAACCTCTCGCGAGCCAGGCCTCACATTCACGACAGCGGCGAGCTGTGGTGGGCGGTCCGTTCGAGCATCGCCGTGCCTGGGGTGTTCCCACCGACGACACTCGGCACCGATGTCCTGGTGGATGGCGGGATCACCAACAACCTGCCGGTCGATGTGGCCAGAGAGCGGCACCCGGGAGCGACGGTCATCGCAGTCGACGTCGGCAACGACCGAGAGCTCACGGCAGGCGACCTACCCGACAACGGCGTTCTGTCCGGCTGGTCCGTGATGGGCCGCAAGCTCAACCCCTTCGCGTCATCGGACGACATCCGCGGGCTCCTGTCGATCCTCATGCGGGTCACCGAGCTCGGCGCCGTCGGCGGAGAAGACCGCGGTGACCTGATCATCGAACCCGACGTGGAGAGGTTCGGGCTCTTCGACTTCGGTCGGCTCGACGAGCTCGTCGACGCCGGCTACGAGGCGGCGTCCGCAGCGTTCGAATCGTTCACACCCGAAATCTGAAGAGGAGACACCCCATGCGACAACGAGAGATCGTCGAGTTTCTGCGAGGAGTACCTCTCTTCGCCGAGTGCTCGGTGAGGGACCTGCAGACCGTGGCCCGCCACGGGGAACGCCTTCGGGTCGACGCCGGCCAGCACCTGGTGGCCGAGGGCAACCCGGGGAGCGCCTTCTACATGCTCCTCGAGGGAGAAGCGGTCGTACGGCGCAATGGTCGCAAGGTCGGCGAGCTGACGACGGGAGACTTCGTCGGTGAGCTCGCGCTCCTCGACCCTGCGCCTCGAAACGCAACGGTGACCGCGTCCACCGACGTCGTAGCGCTGGCGGTGACCGAGCGCATGTTCAACGTCATGATCCGGGACCTCCCGGGGCTTCGTCGGGGGATGCTGACCGGGCTGGCCGGCCGCCTGCGAGCGCTCGACCGCCAGCTCGCGGTTCTCTAGCCCGAGATCACGATCTCGCGACCCTCGAAGGGTGCGAGCACCTCGAGGTCGTCCAGGTTCCGCGCAACGGCTTCGATGACGGTGTCGCGCACGTCGTCGCCATACGACGGATCCTGATGCCACGGAACCAGCGCGCCGGCGCCCTCGACGGTGCGCATGAACTCTGCCATCAAAGAGACCGACGAGTGTCCGAACCCGCGCGTCCGCTCGTAGTGCGGATCGAGGTACATCGCATCGTGGATCACCACGTTGGCCTCCGAGCACAGCGCCCGGGCACCATCGTCGTCCGCGACCGCCCCATGGCCGTGCATGGGTTCGTGGTCGGGGAGGTACGCGAGGGCAGCGCCGTCTGCTTCGACGCGGACCCCGACGGTGGCGCCGGGGTGGGCGACGGACGAGGTCTCCACCGTGAAGCCACCAACCTCGAAGGAACCGCCCGGCAGATCGTGCACCTGCAGATCGCAGGCGAGCATGTCGAGCGTCACCGGGAACAGCGGGTGGGAGAAATAGGCATCGAGGGAATCCCGAAATTCCCCCGTCCCGGCCGGAGGCCCCCAGATGTGCACCTCTCGACCTGGGGAGAAAAAGGGTGCGAAGAAGCCCAGGCCCTGCACGTGATCGAGATGGACGTGCGTCAGCACCAGATGCACCGGATCGATACCGGCGAGGGTGTCTCCGAGGTCCCGAACACCGGTCCCACCGTCGAGAATGAGGCGCTCCCCGTCCGCGGCCACGACCTCACAACACGACGTGTTGCCGCCATATCTCGTGTGAGCGGCTCCTGGGCTCGCTATGGAACCCGTGCTGCCCCAGATTCGCAGTTTCACTCAGTCTCCGAGTTCGATCGGTTCCCGCTCCCACATACCCCATCGGAGATGCCAGCGTCGCATCCAGGACGGCGCCCACCAATTCGCGCGACCCGCGAGCTTCATGAACGCTGGCACCAGTGTTGCGCGAATCAGGAAGGCATCGGTCAACACCGCGATCACCATCCCGACTCCGATCATCTTCGGGATGAGAACCTCCGAGGTCGCGAAAGCCGCGAAGACCAGTGCGAGAAGGAGCGCCGCGGCGGTCACGATCGGTCCCGTCTTCGCCAGACCCACTTCCACCGAGTGCTCGTTGTCCCCGGAGATGTCGTACTCCTCCTTGATGCGACTGAGGAGGAAGACCTCGTAGTCCATCGACAGACCGAACGCCACGCAGAACATGAGGATCGGCGTGAACAGGTCGATCGATCCACTCGATTCGAACCCGAGCAGGCCAGACAGGTTGCCGTCCTGGAAGATCCACACCAGGGCGCCGAAGGTGGCAGTGAGCGAGAGCAGGTTGAGCACGAGGGCCTTCACCGGGATGAGCGGCGCACCCAGCATGAGGATGAGCACCACGATCGTGCTGACGGCGATCCAAGCCAGCGCCCAGGGCACCCGGGCGCCCACCGACTCGTTCAGGTCGCGTAGCCGAGCCGAATCACCCGTCACGAGCACCTCGTCGAACGGGGCGTCGACGTCCCTGATCGCACCCACCACGGCCTCGCCCTCCGGCGAGATCGGCTCGATCCGATCGAAGGTGAGGACGATGCGGGTGGCACCGGGAGCGGCCAATGGCTCGATGAAGCTCGCCTGCCGAATGACGTCGAGCGGAGCTGAGCTCGTCACGCTTCCGTCGAAGCCGAACTCGGCGGTCGCGACGTAGGGGTTCGGCGTATAGGTGCCCCTTTCGGTTGTGACGCCGGCGATCCCCTCCAGCTCGAACAGCGTGCGCGCGTACGCGTCGAGCGCGAGGCACGGTTCGGAGGTGAGCTCATAGCACCGGGCGGGGTCGGGATCATCGAGACCGAAATCGGTCACGATGATGTCGGTTGTGGACCAAATCGGGTATTGCTCACGGATCTGCTCGGCCGCGAGCCGACTCGACGCATCGGCGGGCAGGACCCGATCGTCGATCCGGCTGAGGCTGACTCCGAAGAACGGCAGGGCGGCGATGACGAGCACCGCCGTGACGACGACCGCGTAGGGAATCGGGCGGCGCAGGACGCGCCGGGCCTGCCTCGACCAGAAGCGGTCGGCATCGAGGGGTTGTCGCTTTCGCCGCCGCACCGGAAGCGAGTCGATCCTGTCGCCGAGCACCACGAGGACCGTCGGCAGAACGACCACCGCCGCGGCCGCCGCGAGAAGAACGACGCTGATGCCCGCCCAGGCGAACGACCGGAGATACACCACGGGGAACAGGAAGAGAGCGGCCAGCGAAACGGCGACGGTGGCCGCGCTGAACGCGACGGTGCGACCCGCCGTCTGCAACGTCCGTGAGATCGCCTGCTCGAGGTTGCGGCCGGCCGCCCGCTCCTCTCGATAGCGGCTGACGACGAAGAGGCTGTAGTCGATGCCGAGTCCCAGGCCGAGGCTCGTCGCCAGAGTCCTCGCAAAGACCGAGACATCGCTGAACCCGGTGATGAGGGTGAGGACCAGAAAGGTCCCGAGGACGGCGACGACGGCGATGACGAGCGGCAACAGCGCCGCAACGAGACCACCGAAGACGACGAGCAGCGCGACGAGGGTGAACGGGGCGGTCAACAGTTCGGCCCTCGTCGCATCGGCCTCGGCCATCTCGCGTGTCTGGAGGGCGACGGGTCCGGCGTTCGTGAATGTGTGCTCGACGCCGTCGACTACACCCCCGTGTTGTTCCTGGAGGTGCTCGACGTGCTCGAGCACTTGGTCTTCGTCGCCTAGGACCGTGAAGGTGAGGATCGCCGACTTGTTCCGTTGACCCACCATCGGGTGGTTGTTGCCGAGGCTCCATCGTTCGAGCTCATCGGTGTCGAGGTCGATCGGGGAGCGGAGCGCTGCCACCTGCGGGTCGGCTTCGAGCGCTCGGTGGAGCGCGGCGAGCTGCGGTTCGGTCTTGCTGACGAACGAGTCGACGGGATCGAACAAGATCGCGGTGTTGTTGGGTCCAGCTCCGAAGTACTCCTCCAGCGCCCTGTCCGCCTGCCGCGACTCAGAGGACTCGTCGAAGAAGCCGCCCCCGGTCAGTCGTTCATTGATTCCGCCACCGAAGACGGCGGCCAGCACAACCAACACAACGACCAGCCCGAGCACACGGCGTGGCCACCGCACGACGGCATCGCCGACCCATCCCAAGACTCCCCTCGACATCACACCGGCCCTTCCCCTCGGGTCTGGCACCCAGAATGAGCGCGAGAACAGGCCCCGCGATGCCGCAGCTTCGGCATCGACTTTGTGACGTCTGTCACCGAGACGTGCCTCAAGTGATGCCAAGCAGCGCTGCAGCGGTTTCGACCCGAACGGGGATGCCGTCGCGCATGGCGTCGAGGTCGATCTCTTCGTCCTGGCTCCCCTGCTGGCCGCCGAGGTACCTGGCATAGACACCTTCACCGATGCACGCCAGGCGCCAGTGGGAGAAGGCCCGGTAGTAGTTGATGGCCTCCAGGTCTGCGCCCATTTCGTCGGCGTAGAGCTCGGCGATCTGGTCTTGGTTCAAGAAGCCGGGCAGGGCCGTCGTCTCCGCGTCATTCTTCGGATCCGGATCCGACGGGTCGTTCCAGTAGCAGAGGAGCTGGCCGAGGTCGGCCATCGGTTCGCCGAGCGTGCAGAGTTCCCAATCCAGAACGGCCGTCACCGGCCCGGTCGGATCCATCATGCAATTGGAGAGCCGGTAGTCGCCGTGCGCGATGGTCGTCGGGTTGGGCGGCGGCTGCCGGTCCCGGAGCGCATCGGCGACCTCGTCGATGAGGGGGAGCTCACGAGTCTTGCTCGACTCCCACTGACCAGACCATCGCTTGAGTTGGCGCTCGATGTAGCCACTGCGCTTCGCGAGGTCGCCCAACCCGACGTCGTCGATGTCGACGCGATGGAGGGCGCACAGGGTCGCGACCAACTCATGACACATCGCGGTCCGCGCGGACTCGTCGATCGTCCGGCCGAGCTCGACATCACGGACGACGACCCCATCGACGAAATGCATCATGTAGAAGTCGCGCTCGTTGACCTCCGGGTCCTGGCACAAACCGATCATCTGCGGAACGGGTACGTCGCTCTCCCAGAGGCTGTGCATCAGTCGGTGTTCACGCGCCATGTCGTGCGCAGACGGCAGGAGCGGACCCAGTGGCGGGCGCCGCAGAACAAAGCGCCTGCCGGCCGCATCGGTGACCGTGAAGGTCATGTTGGAGCGTCCACCGGCGATCAGCTCGAAGGTGAGCGGCGGCTCGATCTCGGATCGTTCCGCCAACCACCTGGTGACGTTCTCCGCATTGATGGGGCTGGTCGAAGCGTCCATCCTCAGCCTTTCAGCGCCCCACGAACCGGGGCGGCCTCTTCTCCCGCAGCGCCGCCATCGCCTCGCGGTGGTCCTCCGACCGCGTCGACTGGACGTGCGCCTTCTGGATTCGATCGAGATCGGGAGCCGATCCCGCCAACTCGTCGATCGCCTGCTTGGTGAGCCGGACCGCCATCGGCGCCAGGCCGCTGATCGCGGCGGCGAGCTCGTCGACCCGCGCAGCCAGCTCGGCCGGCGAGCGGAGGTCCGTGAGGTAGCCGATCCTCAGCAACTCCTCTGCGCTGATCCGCTCGGCGGTCAGGAAGAGGCGCTTGGTCGCCGCTGGCCCGATCGCCCTGACGAATCGATCGAGGCCCGACGCGTAGTACTGGAGGCCGATCTTGGCGGCCGGCATCACGAGCACGATGTCGTCGGCGGCCACCCGGAAGTCGCACGACATCGCGAGGTCGGTGCCTCCCCCATGGACGCCTCCGGCGAGGACGGCGATGGTGGGGACGGGCAGTTCGGCGATCGCGTCGCACGCATCCCCGAACCCGTGCTGAGGGCGTTCACCGTCGGCGAGGGCACCGAGGTGGTAGCCCGAGCACCAGACGGGACCCTCGGATTCGATGGTCACGATTCGGAGGGCGTCGTCAGCGGCGATGCGTTCGCAGATCGAGATCAGTTCTGTGAGGTCCGCAGGCTCGATCCGGTTCCGCTTCTCGGGCCGATTGAGCCGGATGGTCGCATGGGGCCCGTCGGCGTCCAGCGTGGGCAAACCGATTGTCATGTGACCGCCCCTTCCACGAGCGACGAGTTGCGAAGCGGCGAGGAGCCGTGGCGAAGAGTCAGAACACCATGATGCTGCGACCGGCGATGCGTCCGCTTTCGAGGTCTTCGACGGCTTGGCCGATGTCGTCGATCGCGTAGCGCTGGGTCACCAGCGAGTCGAGATCGAGGTCGCCGTCGGCATGCCATTGCAGGAAACGGGGGAAATCCACGGCTGGCTCGCAGCTGCCTCCGAGGCTCGAGATGAAGGCCCGCTCGCCGATGAACATGTGGCGCGTGTCGAGTTCGACGTTCTGCTGGGGGACACCGACGAGAACGGCCGTTCCGCCTGTGCTCTGGCCGAACTCCCCCGCATGGGTGGCCTGGTGGATCTGCTCCATCGTGATCTGGTGCCCGATGCAGTCGAAGGCGAAATCGGCACCACGCAGCGGTTGGCGAAGGATGTCGAAGCGGATCTCGTCGGTGGTCAGGGCCCGGATCTCTTCGACCGGGTCGCTGTGCGATGCGTTGACTCCATGCGTCGCTCCGAAACGCTTCGCGAACGCGAGCTTCTCCTCCTGCAGGTCGACCGCGATGATCGGATCCGCACCGACGAAGGCCGCAGCCGCGACCGCCGACAGGCCGACGCCACCGACGCCGAAGATGGCGACGCTGTCGCCCTCGCGGACCCCTGCCGTGTGGAGAACTGCGCCCGCGCCGGTGATGACAGCGCACCCGATGATGCAGGTGGCCTCCAGGTCGATCCCATCTGGCACCTTCACCACGAACATCTCGTCGGCGATGGTGTGCGTCGCCCACGTGAAGACGTTGATCGTCGCCGCGGTCCGGCCGTCGGGGAGATCGAGGCGGCGAGCGCCTCCTTGGCGCCGTGCGTGGTTCAGGTCCTTGGGCACCCACGTGACCATCACCGTGTCGCCGGGCGCGAGGTCCGTCACTTCATCGCCGACGGCGACCACCTCACCCGTGGACTCGTGACCGAGGACCTGCGGGGCAACGCGCGGATTGTGGATCGTGTGCAGCTGGCTGTGGCAGATCCCCGAGGCGTATTGCTTGACGACAACGTCGTGGCCTGTCGGGTCGGGGAGCGCCATGTCCACCACTTCTGGCGCGGCCCCTGACTCCTGCGGAATGACGACGACCCTGGCGTCGGTAGGCATCGCGAACCCCCTCGTTCCCCTCACTTCGAATGAGCTGAGGCTACTGCTCCCGAAGGTGGTCGAGCCGAGGCGGGCGACGATCGACGTCAGGTCGGCTGTCGGTCATCAGCCACAGTTGGCTCGACTCATCGGCGCCGGGCAGGGTCACGAGCCCGATCGGGCGGGCGTCGAGCATTCCCCCCGTGGCGAGATCCACCGCCGCCGACATGAGGATCTGGTTGCCGTTGGCGGCCTCGGCCAGGGCCGCGGCCGAGTCCTCGGAGTCGCCGACGCCGACCCGGAGCTTCGGCGGTTCGCCGTCGAGACGCTGGGCGTTCCATTGGCCGACGATGGCCGCTTCGGCTGCGGCCGAGGCTTCGCCGAAGCCCGCCGCGACCTGATCACCGCCTGCCTCGATCGCCGCCCCGCCGCCGACGTCGAGTGCCAAAGCCATCGCGGCGAGTGCCCCGTCATGGTCGGTGTGTCCTTCGGCGGTCTCCACCGCTGCCCAGACGACGAACGAATGCTGCTCTGACATCGGTGCCACTCTGCCAGGCTCCGTAGGCTGCGGCCATGGAGCTGTATCAGGCCATGCGAACGACGCCGTCGTGTCGCTACTTCACCGACGAACCGGTCGGTGACGAGGTCATCCACCGCATTCTCGATCACGCCCGGTTCGCCTCGTCTGGCGGCAATCGCCAGGGGTGGCGCATCGTCGTGGTCACCGACCCTGATCAGCGGCGGCGGGTCGCCGATCTCCACCGGCGTCAGTGGGATCCGTACTACCAGCACGCTCTCGAGGGAACCGTGGGCTACCAGGGCGACGGCTCGGGCAAGAAGATGGAGCACGGCACCGACTACGCGGCCAACCGTCTCAAGCGAACCGACGACTTCGCCCAGGCTCTCGACGAGGTCCCCGTGCTCATGTGTTGCTACGTCGAGCTGGCGACGCTCGCCGTCACCGACAAGGACCTCGACCGGTTGAGCATCGTGGGGGGCGGATCGCTCTACACCTTCATCCAGAACGTGCTGCTCGCCTGCACCCACGAGGGGCTCGGTTCGTCGCTCACCACCCTGCTGGCGGCCGAGCAACCCGACGTCGACGAGGTCCTCGGCGCACCGGACGGCTACGCGCTCGGCGCACTGCTGGCCTTGGGCTGGCCCGTGCAGGAGAAGCAGTACACCAAGCTCACCCGCAAGCCGGTCGAGGAGATCGCCTTCCGCGACAGCTGGGACACGCCGTTCCACTAGGTGCCTGGCACTTCGTGTGACGATTCGTAACATTAGGTGCCAGGCACCTTTACGGGACGTCGTGGATGTCGCCGGGTGGGCCCTCGTGGTGGGGGTGCAGCTCGTGGGGCTGGCGAACGGGTTCGCCTGAGGCCGGAACCGTGCGCTGGAGGAACTCGATCACCGAGGTGGCGAAGATGTCGTTGCGGTCGCCGGCCACCATGTGAGCGGCACCCGTCACGTTGACGTACTCCGCATGCGGGCAGAGCCCGAGGAACTCAGCCGCGCCGTCCTCGCTCAGCACGTCTGAAAGACCACCCCGGACGAGCAGCGTCGGCAGGTCGAGGTTGCGTGAACAGGCGAGCAAGCGCTCTTCGCGAGCCTTGAGGTCGCGGCGACCGCGGCGAAAGCGGGGGTCCCAGTGCCAGTGGTACCGACCGTCGTCACCGAGGCGGACGTTCTTGGCCAGCCCGTCCAGGTTGCGGGGTCGGCTCCGGTGCGGCTGGTAGTTGGCGATCGCCTCGGCGACCTGTTCGAGGCTCTCGAACCCGTCGGGGGCCTGGTCCATGAACGCCTGGATCTTCTTGCTTCCTTCTGGCTCGATCTTGGGGCCGATGTCGACCAATACGAGGGCCGTGCAGTCGATGTGGTCCTCGCCGATCGAGACCAGGCTCACTCCCCCGCCCATCGACGCGCCGACCAGAACAGGTCGGGACCCCAGCTGCTCGACGACGAGGCGGAGGTCCTGGACCATGATGTCTTGCCCGTACTCACCGTCGGGCGCCCACGACGAGTCGCCGTGGCCGCGGGCGTCCAGCGCGACAGCGTTGTATCCGGCAGCGCCGAGCGTCTCCCCAGCGCCCTTCCACGCGTGACGGGTCTGACCGCCGCCGTGCTGCAGAATCACCAACGGGCCAGCGGGGTCGCCCCACGAGTCGCCCGCGATCTTCACACCGTCGGCGCCGTCCCACTGATGCATGGGTTCCGGTGCCCCGGGGAGTCGCTGTCCTGCGCTCATGACCGCTCAGCTCCCTGACGTGGCTCGACGGTTGTTCTCTTGATCCTTCTTGCGCTGCTGACCTGCGGCGAGAAGCTCCGCTCGGTTGTCGTCACCGACATGCATGAAGCGCTCACGCCAGCCTTCGTCGTCGGTATCCCACACGAAGGGCGCCTGCACGGTCGTGCGAGGAACGAACGCGTTCTCGAGAAGGTCGAGCGACAGCTCGGCGATCTCGGCCTGCATCTTGGTGTCGTTGGGCCTGCCGCAGGGGTTTCCCAGCGGGAAGTCGACGAACAAAAAGCGCGGCACGCCGCATTCCTCGACGATGTCGCGACCCGATCCGACAACGACGGTGGGGATACCAGCGGCTTCGAGAACTCGTGCACCCAGACTCACGGACTGGTGGCAGACGGGTCAGAGGGGCACCATCACGGCGAGGTCGACGTCGTCCTCCCGCATCCAATCGAGAATCTGCGGGGCGTCCTTCCGCTCGGTCACACGAGAGCTGTACTGCGTCGGGATGCAGTAGTAGCGGGGTGAGAGCGAACCGATACGGCCCTCCTTCGCGAGGCGCTGCATCTGGGCGATCGGGAGGAACGAACCGAGGTCGTCGGTGTTCGTTTCGTCCTTGGCCCACGACAGGTGTTCGTTGTCGAGACCCTCGACCTCGTCGATCGCCTTGGCCATCGGCACCCGTGGCAGGTCCGAGGGCACCCGGTAGACGAAGTCGGACGGCAAAAAGTACGAGGTGGTGACCAGACCGATTCGGGACTCGGACAGCGGCTTCTGCAGCGGGGTGAACGGTGCGTCGTTGTGCGCAGACCACCCGAACGGCGTGTCGTAGCCATGCGCCGCGTAGTACTCCCGCGACTTGTCGATGTAGCTCACGAAGCTACGGAACGGTTGGCGCCCCTCGGCCATTGCGAACTCCTCGGCTCGGCACAGCGAGCCCAGGGTACGCGCTCAGCTCGCGGCCTGCCCCAGCGAGGAGAGCCGCTCCGCAAGCTGTTGGTGCGGCCAGCTCCACCCGGTGGTGGCTTCGATCGCCCGCATCGCACGCAGCACCTCCGCTTCGCGCCAGTGATCGCCGACCACCTGCAATCCGATGGGAAGTCCGAGTGAGTGAACGGCCACGGGCATCGACCCAGCCGGCTGCCCGGTGAGATTGAACGGCACGGTGAAGGGCACGGCGTGCTCCCACCGGTCGAAATTCGGCGTGTGGTACGCGGTGTCGACCGGAGGTGCGACGGTGGGCATGGTCGGCGTCAACAAGATGTCGTAGTCGCCGAACCAGGCCTTGAACTCCCGCACCAGCTGGGCTCGAGCCGCGTGCCCGGCGTAGTAGTTGGCGACGCCGACATCGAGACCCTGTTCGGCGAGCGAACGGAAACCAGGGTCCAGCTCGGACCAGCGCTCGTCGGGGATCGACCGAAGGCGCGCCCCGAAGCCCGCCTTCCAGTAGGCCTCGAAGCGCGGTCGCAGATCCTCGACGATGGTTGCGACCGCCTCCACTCGAGCCCCCAGACCCTCGAGACCGCGTGCGACCCATTCGCACGCCTCGACGATCTCCGGATCCACGTGAGCACCGCCGAGCTCTGCGGTGAACCCGATCCGCATCCCGCGCACGCCGTCGTCGAGGCCCACCCGCCAGTCGCGCCCATCGTGCGGTGCGGCGTGCCAGTCACGCGCATCGGGCCGGGCGATCTCGTTGAGGAAGGCCGCGGCGTCCGACACACACCTCGCGAGCGGGCCGTTGGAGACCAGCGAGATGTAGGGCGAATCGACGGGGTGTTGGGGCACCCGCCCGAACGTGGGCTTGAGCCCGACCAGTCCGCAGTAGCTGGCGGGGATCCGGATCGAGCCTCCACCGTCGTTTCCGTGAGCGATCACGCCGATGCCGGCTGCGAGCGATGAGCCGGCGCCACCGGACGAACCGCCCGGCGTGTGGTCGAGATTCCAGGGATTGCGCGTGATGCCGTAGGCCGGGGTGTCGGTAATGCCCTTCCAGCCGAACTCCGATGTGGTGGTCTTGCCGAGGATCGGCATTCCGGCCTCACGCACCCGGGCCACAACGGGGTGGTCGTGATCGCACGGCGAGTCCGACGTCACCGACGAGCCCTCCCGCATGGGAAAGCGCTCCATCGCGATGATGTCCTTGATGCTGGTCGGGACTCCATCGAGGTCGCCGAGCGGCTCGCCGCGCGCCCACCTCTCGGCACTCGCCGCCGCGGTGGACCGCGCACCGTCGCCGTCGACGAGCACGAACGCGTTGAGGGCGCCATCCAGGTCTGCGATCCGATCGAGGTGTTCGTCGACGACCTCCACCGGCGAGAGCTCGCCCCTCCGGTACGCGTCTGCGAGCTCGTGCGCAGTGGCCGGGATCATGCCTCGTTCCGGATGTCGGCGATCGCCGGTGGCTGGTAGCCGCCCAGCAGGGATTCGAGGTACCGGGCGAACTCGATCGTGGTCCGATCGCCGAGGTAGGGCCCCACGACCTGGATACCGACGGGCAGGCCGTCGGCCGTCTGCCCGACGGGGACAACCGTCGCAGGGAGGTACACGTACCCGAACTGGGAGGTCCATGCGATCACGTGCGCGTAGGGCCGGTCGACGCCGTCGACTTCGACCCGGCGCGTGTACAGCGTCCCCTCCTGTGTGTGTTCGAAGGCGGGAATGAACGACACGGGGGCGAGCAGGATGTCGTGATCGACGAAGAAGCGACCCCAACTCGCCCGGTTGGCTTCTCGCCGCTCGGTGAGGAGCAACCAGTCTCGATGGGTCACGGTGCTCGCATGGAGCCGTATCGAGCGGAGCGGGTCGGACCCGTCGTCGGCGGCCGCAAGCTCCTGTGCCTTCTCCAGCTCGGCGTCGGTTCGGGCAGGCGAGGTCGCCATGGAGATCAGTGGCATACCGACATCGAAGACATCGGAGAAGGGATGTTGCGGTCGGGCCGCACGGTCCACCGCAACACCGTCCGCGGCGATCGCGTCGACCGCTGCCTCCAGAACCCCTCCCACTGCGCTCCCCACCGGGCATGCGGGATCATCCAGCCACGCCGCGACACGGAGCTCCTTCGCGGAGGCGGCCCTCGGCTTCGGGAGTTCGAGCGACCAGGCAGCTGCCTGATCCGCGCGGGGCCCGATGAGCACGTCGAAGAGCAGTTCGACATCGTCCACCGTTCGGGCCAAGGGCCCCACCACGTTGACGTCGGCCTCGCCCACCCCATAGGTGGTGTGGTCCACATACCCCAACTGCGGGACGACTCCGAACGTGGGCTTGTGTCCGCACACCCCGGCGAAATGAGCGGGCATCCGCACCGAGCCGCCGATGTCGGTGCCGATCTCGAGGGGCGTCAGCCCTGCCGCGACCGCAGCCGATGCGCCGCCCGAAGAACCGCCAGGGCCGCGCGTGAGGTCGTACGGGTTGTTGGTGGTTCCGAAGATCTCGTTGAACGCCTGCGCGTCGCCCGACCACCGAGGCAGGTTCGTCTTGCCGAAGATGACGGCGCCCGCATCCCGGACCTTGGCCACCGCCTCTGCGTCCTTCTCGGGGACGTGATCCGCGAGCTCGGTCGCTCCTCCGGTCGTCCGCATTCCGGCGGTCGCCAGCGCGTCCTTGACGGTCATCGGCAAGCCGTCGAGTACACCGCGACTCTCACCTCGGGCTCGCGCATCATCAGCCTCGTGCGCTGCCCCGCGGGCCGCCTCCTCGTCGATTGTCACGATCGCGTTGAGATCCGCGCCGATGCGGTGGTTGCGCTCGAGGCAGACGTCCAGCAGCTCGACGCTGCTCAACTCACCGTCGCGCATCATCCGCAGGAGCTCGGTCGCGGGGCGAAGCCCGAGAGCCAGGTCAGGTCCCAGTGCCATACGGCGACGCTACTCTCCGACCGTGGCCGCAGGATCGAAGACGACACTCCCCGACGAAGAGCTGACCGACGAGGAGCAGCGCGTCGTCGAACGCGCCGCCGCCTGGGCGGCGAGCGACGTCGCTCCACTGGCCGAGGACTGGGAACGCGAGCGCCGCTTCGCCCGCGAAGCGTTCGACAGTGCGGCAGCGGCCGGGCTGACCGGGCTGATCGTGCCCTCCTCCGACGACGGTGCAGGGATCGGCCAGGTGGCGCTGGCCCGCGTGCTCGAGGAGATCGCCGCTGTCGACTTCGGGGTGGCATTCTCCCTCGTCTGCCACAACAACCTCGCCGGCGCCGTGAGCCGGGCCGACGACGGGCCGCTCCGACGCGAGGTCCTCCCGGGGTTGGTTGATGGGTCACTGGTCGGGGCCTTCCTCCTCACCGAGCCGCTCGTGGGCAGCGACGCAGCGACCATCACCACGGCCGCAGCTCGGGACGGCGACGAGTGGGTGCTGGACGGTGCGAAGGCCTGGGTCACCAACGGCTCGGCGGCCGACGTCATGTCGGTCTACGCCCAGACTGATCCTTCGCTCGGCCACCGAGGTATCGCGACGTTCCTCGTCGATGCCGACAGCCCCGGCGTCGTACATCGGGACGCCTACGAGCTCTTCGGCGGGCACTCGATGGGAACCACCGGCGTCGAGTTCGACGGATGCCGGGTGCCTGCCGATCGACTGTTCGTCGAACCCGGCCGTGGTTTCGCAGCCGCGATGGAGGGAATCGACCTCGCCCGAGTGCTCGTCAGCGCGATGAGTTGCGGGATGCTGGGTGTCGGGCTGGCCACTGCGGTCGCTCTGACCCAGGAGCGCCAGGCGTTCGGCGGTCGGCTCGCCGATCTCCAGGGCGTTAGGTTCAAGCTCGCAGACGTGGCCACCGACCTCGAGGCTGCCCGCATGTTGACGTATCGGGCCGCGCGGGCGCTTCAGAATGGCGAGCAGGCGGGCGTGGCTGCGGCCCACGCCAAAAAGTTCGCCACCCGCGTGACCGAATCCCGGCTCGCGGACTGTATGCAGGTGATGGGGGCACAGGGCGCTCGACGAGACCACCCGCTCCCCCGCCACCTGTCAGCGTCGCGGCTCACCCATTACCTCGACGGGGCGACCGAGATCCAGGACGTGGTCATCAGCCGAGCGCTTCTCGACTGAGGCGGCCCGACCATCTCGTCCTCACCAGACCCGAGGGCCGTGGCGATCAGATCCCGGTGCTCGGAACCTCGGGGAAGTCGGGGACGCCGTCGTCGAACTCGATACCCATGGAGTTCAAGAAGCCGGACACCATTCGGTAGAAGCCGGCGGTCACCGTGAGCTCGATGACCTCCGCTTCGGACCACCGGGTGCGCAGCCGCTCGAAGGTCGCATCGCTGATGCAGTCGTCGGCGCAGAGCTCGTCGGACATGGCGATCAGGTCGGCGTCGACGTCGCTCCACGGGTGAGCGTCGGCCGGCCGCAAGAGCGCGGAGATCTCCTCGTCGGTGATTCCGCACCGGCGACCGATCACGGTGTGCTGACCGAACTCGTACCGCGACACGCAGTTGGCACCCACCCGCAGGATCACGATCTCTCGTTCGCGCACCGGGAGCAGGCCCTTGTTGAGGATGAACCCGCCGAGCAGGTTGAACCGCTTGAGCAGCTTGGGATGTTTGGCGAGCACGCCGAAGATGTTCGCCGGCCGGCCGTCGATCATCAGCGTCTTGCCGAGCAGCTCTTCCAGCTCGTCGTCGACGTCGGCGACGGGTTCGATGCGAAACGACGTGGGGCGATCGGTCATCCGCCCATTCCAGCATGGGCGGCGACCGGACGCCTTCAGATGCGTGCGAACAGTGTTCGCGACTCCAACGTGAGGCCGGCGGCCCGCGCATCAGCCTGGAACTGCGGGTCGGCGGCCGCGGCGGCCAAGAACGCCGCCCCGGTGTCCAGCGAATCCACGTAGGAGGAGCCGATGTACTGACCGGTCATTTCACCACCGGAGATGGCCTGGAGAATGCGAGCACCGTTGATTCCGTTGGCCAGTCCGAGTGCGATCGACCGATCGGTTCCCACGAGCGGACTCGTCGCCGAGAATCGGCTCGCCATCAAGTGCGATCCGCTGCAGTCGCCACCCGTGTCGACCTCCGCCAGCACCACCCGCAGTTGTGGAGTCCAGCGGCTCATGACGTCACCGAGCGTCGTGTCGGAGGAGGCCTTGGCCCCGAGCTCGCGCATCGCGGTGGCGAAGGTGTCGAGGCTGTCCCAGCGCGACTGCATCGCGTAGACCCCCATGTACTGACCGGTCAATCCCAGCCAGCACGTTGCCTCGGTCGCCCCGGCAGCGATCAGTGCAGGTGCACCCACCTCGGCCGTGTCGCGTGCTGCGGTCTCGGGATCGGGACCCGCCATCAGTGTGTTGACTTCCCAGCTCATGATTCCCCCTCGGATTCGAGCCACCCGGCCCGCGCCCGGTGAGGCCAACCTAGGAGCGCGCAACCGTGACGTCTGCGGACGATTCTGCAGAATCCGTGTGCTGTTGAAGACTCGTTCAGGCCGTCAGCCTGGCCAGACCGGTGCGGAAGAAATCGAGCGCTACGGCGTACTGATCCTCGGCGTCGACGAGCGCGGCGAACGGCAAGCTCGCCCCGTTGAAGTTCTCTTCGTTCCAGTAGGGATCGCTTCGTTCGACGTCACCCCACGCTCCGACGTAGAGATACGGCTCATCGTGCGCATGGTCACCTGGACTCGCACCGTAGGTCGCGCGCTGGCCGGCCTCCTGCGAGCCGATTTCGACCGCGGGGTCGAGGTGGCCAGGCCACAACTGCACTCGTCCCACCTCCTCGGCCCCCGGTGTGACGCGGAGCTCTTCGAGCACGGCGGTCCCCAGCCCGAACCAGTCACCGAGGAAGGCCATAGCAGTGGGGTGGAGCACGAGCGGCCGGTCGAGATCGCCCAGCTCGGGGCTGTCGTGTTCGGCGGCCGGCTCGAACGCTGGATCGACACCGACGGCCCGGCCGGCCTCCGCCAGGGTGGTGACGCCGTGCACGGAGATGCTTCCATTGTTGACCACGACGAGCGACGTGCCCTGCACCCGAACCTGCTCGTCGCGCCCGAAGAAGGGTGTGCCGAGCCCGCCGCGCGTGTATCGAAGGCCAAACTTTCCGTTCGCCTGGTACCGAGCCCGGGCGACCACGCTGTAGGCGAGCCGGTGCAGGTCGTTGCGTGTCGCGACCAGCTCGTCGGGAGCGGGGGCCATACGCCTCGACGGCACCAGCCAATGGGAGGCCGCAAACTCGGCGAGTTCGGGGCGCTCCGTGACCAGGTCGGCCCAGCTTCGATCGCCCGCCGAGGTGGGAGTGACCACTGTCATGCCAGCGGCGGCGTAGCCCACAGCGGCCGGATCGTCGGCCAGGAACTCGGCATCGGTCGAGGCCGGGCCCGCGGGTTCGAGGGTTCGGAGATCGAGCGTCTCGTCGGCGACGAGCGAACGGGCTTCGCTGAGGGCGTCGAGATGGCTCATGTCGCTGCTCCTTCGAGCTCGGGTTCGGCCGGGGCATCGTCTTCCCGTCGCCGCCAGACCTGGGACACGATCGCCGCAACGATGATGCCTCCGAAGAGGAACGACACGAACCACACGTTGTTCTCGAGGAAGCGGGTGAGGCTGCCCGACCACCCGTCGACGAGGCGTTCGGCCACCGTCGCACCGTCTCCGTCGTCGACAAGCTCGGTGGTCCAGAACCAGGTGATGTAGACGCCCGCCACGATCATGATCACCGCGGAGATGCGGTTGACGTGGCGCATGGCGTTCCTCAACCGACCGAGCAGACCCTTCTGTGCAGCGCCGAGGCTGACGGTGAGCGAGATGAGCACGACCGACATTCCGAGCGAGTAGGCCACGAAGGTTCCGAGTCCGGTGATGAAGTTCTCGCCGCTGATGGCCCCCACCACCACGACGAGGAATGCCGGAAGCGTGCACGAAAGCGATGCCGTCGCATAGGACATCCCGAACAACAACATCGACCGCCACGACCGGCTGCCGGTGCCGCCCTGTGCCTTGGGGAGCGCGACGGTGAGCTCGAACCCGCGCAGCATGGCGATGCCGAGCCCCGCGATGGCGACACCCACCGCGATGGCGAGATAGGGCAGCCAGTCCCTGACGCGATCGACGCCAGCGTTGAGCAGCAGCCCCGCCACGCCGAACACGATGAAGAAACCCGCTGAGGTGACGGCACCGACCGCAAGGGATCGACCTGCCGACACGCGCGACCCGGCGGTTTTGCCTTCGAGCCCCAGGAAGTAGGAGAGGTATGCGGGCAACATCGCGAAGCCACAGGGATTGACGGTGGACACCATGCCCGCGGTGAATGCGATGCCCCAGATCTGCCACGCGTTGCTCATGTCACCGGCTCCAGCAGCTCATTGATCTTGTCCGTCAGCGAGCCCTCCGTGAGGATCCCGCTGTGGCGCTCCGCCACCTCGCCCGCCGGTGTCAGGAACACCGTCGTCGGCATCGCGATACCGCCGTACGTCTCGAAGAAGTCACCGGGCGGGTCCTCGGCGAGCAGATAGGTCACGCCGGTCTCGGCAGCGAGATCTTCGGCGGCGGAGCGCTCGTCCTGGATCGCCAGACCGACGAACACGACCTCGTCGCCGAAGGCCTGGTGCACGGTCTCGAAGGCGGGCATCTCGGCGATGCACGCAGGGCACCACGAGGCCCAGAAGTTGACGACGACCGGGCGGCCGCGGAAGTCGGCCAGGGTCACGGTCTCGCCGTCGAAAGTCACCAATTCGACGTCGGACAGTGGCGCGGGGTTCGCCGGTTCGGGGATCACCCCATCGGAGGTCGCGGCGAGTTCGGTGAGATTCGTCTCGTCACCATCGCGTGCCGCGGAGATGACCAGACCGATCGCCGCGGCGAGGACGACGATCGACGCCAGCACCGTCCGGCGGATGAGGTTGTACGTCGAAGCGCTCATCTGTTCGGTCGCTCCGGAGTCGGGTGCAGCCATGGTGAGGGAACGACGTGGCGAGCCAAATGCATCCCGAAATCCCGTATTTCGTGAAAATCCTCCGGAATCTTCGCGCGCGGGAATCACCCTCACCGACGCGGGGTTGTCCTCTCATGGCGGGGGTTCTCGTGCGCTCGGAGGTCGACGAACTCGTCGACGACTATCCAGTCGAGCGCTACGCGGGCGGGATGACCATCGTCCACGATGGCGAGACCGGTCGGTTCGTCTACGTCGTGGTCGAGGGGATCGTCGAGCTGCGACGACACATCGCCGGTCGGACCGTGACGCTGCAGTTGCTGCGCCCAGGCGCGGTGTTCGGCGACGCACCGGTGTTGTTGGGCCGGCCCGAGCCGTTCGACGCCTTCGCAGTGTCGGACACCGCGGTGGTGACGATCCCCGCGCATGAGCTGTTCCCGCTGCTGAACCGCCGCCCCCATCTCGCACGGCGGTGGCTCGAAACGTACGCGGCCCGAATCGCCGACACTCAGGCGCGGGTCGGGGATCTGCTGTCCGGGACGCTCGACGCCCAGGTCGCCAGCTATCTCCTCCGAACCGCCGATCACGACGAGCTGGAGATCAGCCAGGAGCGCCTCGCCCAGCTGTTCGGAGTGCGGCGCACCAGCCTCAACCAGGTGCTGCGCCGCATGGAGACCCGTGGCCTGATCGAGCTCACGTACCGGCGCATCTCGATTCGCGACCATGGCGGCCTGCGCGCACTGTTGCTCTGAGCCGCCAGGGCTGGCTTCGGCCGCCGACATCTGACCGCGACGGCCACCGAGATCGCGAAACTGCGTAGATTCGCTGGCCATGGGCAACCGGGCCGGACGCAGGATCAGCATCGACGACCTCCCCTCCGAGATCCCCGACGCGGCGCGGGTGTACGTCAGCCAGGCGACGGGGACCCCCTACGGGCTCCTCGACCGCCTCGCCGAGGCACGCGACTCGTGGAGCGCGCTCGAATTCGTCAGCGCATTCGTACTTCGAGAGCCGGCACCGCTGCAGTTCCTCGCCGAGCCGTTCTCCTGGAAGTCGATGCAGCCCACCGGTTCGATGCGCAACGGTCTGGATCATCCGGCGTTCTCGATCATTCCGGCCCGATACAGCGATTTCGCCGGCCTCGTCTCGCCGGGCGGCCCGCTCGCCGCCGACGTCGTGATGTGCCAGGTGAGCCCACCGGACGGCAACGGCGACCTGACACTCGGCACATCGGTCGGGGCGCACGCAGCACTTCTCGACACGGCACCCCTCGTGATCGGGCAGGTGAATCCACAGATGCCGCACGTTTTCGGCGTGGGCGAACGGCACACGAGCGACTTCGACCTGCTGGTGGAGGTCGACGAGCCCTTGGCAGAGCTCCCACCTGCGTCGATCGACGAGACCTCAGCGGCGATTGCGCGCCACATCGAGCCCTTCATTCCCGACCGATCCACCTTGCAGTTCGGCATCGGCGCAGTCCCCGATGCGGTCATGTCGACGCTCACCGATCGCACGGGCCTCGGGCTGCACGGCGGCATGGTCAACGACGCGTGTGTCGACCTCGTCGAGAGCGGTGCCGCCGACAACATGAACAAGGGGCGGGATCCAGGGATCTCGGTTGCCGCCGAGGTGATCGGCACCCGCAAGGCATTCGACTGGGTCGATCGCAATCCACGCGTCCGCCTCGTCCACGGCGACCACAGTCACGGCATCCCCGGCATGGCCTCGGTTGCCAACTTCGTGGCGCTGCAGTCGACAGTGGAGATCGCGCTCGACGGGTCGGCGAACTCCGAGTTCGCCGCGGGGCGCTACATCTCAGGGCCTGGCGGCGCGCCGGACTTCGCCTTCGGGGCGTCGGTCGCGACGGGCGGACGGTCGATCCTCGCACTGCCCTCGACCGCAGCGAAGGGTTCTATCTCCAAGATCGTCCAGCGTGTCGCCGAAGGGGCGCCGACGACCCTGCCGTCCTACACGGCAGACGTCGTGGTGACCGAGTTCGGCGCCGTCGAGCTCAGAGGCCGCACCCTCGAAGAGCGCGCCGAACTCCTCATCTCGATCGCCCACCCCGATCACCGCGCCGCGCTCGAGGGGTAGCAGCGAAGGTCGAGTGGTTCCGCGCCACTTCCGGCGCTCTCCGACTCGGCCCTATGAAATGGAGTTTTGCGCGGCCGAGGGCCACTGAGCGCACGTCGCCTCGTAGGGCTCCCCTTGGGGACCGAATTGTTCCCACTCGTCGGCGGTCATGTTCCGTCCCGCTGCCCGACATGCGAGCTCTGGCCAGGTGTCGGGGTCGACGTTCCACACGAGGGTCTGGCCGCCCGTCGCTGCGGCGACGAGTTTCGCCTGGCCGGCAACGGCCGGAGGTCGGTATGCCGTGTCGTAGCCGATCGGGTCTCCGACGGCTTCCCACGCCTCGATGTCCCAGACGACGAAGCCCTCGTCGTCGCTGCTGAGGACGGCGTAACGGTCGCCCTTCAAGATCTCCGGGTTCTGGGTACCCCGTGCGTAGGAACCCAACGGACTCCGCGCGGGCACCAGGACCTCAACTACGTCTGGTGACCGCATCTCGACTCCGCGGTCGTAGTGCACCGTCAGTGCAAATGTTCCGTCGTGCGAGAAGGCCAGCTGATGAAAGCCCTGTTCTGGACCCAAGGCGCGCGATTCACGCCAGGTGGAGGTGTCGTAGAACACCACGTGCGCGTTGCGGATCGCCAGGATGAGTTCCGACCCGTCGGGGCTGAACTTGATGTCCGTCGCCATCCGCCTGAGGGGGTTTGCGTTCGGGGAGGAGTACCGGTCGATGCCGTCGAGCTCTGCAACGCGTTCGCCGGTCTCCGTGTCGTAGACGATGACGGCACCATCAACGAGCGTCGACACGACGAGGTGACGTCGATCCGGGGACAGCTCCACTGTGAAAGGGAAGTTGGGGAGTGGTCCACCAATCGGCACGCTCCGTTCGCCATCCCATTTTGCGAGGACCCACTCACCATCGGACAAACCGATCAGCACGAACTCGCCGGACGATTCGATCGTGACGACGTATGGATCGAGAACCTCGCCGCCGGATCCCCGGTCGTCGAGCCGCCAAGCTTCTACAGAAGAGCCGCGTGCTTGGGCCGAGACGACCCAACGACCCGCCGGCTCGATCTGGGGAGCGTCGCCACCCAGCGGCAGGGCGGCAGCGACGAGCACTCCTTCACCTCGTGTCGAGATGAGGGCGATGCCGGTCGAGCCTGCCAAGGCAATCACTCCCGCGTCATCATCCACCGCGACATCCACGGCCTGGCCCACTTGGCCCACGCCGCCGACAACTTCGAACCGCTCACCACCCGCCGCGAGTCGTTCGACAACGCCTGTGCGACTCGTGACCAGGAGGTCGCCGGCCAGAGTGGTGTCGAAGTAGAAGCTCCCCAACAGCAGTGACGCGAGGCCCGTGTCCTCCACGACAACCATCTGGCGGTCCACGTCGAACAACAGCGAGCCGTCGGCCCCTCCGAGAAAGAGACGGCGCCCGTGCCACGCTGCAGCCGAAGTGCCTGTGGCGACCCCGAGGTCATTTGGCAGCTCATCCACCACAAGGGCAGGCTCCGAGCCTTCGCCGAGCGACCACACCTGACCCGGCAACACGCCGCCGAAGAGCACGGCGATGCGTTCGCCGGACGCATCGACCGCGACCTCGGCCACGGCCGCCGGAACGGGGATGGTTACGTCCGGTTTCGACCGGTCTGCGCTCAGCACCCGGATTTCCTGCGAGGCGAGACCGAGCACGATCACGGCGCCGTCGGCAGAGATCGCGAGAGATTTGACTGCGGACGCCACGCGCCCACGGTCCTCGACAGTGGCCGTGCCCGGGTCCAGCATGAGCCACTCACCTGTCGGGGTGGTGACCACCACCAGCGATCCGTTTGCGGCGCTTTCGACTTTGACCGCAGACACCCCAGTACGGTCAGCAGCAGACAACGCGACATCGAAGGAAACGCTGTCGATGACCTCCCCGGTCCGCAGATCGAAGACATCGACGCCATCCGCACCACCAGCAAAGAGCCGACCAGAACCTGCGATCGCCACCCCGTGATAGCTCGATGTCGGGCCGGCCAGTGTCCCGAGCCAGTTTGTCGGCGAATTGACAAGGGCTCTCTGTATGGAACCGAGCGTGGATGACCGTGGGTCGATCTTGTGGGCCTGCACTGCCATCAGCAGCGAAAGTCGGCGATCGATGTCGAGTTGATTGGCCGAGTCGGCCACCATCCTCCGCACATCAGCGGTCTGCCGGGCCTGCTGAGCTTCGGTCGCGTTCGCCTCGGCAACGCCACGCTGCTCGGCCTCCAATGCCGCAAGCTCTTCTGCAACGGCGGCCTGCTGCTCGGCCAACTGTTCGTTCCGCGACGCGAGATCCGCCTGACGCTGTGCCTCAGCCGCACTGTCACGCGCATCAGAACGTTGCTGGAACGCCAACACTCCAGCTATCAGCGCGACCGCTGCAACCACCGCAACCGCCGACAACAGAGAACGCAACCGCCGATTCACGCGCCGTTGATCCTCGAACCGCCGCTGCTCCGCGGCCTCCGCCGCCGCCCGCAACTCCAGCGAGCCATCGAGAAACTCCCGCTCTAATGGAGCGAAGTCCTCCGCATGACCCGCCGCCCACTCCTCCGCAGCCTCGAGCCGACCTCCCCGATACAACTCGCCAGCATCGCGCCCCGACACATCCCACGCTTTGGCCGCCTGCCCCACGTGCCGCAAGATCCGAAGACCGTCGCGGTCCTCGTCCAGCCACCCTCGAAGCCGCGGCCACTCCCGAATCAACGCCTCGTGCGCCACCTCCACCGTGGGCTCACGCGACGCCGGATCATGATCAAACGCCAGCAACCGAGCCGCCCCGTACGCATCGATCACATCGCCGGGCACCGCACCCAGCTCCGAGCGCAACACCCGCCGACGGGTGTCCTCGGTCCCCTCACCAGGGTTCACCAGACGAGTGAACAACCGCCGGACTCCGAACTGCTCCTCCATCGGCAGATCCGCGTAGAGCTCGTCGGCCCTGTTCGCAAGCGCACCGACGATCCCGCCGATCGACCGGTATGCCTCGAGAGTCATCCGACCGCCCGATCGCAATTCGTAGGTCTCGGTCAGCGCGTACTGAAGAAGGGGCAGGCCCGCTGCCTGGCCGACCGAGGCGCTGACGAGTTCCGCAACAAGGGCGGGCTCGACCGTGACACCCACAGAAGCGGCCGGACGAGAGATCGCTTCGTCGAGCTCTTGGCCGCTCAGGGGGGCAACGGCCAGAGTGTTGACGCGGACCAGCTCGCCGATGGCGCTGTGTTGGAGCGGGCGGTCGTAGAAGTCAGCCCGCAGAGTGCAGATCACCCGAAGCCGGGACCGGTCGTCAGCAACCGCCCAATTGAGGGCTGCGAGGAAATGGTCTCGCCGACCCTCAGACGTCTGAGTGAAGAGCTCCTCGAACTGATCGATCACGAGCACCAGCTCCGAACCGTCGTCGGGGAGGAGCGTCTTCACCGCGCGTCCCAGGCCGCGCTCATCGGCCGACAGCTGCTCGAGGAGCGCTGCGCTCGGCTCCGTGGCCACCCGCAGCAAAGCGGTCTCGACCTCGTCCATCGGGTGGGTCCCAGGCACCATTGACGCGACGAGGGCAGCCTCGTTCCGCAGCCGCGGCAGAACCCCTGCTCGTATCACCGACGACTTGCCCGAGCCTGATGGGCCGGTCACGACGACGAGCCGTGTGTGAGCCAACCGCTCGACGATCTCGGCCGCCAGCGAATCGCGCCCGTAGAAGTCCGACTCATCGGCTTCGCCAAAGGCAGCGAGACCCTTGTACGGGTTGATGGATTCAAGCTGCAGGCCCACCAACGTCCGGGCCGCCTCGGCGCGGGGCCGAGAGTCATCACGCGCAGCGGCACCTGTTGTCATCGCGCCCGGGAGGTTCGCGGCAGTCGCGCTCCGGAACGCCAACACCAACTCAGCCATCGACTGAAATCGGTGGGCCGCGTCTGGCGCCGTCGCCGTACGCACCAAGAGGTCGATCGCCTCGGGCAGATCGGGACGGCGTGCCGCCAACGAGGGAACCTGCTCATGCGTTTTGCGCTCAAGCAGAGCCTGCATCGAGTCGGAGTCGGCGAAAGGCGGAGAACCCGTCAGGAGCTCATACAGCATCACACCGAAGCCGTACACATCCGACGCCGGGGTGGCCTCTCCGTCACGCACCTGCTCCGGAGACACGTACAGCGGCGAACCGGCGGACCCCAGATCCGCGGCCTCCAGCGAACCCGACGCGGTCGCGATCCCGAAGTCTGCGAGGTAGCTGTTTCCTGCCTCGTCGAACAGCACATTCGCGGGCTTCACATCACGATGCAGCAGCCCGGCCTCATGAGCGATGGCGAGCGCTGGACCGATCTCGTCCACCAGGCGCGCAACGTCGGGCAGCGGCCACGGACCCTCTCGCATCAGCCGTTGTTCGGCGGAACCTCCGGCGAGATAGCGCATCACGAGATAAGCGCCGGATGGATCCCGCCAGAAGTCGTACAGCGGCACGACGTGCGGGTGCTCCAGCCGCGCCACCGTCTGAGCTTCCACCTCGAACCGGCGGACGAACTGCGGGTCGTTCGCCAACTCCGGACGGACAACCTTGATCGCGACCTCACGCCCCACCGACGGCTGGGTCGCCCGATAGATCGCCCCGAAGGCACCCTCGCCGATCAGTTCAGCGAGTTCGTAGGAACCCAGACGCGTGGCAGCAGGGGTGTCCGATTCGACGTCCCCGGTCGCGATGGCCTGTTCCAGCCGAGCCAACTCGGCTGAAGGCTCGAGACCCGTTTCCTCGATCAGCCGCGAGCGAAACGCCTGAAAGGCTCGCAGGGCTTCGGCCGAATCCCCCGCTGCCTGATGAGCCAGCATCTGAAGACGGCACGGCCGCTCGCGCAACGGGTGTTCGGATGCGAGCGTCGTCGCGTCGGCGACGGCCTCGCCCGAATCGCCCGCCTCGAGTCGCCACTGCACCCGGTCCTCGCGACCTCGAAGCCGAAGCTCGGACAGGTGTACCGACGCCGCGAACGCCCATTCCTCATCGCCTAGCCCACCGCCGATCTCCCCGCGCCACCGACTCAACGCGTCGGTGCACGCGGCAACTGCCGCGTGCGGATCGCCACGCCCCGCTGACACCGCGGCGCTCTCGATCTGCGCCGTGAACTCTCGTGCGTCGACGCGCACGCCGTCGGCCAGGGCGTAGCCGTCCCCGACTCGATTGATCGGCAGTCCTGCACGACGCAGCCGCGAAACATACGCCTGCAGAGAGTTGCGCGGGTCCTCGGGTTGGGATGCCCCATCCGGCCACACCGCGTCCACGAGCCGGTCCACAGCGACCATCGAAGATTCGAGAAGCGCCAACGCAGCGATCAGCCGTCGCGGCTGCGGCCCACCGATCGGGAGCTGCAACCCGTTGTCGTCGACCACTTCGACCGGGCCGAGAACTCTGACCTCTGGCACGTCACACCTCCCGTGGAGCCGTGAGACGAAGCTATTCAGCTCACTTGCAATTCGCCTGCAAGCGACGGACGGCCATCTGACGGCCTGGAAGGCCGGTCCATCGCCGAGTGCCAACGCGCCACTACTGGCGCGCTCCCACTCGGCGTTGGCCGACCCCGTTACAGGCGGCGCACCGTGGCGGGCAGGCCGGTGGTGCCGTGGGCCATTCCCACCATGCGGTGGAGGTTGCGGGAGTTCTGCATCCGACCGTTGATCCGGGGTCCGGCGGCGAGCAGACCACCATCGACGATGTGCTCCTGACCGGTGATGAACTCCGAGTCATCCGAGGCGAGAAAGAGGGCTGTCGACGCGATGTGCGAGCCTTCGCCCCTCCCGGGCCACGGCTGCAGATCGGCGACCACTTCCTCGGCCTGCTCTTCGTTTCCGCTGTGCATGAGCGGCGTGAAGATGATCCCCGGGCAGATCGCGTTGACCCGAATGCGGTGCTCGGCCAACTCGAGCGCAGTGGTCTTCGACAAGCTGACCACGGCAGCCTTCGCCGCCGAGTAGGCCTGCGGACCGGCGCCGCCACCCATCCCTGCGATCGAGGCAGTGTTGATGATCGCTCCGCCCGACCCCTGCGGGATCATCACCCGCGCTGCGTGCTTGGTCCCCAGGAACACCGACCGCACGAGAACGGCGAAGCTCGTGTCCCAGTCGTCGACCTCGATCTCGGTGATGGGCCCGAAGGCACCGCCGATTCCGGCGTTGTTGAACACGACGTCGAGGCGCCCGAAGGCCTCGACCGCCAGATCGGTCATCGCTGCGACATCGTTCTCGACCGACACGTCCGTCTTCGTGAACCGGACGCGATCACCGAGACCCTCCGCACCCAGCCGTTCGACCACGGCGCGACCGTTCTCGGCGTTGAGGTCGCCGATGACGACGGACGCACCCTCAGCCAGAAACAGCTCGACCGTCGCGAGCCCCATTCCGCTCGCACCGCCGGTGACGATCGCCACCTTGCCTTCGAGTCGATCACCCATGGCTTGTTCTCCTGACGCCTCTCGACCAACGCCGACATTGTCGTCCAGCGCAGCACCGCCCCGCTCGTCCGCCCTTCTGCCAGCTTCCAGCGCGGCTCCAGTGGCACCACGAGCTGGCAGAACGGGTTCGAGGGGTAGGTTCGACGCCATGGACCTTGAGCTGGCAGGAAGAACGGCCGTCGTCACGGGAGCATCCAAGGGCATCGGGCTCGGGTGCGCTGTCGAGCTGGCGCGCGAGGGATGTGACGTCCACATCTCGGCTCGGTCCACCGACGTTCTCGAGTCAGCGATCGCTGCGATCGAGTCGGCCGCCCCCGGCGTCACCGCGACCGCGCACGCACTCGACCTCTCGACATCCGAAGGCCAGAGCGCACTCGTCGAGGCGACCGGCATTCCCGACATCTGGATCAACAATGCCGGCGCCATCCCTGGCGGCGACATCACGACCGTCGACGAGCACACGTGGCGAGAGGCCTGGGACCTCAAGGTCTTCGGCTACATCAACCTCTGCAGGGCGGTGTACCCGACGATGGCCAAGCGCGGGTCCGGCGTGATCCTCAACGTGATCGGCGCCGCGGCGGACCGGCCGCAGCCCAACTACATCGCCGGGGCGGTCGGCAACAGCGGGCTCGTGGGCCTCAGCAAGGCCCTGGGAAGCCGGAGCCTGCAGTCGGGTGTTCGGGTTCTGGCCGTGAACCCGGGACTCATCGTCACCGACCGGATGGCTGACCTGCTGAAGAGGATGGCCGACGACGAGCACGGCGACCCCTCCCGGTGGGAGGAGTTCATTCCCGCCGACCCCGCGCCGGGAACGGTCGAGCAAGTCGCCGACGTGGTCACGTTCCTCGTGTCGCCGCGTGCCAGCCACGTCAGTGGTGTCGTTCTCACCCTCGATGGCGGCGCCAGCGCGCGATGACCGCCTGGGCCATCGCGGGAACCGGGCAGCACCCCCGCACCGTCCAACGATCATGAAGCGCCCAGCCTCGACCCACGTCCATCTTTTCTCCCCGGTCGCGATGGCCTTTCTCATGGTCTCGGCCGCCGCATGCGGTGCTGGAGACAGCGACACCGTCTCGACGGGCGACAGCGACCAGACCCAGGACGGAACAGATGTCGCGAGCGAGATCGACGGCCGCTCGTTCTGGTCGGTGGCGGTCACAGAGGACGGCCAACCACGAGAGCTCGTCGAGGGAACGCGCATCCAGGTCTCCTTTCGAGGCGGCGACATCAGCGCCTCCGCCGGCTGCAACTCGATGGGCGGTCCCTTTCGGATCGAGGGCGAGGCGCTCTTCGGGGACAGCTACGGCATGACGGAGATGGGTTGCGACCCCCTCCGCCACGCTCAGGATGAGTTCGTCGTGAGCCTGCTCACCTCGCAGCCGACGATCTCCGTCGAGGGGGACCGGCTGGTCATCTCCAGCGCGTCGGTGACGGTCGAGCTGGTCGATCGCGAGGTTGCCGATCCGGATCGGTCGGTCACCGGAACCCGTTGGAACGTCACAGGCTTCATTCAGGGTGATGTCGCGACCGCGATGGCCGTGACGACCGAGGGGTGGATCGAGATCGTCGACTCCACGATGCGAGGCAACGACGGCTGTGCCGACTTCGAGGCGCCGGTGGAATACAGCGACGGGAGCACTGGCGGTCCGGTGGATGGAGACGGCGAGATGCAGTTCGGGCCCCGCGACCCGGAGCCACGCACGGATTGCCCCAGCCAGGAGTACACAGACGCCTTCAACGAGCTGTTCGCCACAGGTGACGCCACGATCGAGCTGCGGGGGCCGAACATTACGCTGCTCAATCGGGACGGAAACGGCGTGACATTCCGGGCCGCCGAACAGTCCGGCTGATGTCCTGTGCGGTCGACTGAATAGTGTCCACCGGGTGACCGCACCTCGGAAACCCAACCGGGTCACCCGGCCTCGCACCACGCCGGTGTGGAGTCCACCGCCCGAGATCGCGGGCCTGTTCCCCGACGTCTCGGGAAACGAGATCAACGGGCTCGGCGAGACCGCCCCTCGACCACCGCGACTGATCATGTGGGCCCATCCCCGCTCGATTGCCCATGGAGCAGTCCAGCAGCACATGACCGAGGAGTTCGTCCAGGACCCTGACCTGCGTGGGGCTCTGCGGCTCGACGATCGGCACGATCCGGTGCCCGTCGACGCCCGACGGATCGAGCGTTCCGCGAGCGAATGGACGCAGGCGGTCAAGGATCGAGCCCTTCACGATGAACACGAGCCGGTCGAGCTCTGCGGCATCGCGAGGGTCGATCCGAGCTGGTATTTCGACGGCAGATCCGCGGGGCACCGCTTCGTCATCGTCCTGGGCGTGGCGATGGATCACGCGGAGTTGGCCACGGCGCCGGAGAAGACGTCAGCGATCGAGGTTCATCGCCAGTACAACCGGGGAACCCGAGCGGCCCGTGCGCTCGCCGACTGGATCCGGCAGCAGGGCCACGAGTCGGAGGGCCACGGCGGTCCGGGTGCGGGACCCTTGCTCATGGTCCCGGCCGCCATCGCAGCGGGCCTCGGCGAGCTCGGCAAACACGGCTCGCTCATCAACCGCCGGCTCGGCAGCTCCTTCAGGCTGGCCTGCGTTCTGACCGACCTTCCCCTCCTCCCCGACGAGCCAGACGACTTCGGCGCAGACGACTTCTGCCACGGCTGCCGGGTGTGCGCCGACGCGTGTCCACCCGATGCGATCGCCCACGAGGAGCAGCTCGTACGGGGTGAAGAGAAGTGGTACGTCGACTTCGACCGATGCCTGCCGTACTTCGCAGCGTCCTACGGCTGCGGCATCTGCATCGCCGTGTGTCCGTGGTCCGCGCCCGGTGAGGCACCGCGGCTGGCCGAGATCATGACGCGCAAGCGCGAGCGGTCTTGACGAATTCGAGTCTCAACAGGGGACGAGCATCACTCCCGAGCGAGCCTTGGGCACGAAGTACGTCGACTTCGGCGGCATCACTCCTGCCCGATCCGCGACCTTCAACACCTCGTCCAGCTCGACGGGCGCCGACGAGATGACGACCGGCTCACCCTCCGCCATCGCCTGTGACGGGCGATACGACAGCCGCGGGTCGGAGGACTCCGTGATGTCGAACGCCACCGGAAGAACGGTCCCGTGGATGAACTCCGAATCGAGCCCGTCCACGACTCGCCGCCGCGCCACCAGGAACTGGCCTCCGAGTCGCAGCAGGATCGTCCCCGTCTCGAGCGGGAGCGCTTCCTTGATCTCGGAGACTTCGGTCACCTCGCAGTAGCGCTTCAGCAGATCGGCGACGCGCCGCGGCATCACGGCCAGCTCGTCGACGACGCGGTCGAAGCTGTCGACCAGGAGGTCTTCTGGCGGAACATACGCGACGAACAGCTGATCGAACCTGGCGTTGGAGGCAGCGGCGACCCGGTGGTGCCCGTCCACTACGTAGAGGTCGCCACCGATGTCGAACTCGGAAGCGTCGACGCCCCAGAGCGTGATCTCGGTGCCATCCGACGCGGTCATCTCGCGCAGCGGCTGTTCGGTTCTCGCGCGATCGATGATGCTCCTGTCGGAGTGGGCGAAACGCGAGGTCACGACGATCGGGCTCGACATCGCCCCCACCACACCGAAGTGCGCCGCGAGCGCCCGCACGCGGCCGGGGTGGACCTCTTCGTGCGGAAGGAGGCGCCGCTCGCCCGAGCGAATCGCGCCAAGGACGGCGTACTGTTCACCATCAGCCGCGCTGATGCGCTGCACATAGAGCCGCGACTCGGACCTCGGCGAATAGGCGCCCTGCGACAGAAGCCGCTGCAATGAGGCATCACCCTCGGCCGCCAGACGACGATGCTCTGTGGGGTGGCCGTGCCCCATTCCGGCGGATCGCGCAACGTGCAGAAACGAGTCCGGGAACCGGTCGAGATGGGCAGCCCGGGCCTCGGGCGACAGCGAGTCATACGGCGGTGGCAGGACGCGCGGGCCCCATTCCGACGTGAGCAGC
>Ga0209992_10000281_pt1 | contig 70084 bp, 61 predicted proteins | sample 2SBtaG_2_FD_182564 | JGI IMG/M metagenome (GOLD analysis project Ga0209992, IMG submission 182564) | Deep subsurface microbial communities from Kolumbo volcano to uncover new lineages of life (NeLLi) - 2SBTROV12_ACTIVE470 metaG (SPAdes)... | ecosystem: Environmental > Aquatic > Marine >... | reverse complement strand
GGTTGTTTAGAAATCCCATCTAACACCGACCAAGTGAGTGCTGAATTGCTTGGTACAGTGGCATCAACACTGACTAACCCGTACTGACCTTCTAGTGATTTCTGGGTTCCGGTAGCACTTGGTCCGAACGGCGAAGATGTCCAATTACCAGAACCCGTTCCTCCGCTGCTAGGATTGAATTCAATATCATCAACCCATACTCTGTCTGAACCCGAGTTCACACTGCCATCTTTGTAATACTTCCAAGTGTATGTATGAGTTCCTGCTGCAATATTGAAAGTTTGAGTACCACTATTGTATCCAGACCAACGGTAGGTGTATCCACCATAACGGTAACATCCTGTATTATCAATACAGAACAAAAGATAATCATAATTGCTTTCTGTTGATGTCCGATACTTGAATGAGCCCGTGCCGACCATATTGGATATTGTCACACTCATCGCAGTCCACTGATTATGTGAAATATAACCGGATTGAGGGGTGTATGTTCCACTCAACCTCGTGCTACTCTGAACAGTCCAGTGCGAGTTACCTGAATGAGACCACGCATTTCCGAAGGCACCCGACTCAAAATCCCAACTGTAGCCTGTTGGAAGCACAGTTAATCCGGATGAAGAATTGAAATCTACACCATCATTAACAACTCCACTCATATTCCAATCAGAGATTGAATTCCAAGAAATAGACTCCGTACGTGGTAAAATGTGAGGTTCTAGAGAAATGCCTAGGTCAGTGACCGCATGGTCAACAGGCACTTCTAATTGCATCACATTTGAAGTCCCATCTGGATGGCTTGCAATCGAAATAGTAGTTGGAACATTCATAGCCGTCTCATTGTTTTTGGCTAAATCTGAAAGATACGATGTTTCAACCAATAATGGAGAGAGTGAAGAAATGACGAAAATTGAGAATAGGACTGCGGCGGCGAAGACGGGTCGGAGGCTACGCTGCATCATGTTCTCAGAACATGGGCGGCTTGAAAATGATTCGGCTGAACTTCACAACTAGTTTTGATGAAATTTATACCCAAATGATATGCTGTGCCAACCCTCCCGCCGGTTTGAGAGCAATGGATGAGGTTGAGGCGGCTAAACAATCAGCGGGTATTGCAGCTTGTGATTTTGTCACCAGCGGAATGGATGTTGGACTTGGCACAGGCTCAACGGTAAAACACACAGTAATTGAACTTGGCAGAAGAATGGCAGAAGAAGGCTTAGAGATTCGTGGAGTCCCAACAAGCATTGAAACAGAAAAATTGGCTAGAAGCCTAGGGATTCCGATTCTCGAATGGGACCAAGTTGGACGATTAGCAGTCACAATAGATGGTGCTGATGAGTTTGATTCTAATTTCCATTTAATTAAAGGAGGAGGCGGTGCACTTACCCGAGAAAAAATAGTTGCACAAGTATCAGACTCAATGGTTGTGGTGACCGATCCCCGAAAAGATGTACCAACTTTAGGAGACTTTCCTCTACCCGTTGAGGTTATTCACTTTGGTTGGGAGGTTACTTCACGACACCTGCAAGAAATTTGCCCAGGACCTGCGATAAGGCGAGGGGGGAGTGAACCATTAATCACCGATAACGGGAATTTTATCATAGATTGTTCATTTGGCCCTACAATTACTGACCCAATAGCACTTGAATCAGAAATTCGCAACATTGCGGGGGTTGTCGAAGTCGGCCTATTCACCAACATGGCAGATGCTGTTGTAATCGGTTCAGATGCAGGAACAGAAGTGAGAATTAAACCCGATGGCAGACTGTCTTGATTTCCATCATCCGTTTGCGTCAAATAGGGGTGGCACGCCCGGCGAGGCGGGCCACTAGCTTAGTCAGGTAGAGCGACGGACTCTTAATCCGTCGGTCGCGGGTTCGAACCCCGTGTGGCCCGCCAAACTTATGATTCTGGATTCTTTTGTTGAGCATTTGATATTAGTCAATGATAGTTGTACCTGCTTCTCCTCTCATAGTTTCAATGACATCTCCGGGTTGGCAAAGTGAAACGACAATTTTTGAGCCATTTTGTTTAGCAAATAGCATTGCCTCAATCTTCGGCCCCATACTTCCTTGTGGAAATTGGCCATCTTCTAAAAATCGGCTCGCTTCATCGATTGACATTGACTGGATACTGCGCTCATTATCGCTGCCAAAATCTAATTTCACCGAGTCGACTGCAGTTGATATAAAAAGAAAGTCAGCATTTAATGACACAGCCAACAGAGCGCTTACTCTGTCCTTATCTATCACTGCTTCAACACCTTCAATTCCTCCTTTGTTAGATATCACAGGAATCCCACCACCGCCTGCACAAAGGACTACCGCGCCTGCTGAAATAAGTGCCTCTATTGCATCAGAATCAATGATTGAAATTGGCTTGGGGGAGGCAACTACTCTGCGAGGTCCAGCATCGGCGCTGGTTACTCCAATTTTCCAATTACTTGGGACTGAATCTAAATCATCAATAATTGGGCCAATCGGCTTTGTTGGATGGGAAAAGGCGGAATCATTTGCATCAACTTCAACCCGTGTAAGTAAACTAACGACCTGTTCATGTCTGCCTCTCGCTCGTAAAATGTTATCTAGATTTGTAGCGATCTCATGCCCGAGAGTTCCTTGAGTGGCTGCAACCCAATTATCTAGCCCAAGTGGCTCATCAGAGAACTTAGATGACGAAACTCTCCGACTCTCAATCAGGGATTCTTCCATTAACAATAATTCACCAACCTGTGGACCGTTACCATGTGTTAAAACAACACGAATACCAGCTTCTAACAGGTCAACTACATCCTCAAGGACGTCTCTCATTATTTCCTCAGCCGCTTCTCGAGCCTCAGCACCTTTTAGGGCAGGATTTGAAAGAGCGTTTCCACCAACCGCATAAACCGCTAAGCGAGGTGAGGACCTCATAGGCACATCAGTCATGGAGAACGTTGGCAATGCTCCTCACGAATAGATTTATTCCGCCGTTGTAAGGGCTCGGTTAAAATGGAAGTAGCGATTCGCAAAGCCAAGGGACGTTGATTATGGCCAAAGACACGTGGGTCAGTGATGTGCATAATGGCATGTATGATGACCAAGAAGTTGAGTTAAAAGGGTGGGTCCATCGAGCCCGAGGCTCAAACAAAATTTGGTTCCTTGTGTTACGTGATTCGACTGGGATTTTACAGTGTGTAATCAAGCGAAATGAAGTCGGTGATGATTGTTTTGAAAATTTAAAAAATGCCTTAATTGAAGCGAGTGTTACAATTACTGGCATAATTAATGTCGATGAAAGAGCACCAGGTGGCCATGAAATGATGGTTACTGGTGGCGAAGTTATAGGTGCAGTCAATGCAGAGAACCCATTTCCAATTACGGAATCTGCGATGGAAGGTGCTGAAGGGGGAGAAACTGAATTCCTCCTAGATAATCGCCATCTCTATCTGCGAACTAATCGGATGACGACGATGTTGAAAATTCGTTCATCGGTTTTTGGTGCCATCCATTCTTACTTTAGGGAACTTGATTTCATTGAATATCACGCACCAAATTTCGTCGCAGGTGCTGTTGAAGGTGGTTCAACCCTATTCGAAGTCCCATATTTTGGTAGGAAGGCGTATCTTACTCAATCTTGGCAACTCTACGCCGAAGCGGCAATGCCTGCGCTTGAACGACTATACACGATTGCACCTTCATTCCGAGCTGAAAAAAGTCGTACTAGACGCCATTTGACTGAATTTTGGCATGCTGAAATGGAAATTGCTTGGGGTGGTAACGCAGATGTCATGGAACATGGTGAGTCATTAGTACGAAACATCGCTTCAACCCTGCTTGACGAAAGATCAGATGAATTGCAAAGTCTTGGTAGAGATTTAGACCTGGTCGCACGCTATGCAGACAATCCTTATCCTAGAATTCGATATGATGAAGCAATAGAAACACTGCAGGGAATGGGTGTTGACATAGAATGGGGACAAGATTTAGATTACTCAAAGGAGAAAATTCTGACCCAAGATTTCGATGTACCACACTTCTTAACACATTATCCAAGAATTGCAAAACCATTCTACCATAGGCCAGACCCTGATGACCCTAAGTATGTCCTTTGCCATGACCTCCTAGCACCGGAAGGTTATGGAGAAATTATTGGTGGAGGCGAGCGTACCTGGAGTGAAAAAGAAATTCTCGAGCGTATTGATGAGGAAGGAACCCCACGCGATGCATACGAGTTTTACATTGATGTTCGGCGATTTGGCGGTGTCCCTCACGGTGGATTTGGCCTTGGTGTGGACAGAGTGTGCTCTTGGCTAGCAGGCGCTGACCATATCCGAGAAGTGATTCCATTCCCACGTGACTCACGAAGAGTTACACCTTGAGACCATCAATCTCAAACAACTCGCTTCGTCTCTTCACATTAGAGGAGAGTCAAATCCTTCGTCCAATGGGTCTGGGAGGGGAGGCTGGGATATTTCAGTATCACTTGAGAGAGAATCTTCTGTTTTGAAAGACTTGGATGAATCCTGTATTTCATTGGATTCTGGTGCCGATAATACAATAAAACTGAACATTCCAATAAACAAAATGAGCAAAACCGCAAAAGCCTCCTGAGATATCCCGCCAGCATCTTGAGTTTTTAATGCGACAACTAACAACATCAAGCCGACAACAAGCAAGGCTGGGGCGAGACGGCGCCACTGCATATCCGACCGATTCGCCGGCCACTTGATGAACCCAACCCATCTCCGCCTCCCATGGACTTCAATGTTGATACAGGTCGCAGACGAGCAGAGGGCTCCTGCACCGGTTGGTTGATGACATCAGTAGCACCGTGGGGTGATACTAAAGAAGACGCGTTTGACCAATGCTTAGTTGAATTAGGTCTTGGGGATTCTAGATTAATCCGCATGGAGGGAGCAATGTTACCAATGGGTTTTGAGCCCTCCCCCCCAGAAGATTTAGCAATGGGTTCACTTGTTGAATGCCATATTGCTGAATCGTACTCATTCAATGGCGGCATAGCATCCGCCGGAGTTGCATGGGCACAATGTGTCACTCCAGAAGGAGATGAGTGTTCAATCGTTGCAACCCTAACAACCAACCTTTCTTACGAAGAAACTGAATTAATGCTGAAAATGAATTTGAAGCGTAAGTTGGCATCACGCGACCTCGAAGTTGTGAAACATGAAATTGCAGTTGATGAAGTAAATGCTGCATCTGACCACCACGGCTGTGCCTTGGCAGCACTAATCTTACCTGATACAATGAATATGCAATCAGGACCAGTTGGTAGGGTCCGAGGCGGATTAACAAAGAGTGCAGGAGAAGGTTTCTCGACAGGTGCCGGCGCTAGCCGGCCTGCAAAGGACACCAATAGTGGTGACTTCTCTTTCTAATTTTGAGGCGCAATTGATGACATCAAATGAACGAGTTTTTTTAGTAATTCGTTGTATTGATTGTGAGAGACATTTTGGTAGTTTAAGAAATGACAAAACATTCACTTGCCCAGGTTGTGGTAAAAGTGGAGAACACCCTATAGTTAGGAGAGCAAAGGATAGTGGAGAACTCAAAGAAAGGGTATCCCTTGCCAATGTTCCGCCGGAACTTCGAGATGAAATGAGACGCAAAACCAAGACCGAAGATTATCAGGATTACCAACAAGATAGTGCCTCCGCTCCTGCACTACTAAAACTTCTAAGTAACCTAGTTGATGAAAATGGAAAACTCAATATTATCGCTGTTCAAAATGAGTTGAATAAAAGAGGGATTGTGCTACCTGATGCTCAAGAATTGATTGATATGGCAGAATCTCAAGGATTACTGATGCGTGATACCCCAACCGAATGGGAGTGGTTGGAATAAATAGGTTCATGAAAGGTAGGTCGGTGGCAACCCTGTTGGGGCCCGTGGGTTAGCCTGGCCTATGCTTGGGCGTTTGGGACGCTTAGACTCCAGTTCAAATCTGGACGGGCCCATCATTCGATTACATCAATATGAAATCATATTCAATACAGCCTGCTAGATTTGAACTCCGCGTTAAACAAGCCCGGGCCTCTGAAAATTGATTGAGGGGGCGTGTTTGACGCTGGAGCGCAAGGTTGGGCTGAGGGAAGTGAGGGACACCTTGCGTTGAATTAAATCAAAAATGAGTCAGATGGAATTAAATCTGGACGGGCCCATCATTAGATTACATCGCAAGGATTTCATGTTCAATCCTTGGCGATGGATTTCAACTCAACGTAATCTAGCCCGCAGAACAGCCGGCATGGAGTTTACCCTCATTTTATGTTTGTATTCAGATTCGGTTGAGCCGTCGGTGAACTTCATTTTGGTCCAATTTCCAAGTCACAGCCAACAAGCCAAACACTGCTGGAATCAGCGCTAACGATGGCGGTTCAAGCAAAACCAACATCGGTAATGTGGCCAGCAACAATAACGAAGAAAACCATGTTGAAGTTACTGCAAGTCGTGCAGTAATCGGGGTTTTCCCCTCACCTCTAACATACCAATTCCAGCCCCTACGCCATAACCCTGTCAACAATAATAGTGAAATCCGAGGCAAAAATTTGAGCACTTTTATTCCAGATTTTTCGTCACGATAAACCGATTTCACCGGCACAGATTCAAACGGAATTGATTGTGAACCAATGTTCAGTAACCACCAATTTGGATAACCATATCCTTGCCACTTACTCACCCAATCCCATTGTAGTAATGCATCTACGGTAACCGCAGTATAGCCGCACTGAGGGTCATTCACATGGCGGCCACTTGCAAGGGAGGTTAGTTTTCCTAACACCCATGAGCCAACCCGTCTATTTTTTGGCATTCCCCCTAATCCGGAATGGTGAGAGAATCGGTCACCTTTCACAAACGGAACTCTTGAGAGAGGAGTGAGAAGATTGTCAATATCCTCTGGGTCCATTTGCCCATCACCGGCCATTACAACAACAGCCCAGTCATGTGTGCCTACATTTTCACTCTGTAGGTCAGAGATTACCTCCGCGTATCCAGTTGCGATTGCACCACCCACTCCAAGTCCATTAGTCGTGACGATTTTACCAAAGGCTGGAAGCACCGATTCGGCTTTTTGGTAAGTCAAATCAGTTGAGCCATCATCCACAACTACCAACGAATCTATCCAGGATGGTATAGAGTTGATCGCCGCCTCAATTTGCACTTGCTCATTGAAGGCTGGCATCACTACCGCCACTCGCCATCCGTTGCGCATCAATTCGGCGGCGGCAGACACGGTCTTTCAATGAGTTCCACATTTTTGCTACATCTTAGGGCGAATGATTAACCCTTAGACCGACCCGACGGAGGGTTGGGAAGCATGCGATTAGTGTTTGTTGCTCGAGAACAAGCCCTTCGATTAGGGTCGGCTGTAAGCCGCGGTACTGATTTTGTTGACGATGTTGTTGTAATTTCTCTAGGAGAAGATGAAAAACAACGTGAGATGGTTGAGAAAGCGGGTGGGACTTATGTGGTTCATGATGGCCCTGCTCACGCCCCAAGTTTAGCCCGTACTTTACTGGCGATGGAGTTACCTGAAACAGAAAATACTGTTGCAATCGGTTTGGACAAAGACTGGAAACTCAAGAATTTGCCACGCCATATCGCCCTTTCACGTAGTCGCAATGATATCTACATCGCCTTCAAGCATAGAAGTGTCAACCAACGAACTGATGACATTCCTGATTCAAGCGAAGCGATTACAATCGCCTCTTATTCATACGCAGATGCTGCAATTTCTGTTTGCGCTTTCTCCAAACAGGGCTTACGTGCCTTAGCACAAGCAGACGACAATGACAAGCCCGCAGACCTATCTCATGACCTCAAGGTCAGAATAATTGAACTCGATGCCACACCTGTTGGCAAAGAATTGGAATCTTTGACAAGTGCCTCTCGGTTTGCCCAACTATTCTACTGGATGCTCGAATCAAAACACCCACTTATTGTACTTGGAATCCCAGGTATTATTTTCTTCACAGTTGGATACCAAATGGCCACTGCATTGATTGATATTGGAGGTCCACACGATACGGTGAGCATCGGGGTTGCTTTAGCAGCATTTGCCGTGACTTTCATTGGTGTACTATCTTTGGTTTCAGGCCTAGTTCTTTACATCCTAGGCAAACAAATTGACAAAGTCCAGCTGGAATATTCTTAATCAGACCAGCCGAAGTGTCTCAAGGTTTGATGGTGCAACCGTTCTAATGCGGTAGGTTTCTCTTAACCCCTGTCTGAACTGGTTAGCGATTTTTGCATCACCATGGTGCAAAATAATGAAACGTGGTTTTGGATTCATTTGATTTACGTATTCCATCAATTGTCGGCGGTCTGAATGGCCGCTCATCCCATCAATAATGACTAAGTCACACTCAACTCTGATCATCTCTGTGCCTCTTCCTCCATCACTAATTGGTACATCCTTGAAGCCATCTTTGAGTCTCCGTCCAAGAGTTCCTTCGGCTTGATAACCGACAAAACAAAGGGTGTTTAATCGGTCTTCACACCAATTTCTCAGGTATTCAACTATTGGCCCACCTGACATCATCCCACTGGTCGCTAGAACGATACAAGGACGTGGGTTGTTGATGATTGATTCACGTTGGTCTCTGCTCTCAACTTTCTTGAACCATTTGGATGAGAAAGGATTTGATTCATCATCTCTCAAGACTGATTGCCGCAATTCTTGATTTAGATAATCAGGATGTAGTGCATGGATTGCTGTTGCTTCTTGAATCATACCATCAAGCCAAACTGGAACAGGTTCACATTCTCCCGATTTGAATAATTGGTCAATTGCTATCATCAATTCTTGACTTCGTCCCACAGCGAATACAGGACAGAATATTTTGCCACCTTTGCTGAGAACTCGTTTCATCATATCTTGCAATTCTTGGGTTGCTTCCAACCTAGAAGGCTGGAATGATTTAGCACCTCCATATGTTGATTCAAGTACAAGAGTTTCAACCCGTGGAAAGCGCACATTAGCAGCATCATAAAGCCAAGATTTTTCGTATTTTATATCACCACTGAATACCAAATTATGCAATCCCTCTCCAATGTGCATGTGAACAGACGATGAACCAAGAATATGTCCAGCGTTGTATAGTGTCATTTTGATGTCTGGAGAAATATCTGTAGTTTGGTTCCAATCTACGTCAACCACATGAAGCATCATTGTTTGTACATCTTCTAAGGTGTACGCTGGTTGTCGTCCTTCTGACTGTGACACCTTGATGAAATCTAGTTGCAGTAATACCATCAAATCTCGTGTTGGTGGAGTGCAATATACTGGACCTCGATATCCATATTTGAATAATACAGGTAACATCCCAATATGGTCGAGATGGGCGTGTGTAATTACAACTGCATCAATTTTGTCAGGTGGAAGCAATTCAGGTGCTGAAAAATACGGCATTGAGGAATCTTCACGTCCCGGTTTCGCGCCACAATCCACAACAACCCTACTTTCGTTAGTCGTGACAAGATGCATTGCCCTTCCGACTTCACCATACGACCCGAGCGCCGTGAGTCTAACCCATGATTCCCCTGGCCTTTGTGGGCGGTAGATGTTATTGCCAAATCTACGCAGTGCTTTTTTTCTGTCTGTGGAGTTATCCATTCTGAATCTCCGAATATCAGTAGATGTCCTGCTATCCATCCTTGATGACCTGATTATGTTAGTGTGCCATCCGATTTTATCCCTGACTTCTTTGAGATGTACACCCTTCTTCCCAACAGCTAATGCTGGGTCTTTACATTCGATTGTACACTCTCCAATTGCAGGGTCAAACCAAATATTGAGAACGAGTGAATCTTTTGGAATTATGTTGCCAATTAATTCTTGGGCATCTCTTGGATTCATCAAAATAGATTCATGTGGCCTAACAATAATTCGTCGTTTAATTGTTTTAGCCATCTCACCAATTAGAGAATTGTTGAATTCTTCTGGAGTTTTAGTGATAATGGCGATGCTTGCTGCTTCTAAATCAATTTCATAATCAGCCTTACTAGGCATCATTTGTATTAACTTCTCTTTAATTTCCTTAAAGGTCAATCTCATTGCTACACCTCATCGTGTCAACTGGATCCCGCAGTTTTGGGGCTTCCTCAAGCGAGGAGAATAGCAGTTAAACTGCCGGGAATTTGATTTCAATTCTCAAATAGAATTGATGAGTTTCTGCTTCTGTGCATCAGTGAGTAAGGTGAATCCTTTGTCCAATGTGATTACGCACAAATCCATGCCGTTACCACTCGCTGCATCTCTTTGAGCGGATGCCAAAAGTGCTTTTGCGGCAACTTTCAATGCTTCATTCTCAGTCATATCATCTTTGTACTGGTCTTCTAGAACACCGTACATGTAGGGTGAACCTGAGCCTGTTGCGCAATAAGTGTCTGAAATTGAACCACCTGCTGAATCAATGGAATAAACATGACTTCCATCAACATCCACGCCGGCAATTAATAATTGAACCCAATAAGGCCTGCCACCGAGAATATTTGCAGTGAGAGTTGCGGCGGCTTCAACCTTCATGATTCCACCACGCTTCATTTCATAGATTGCTATTTCAGCAGCCAAAACACGCGAAAGGACTTGAGCATGACCAACCAATCCAGCAGTTGTAAGAGCGATATTATCAGCAATTGAGAATAACTTCTGAACATTCTTGTTAGCCACAAAGTGACCCATAGTTGCTCGATGGTCTGCACCTACTACTACGCCTCCATCAAAGCATATGCCGATGGTGCTAGTTCCTGTCTTCAATGCCGTCATCTCTGCGTCCATATCATTATCCCCTAATTGCCCGTTCTTGAACATTCGCACTGAGCCCGGCCACCTGCTTGTGCATGAAGGGCGAAATATCGGCCCCTTATCAACCCGACTAAACCGAACTGCATTCATCCTACTACAAAACAGGAAATTGGTTATGTGGCTAGCCCTGCACGGGTGAACCGTGGAAATGACTGAGGAAGAAGGCGATGGGCCGCGCTGGATTGACATTCCCAGCACCTCAGAAGGGGAAATGCCACGCCCGGAACCTGGCCAACTATACCATGACTTGGGGTCGTTATACCCTGATGCTCCTGTGCCACGAATTGATGGGGAATTAGTCATCCGCAGAGCAGTTTTACACGATGTTACCGGTTTAGACGAGATTTTTAATTGGGCTGCAGAAGGAGAAGTTGTGATAGTTGAGTTAGGAAAAATTATCGACAGAGGCTTTGAATTTGAAACTACAATCGAACAAATCTCAAACTTCATTGTCAAGGATGTAGGTGGAACTCTCGTTCAACTTGGGGAAGACCGCGTGTTAGTCTTACCTCCTGGAGTAAGCGGTGTCGCGGGTCTAGAAAAAGAATCATTCGAACACTCTTTGTGAGGTGGTAAAGTGGAAAGTGACCTTGATTTCCCATGCCCGACTTGTCAATCTGAAGGTTATTTGAAACTTCTATCAATGTCTTCCGAAATCCCCTATTTCGGTGAGCATACTCAGATTACAATTAGTTGTGAAAAGTGTGGCATGAAGCAAACTGATTTCATCCCAGAAGAGGAACGAGGAGCCATCTCTTGCACCTTGTCTATAGAAAAGGAAGAGCACTTGCAAGCGAGAGTCGTTCGAGGTTCTTCTGGCACTCTTAGAATACCTGAGTTAGATCTAGAGGTATCACCTGGGACTCAATCCTCAGGATATGTTTCAAATGTTGAAGGAGTCCTAAATCGCTTCATCGACATCATTCGAATGATGATGAGGCAAATATCATCGGAGATTGATAATGGAGAAGATAGCAATGAGGAAAATTTGGATAAATTGTTTCAACTTGAAATGGCTCTTACAGCGCTTGCGAAGGGTGAATTACTTGGCGAACTTTCTCTGCAAATTCTAGACCCAAAAGGGCACAGCATAATTGGCCATGATGATATGGTAAAAAAAGAGTTGAGCGCAGAAGAAGTTGCCCAACTTGACCCCGGGCCAGCCCCTATCATCATGGGTTCAGAAGATGTTGAATGAACTAAAAACGTGAATCAGCAGCCAAGAAATCATCAACAATATGTGCAGTTTGCTGGCGCATCTCGCCAAGATGGCTGAGATATTCGCTGGCTTTGTCAATACAAATTTGTTTCATTTGGCCGGTCAGAAGTTCACCCGAACGATAACCAGCCTCGATTTCCGCAAGTGCATTATCATCATCTTCGAAGAAGTATCTTAGATATTGGAATGCAACATCCACATCGGGATTCCCTCCAAGTCGGCGGTGTTCTTCTAGAGTCGGTTGACCGCCTGAAAAAGAGGATTTCACCTTCTTTTCCATTACGGCTACATCTTCACTTAGGAAAATTGTAGTCTCCTCGCGGCTTGATGACATCTTATCACCAGTCATACCCATCGCGAATTGATGGTACGTGCTTGAAGGTTGTAACAAACCCAATCCGCCCATGGAGCGTTCTAATTTCAGAAGTTCAGGCCGGATTAAATCTCTATCTCTCATTGTTGCTGCAGGAATCTCAATTGAACCGTGCTTGGGATTAGAACGAATATCACTGAAACCAATCCTTTCCAAAATTGCTGATAATTTTCCAAACACAGATTGCCTCAAACTCTTGTCAATCCTCCCGTCCTTTGCAACACCTAGGGCTTCGGAATTCTCTTCTTGAACAGAAAGTCCGATTACTAAACCGCCTGATTTTCTAGCCTTTACATTGAACCAGTTAGTCTTACCCGCTAAACCACGAGTGAGTCGCAAGTGTGGGTCTTGGTCAACACCGACGGGCACTACAATTGGTCTTAGGCCACCGTATTTGTCTAACTGAGGATGCAAAATATCCCCCGCTTGAACCAATGGTGCCTGCACATGTGCAAGGTTCGTTTCACCTTTGAACCCATAAATTGCTTCAAATTCAGACAAATTGGTCCTTTTTCCAAGAGTGAATCCTAACCTTTGAACAACTGGTCTTGTTGATTGAAAGTATACAGATGTGTTTTCTACGTCTAATCCCAATGCAGCATAATTTGCTACATACTCTTCCAATGCTACTCGCCGGCATTCTTCTAGTGAAAGACCTCGTGTAGCATGGGCTTCTAAATCAGCAACTGCGATTGATACATCTGCACCTTGTTCTTGAAACCATTTTACTTGGTCAATGACCATTTTGTGTCCAAGGTGCATTCTTCCTGAAGGCATCAGCCCCGTCAAGACTCCGAATGGATTACCACTAGAGTGAGCATCTAAAATGAGATTTAAGTCACGGTGAGCGAATACTATCCCTCTACGATGTAACATGTGCGGGTTTGGCAATACTGAATGGTCTACCTTTTCTAGCCCAAATTGTTGGATAATCCTAGAATAGTCAGTTGACTGACTTGACGACCAAGGGTCAATTGAAACGTCTCCTGCCATCTGCTCCCCGAACCGGTCTCGTAAGCATCAATGGCATGAATGCTACGGCTGTAACACGTCGAAGGTAGCCATTGTTGAAATCAAATATACTAGCCGCCCCTCACGAAAGATATGGCTATGATTCTGTCTTTTGGGGCTGGCCTTGTTGGTTCTTTCATTTGTGATGAATTAGCCAAGAATGGCCATAATGTCACTGCTGTCGCTGTGAACCATGATGAAGTCCCCATGTTGGATAAAGTCAGAAAAAATCTCTCATTTTCTTTAATTGATGGGGATGCCATCTCTCATTTAGCAAATTGTGACCTAACTCAATATGATTTGATTCTCAACTTATTGCCCGGAAGAATTGGAGATTCTATACGTGAACACCTGATTACAAATGGAGTTAAAGTCTGTGATTTAGCATTCTCAGACAATTCACCTGATAGATTTAGTCAACTTGCTGAACAATCTGGGGCATCGATGATTCATGATTGTGGAATTGCTCCTGGTGTGTCAAACATGGTGGTAATGTCTGAACAAAAGAGATTTCCCGCCATACAATCAGTGAAGATTCGCGTAGGTGGGAATCCTGTCACCCAAGATTCTGAATGGAGTTATTGCGCCCCGTTCTCGCCTACCGATGTGATTGAAGAATATACGAGGCCAGCAAGAATAAGAATTGATGGCCAAGAAAAAGAAGTGCCAGCGATTTCTGACCGCCACATTTTCAATGCCGGAAATCACGGTGAGATGGAGGCTTTTCTGACCGACGGGTTGAGGTCTCTCCTAACCAACCCTGACATAACTTGTGATTCTTTATCAGAATATACTGTTCGCTGGCCGGGGCACATAGAAAAATTCCTTGAATTGAGGGAAAGCGGAGCCTTGAATGAACAAGAACTCGTACAACAGTGGGCTTACACAACTGACAGGTCAGAGTTTACTTACATGGATATTACCATCACACAAAACAATGGACCAGTAGTACGTTGGGAGTTCTACATACCGGGGATAGATGAATCGGAAAATAGGGACTGGCCATCAATGGCGGTAGCAACTGGAATCCCATTTTTAGTAGCCTGTGAGGCTTTGCTTGGCGGCAGGATTCAAGGTATCCAGTCACCTGACAATTATTACTCAGATTTAGATGAAATAGTCAGTCGGCTTCGCAGTACGGGAGCTGAAATAACTAGAACAGAGTTGAATTGAAGAACTGCTAACCCGATATTCTGGCGCTTCATTATAGCATCATTCTTCTTCAATTTTCAGTTTATCCAATGAATTCAAAACTGAAATTGCTTGCTGTGCCCGACGATCATTTTTCACTAACCAGATTATTGCAACCGGAGCACTAAGTGCTACAATGACTGCCATAGCAGGTAGAACCCAACTAAATTCAGAAACTTCCCGTGGCTCAACTAACCAAGTGAAGCGCATTGGTGTATCATCCCAACGACGAGACCAATCAAACAAATCACTTGTGTGGATTCCTGTAACCGTGATAGCAACTACATGGCAGTTGAAACGTTCACAGATTTGGGGGGTGGAATCATTATTTGCATCTGCATCGAAATTAATTGTAACTTGTTGTCCAGGCATCAATGTCAAAATTAAACTATTATTTTCTTGATGCCATCCGGTCTGTAAATGAGGTGAATCAATCTCCAATTCATCCAATGAATTAGTGCCATCATTTACTGAAACAACATCTGCATTTATGCTTGTGAATTTATTTGTTATTGGCACCTCCCAAAAGACTCCATCACTTGATTGAGAATTGCTTTCAAATGTCACTACCCATGACTCAGGAATGGAATTATTTAGTGAGAATTCGCTTTTCGTAACTTGATAAGATGCGTGTTCACCCCACGTAGTAAACCACGCAGTGGTTGATTCTATAGATGCTACTAATTCAGAATTAGGCCGCACTATTACGTCATGGTCACGTGCATGCCAATAAAAATTAATCAATGGTTCTCCTTCTTCAATCAACCCTTCGAACTGGTCGATAGTCTGCCTATCTTTCTCCAGTGAGCCGCCATTATATGATATATTTTTTAATTGTGGATTCAAAGGCAGGATTTGCTGGTCTACAACTGCAAATCCTGCATCAGTAATTGCCGCAGAATCGATTTCACTCAATCTATCTGAATCTATACCCAATGAAATAGGATTGGCCGCCCATTTTGACGCATTTATTCGGCCAGTCAGATAATCCCTACATTGTGAAATTTCAAGTTCATAATCTGATGTTTCACTGCCAGCCATGCCATGGCAACCAAATTCATCCCCTAAGGCTAGTCTCTCTGGGCCAATTATTGTAGTAAGCCAAGTATCTTCTTCCCACTCTGCTCCAACGGGGGCATAAAGAGGCAGCATGAGTAACCCAAACAAAATGAGTGCGACTACCCGCCCTGTGAGCATATGCCGGCCCACGAGCCACCCTTTCAAGAACAGCGCGGTCAGGCCTGTTGTCCCGATAACCATGAAAACCTCTAACCTAGCCGAGTTGAATATGGGTGATTTAACCAGTGAGGGACGCGCTCGCTTAGGTAAACTCACTGAAGTAGAACCAGCCAATCGCCCTTTGCCACCAACACCTCTTTACAGTGGCTTGCTAAATTTCGCTATTCCATTCATTAATATGATTACGAGATTAAAGATTTCAGGGATGGAACATATACCAAGAAAAGGTCCAATGATACTTGCTGCTAATCACCTTTCACACCTTGACCCGGTTCTAACAATTTTTAGTTCGAGAAGAAAATTGTTTTTTTTAGCCAAAAATGAACACTTTAACAGACTAGGTTGGAAGCAATTGATGCTAGCAACTGGTCAAGTTGAAACAGATAGGCAGAAGGGTGGTGATGATGCAATCGCTCGGGCAGCAGATGTGATAGCGGCAGGGTTACCACTCGGAATTTTTCCCGAAGGAACTCGCTCTAGAAACACATCTCCACCATATCTCAGCCGAGGAAAAACAGGGATCGCTAGAATCGCCGCGGCTTTTCCTAATACTCCAATCGTATTTTGCGGAATAAACGGTGCAAGAGAAATCCTAGCACCGGGTGAACCATTTCTACCACGTACCTGGAAACGAACTGAATTAAAATTTGCCAGCCCAATAACTTGGAATGAATGGGCTGGCCATCCCGATGGCGCAAATTTGGATGATGAAAAAATTGCAAAAATTGAAGCAATGTCAGAAGAGAAACAGCGCCAAGAACTCAGAAAATTATACCGGCAATTCACTAATCAAAGCATTGCAACTATCCAAGCACTAGGTGCGCCATGAACCCGGTGTATCGGGAAAGTTATGCGATTTGTTCTTAGTGCGTCAATTCCCCCCTTGATGCCGGCGTCAGTATGGACCAGTATCAGCATCTACTCAAACTCATCCTTCAAGAGGGTGTAGAGCGTGATGATAGAACAGGAACTGGCACAATTTCTGTGTTCGGGCACCAATCAAGATACGACTTGAGAAGAGGGTTTCCCGCTATCACCACCAAGCGAGTTCACTGGCCGTCAATCATTCACGAACTACTCTGGTTTTTGTCAGGTGATACAAACACCCGCTATTTGACTGACAACAAAGTCAGAATATGGAACGAGTGGGCTGATGAGAATGGCGACCTTGGCCCAGTATATGGCAAACAATGGCGTGCTTGGGAAGGAAATGATGGCCGAGTTGTTGACCAAATAAAGGAAGCCGTTGCCCAACTACGAGAAAACCCAGGGTCACGAAGAATCATTGTGTCTGCTTGGAATGTAGGTGAATTAGATGATATGGCACTGATGCCCTGCCATGCATTCTTCCAATTTTACGTTGCAAATGGTGAATTATCCTGCCAACTTTATCAGCGTAGTGCAGACGTATTTTTAGGAGTGCCATTCAATATCTCGTCATACAGTTTGCTAACTTGTATGATGGCCCAAGTTTGTGGCTTGAAACCAGGAGATTTCATTCACACTATTGGCGATGCTCACCTTTACTTGAATCATCTTGAGCAAGCAAGAGAGCAAGTTGGAAGGGTCCCATTAGAATTACCTAAGTTGAAACTCAATCCAGAATGTACTGAAATCGATGATTTTTCTTATGATGATATCGAAATTGTGGATTACAATCACCATCCACATATCAGGGCCCCGATTAGCGTATGAGGTGAAAAAGATGAAGCTAGGAATGATTGTGGCAATGGATGAAGATGGGGTTATCGGGCGTGACGGTGTTATGCCTTGGAATCTCCCAGCCGATTTAGCACATTTCAAACGCTCAACTATGGGTTGCCCGATAATAATGGGGAGAAAAACCTACGAGGCCATTGGGCGGCCGTTACCCGGTCGGCTTAACGTGGTACTCACTCGTGACATGGACTGGTTTGTTGAGGGTGTTGAGATAGTACACGACATCTCAGATGCTCTAGAAGTTTCAGCAATTGATGCTGGAATAGATGGCTGGGCTTGGGTTATTGGAGGTGGTGCAATTTATGCTACCATGCTCAATCGCTGTGATAGATTATTAGTAACCCATGTGAAGGCAAAAGTTGGCGGTGGAGACACTTGGTTCCCTTACATAAACTGGGACGACTGGGAAGAAATCACACGGGAAACAAGAAGGGCTGATGACAAGAACCCGTTTGATATGGCATTCGCTACTTACGAAAGGCCTTGATTTGAGGTGAACAGTTGGTCAAGAGGATAAGAAATCACTCAAGGCTTAACTACCCTCAACTAAATGATGAGACAGGATGCGGTGTTGGGAATGCAAGTGAATAGACTCATTGCCACCAACTGTGTTGAATTCATGGAAAAGATGGATGAAAACTCGGTTGACCTTACAGTCACCTCTCCACCCTATGACAATCTTCGAGATTACAAAGGATATTCATTTGACTTTGAAGGCATAGCACAGGGATTGTACCGAGTCACTAAGGAAGGCGGCGTTGTTGTGTGGGTTGTAGGAGACAGAATTCACAAAGGAAATCGTTCACTTACCAGTTTTCGACAAGCACTATACTTCCAAGAATTGGGCTTTAATGCACATGATATCATGATTTATCGCAAAAAGAACACACCATTTATGCGTTCAAATGCTTATACAAATTGTTACGAGTACATGCATGTCTTCACTAAAGGGAAACCAAATACCTTCAATCCTCTTACCGACCAAACGGTTAGGCAAGGAATGGAAATGATGCCTTTTAACAAGGGGTCTGACGGAGTAAACAAAAAGACGTTAGGCAAGTTAAATAACACAAAAACACGTACAAATATTTGGGATTACGCTGTTGGATTGCACGGCACCACAAGCGATAAAATCGCCTTCCAACACCCAGCAGTTTTCCCCGAAAAATTAGCGGAAGATCACATCTTATCTTGGACTAACGAAGGTGACTTGGTTTTTGACCCAATGTGTGGTTCAGGTACAACTCCAAAGATGGCTGTTAAACATGGGCGTAATTACATTGGAACTGACATATCCGAAGAATACATTGAGATTGCAACTGAACGTGTCGGTAATTTTGAAAAGGAGCTGAAGGCTCAAACCAAATTAGGTATCGAGTTTGAATAATTTACCCGGCAGTTAAATAGGTCGCCAATTCTGACCGTTTTGTGACTCAGTGGAGATATTTCAGAGCAGTTGATGTACTGGATGTAAGACTAAACTCTGTAGGACAATACAGAGGTAAATTAACAAATGGAAACTTAGAAATTTTCTTCATTAATGAATCTCGCCTTGTGCAAGTAGAACCCCAACAAGTAGAAGAATTTGATATTCATGAAACCGGCAAGAAAAAAACTCATCCATGCACAACTTGCGATGGAATCTGTACTTGTCATGACAGAAAAGTGTGTGACCGCTGCTACATTTTGAAAGACAGAAGAACAGAGTTTGACCGAAATCAAACTGATAGCAAAGGAAGACATACATATCGTCCTTCATGCATAGATTGTAGAGCAACAATAGATGGGGTTAGTATGTCTGCAACTGAAAAGAAGAGAATGAGGAAAACTAAACCAAACGGAATTTGGACATGCCCCATTTGTAGAAAATTGTACATCGTTGAAAATATGAGAGCACCTCCTCGCATGGACCATGACCATCAAACAGGGAAAGGGAGAGGATGGATTTGCGATAGTTGTAACACTGGGCTAGGGCGTTTCAAAGACGACATATCAATCCTTGAAACCGCAATTGAATATTTGGGTGAGTTCGAAAACGAAGAATAAAGGAATATTGTCATCTATTCCTTGAATATAAACAATCAATTGCCGCGCTGATCCATCCTGACATCTAGAGATTCAATCTCAAGACCAGGCATTGGATTAACCATCATCGTAGATGCTTCAGCAATCTTTTCAGGGTCATTGAAATGATGAGTTGCATGCACAATCGCTTGCGCAGTTGTCACTGGGTCTTCTGACTTGAAGATCCCAGAACCAACAAAAATCCCATCCATACCAGTCTGCATCAATAATGCCGCATCCGCTGGTGTTGCAATCCCTCCAGCAGAAAAAGTGACAACTGGTAGGCGCCCCATTCGCTTGACATCCTCAAGAATCTCCTCAACTCCTGCAATGCATTCGTCAACTGTGCCAAACGGTGTGCTAGCCAGTTCAATCGCCAACTCACTTTCATATTCCATTTTGAGGAAACCTTCAACAATTTGCTCAACAGCAAATGAATAATCTTCCTCGTCACATCTTTGGAGCCAATCAATTTCTTGAGCAACCAATCTTGCGTGTTGCATCGCACAAACCACATTTCCAGTTCCTGCTTCGCCCTTCGTACGCATCATAGCAGCACCCTCGAATATACGCCTAACAGCCTCACCAAGGTTGGTGCACCCACAGACAAAAGGAATGGTGAAATCGTTTTTTGGGATGTGATAAAATGGGTCTGCTGGAGTCAGCACCTCTGATTCATCCACCATATCAACGCCAAGTGCTTCCAAAACTCTGGCCTCTTCACTGTGCCCGATTCTAGCCTTTGCCATTACTGGAATAGAAGTTGTCTCAATGATTCCTCTGATAAGATCAGGGTGACTCATTCGGGCTACACCACCGTCAGCTCGTATATCGGATGGCACACGTTCTAGCGCCATCACTGAAGTTGCGCCGGCATCTTCTGCAATCTGTGCTTGCTCGGGTGTTACAACATCCATTATGACGCCGCCTTCCTGCATTTTTGCGAATCCTCGCTTCAGCAGTTCTGTGCCGTGTCGCATCTCTGTCATGTCAATAGCCATGTGAACTAAACCGTGCGACCGGTGTCCTACTCATCAATGTTGGTTCTAAAGGGGGCTACCGCCTCCTTCTGAGCAAACCTCATGCCGATTGTAATCTTATGACAACGAACGCTTCGAATTTTAGTCCAACTCAGTCTTCGGCCCCTAGGCCTCAGACATTTATTCTGTGCAAGATTCAGAAATGGGTGAGAAGCCCCATTGCTGAATCGATTGAGATTATTCGCATTATGATAAAGTCAAGAAAATTCTTACCTCAATTGTTGACCCTTCGGGCGTATTTGGGTGGTTAAGTCTGTATTCCGTCTTCTGTTAATTCATGTTGTAAATTTGATTGTGCCAGGAAAACCTTTCTCTAATGATTTGCCCTACGGGTAGATGGTTTTGGTAAAGTGAGAAATTAAATATTCAGAACATCAATGAGTTAACTCGTAGTAAGAGATTCTACGTATAAATGTTTGAAAAATGAAATTGAAAAATACTAATATTTTTTTCAAGCCGACATACATTCAGGAATAATATACGGCACCATTTTAGATTCACCAACCACCAATTCAGCAGAGAGTATTGCATCCCTGCAACCGGCCAAAGGGTCACCATCAGTCCCTCCAATTCTCATCTGAAAAATGATCGATGTTTCTTCGTCAGAATCTGAATAACTAGATACATTATCCATAGTGTAAAATGTATTCGGGTGTTGAGTTGAATGAAATTCACCACCCCAATAATATTTGCCTTTAAAGGCTGAACTAAAAGATGAACGATAACTGGTATTTTCATTTATTTCAATTTTCAGATAATCCTTTTGTTTATGAACAACCGAAGTAATATTTTGATGATCATTGATGAATTTTTCAGTAATCTCATAATTAGGTTCCGGTACTAGAAGATAGATGGTTTCACCAATCGGATTCACAACACTAATATCTAGTGTGACAAATGTTTCTGGATCTTCTTGCTCGTCATTACTAAAACAGCCCGGTGAAAACAACAGTAACAGTGCAAGTATACTGAATACATATATATTATTGATAATAATCACCATTTCAATTTAAGACAAATATATTAATTTCTGCGGCCATGAAATTTGAATAATGAGCATAGGGTGGTTGATAAGTTGAACCAAAATTGTAAACTGGCCAAAAGCTCCAAGAATGAACAAGTGAGTATTGGGGGTCATTTACATTTTTGGGTTGAAAAATATGTAATTGTTGGTCGGATTTATGCTTGCTAATTTGGCATCCATAGGTAATTAAAATACTCGGATCCACATTCACTAAGTCCCTCGCTTTCATCCAGCCGCTCACCCAAAGATAACCTCCAGGGGGTATGAAATGCCCATTTATAGGCCTATCATAACCTTGCCACATATCCCATTCACCTGGTAAACCTCTGATATAAGAACTACGAACACCAACAAAAAATTCCGCTACACTATTTGGCATTAAATTTGGCTGTTGTTGAAGGTTATAAGTTACCCGAAAAAGAACATCGCAAGAAAAAATCATAGGGTTTAGAACATCAATATTAAAATATGAAAGTGAAATGGATTGTGAATCGACTAACAAATTACCTTGGGTAATTTCTCTAGAGTGACGTAACCAAGCTAATCCAGCTGCGTTGTTCAAATCCACATTTGTGAGGTAGATAATAGAATTAGCAGACCAAGTAAGGGTTGATGAAATGAAAGAATATGGTGTGCACATCACCGTTTTGCTATACCAATTACAATCCCCATCATTATGCTCTAGCGTCAGAGTATGTCCAATTTCGTGGCTCAGGATAATTGCCCAACACTTATTTGAAAAACAACTATCTGAATCAATGTAAGCATTCAATGCTTTATTTATTGCAGGAATACCCTTATCAGGTCTCTTTGCACATCCCATTATGGGTGATTTAAATACAAAATGAGAATCTTCAGTGTAGTAGATAATTACATCAAATCTCTCACCTTTACCCCAAGCGTTCCAACTTGAATCGTCCGCTTTTGGATTGTTTGGAAGGTCGTCAATTAATCTAAAGGTGTTGCCATCACAATCAGCATTACTATCTAATTGAAGTACCTCTGAATTGGTAAAATCTTCTCTCTGTTCAACAAAAAGTTTAGTAACAGCGGCACCTTCAAAAATCCCGTTAGCAAATGTTAATGCAGTTTTAATTTTTGACCAACTACTAGATGATGAAGAATCTAGAATCATCTTAATCCTTAATAATTTACTTGTATCAGGTAATACCACCTGATTTCCGTTGGATGCATAAGTTAAATATCGTTGATTAATAAAATTAGGCGTAGAAGGTTGAAATTCTATGTTAGAAGCATCCATAATATCTTCATTATCATAAATAATTAATTCATCATGGTCAGCCGTAAGCTCAAACAGTTCATGCAGTTCTTGATTCCAACCCTCAATGAATATGTTCCTACCTTCGCTAGTTGATATGTATAAATTGAAGTCATCTGTATATTGACCATAACTTAAGGTTACAATTGAATATGGGTCGTTTATTACCCAACCAGAAAAATGACTTGAGTTTACTGGAAAATTAAACAGATTTGATTCAAATAGCAGTAAGTCATATTGATTGTTTTTGTAAATAACTGAGATTTGATTGCTAGAGAGTTGAATATCTGCAGCTAAAATATGAGACTGACCTAGTAATTTTGGAAAACCTCCTCCATCAATCAAAATTGGTTGATATAATGATGAGAAAAAAGATGAATCAGTTCCAGATGAATTTATCTGTACGCCATGCATTTTATTCATTGAGAGTTGATTATTTTCACTCTCTGAAATATATGTAGAATCAAACAGTGGAAAAGCAAGAGAACCGATTAAAATTGTCAGGCAGAATATACAGAGCCTCATTGGATTAATTAAATCAATGCAATTTATAAACTTAATTGAGCCCTCAAAAATATTGCTATTCTCTACTCAATCTGTAGAAAACATTGCTACGTCGCTTTCTCGCCGCTCACCAATCCATAATTTGCTTCCGTTGAACTGACTCTCGTCAACTCTATTATTAATCAAAAAAGAAATTCTGCGAATTTGAGCGTTTTACTCTTTCAGCGGCAAACCAACTTAAATTACTCGCAGCGGGATGGGTATTTCCTACGGGGGCTCAGACTAAAGAATGCGCAACAGATTAGTGTAAAAAAATTCACCGTATAGGGCCTTTCCGGGAAAGGGCACTAGATTCCACGGAAATAATATTTTTCAAACGGATTCCCTACTTGTTCCATTGAATTTGTTTTCAGTGATGTGAATGCCCATGCGGCCAAGAAGAGGTCGCCCTGAATGTTCGAAGATGCCGAAGTGCTTACACCCTAGCGGCGCTTGTTGAGATTATCAACAAAGTTAGAACATTAGAAATCGATTTTGTTAACAAAGTCTTCCATTGAACGAATGTCCGAGAAGTAAACCGCTCGGACCAATCGTATTCAAAGAGGGCTGCGATAATGGCGAGTAGGATATTCACTCTAGTGGGTGGTCTATACCCTCTTCACCAAGCACCCATTTCAAGCATTTGATAACCCCTTGAAGGGCCTTATAATTACGAGCGGCTTCTTTCATACCCTCTTTGTCACTATTATCACGACATTCCTCAAACCAACTTTGCCATTCAACCCCACGCTCTTCTGCAATCTCTAGCATGCCCTCAATTTCATCCCATTGACGGTCGTAACTACGTCGAGGTGCTTCATCGCCTATTCTCATCGGAGCGCCCCCGTCAAAGTCGTATATTTTATACTAATGCCGAACTGAACAAAGGTGCATCAATGTAACAGTAAATTAATTTTAATCAACACATCATCTGCGTGATTTAATTTACTCAGATTTTTTGCTACTTCCGCGATTACCTCGCCTTGCCAATGTGGTTTTCCGTCCCTTTCTCCGGTGGTTTGAGCGACTACTATCTTCTGCCACCCGGCCAGCGGTCCCACCTAGGGATAGCGCTCCGGAACCCATCAGGTTTGAGACAAGATTGTCTGCTAATTCCTCATTCTTCTGAGGTGTGCTAGTTGATTCTTCAACTGATTTGTTGTGAAGAGTAATCCATGATGATCTCTCATCTCTAATTCCTTGTAATTCTTTACGAGCAGACGTAACCTGAGCCATTAATTCCTCAATTTGTTGGTGTACTGCATCTGCATCCTTTCGACACTGAACGAATGAATTGTGAAGTCTGTCTCCTTCGGCCTTCAAGAAATCTCGTTCATCGAATTTTGGTTTTACTTCTTCCCAGATTTTATCCGCTTCATCATTAAACGCAACCATCTGTTTGTGTTCTTCATCTGCTTCTGCTTTTAGTTGCTCGATGGAACCCTCAAGGTCGTTAATATCTATTTTAATTCGCATCTCAGCCTGAACTTGAGGTTCAAGTTCTTTGATTTCATTTTTTAGAGATTTCAATTTCTTGTGAAGACGGTTTTCAGCATCCAATTTCAGAGTCCCGTCCCTTTCTAAACGGAATTCAATTTGTTCTGCTTCTGCACTCTTCTCTGAAAGTTGCAAAACAACTGATTTGTCCCTATTTGATTTTGCTGATTTTGACTTTGAAAATAAATTTCTAAGTTGTTCTTGGATTGCATCTCTTCTTGCTTGGTGAATTTTCGCTTTAACTCTCACCTCTTTTTGAGAGTCCAAAATTTCTTTAATTTCTTCACGCAAAGAGCCATATTGCTTCTGAACAGCATCTCTCTTATCGGCGTTTGTGCGAGCAGATTCGTTGTGAGTCCTTCTCTGGTCAGAGAGTTTTCTCATCTTAGATTCCATCGCTTGAAGTCGTTCACGAACCCCGTCTTGCTCGGGGTCGGACTCTTCCACCTCTCGTGCCATCGGCATCGCCGACTCATCAATCCCATATCAAGGCGTCTTTGCTTCCGAATTAAGCGGTGCGTACCAATATTCTTGATTGGAGTGTGTTTGAGAGGCTCATTCTCACCCCATTGACTTGCCAATCATCACCATTATTTTGGACCTTAGACCCAACCATTAATCCCATGTCTGAAAGGGTACGAGCATCCATACCATCGATAACAACCAACTCTACCACACCGGGAGAACCCACAGGTAAAGCAGAAAGTGGTAATAATATACCTTCAATATCACTACTAATCATTCTATTAGCCGCTGGTATTTCATCACCATCAATTGTGTGACTTGGGTAACCAAGCAACCGGTCTATAGAAGATTCTAATTCATCTGTTAGGGCGTGTTCCAACCTGCATGCAACATCTTTCACATCGCCTCTGAAATCCAACATTTGAACTAGAAAAACCTCCATCAGTGCTTCTCTTCTTTTAACACGGCTAGCCGCATCAATGCCTTGTTGAGTTAATGTCACTCCTTTGTATGGAACATAATTCACAAATCCCTTGCGTCCAAGCCGCTTTAGCATCTCACTAGCACTTGGTGCTGAAACATTCATCTCTTCGGCAATTCTACTTGTCCTAATTGGTTCGGTATTATCTATCAAATGTATTTGAAACAGTTTTTTGAGATACATCTCTTGATCTTCTTGAATAGGAATTGACATGGTTCCACCTCATTCTTTTTCTGCCATGAACTTAGATTCACACCTTGGACACTTGGCTGTAATTGGCCTCCTATCATAAGGAACCTTCAATCTCTGTGCGCAGGCAGGGCAACGAATCTCATCTCCTGCAGATTCTGCAGATGCTATTGAAGAGTCAGCGCTCTGTGGCTTAGCCTGCTTTTTCTCTACTGGTTTTGGTTTGGTTGCTTTTTGAGTTGAAACCGTGCCAACTTTAGTCCCCAATTCGCGCTTCTTCGATTGTGAAATTTCTGACTTCTCAGGCTCTTCAATATCTTCATCATCATCGACTATTCCATCTGGCTCTGAATCAGATGTTTGAACAGGAGTCACTGGGAATACATGAGTACATGCGGGACAACGGGCCTGCCCATCATAATCGTTGGGAACTCGCAGTGTCATACTGCATGAAGGGCAACCGACTTCTTGTTTGCCTGTAGGATTTATCTTCTCCTGTCTGTTCTTTTTGGCATCTTCCTTGGCAGTCGCTCTAGCATCTCGCCTCTGTTGGCGATGTTGCGCCCTCTCATCAGGGTCCTCTCCTTGCCAAACAAATACGAATCGTGCCACTGCTGAGATGACAATGCCAGCTATGGCGCCATAAATGATGGCAGCCCAAGGAATATCAAATGAATCAGCAACAGTGGGAGCTTTGGATGGATATGATTTCGTGGTTATTGTTTCAGTTCCACCACTTCGCCATTCAAGGTGTAGGCCCACAGCCACCCCAGAAGGCCAATTATCCAGGCTAATTTCTCCCGATTGGCTATCTCCTGCTTCTACTAAAGGTGCTGACTCTTGCCATAGTATTTCATTGGTTGAAGACACCTTGAGAACCAAAACTCCCCCGGCGATATTGTCAGTACCATCATTTGAGAGAGTGTAGGCTATTGTAGCAGACTCACCACTAACCGGTACTGCAGGATTGGAAACACCTAAGATTACACTCGGCTTAACATCTGGTTCACTGACTGAACGTGTGGAATTCATTTGTGATAATTGTGCAGGTAGCCAATCTGCAACTTCCAGTGTTAGCCAGACTCCCTCAGCGACCAAAGGTACACCTAAATCGAAGGAAAGAGTACGTTGCCCAGGTGCCAATTCTACATCAGTATCAATCACTGTCACAGAATCATCACCGTTCATGTGACCAACCTGAATTCTGACAGTACGAGAGCGACCTTCTGACAATTGTAAATCAATTTCAGCAACTAAACCATCAGAAGTAGTCCAATCAACAGTAGTGATTTCGCCCTCCAAATGTTGTGAAGGTGAAACCTGGACTTCAACTTGACCAGAAAGGTTTGCATCAACTAAGCCATCTTCACTCACTACTGCCCAGTATAGAATTCGACTTCCCGCACTTCCTTGAAGCGTGTGACTAACATCTAATTGCAAACTATTCCCGACAAAAAATTGCCGCGACAAACCTTCTGATAACCCTCCTGAATCACTAATTGAGAGTCTTGCATTTCCTTGGTAATCACCCCCGTTATGAGCGATTAGTGTTGCTTGTAAGTCATCACCAACATGAAAATTAGTTCCAACAATTGCCAAGCCAGCACTCCCTGCTGTCGAGAAATGTGCGGCATCCATATCGTATGTGTGTGAAAAACTGGTTATTGAGTCATCATGAAGTCTGTCATTATTCACAACTGAGCAATTCAAATCCCCTGGTCGAACCAAAAATGAGAATTGACGAGATTGTCCTTCGCCATGGTTTACGTACAAAGATTCGCTAAACACCACTGAATTAGAAAATGCACATCTTAGGTCCCCTACCCATGCTACTTCTCCAGAATTAGACAAATTTACTGTCCACATAACCTCCTGTCCTAATTGAGGTGCAGAATTGTCAGCGCTTGCAAGGATATCTAGCCTTGCTAAAGGCGGAGGCCCGACTTGAATTTCAAGTGAACTTACTTGACCAGACAAATTTACTCTGAAAGTTGTCAAATTATTCTCAAAGAGTTGTGGTATTGAAAAATTCACAGGAGTTGAAGATAAAGGTGAAATTGTTAGGTTTTGAAAAACAAACTGCCCGTCGTCAACTGCAAACCCGATACTGCCGGTGAAGTCAACTTCCCCTGAATTGCTTACAGGGACTTCCGCCCAACCTACATCTCCGTCCCTAAATGATGAGTTTCCACTCGCTTCACCAGTGCTTGGGTTAACTGGAATGATCTGCCATTGATTAGTGTCACTGACTTCACCAGTGGCTGGCGCTAATCTCTTGACAAATTGACTGATTGAGTCTGTATAGTTGGCAAATGGAGTGCCAACATCACCAAAGAGTACTAGATTCATTGTGTATTGGCCGATTGCTAATTGAGAGATGTTGAATTGAACGGTTATGATTTCATCTGAACTAAGATTAAGTGAAACATTTTCACTGGCAATAATTGTACTCTCACCCTCAACAAGAGTCATGTTAATTGCACCTAGGGAAACAACATCATGTGATTGAACATCAATTGAAATATTCACATCACCTTCCCCTTCTTCTAAATCTCCAACCACCACAAGTGATGACGAGTCTAGGAGCAATCCCGAACCATTAGCAGAAACCACAGAAAGTAGAGGGATTACTAAGAACACAACGCAAAGACTTGCCAAAGTCTGGCGGACATAGGAGGCCCTCATCGTTATTGCCTGCGCCAAGACGGATGAATGACCTTTACTATCCTTCGGATAGAAAAACCTCACCTTTATGAGAGATAGTCAGGTGGGCGGCTTGCCTATGGATGTCAGCACACTACTTGCCATGACTCCAGAGGAAGTGGCACAAGCAATAATTGCCCGCCGTCACGAATTGAGTGATACTCTGCCAAAAATCGTTCGCGATAGAAAGCAAGAGTTAGATCAATTGAATCCCTTAGTTGAATCAGCGCTTAAAGAAAGAGACAAAGCAACAGATGAGGTTTCTCATTTGAAAGCAAAAAGAGATTCAATGCAATCAGAAGCAAAAGAATTGCGAAAGAAACTTACAGGCTTACGTGAGACTTTAATTGAAGAGAATAAACTCAAGAATCCGAACCCAGGGTGGGCAAAGGAAAAACTAGCACAAAAATTGGCTGAAATCGACGAAAAAGTTGAAACATCTGCACTAGATTTGAACAGTGAAAGGAAATTACTACGCCAAATGCGTGAACTTACTCGCTCCCACGAAGAATGGGTCACACAAAGACTCGATTCTAACCCCGAATTGAAAGAATATCGGGATGGATGGAAAATGCATAGGCAATTGCTCGAAGATGCTGATGCCGCTCATGTAGAACTAGTACGTTTGGCAGAAGTAAGTGGTGAGCATCACACCAAGTACGCAGAACACAAAGAAGTACAACGTGAAGCACAAAGTCAACTTAACCGTTCAAAATCACTTTTATCATCATCTGATGACATCGTTGGTTACTGGAATCACCGAATTGAAAGTGGATTTGGGGACCTAAAAGATGGGACTGGAGACTTGATGGCTGCTAGCCGAATGGTAGCAGAAGGAAAACCATCAAGCATGCCCCAAAGGCCTGTTGTCAAAAATCAAGGGGGTGAGGAAGAATGAGTAAACAATCTAATTCCAAGCCCAAGAAAAAGTCACAAGAGTCCAAAAAACGGAACTCAAAAAGAGGCAATAAAGGAAAGAAGTCAACTCGACGAGATTTCTTTGAAGATTTAAGAGAACTTGAAACTCATGAAATTGAAGATATGCTCAATGACAACAGAGCATCCTCAAGAGCGATGGAATCTCAACTAGAATCTTTAGAAAGTGAACGGAAATCTTTGATTTCAACGGTACAAGTACTCCGCACAGCATTGTATAATTCTGGCGGCGTTTCAAAAGAACGCCGAGACTTATTGAATGAGTTACGGGAACGAAATAAACAAATCAATGAGGCGAAATCCATTCGCGATGATATCAACTTAAGAGTATCACCTCCATTGAATCTAATCGAGAGATTGCTCAAGCGAACATGGAAAGATTTGACTTCTATCCGCGATGACCCTAGTCGAGCACCAAATCTGGCTAATGAAATCCAAAAATTCTCATTCTTCTTTGAACTAAAAGTAATGCACAAACTCAAGCTTCAGTCTGATGCATCCCACCAAAATTTTGTAGAGATGATTAGAATGCAAAAAGAAACCATCAAGAAACTTGATGGTTTGCAAGAAGAATCCAGTGGAATTGCCGCGAAAGCAGCAGATGAAAATCCTCGCTTAGAAGGCACAAAAATTAGCAGAAAGGAGGAGAAAGACCTCAATAACCGCATCGAAAAAATGCTCGACTCTATTCGTAGCCAACGATCAGAATTACGCCGAGTAAAGAGGGAAATTGGCCGCCTTGAATCCTTTAGTAGAATTCGCAAGGAAGATGAGAAGCGAGGCAGAAAAGTTCGCAAGCGAATCAACACACTCCGAGAACATGCAATGAGTGGCGGCACTTTGTCGATGGAAGATATGGCGAGAATACTCGAGACGGGAGGATTATCCCAATTACAAGAATCCACTAACAAAAAGACTTCAAAGAAGAAAAAACAAGGTTCTAGAAGAGGTGGGAGAAGCAAAACTCAACCTCGGCGAGGCGTTGCTCGCTCTCATCAAAGACGAGAAGAATGAGCGTATGATTACGCACCTTCTTTATTGACCTCCCTTGTACACGTGAGTAAAGTGAAGTCTAACATTGTCAAGGAGGTCGCCAAGATTGATGGCGTTTCCTGGTGTGCAATCTGCTCGATGGAGGGATTCATCCATGAAGTCGAAGGTGCGCCAGCATTGTTCCTTGAAGGAATTGGCTCGCTAATTCCTTCAATCGTAAATACTGCAAATTTACTACTTTCTAATATTCAACTCGGTGAACCCAAAATTGTAACTTTGAATGGTGAAGAGGGGATTTTAGCCGTTTCGAAAATCAACAATTCTTACTCAATTGTATGCAAAACAGAGAAAGGTGTTAATCTTGGGATGGTGCGAAAACAAATGGAAATTGCATCTACACAATTACTTCAACTTCTGTAACTAACAGTGTGATACTCAAGTGAGTACTTCGTCAAGCCTATCTTGCTCGACCGCATTTCGTAATTCCATGGCTATTCTGCGCCCACTACTCATTGGTTTGCGCCAAGTGGCATTTCCGTAAGGGTGACCAACACTGACGTGCACATTAGTACCTCCACCGACTCGTGGAGCAACATCGTAAATTGAATAATTCATGTCTTTGTCAATACATGTTTGTAAACAAAATGGCCCAATAATTCCCGGGTCATAATGCTCTTTGCTTGCGGTGATGAATTTTTCACCCAACTCAAAAGCCTCCTCAAGTAGGCTTTCTCTAATGGTAGCGGTATTGTGCCCTACAACAGTCATCTCTGGTATTTGCTGATGGATTGGCATAGTCATTTGTTGGGGTGCAGGAAGCCTCACATGACCATCTAAACTTGATTCAAATCTCCAATCAACACCAAGTAATTCGAGTTTGGGCATCTCCTCTTCTAACGGACTATAGAAAAAATTGAGGTTGAAAACAGGTCCAACCACATACCGTTCAATTCTAGCACCTGCTAAACTTGCCTCATCAATAACACCCTGTTTGAGAAGTGACTCTGATTTTTCTTGATATTCAGAATAAGAGGCACAAGTGAAGAAACCTCGCTCAAGTTTCTTTTCAGCGTGATGTAATTTAACAATCACAAGACAATCAATATCTTGTGGGTTCTCAATTGCTTCAGGATAAGGTAATCCAGCCTTATCAAGAATCCAATAATAATCTTGATCTTCGGTTCTCTCTTCCATTCTCAACATATTGCGGCTGCCAAACATAGGCACCCTGAAATCGTCCTCAATTTGTTGCATTCCACAATAAGATGTGAAGGAGCGATTGGGAATATATACCACATTCCTATCCCTCATTGCTGCTTGAAATGATGGGTTCAAAACATTATCAAACCGGTCAAGAACTATTGCCTTGTCAACCATTCCTCTTGTTACTCTTCCAGAATGGTTGCGTACAGTTTTGAAATATTCGGAGTAGGTCTTCTCTCTTCCCTTTTGACAGTATGCGACAGTAGGAAATCCTTCTTCTATCGCACCATCACAGATATCCAGTGCTGAGTGGCTTGCTGTCATGCCAATACGTAACTTCATGCGATCATAATCGTTGAGAATGTCCGAGATATCAGTTGAATCAATCATTCCTGGCACCTACTTCAATCGTCACGCTTCATAGTCATCAATTGTTCTGTAGAGAGAGTTTTTCCAGACATTAAAGCGCTCATCAAGTCGACATTTGCAGGCAGTGCATCTGCCTTGGACGGTTGTATTCCTTCAGCGCGGTCTTGCGATGCCTTTAGCAGATTTCTTGAACTCCAAATGCAACGCATTGCTACAATATAGTGTTCATGTTCCCTGTCTGCTTCCACTTTTGCTGTTACAAAAGCCCTATGTGCCAACTCATGCTCATTATTCAAACGCCGAGTCTCATCATTCAACTTACCCATCAAATCATGAGCAGCCTGAGCAGCATCTGCTGCCGAAATTACACGGTTGTGGGCCGCATCACAAGCCTCGCGTAGAGCATCGAGTTGACTGTTTGAATCAGTCCCACCAGTTGGCTTCCTCTTTGCCTCAGCCTCTCTTAATTTACGAGCAAATTGTTTCATATCGTTCTGGAATTGCTTCTCAGCCTTCTTCCCTGTGAATTGTCCTCGCTCGTATCTATCCTCAAGAGCCCTCATCTTTTTGCGGATAAATTCGGGACTATCGCCCTCTTTACGCTTACCTCTAGAATCAGCATCAGCTCCATGGATTTGAGTTCGAAGTGCATTAAATTCTTTATTTGCATTTTCTCGCTCAGCCTTGGCTTCTCTGACACTCGAATTTTCTTTATCACGAACTGTACGCTGGCGCTCGATTTCATCATATATCTCTCGCTTCTGACCATTTACTTGTTCTCGGCGAGACTTATTCTCAACAACTTTTGCGTTCCACTCGTCACGTTGTTCTTGGTGTTTTGTGATGAAATGTTCTGTGCTGGAAATGATATCTTTCAATACCGCCTGCATCAATCACCAGCTCCCAATCTCATTCTCACGGCCCATAGGGCCGGTACTTCACAAGCCTTCGACTGAGGTGGGGCATTTAACCACTATGATTTTAATGGCTTTAGATGTATATTGACAATTCAAGCAGATATTCAGTGTGTGCTTTCAACAACAATAAATACTGAGTATAAAATCGCCTTCATGGGAACTATGTATATTGGCGGCATTGCAGGAATGGAGCGGGTACTAAGTCGAGACGCGGAACCACCATATCTGAGTCTACTAACTGGCCCTCCTGGCTCAATGAAAACCAGTTTTTCCCTCTCTATAATCTCTAATCATTTGCGAAGAACAGGTGGGTTTGGATTATATTGCACAGTTGAAGAAACCGTTGACAGCCTGCTTAAAACATGTAATTCAATGGGTCTTGAACTACCACCTAACTTGCAAATCACAGATTTAACCGAATTGAGAAAGGAAAATGAAGCAATGGATTACCTCAAGTTTACGCGGCGAATGATTCAACACTTTAAGCAAGAAAGAGGCGACCAATTCTCTGTTTTCGTACTTGATAGCCTTGGAGCAATTTACAGCCTAACTAGCGTTGACGCTGAGATGAGGAAGAAGATGTTTGGATTCTTCGACTTCCTCAGAACTCAAGGCTTGTACACCATCATTATCACAGAGAGGCAAACTGGCGAACATGCTGAATTACAAGGAAATGAAGGGTTCATTGCAGATGGAATCATCAACCTAGGATTAGATAGAAGAAATGGAAAAATTGTCCGGACAATGCAAATAGAAAAAATGAGGCATTTGCGACACAGTATGGAAAAGCAAGCCATTGACATTAGTGCAGGTGGAGTGACAATCTTAGGCCCACTGTTTGATTAGCGATGCTAATTATTCGTTATTTTGCGCTCAAGGAAGATTTAGTATTTCACCACTTAAACCGTGTACAATCATCCACCCATTACTTGGGAAATCAACTTGCCATCCGGGTATCAAGATAGGTGAAGAAGTCATTTGGGCAACCTTCTCCTCAATGCGCCACCAATGCAGGATACTCCCGTGAACATTCCCCCCATCCGAAGTTTGACTAACTCTCCAATGTCTCCGTTCCTCACACACTGAGGGCAGTTCAGAGCGCACCATCTCCATAGTTTTCCATGACCTAGGAGAGATCTTCTCGAGTTGGGGTACAAACGGTAGGGGTTCGGAATCACCCATTCTTGTTAGTTGGCCTGAAAAAGGGTCTTCGATTAACGACCAGCGCTGCCTTTCCTTAGTTCCTTCTGGGCCAAGTAGATGGCCATCAATTTGCCAACTTTTTCCTTCAAGTAACACTGGCCGTACTTCCAATCGCTCATATCCACGTTGTGAAAGCCATTCTGTCAGTTTGATAATTGGTTTGATTGCCTGTGCTTTAGGAATTTTAGGAGCCGATTTGACTGCTCTCTTGGTAATTCCACCTATTGTGGGAGAAGCCGGTGTTTCATCAAATTGTAAGTTTAATTTGCCATTGAGGATCGATTTACCAAGCCAATTTGAAAGTTCCTCGCATCCCCAAAGTACCAAGTTAATTCGTTCAGAAACCGTTGTTCGGTCTAAATCAATTAATCTCCGTTCTGAAACGAGCCAATGTGAACCATCAGGCGCATCCACTATCCAGCGCTCCAATTCCATTCTGTCAATCGGTGCCCAACCGGGTTGAGCATGCCAGATGTGGGTTCCTGTTTGCACAGGGCAACCAGCATCAGAATTTGTTATGGATTCAATAATCCCCAAACAATTAATTCCCGGAGTTCTAGAAATGATGGATACAGACTTTACTTCAATTCCAAGTTCTTTGAGAACTGACGGTAAAGAAACTGTCATTGATGCTCGGCTACTTCATTGACACATCAATGCTCGCCTTGATGTTGGCCCTTTAGGGCCAGATTCAGAGTTAAACTGATTTCGCGGAATCATTCAAGGTTACTTCTCAATGAGAGTAAATCGCTGCTACCTGCATCAACCACACAAATAGAACTGACATGGAATGGCTTTGCGCAAGCAGCGCCTAATTCTCTATTGACCATCGATACCCTGTGAATGGGTATATCTGGATGACTACTGTGTAATTCTTCCACATAATCTTGGGGGCAATTTGCCGCTAAAATAACTAATTTCGCTTCCCCATGTGCACAAGCCGTTGCAGTTTGGTTTTGACCAAATAGCAAGGTACCATTCTTAATCGCTGTTTTTAATTGTTTTACTATATCCATTTTTATTCCTCCATACTCCACATTTGTTTCTCATGGTGGGATTTTAATTATTCCTCATCTGGGATGTAGAACAGTTCAACACTACCAGTGCCAAGGGCAACAGGTTGTCCAACAATAATGTTCTCAGCAACTCCAGCTAATTCGTCTTGTTCGCCAATGATTCCAGCTCTTAGAAGATGGTTCACTGTTACTTCGAAAGCAGCACGAGCCAAGATACTGTGTTTGTTTCCTGAAACACCGTGGCGTCCGATTGCACGAACTTCGCCTTCACTTGTCATAACATCGGCTACAGTAATCAAATGTCTTACATCAACATCCAAACGTGCATCTTGAAGAGTCAAAATTAATTCATTAATTATCGCTTGTCGTGCCGCCTCAACCCCTAGATATTGGTGGATCTCGGTGATGTTGTTAGTGTATGTTCGAGCACGGTCAATTCCTTCAAATTCACTTACTGCTGCTAGATTACTTCCAATGGTAGCGATATAATATTCTCCAGTTCCTGCATCTTTCTGCGTGTTTGCTCGCTGAATATCGGTTACACCTTTCAAGCGTAATTCCTTCACTTTTTCTTCTAATGCCAACAATTCAGTGTAATTCGGAGTGACATCGTCGCTTTCTTTCTTTCGACCTGGAATGATGGTCAACAACTTTGGTCGAACATCGTTATCTGCTTCGATGAAAAGACGAAGTCTGCGAGAAAGTATCTCTTTGACTTCAACGGGTTTAACACCTTTCTGTTTCATGTTTGATGGAATTAATTTCAAAGTAATTCTGCGCTGTGTGACATCAGTCTCAATGACTGCAATGTCTTTAGCATCAGTTATTTCAAGAGAAGCTGCAAGATTTCTGACTTTCTTTTCATCATGCTTTAATTCATCATCCAAGTGAATTCTCATTGTTGGAGTCGATGATTTCTTTCGAGCATCAACAATCTCAATGATTCTTGGCAAACCTTGAGTGACGTTTACAGTTGCTACACCCGCATAGTGGAAAGTACGCATAGTCATCTGGGTTCCTGGTTCTCCGATTGATTGTGCAGTAACAATTCCAACTGCTTCAAACGGATCTACTCCAGTAGCCACAGAAGCTTGGTCTGCTTCTTGTATAACTGATGATGCTTGCTTGGCTGTCAATTTGTTCATCCCCCGCTTCTCAATTTGGTCGGCTAAATTACTCAAGACAAGTTTGGAAAGTGTTGAACCTTCCTTTTCCGCAGCATTAACCAAAGCGGTAAAAATATCTGTAGCGTTTAGGCCTCTATTCAGTTGTTCCATTTTCAATTCGGGGTCAAATTGTTCAAGTTCTTGCTGAACTTTGACTCTCCTCTTTGCTGCACGGCGACGGACGACAGTGGTGCTAGTTGTTGATGCTGCAGTAGAACGAGTTCGCTTTCCGAACTTTTGAATTACTTGAGATAATTTATCTGCTTCATCTGATGAAAGTCCACAAATCTTTGCAATTTCACCTTGTGATAATATCTTGACATCATCCCATTTGCGGCCATCAGCGAGATTATGTGCATAATCTTCGGGAATACCCATATCCATGAGTTTCTTCTTGGTTGCTGACTTAACTACCATTACTTCTCACCTCCTAGTGCGTTATCAAGAACATCTCTGATATTAATTGCAGAACCTCTGATACTTCTTGTTGGGTCAGTTCCATCCTCACCATAACTGAATTGGATAATTCTGTCCGCAGTGTTTCTAACTGAGTGATGAGAATCTCCGTGAACCTTCAAATCGTCCATCGCATTGATGAGACGGCGCTGCATATATCCTGATTTGCTGGTACGAACAGCAGTATCGACCAGAGATTCTCTTCCAGATACTGAGAGCATAAAGAACTCTGTTGGTTCTAGTCCTCTCTTGAATGAAGATTGAACAAATCCTTTCTCCTGTGCACCCTTCGCATTTCTCTCAAAGTGTGAAAGTACTCTATCCTTGTAACCTCTCTCAAGACGCTGACCACGAACTCGAGTCTGTCCAATTGAACCGGCCATCATTGAAAGATTGTCCATAGAACCACGAGCGCCCGATACAGCCATCATTACTGCAGCGTTATCACTCGCTAGATGTTCCTTTGCAATTTCACCAGTTCTTGATCTCGACTGGTCCAGAATCTGCATGATATCTTCTTCAAGGGTTTCTAATGGAGTGCGCCCCGGTCTTGCTTCGTAACCACGCCCGCTCTTACCATATTGTTCGAGTTTTGCATCGACATCTGCAATAGCTGTTGAGTTTATCTCAGTGATTTCTGAGCGTGCTGCTGGTGGAAGGTCTTCATCATCAATTCCAGTAGTAAATCCTAGAGCAGTACATATTCCAATTGTAAGTTGAGTTAACTCGTTGAGGAATTGTGCTCCCCTTGTGCTCCCATGAACTTGGAGTACCGCATCAAGCAGTTTTCCATCCTCTGCACCAATACCTGTCTTGTCGATAGTACCTGATAGAATTTCACCATCAATGACTTCAACTTGGTCGTTACTTCGACTCTTGTAACTTAGATTAATGCCTGAAGGTATAATCAAATTCAGAAGTTCACGTCCATTGTAACCAATTTCGCCGTTTTCGCCTTTGACTTCCTTTGGCAAAGTACCAGTCCAATTGATTTTACTTAGGATTTCTAAGGCTTGTCCTTTGGCAACAATACGGTCGCTATTGGTCAGCAAATATGCACCTGAAATGTGGTCGTGAATACCTCCAATAACTGCGCCACCGTAACGTGGGCTCAGAATATTCTCTTGCACACGCATCAAAACCTTCGCTTCAGCACGAGCCTCCTCTGACTGAATAATGTGGAGATTCATCTCATCACCATCGAAATCAGCGTTGTAAGGAGTACAAACTGACAGATTGAAACGGAATGTTTTACCCTCCATCACTCTTACTTCGTGAACCATCATTGACATACGGTGAAGTGAAGGTTGTCGGTTGAAAATTACAACATCGCCGTCAATCAAATGGCGCTCAACTACCATACCTGGCTTGGGGCTTCCATCCAAATCAACAGTTGCAAGTCTGTCCTCTACCTGTGTTCTTTCTTCATCTTCCTCATCCCATGGTGAACCACAGTGTGGGCAAATGACATCCAGATGTTCAGGGTATGGAGCGTCTTCAGCTTGTTCTTGCTCCCATCTCCAGCGGTTGTGGATGATTGTGCGTGGGTCATCATCAGGAAGTTGATTTCCATTCTCATCTTCGCCACGTAAGTTAGCAATTGTAGCCTCTAAATCAGCAACCCAGTTCTCTTGTAAACCTTCAATAGTACGACGATTTTCCTTCTTGATAACTAAACCAGGCAAGAAATTTGGTGCTCTGAGAACTTCGTTAAGTTCTGGAGCCATTCCCTCGTAAGGCTCATCACGTTCAGGGTCTCCCCCATCACAAACAGGATTCATACAGCGGAAACCAGACCAAATGAACTTGGTTCTGTCAGTAATTCGAACACGGTGAGTGTCGCCGCGAACAATATAATTCACACCGGGGTGATTATCAGGTCCGCGCAAAATCATCTCACGAAGTTGTTCACGGTTACGCTTGGTAACACGGATTGGCACGGTCAAATCTTTCGCAGATTGCTCGGGTACACCAACTTCGTTTATTCCTAAGAATGGATCTGGTGAAATAACTGAACGCGCACAGAAGTTCACACGCTTTCCAGACAAGTTACTACGGAATCTTCCTTCCTTACCTTTCAATCGCTGTGTTAGCGTCTTGAGTGGCCTACCACTACGGTGACGAGCCGGTGGAACACCACTTGTTTGGTTGTCAAAGTAAGTAGTTATGTGATATTGGAGAAGTTCCCAAAGGTCTTCTACAATCAGTTGTGGAGCACCTTGGTCACGATTTTCTCGTAATCGTTGATTGATTCTCAATACATCCACAAGCTTGTGGGTTAGGTCGTCCTCTGAACGGTCACCACTTTCTAGTGTGATAGAAGGGCGTACGGTAATCGGCGGTACTGGAAGCACTCTCATGACTACCCATTCTGGACGGTTTGATTCCTTATCCATCCCTATGTAGATTAGGTCATCAGCAGGAATTCCTTCAAGCCATTCACGAATATCTCTAGCGTTCAATTTGTGCTCGCTCTTGTCCTCTTTCTTTTCTTTGAAAGTTGTCGGCTTCTCAAGTAAGATTTTTCCTTGTTCGCTTCCACAGTGCATGCAAACCATTCGCTTTTTACCACTGCAAGTTTTCTCAATATCCTTGATGATTTTCTTTAGTTCAGGTGAACCTGGACCGTGCTTCTGAATGATATCCAATACTCTGTTACGATAGAAATCTTGCTCTGAAAGTTCACTATCAACTGGGTGCGTACCTGGGGTTTCGTGCAGAAGAACACGGTAACATTTGTTGCAAGTGGTCTTCAGTGCAGTCTTGATGAGTGGTGTGAAACCACAGTGGATAACAGGTAATTCGAGTTGTATGTGACCGAAGTGACTTGGACACTCATCATGCTTATTTCCGCAAGTTTCACAACGAATTCCTTGTTCAATTACACCCATCTGAGGGTCCATTAGACCTTGGTGGAATGCGTGTCCATCGTCCTTGTAAGTATCAGCAGTTTTGACTTCTACTGCGCTCAGTCGGCGGATCTCGTTTGGTGCCATCAATCCAAATTTGATTGAAGCAATACGCTTTGGAATCTTTGATGCATCTAGTTTTTTAGCCATTCAAATCACCTCCTGTCCTCCAATTGAAGTCGCATGGCAACTCCAAGTGATTTCATTTCGTCTAGTAATAACTTGAATGCATATGAGGTTTCTACAAGATGAACTTCTGCACTTTCACCATACACCGGGCTGACGTAACAGCGGCGGCGATTATCCCAGTATGCAATGTGACCGCTTTCGGCACAAACTGGCAGGGTAACACCGTCTGATTCATCCAATAGTCTGTCTTTGATAACCATGGAAGCACCATGAGCAATCAGACAGTCTCTCTCCATCTCTCCGAACCGTAGTCCACCTTGTCGAGCTCGACCTTCTGTGGGTTGACGAGTCAATATTTGCACTCTTCCACGACTTCGTGCGTGGATTTTACTGCTAACCATGTGGTGCAGTTTCTGATAATAGATACAACCAACGAAAACGTTTGATTCGTACTCATCACCAGTTTCACCATTGATCATGCGTTCTCTTCCTGTATGCTGGAATCCGTTTCGCAGCAATCCTTCTCGAAGAGCAGTCTCTTTTTCACCAGAGAATGCTGAAGCATCAACATATCTACCTTCCATGGCACCAACCTTGCCGCCAATCATTTCTAGAATGTGAGCGACTGTCATTCTGCTAGGAATAGCGTGTGGGTTGATAATCAAATCAGGCACGACTCCATCAACAGTGAACGGCATATCTTCTTGGTCAACCAAGCGGCCAACAACTCCTTTTTGCCCGTGTCTTGATGAAAATTTATCACCCAATTCAGGGATTCTGTGTTGACGTAGTACGATTCTTACTAAACGCCCAGCATCGAGGCTCTCAGTCACGAACAAATGGTCAACATGACCATTTTCTCCATGCCTCACATGCATACTGGATTCTTGGCGGTATTGTCCCATCATGAAAGCACCATGACCTTCCTCTAGGAATCTTGGGGGACTTGTCTTTCCAACCAACACAGCGGGGTCCTCATCTCTCTTTCCTGAAAGCATAGTTTCTGGATGAGGTAACCCATCGTACTCCAAGTGAGCATACTCTTTGCTGTCTTTACGACCTTTAACTTCATCTTGTCCCGCACCAGGGATTTGGATTTCTTCTTCTTGTCCACCGGGGAATCTCTTCCTTTCAGCATTGTAAGTTCTAACGAAACTTGAACGACCAAGTGCTCTTTCAACTGAAGCACGGTTCATAATGACCGCGTCCTGCATATTATAGCCGTGATGACTTAGAATTGCAACGATATAATTTTGTCCACCAGGGCGATTGACAAAGTTTGTTGATTCCATTGATTGTGTTTGCACGATAGATCGTTGCGGGTAGTCTAGAATGTGCATTCGAGTATCAGGTCTTACGCGGTGATTACTTGCTGGTAGGCCAAGAGATTGTTTGACCATTGCAGTTCCACCAGTAACTCGAGGGGTCGAGTTGTGTTCGGGGAATGGGACTAAACTCGCACAAACACCCAAAATCAACTGCGGGTCAATTTCAACGTGAGTATAAACTAATACATTGCCACTCTTCTTTTCTTTGCGGCGAAGCTTCTCAATATCTTCTTGGAAATAGTTCAGAGGGCGAGTGAATTTCTCTGTCACCCATGCACCATTGGATAATTGGACTTCCACCTCTAACTCTGCTTCTGAAATGTCAAACTCACCGAGATTTGTCCATGTGACCTTTGCTGGGTCGATTGGGCGCTGGTGTTTTGGAGAAAGTGTTGGTAGGTCGTAAGGCCGTGGAGCGACAAGAAGGTCTTCTTCTTCTTCTGCATCTACCCATTCAACTACTCCTTCGTTTACGAGGTCTTTGAAGTTCATCTCACGGTCTGCAAGAGCAACTAAGTGCTCCTTTGCTAGAGAAAGATTGCCGCTCTCAAGAACTAATAACGGACGCAGAATTCTTCCTTTGTCTGTATTGATGAATATATCACGGTTCACTGAGTCGTGGCGAATACTGACTTCAGGGCGTATTCTTCCATTCCTTCTTCGGCGTTTGAAGTGAGTAACCAATCGGTGAGGATTCTTGTGTAGACCGAAAATGTCTCCATTCACGTGAATTCGGGAACCTTCTGACCAATCTTCTGGCTCAATGACATTAGCCTCTTTTAGCAATTCTTTTACATCTTCTTCTGATACTGCTTCTGAAACATCAATCATTTGTGCTGCATTCTTTACCAAACCACAGTTTTGTCCCTCAGGGGTTTCGTTCGGACATAAACGACCCCATTGAGTTGGGTGAAGATCTCTAGCTTCGAAATGTGGTTGGCTTCTCACAAGTGGGCTTGTGACTCGGCGCATATGTGAAAGCGCTGAGATGAAGGTTGTTCTGTCAAGCAATTGGCTGACACCAGTTCTACCACCAACCCAGTTCCCTGTAGCAAGAGCGTGCATGATTTTTGATGTCAAAACATCTGGTCGTAGACAACTATTGATTTTTAGTTCACGTTTTCTGTTGTGGTGGCGCTCAAGTTGGTACTTGAGGTCACGAGCGAGTTGAGTCATGCTGACTCTGAATAAATCTTCGATTAAATCTCCAGCAAGACGGACACGCTTGTTTGCGTAGTGATCCTTATCATTTGGCTTACCTTGAGTAATTGCCATTTCTAGAACTTGACGAACAATCCGCCCAAGGAAGACCGCTTTCTTCAAACGGTGCTCGGGTTGGTCACCTAGGTGAGGAAGTAATTCCTTATCCATTAGATTGTTGACACGCTGTTCACGATATTCTTTTTGCTGGCCAGCAGCGAATTTCTTCTCTAACCATGCAAGTGCTTCTTCGTTGGTTTCCACACCATAAGCATCCTTAGTATCCAAGTCCCGGACGTGATTGATGTTTGCAACAACGTACTTGAAAGCGTCTTTGTGGCCTGCAATCGATGCGAATATTTCCTCATCTGAATTGATTCCAAGAGCACGCATTAGTAGAACTGCTGGAATAACTTGAGCACCAGCACTGCTGATTTTCACCATCAGCATGCCATCTTTTCTCTTTTCAACAGTCAGTGGCTTTCGAACACCATCTCTTTGTGAGAAAATCTTTGCAACTTCTGTTGCCCTGCTGTATCTCTTGCTCATCTCAACAGTAACTCGGTTTGGCGCCAAATCCTCCATCGAAATTAGAACTCTTTCTGTTCCATTGATGATGAAGTAACCACCTGGGTCGAAAGGATCTTCTCCCTTCTTCTTTAGAAGAGACATGTAATGAGTGCGGTCTTCTTCACTCATCTCTGGGCTGAGATTTCGATTTTGGTCGATGTGACCTGGATTTAGATTACATCTTTCTGAACGAACCATTACAGGTAGGCTTCCAACTTGGACTCTATCTTCTTTGATTGGTGTTGGGTGGTCTTCACGGTGTATTGTGAAGTCCATAAAAATCGGAGAAGAATATGTCAACTTACGAAGACGGCACTCAAGGGGAGTTGCGTCCTCATTGTTTGCACCATTTGCCTCGCGAATTGTAGGTGGTCCGAGTGTCAAATTCTTCATTCTTACAGAAATTTCATTGTCTAGAACGTCAAGCTTCACCAATCCGCCCTCGTCATCGTCAATGATTTCATCAGTACCGATACGAATGTTGCGGACAATCTGCTCAAAACGGCAATCTCGTCCATCGCCCTTTGGCAAACAATCATCGTATGATGCAATCTGGTGATTAACCAAACTTCTTTCTCTGAAATATGTCTTGATAATGTCTCTCATATTCATCGCCTCCTCAGTTACCCTCTACTACTAGCCTGTATGCCACGTGAATTCCTGCTGAAGGACTTCTTCGAGTGATTCTTACTACTCTGTTGTTCAACCAACCTGCACGTAACTCACCATCAGACTGTTCCATTGCCTCTTTCATTGCCTGAATCGCTGGATCAGTAATCAGAATCTTAGGAAGTAATTCAATTCGAAGGCGTGGGCTGCCATCAATATCGGTTCCAACAAGGTCCCAAGGGGCCAATTCTTCCATCTGTTCCTCTTCAGGCACCAATTCATGCAATGGCACGATTTCGTGATTTAGGACATTGAATCTCATTTCACCAAGTGGAATGTTTGTTTCTAGTGCTTTGAGTTCTGCTTTCATTTCCACTCGGCGAGTTGGACGGCGGCGTTTGGAAGCGGCTTGCTCACGAATGATATCCATGATTGTTTCAAGTTCAGTATCAGTCATCTTCAAACTTAATTTGGTAGCGACATCTTGGGCACTCATTTTCTTGATGGTGTCCATGTTCGCGTCGTCTGCCAACTTGTGTGCTAATTCTTCCTTAACACCAAGCTCCATTAATCGCTTCTTAGTTGATGATTTTACTGCCACTCACATACCCCCACATTCGCCAAGAAACCGAGGTACTGGAGCCAATCGAGTGGAGCGGGCCTGACGGGGTTCGAACCCGCGACCAACGGATTAAAAGTCCGTCGCTCCACCTGACTGAGCTACAGGCCCATGGCTATTGGTGACTAACCTCGGACTTGGGTACCCTTCAAAAGCCTGTCGCATGGCATACGCTGACAGTGATGACCGCTCGGTCATGTGGAGGAGAGCAAATCTCCAAACCCTCGTTTCCTGTGGTTCATCATAAAGGTATCCTTGGATTTATCAAAAATACCATTGAAATATGATACTTACACCGGACCTCTGTGAATGACCATACCAAACGTGAGCTCGCAATGCAGAGTGAGAGTGCACTACTTCACGAATGGATTTACCATGAAAAGGAGGGGCTTTCCCTCCGCGTGCCGGCGACTGTTTATCCCCCCCGTGAAGACACTGCGCTTTTGTTCTCCAGCCTATCAAAATTAGGTGCAGGAAAGGGAAGAAAACTCCTTGAAATTGGTTGTGGTAGTGGAGCCATTTCAATTGCCGCGGCAAAACTAGGTTGGCAGGTTACATCCTGTGATGTAAACCCACTTGCAATCGCTACAACAACTGGCAACGCAAGTCACAACAATGTCACCCTGAAAGCAGTAGAGGCTGGCTTGGATGAAGATTCCAATTTCGTCAACCAGAAAATTGTAGAATCTCAGGGTCCGTTTGACATTATAACCTGGAACCTACCATACCTCTCACCAATTAGTGGTGACGACGATAGGTTAGGTCCTTTCGAAGATGCAGGCCTAGTTGACACTCCAAAAAATAGCGGTTGGGGGGTGGCACTTTTGCAAACCCTAACCAGAGAAAATAATCTCCTGAACCAAGGGGGCGCAGTTTATCTTTTACACACTAATAATGAACGTGGAAACTCATTACAGAGTCGTTGGAGAGCGGCTGGATGGGCAACGAGAATTTCTTCTGAACTTCAATTAGTTGACGGCGAAAGATTGACCTGTTTTGCAGCATGGAAGCCACACGAAAAGGCAACTAGGGTTTCTCACGATGTTATCGATTCCACAAACCAATACCTCCTAGATGAGGAATTCCCAGTTGGAAGCCTCGTCACAGCCAAGCAACAACAGGTTGGCAGAGGTCAACGAAAAAGAGTATGGGATACTGCTGCTGGTGATTTTGCTGGTAGTTGGGTACTTGATCCGAAATTGATTGATGAAGGGCCCGGACTGATTCAACTTGCAGCGGGAGTTGCAGTCATCGATGCAATATGTGCTTGCCAAGAAATCCCCTTAGTTTCCACACATTGGACGCAATGCAAACCTTTTGCAAAACACAATCTATCAATTCGTTGGCCAAATGACATCTGGACTAATTCAGGAAAACTTGCGGGTTGCTTAGTGGAAGGACGTCAAACAGGCAAAGAACAGAAAGTAATCCTGGGTATCGGAGTAAATCTTGGTGCAACTTCTAACAAAGAATACCTCTCAAGCAGCCTAAAAGAATTAACTGGTCACATAAACCTAGACGACTTCACAAACTTACTAGACACCTCCGTAGCTTCACAATTTGAAACAGGGGAATTGATCCCTAAACAATGGAGACAAAAAAATGTGATTTGGTCATTAATGTCCAATCACCTAAAATCTGGATTAACCCTTAGACAGGGTGCAGGCAAGATGGCAGTCACAAACATCAATCAAAAAGGAGAATTAATTTGCTCTGACGGAACACAAAAGCACATAATTTCAGATAGTTACAATATTGATTGGGTCTGAAAATCAAGCTGTTTCGACGACTTCATCAATGTCTGAATCTGCTGGACCTTCCTGAAATTTTCGCCAAACACCCCAGACTAGAAGAAGAAGAGACAATATCGTGGGGAGAAATTGAATTGGGATTTGGCGTTGTGCTTTCACTTCTACCTCCCAAGTCCCCTGGCCGTTAATTTCTACCGTGAGTTTCCCACTTGAATCGACATCTATTGAACTTGAGAATGAACCGTCTTCGTTGAATTCAAAATCTGAAACCCTTGCTAATTCAGCGCCATCTTCGCTCATTACCTTGATATTATTTATTGCACAGGTGTTATTGTTTTCACAAATCGGGGATGCTTCGACCACAATATTATCTTTAGAACCAAGAACTCCAACAGAAATTGAACGCACTTCTTGAGTAGATGATACCTCACCAAATTCGACCATCATTGGAAGAGCAAACATAGAGATTGCTAAAGCACCGACTAAGCCGATTGCTCCGACTATAATTGAGATATCATGCGGGGTTACTTTTGCACCCACTCCCCCTCCTGCCATGGATGGGCGAACAGCCAATGCATCATGAACATCGCCCTTGAATAGTTTGAAGAATAATTGACCGTTTATTAGAAGAACCTGCTTGATTAAGAATCAACTCTGGGACACAAAAAGATGCTGTAATATTTGCAATCAGATGCGAAGTAATAGCCAAAATCTAGTTACCGCTTGATTGCGTGAATGTTATTACTACTTTCGTGGAAACTGAACATATGCACACTTTATCATTAGTTTAATGAACGTGTGCATGGCTATCTGGCTAATTCCTGAACTAGCCCAACTCAATGATTAAAGGCGGCACGCGCTGCCAACGCCCCCTGTGGGGGGCGGTGAATGCAACTGCTGAACAAAGTGGAGGAAGACCAAACGATGATTGGAGCAAGTGAAAAATCTAGACTGACGATGGCAGAATTCGCTTCGCAATCTAGAACCCGCGCGGATAGTTATCATCGCTATCACATTGATACAATCGAAATACCTGACCGGCAATCTCTCCCCAACAGATTCCTTGTCAAAGTTGGAAAATTTGGACTAGCAAAGTTACTCATTAGTGAGGTCTTTGAATACTGGGGCAAGTGGGATGTGGTTTTCGCAAGACCCTGTACTTACGGAGTATTTTCTGGACCTGTAGGAGGATTCTCACCTCGGCCTGAAAAATGTGTTGGGTGTTTACGTTGTACTATTGAGCACCCCGGATTTGTTACTATCACCCCAAATCCAGCCCTTGAATCGATGGGCGACTCATACTTGAATTCAAAAATAATCTCCACAATTGATGAAGAAGCCCGTAAAGGCACAGTTCCTGTCAGAGGACAAGGTTACCGTGGCCGTTTCGGAGGACCTGGTTGGGATGAAATGTTCACCGACATGTCTGAGATTGTGCGGCCAAGCCGAGATGGGATACATGGAAGAGAATTGATTAGCACTGTTGTTGATATTGGTTCAAAACCAATGCGTTTACAATTTGATTCAGATGGTGGGCTGGTAAGCGCTGGACCAAAAATGATGAGCATTCAGGTCCCATTTGTATTTGATTCACCTGCTGGAAGTGTCATGACGCCTCGCTTGGCAAAAATATGGAAAACGGCAGCCGAACAAGTTGATACTTTGGCATTAATATCTGCAGATATGGTTGCATCAAACAATTTAGCCTCGCCTGCAGTCGTACCTATCATCTCGCTTGATTCTTATGAAACGGCGAGATCTTTCCAAAATGGCACAAGGATGGTACAATTGGAGAACTGGGGTGCATCAGAATACAAATCTATGGTATCCTCAAACCCGGATTTGATGATTTCAGTGCGAATGGCATTTGAAGAAGGTTGGCAAGACCAACTCAGCGAAATGATTGCCGCTGATGTTCCTGTTATTCACTTCGTGGCAAATAACCACGGAGAAGATGATGGTGGCAGATTTATCATGGACATTATTATCGAAGCGCATGAGATGCTAATCAAAGCAGGAGTACGTGATAAAGTCACACTTCTCCACAGCGGTGGAGTAATCGCTGCCGACCATCTTCCAAAGGCAATCATCTGCGGCTTAGATGCAGTTGGTCTTGACTTACCACTACTCGTCGCAATCCAAGCTAGATTAGGCGGAGACACATCAAGCAGAGAAGGATACACTGCAAAATTACCCAAGAAATTCGATGATGAATGGGCTTGTCAACGAATTGTCAACTTAACTGGGTCTTGGAGAGACCAGATGCTCGAAATCTTAGGCGCGATGGGTATCCGTGAAGTCCGAAGATTGAGGGGTGAAATGGGTAGAGCAATGTGGTGTTCCCATCTAGAGGAAGAGGCTTTTTCAGAAATTGAAGGATTCACAGGAGGTGGAATTTAATGGCCAAGAGTAACCTACCAGTATTCCCAAGCGAGACGATGATACACAAGATTACGCACCTTATGCACGATGGAATGGAAGCACGGACCTCTGGAGAATTTGAGATTCCACCGGCTTTGGGAGATGCTCGTTGGACAGATGAATTGATTCTCTCCACTTGGCACATGGCAGCCACTGGAACACTGCCTGAAAATCTAAATTACAAAACCGGAGATAGTAACGGAGGATTTGACCGACTTGATTTCAAAATGTTGGATGAAGAAAAATGGCTCAAACACTCTGAAGACATCAAAACCAGCATTCCACTGAATAGGCGCGGTGACCACAGGAAGAAATTAACCCCTGCAATCCCGATCTATGGAGGAGGGATGTCTTATGGTTCCGTCTCGGTTAATGTGATGATGTCGCGCGCAATCCACGCCAAGAATTGGAATACATACATGTCAACTGGAGAAGGTGGCTATCCCACTGAATTGTACGAATGCAGAGACCACGTGATTACACAAGTTGCTACTGGCTTATTTGGTGTTGAAGAAAAATCCATCCAAGCCGCCCCGATTGTTGAATTCAAATATGCCCAGGGGGCAAAACCGGGACTTGGCGGCCACTTATTGGCTACCAAAGCAGGCGAGGAGGTTGCAAAGATGCGGGGCAGCGTGCCATTTGTCAGCCTTTTCAGCCCATTCCCATTCCATTCAACTTACTCCGTTGAAGACCACTCAAAACACATCGATTGGGTGCAGACAATCAACCCTGATGCGTTGATATCTGTCAAAGTTTCAACACCACACGATGTTGACATGGTGGCTGTTGGTTCATTTTATGCTGGAGCCCACATCATCCACCTTGACGGAGCCTTTGGCGGAACTGGAGCAGCGCCAGAAATTGCCAAGAAAAATATTGCAATGCCGATTGAGTTAGCAGTACCGAAAGTTCACAAATTCCTCATCAAAGAAGGAATTAGAGAGAATGTAACTTTGATTGCTAGTGGTGGCATCCGAACTGCAGATGATATCGCCAAAGCCATCGCATTAGGAGCAGATGGGGTTGTTCTAGGTACAAGTGACTTAGTTGCAATGGGTTGTACTCGCTGTTCAAATTGTGAAGGCGGACCTTCTGGTAGAGGTTGCCCTTGGGGATTGACAACCACGGATATCGAATTGCAAGAATGGGTACAGCAAGATTGGGCAGTAAAAAGATTAGATAACTATTACACTGCTCTTCAATGGCGTCTTCGAGATATCCTACGAAAATTAGGACTAAGTGATGTCAAAGATTTGGTTGGTCGTACCGACCTATTAGTCTACACTAGGAGTGATTTGGAATGAAGAATGCAGAAGCACTTCTTGATTCAAGGCGATTAATGAACAGCCGTTTACCAAAGTTTGAGTTGAATGAAGACGATGCAGCCGAAGGAGGTTGTGGAGTTGTTGGTTTGGCATGTGAAATCCCAGTTGCTGGACGCCATCTATTCAATTCACTTGAACAAATGCGTAACCGTGGAAACGGAAAAGGCGGCGGAGTAGCAATGGTTGGACTTGACCATGAACAGTTCGGTGTTAGCCCTGAGATTCTCAAAAATGATTACTTGTATGCAGTTGCTTACTTAGATGATTCAGTGCGAAAAGATGTTGAGGAACAATTCATTAATTCAAATTTTGATGTTGACCACACTCATGAAGTATCCACTCTGGATAATTGGAAAGAACTTGAAAATCTAGATGTGCAACCACCAAATGTTGTTTGTTATTTCATAAGGCCAAAACCAGCCGCTGTGGAAAAATTCCTCTCCGATGGAAATCTGACAGAATCAGATTTCGCCAACAAAAAAACCATGTGGGATGAAATGGTCTTCCAGAATACTCACAAATTAAATGTTGAATTTTATGCTAAGGAACAAAGAGCAGATGCGTTCGTTCTAAGTCATGGACAAAATATGATTATTCTCAAGATTGTCGGATATGCTGAAGACGTGATTCGGTACTATAGACTAGATGACGTAACAGCACATGTTTGGATTGGACACCACCGCTACCCAACAAGAGGCAGGGTAACTCACCCAGGTGGTGCACACCCATTTGGACAGGGTGTTGACGTTGCTCTTGTACACAACGGGGATTTCTCAAATTATGTTTCAGTCAAGGACTATCTTGGCCAAAGAGGAATGGAACCGCTCTTCTTCACAGATACTGAAGTAGCAGCACTCGGTTTTGACCTCCATTCTCGAGTATACGGATACCCGATGGAATATGTGATAGAGAGTTTAGCGCCCACAGGCGAACTTGATTTTGTGATGCTGCCTGACGAAAAACAAGAGATTTACGAAGCAATCCAAAAAACCCACATTCATGGCTCACCAGATGGACCTTGGTTCTTCATAATCGCCAAAGCAGATGGCCTGACTCATCAATTAATTGGAATAACTGATACCAGCATGTTAAGGCCGCAAGTTTTCTCTTACCAGCGTGGTGAGGTCGGCATCGCTTTTTGTGGTAGCGAAAAGCAAGTTATCGATGCAGTATTAGAAAGCTTATCATCCGAAGATAAGCGATTCTGGCGCCGTTGTGACGAATACTGGAATGCTAGAGGCGGCTCTTACACAGATGGAGGCTCATTCATATTTGATGTAAAACCTGATGAAAATGGCGGACATGAACTAATCATGAGCAACAAATTTGGTGCAATCGTTGATACAAAACCAGAAGGCAACTTTGAGATTGAACCAGCAGCAATGGATTCAGGATTTGATTGGCCAACTGAGTGGACACCAATCGAAGTCTTCGGGCAGATTGTAACTGCTTTCCCTGACCTTGATTGGCCTGCTGCTCGTGCCCTTCTTGCAGAAATAGGCTCCAATGCTAGCCAACATTCAAGGAAACAATCAATCGACTTGCTATGCCTCCTATTGAACAGAAAATATGACACAGGAAGTCTACGAACAAGCCGATGGTTAGATTGCGTTGAAGACGCAATAATGGGGATTTTGAATCATGCTGGGACAACTCCATGCGAACATTTCTCTGGCCAAAAATCCCCTGGCCACCTACCTGAACCTCAAAACGAAGGCCAAGCAATTGTTGTAGACGCACGACCTTATCCGATTGAAGGAACGGAATCTCTTGCTCGAGAGTTAGTGGCGTTGTACAATACAGGATGGAGTAACTTTGTCGTTACACATTGTCATGGACACCGGTTCATTGGCAACGGATTTGGTATGGAGACCTCAGATGTGAGAATCGACGTCTTCGGAAGTGTTGGCGACTACCTTGGTAGTGGTAGTGATGGAATGACTATTCACATGCATGGAAATGCACAGGATCAAGTAGCCCAAATTCACAAGGCAGGAACTTTAGTTGTTCATGGAGATGTTGGGCAATGTTATGGATACGGAGCAAAAGGTGGTAGATTATTTGTTCAAGGAAACGCTGCTGGTAGACCTATGATAAACTCCGTTGGCAGCCCAAAACTAGTCATTAATGGCACAGCTTTGGACTATCTTGCTGAATCCTTCATGGCTGGAGACCCGTTAGATGGAGGCGGATTCGTTGTAGTCAACGGACTCAAGTTTGAAAGCAATGGGGAAATCTCTGAACTAAATACACCTTATCCGGGTGGAAATCTGTTCAGTCTCTCGAGTGGCGGAGCGATTTATGTTCGCGACCCAACCAATGTGCTGTCTTCCTCGCAATTGAATGGAGGCGAATTTGTTGAACTAACTGACGCGGATTGGGACATTATCCAACCGTTATTAGTTGAAAACGAAGAACATTTTGGCATCCCTCTTGCCCGATTATTAACGGTAGGTGGAGAGATGTGCTCTCCTTCTGAAGTCTATCGAAAGATTATACCTCTCAAGAATAAGGCCTTATCTGTTGAGGATAGTTGGGCTGGAAAACATTAGGAATGAGAATTTATCTTTTGTTGCGAGAAACTTTGATTCCCAAACGCTCACGTACTAAGCGAATTTTTCCCGAACTGGTCTTTGAAACCAATCCTTTACACCCGGCCTCAAGAACTGATTTTGCCGAATTATATGACTCTAGAGGAATTCTAATTATTGCTTGACCACCAATAAAGTCAAACAATTTGCATCTATCTCCCAAATCATCAATTTGACTTAAAATTTCTTCTAATTCACTCCTACTTTCGATTGACTCATCAACTGCCAAGCCAATCCATCGGCGCTTGGGACGGGCTGCCTTTCGTAACTTGGCCATGCTACACGCTAAGGTGCATCGCCCTTAACAGGAGTGGACCCTTGGAGATATCATGGCCGATATGGTTGAGGATGTTGCTTCGAGCCATATCTCCGGAGATAATGAATCAATTTCGCCCAATTTCTCAGTAGAAAACACCATTGTTGAAGAACCAAAATTTGGATTAATGCAATTAATTGCCACATTAATGGATTTGAAGACTCTTCCTCACATCCTACTTCTTCTAATTCTCTCAACTGTACTTTATGCACTTGCTCAAGGACCAGATTCGGCAAATTTGTATGCAGCGATAGGATTCATTTCACTTTCATTTGGTTATTCCTTAACTGCAATGTCGACACGCTGGGATTTCGCTGCTAGAATGGTTAGAGTTGAAGGATTGGCCGCCGATTCCTGGTTCAAATCTCTGCTTCTCAGGTCATTAAGAGCGTGGACTCTGCCATTACTATTGAGTGGCCTAATTTGCTTTGGATTATTACAGTTGGTCAATGGGAACTCTAACTGGGCTACATGGATCCCATTATCCCTCGCTTCGCTCTTCCTGCTTTGGTCTATAGGCCAAGGGATATCATTCAAATCTGGTACTTCAGCGTGGCTGTCTAGCGGAAAAAAAGTTCTTCAAAATACACAACGAGAAGGCACCGTAATAGGTACATCGGCATGGCAAATCTCGGCTGTATCGGCTGTTGCAATATTGATTGGATACGGATTTAGTTCTGGATTTCAAGGTGAAACAAGTGAGCAGTTGAAATGGATCGGTTTCATCATTCTGGCTATTACAATCCAAGTAGGGATGATTTACTGGATGAAGGATACAATAATTGATGTATCTACAACAAAAGGTGGTGCTAGATTTGCAACAAGATGGGGTGTAATTTCGCAGGTGTTTGTCACTTGGCATCTTGCCAGTGCGTGGCGGAGACTTATTGATGAGCCACAAGCATTCACAATGATTATTGAAGAATTTATTTTGATGATCTTAACGGTACTCTTGGCTATTTGGTCATTGGCAAGTCGTGATGTAAATCGAGGTGGGAAAATTTTCACTTCTCAGAATGCGCTATTCTGGGGATTAGCATTTGGATTTGGGTATGCGGGAAGTATCGCAATGATTACCAATCTCAGTAATTCTGTTGGAGGAGGAAACCTTGCAACAACGATGGCAATTGGACATTTAGTTACTGCAATTACACTAATTATGATTCATCCTAAAACCCTAAGAAATCATAAAAATCGGGTTCAAAATCCTCCTCAAGCCATGCAAGAAGAACGGGATGACATCGAGATTCCAGCGACTGAATTACAAACGGTTGATGGTGCAAATCGAGAAGCGAACGCAGGTGAAGTCAGTGATTTGAAAGCGCCTGATGAAGATGCAATTACAGAAGCAAACGCCGTTGAAGTCAGTGATTTGAAAGCGCCTGATGAAGATGCAATTACAGAAGCAAACGCCGTTGAAGTCAGTGATTTGAAAGCGCCTGATGAAGATGCAATTCCAGAAGCAAACCCGGTAGGAGCCAGTGATTTGGAAGCACTTGATGATGTACTTGAGGTTAAAGAGCCACACTCTCAAGAAGAGGTCATAGACTTAGATGACCTCGAAATCCCAGATGATGTTGTCGATTTAATGGATTAGTCAGAGCCCACTTACTACGGCAACTACTCTCATCTTCCCATCTAAATCATCGGAATGCCTTGCACCTAGAATTACTTGTGCGTCTTCAGTTAATCCCCGCGTGAAAGCATCAGCCACTTGTTCCATTTGATAAATCGACATTTGCCTTCCACCTTCAAGTTGTAAGAGGCAACCACTCGCGCCGATAACCTCCAATCCTGCTAAAGGAGCCGCGAGGGCTTTGAGGAAAAGTCCCTCAGGGTCATTTGCCTCGCCTTCTGCAACAATCATCGTGGCCCCTCCTTTTCTTTGAACTACTGAACGTAGATCCATCAAATCAAGGTTGATTATCCCGACTTGCCCAAGTGTCAAGACCAATCCCTGAACTAACTCTTCTACCCATGATGGACGGATTCTCCAATCCACTCCTCGGCTACGAGCCTGCCATGCCAAACGGTCCAAGGAAAGTTGAGCACAAACATCAGATGAATCCTCTAGCCGATTGAATGCAGGAACAGCAATTTCACATCTCGCTATATGTTCTTCAAATGGCATCGCTGCAATCGTAATTACAAGTGCCCCTTTTCGAGATGCCTGGGCAGCCAATGCCGGTGCAGCACCAGAACCAACTCCACCTCCAAGTGATGTGAGTAATATCATTAATTCCACAGGTTCTAGAATTTTTTCCATTATTGCAGAGGCTTTCATGTAATGTGAAGCCGCTAATTCTGGAAGTGCTGCACATCCAGCATCAGAAGAATCACCAAGTGGCAAACAATGTGCGTGTCGTGAATCCTCAAAGGAAGATTCATCTGCATCTACTAGTAGCAAATCACATTCATCTGCACATCGGGCGTGGGCTCTTTTAGCCCACTGTGAACCAAGGCCGCCAACGCCTGCAATCAATAGACTACCATCATGCACAAACTCTCCGTTGTGCAGGCAAGCGATTGATGTTTCCCTAACAATTACCTGTGTTCAAGGCACGATATTAGTACGAAGAATAGCGTTGATACCGCCTTCTCTCATCTCTCGCCCAAGCATTATCGGGCTCTAGTGTTAGGACCTTATCATAATATTCTACAGCCTTTTCAAACTCCGAAAAATACTTCCCATACAAATTACCGAGGTTGCTCAATACAGGAATGCAATCACCATCTTCTTCAAGCATCCCAAGAAGTAGTTCTTCGGCTCCGGTTAAATCATGCATTTCCATCTTCTTTTCTGCCTCATCAAGGAGGTTGATTTGTTCATCTGTTAGATTGTAAATATTAGCCCATCCACCACTACTCATTCAAAGCCCTCAATACCGGGATGAAGCCTTACCACTTCATCTCTTCTAAAGGGTGATAACTTAAGCCAAGTGACGAAAACTATCCCTGCTGAAAATGACCTACTGCGACCCGACAGAAGTGTATCCATCAGCAAACGATTATTAGACCATTGCAATTCGGGCGAATCAACATAGGTTGAGAGTAGCATGGGCGGTAAAATCAACGACTTTCGCTTACCGCTGATTGTGGTGCTTTCTGCACTCCTCTTAGCAGGTGGAACTATTGCTGAATCTGATGGGATTACAGGTGATAGAGCAGAAGGCGATACAGACGTGGCAATAAGCGGTTGCACTTGTCACACAAATAATGAAATCGCACCATCTGACACTGTCACATTGATTGTTGATGGAGTGCCATATGCATGGGCTGAAGGAACATCTTACAGCCTAACAATCCAGTTGATTGGCGGACCTGAAATGGCTAGCGGACACTCTAACACTGGCGGATTCTCAATGAGAGTATCTTCTGGAGTCCTAACTCCAGGTGCAGGTTATGAAAGCCTAGTTCAAGATGATGGCAGTGAACAAACCATGACTCACACATCAGATGGTGCGCAAGTTCAGGACAGAACATGGGTTGTAACTTGGACTGCTCCAAGTTCTGGGAGCGGTAGTGTAACCTTCTGGGTCGCAGGAAATGCGGTAGATGGAAACTCTGCTCCAATGGCCCCAGATGCCTACAACCGACTTTTCTTTGACCTAGTTGAGGGCAATGACAATGGCGGCACTAGAGCAATCTTTGCTGGAGATGGCAACATTGAGGCACCCGCAGCCTCAAGTGGTGAAATTGACCTCCACAGCATGGGAGCACCTTTCAGAGCTCATTGGCTTGGCCTACTAGGATTTGGTGCAGTTATTGCCGTACTCTTGTTTTGTGGCTTTTTCTTGCGCTATGGTTTCAGTCACCATTACGTTGGACGCAGTAACCTTCTCCGACTCAGAATCAAACACCTACGCAGAGGTGACCAATTATGAGCAGTGAAGACAGACTTCAATGCTGGCGAGATGCCTTAACTTCTTATCTAGGCAACAGAGGTGACAACTGATGAATCAAGATGTTATCACCAAAATGCTGCAGCAAGTTGCTGCCGGGGAAGTAAGCGTAGAGGATGCACGCACTGCCCTTGAAGGAGTTGAACTAAGTGAAGAAACATACGAGTCAGCGATTGACCATGGTGTGTTCAACCGCGTTGAACCAGGAACTGTTGTTCGAGCAGCAGTTACCCCAAGTGGCACCTCGGCACTTGTTATTCTCATCTCAATTTGGGGCTTAGGATGGACCCTTTTCTGGGCGGGCAGTATGACCTACGGACTTTTCAACGGCTGGGACCAACAGCAACTCTCTTACCATTTCGCAATGACAATGGTTACTCTGATAATAATGGGAATTGTCTATCTAAAGTGGGTTCTACCAGACCTTGTCGTTGTCAAGCATCGACGAGGGAAATTCATTGGTCCAAAAGACCCTGAGAGTTGGAAAAAATACGAGGTGTGATGAATGGCAAGAGAATTCAGACTTCGCCCATCTCCAAATGCTGATGAAGCAACGGGAGAAACCGGCTACAGTTTGGATAGACGTCGCTTCATGAGATATTCCTTCAATTCTGCTGCAGGTGTAATCACGATGGCTAGCCTAGGTTCCATCGGATTTGCATCTCTTCTTATGGGGACCAAAGATGGTGATGGTGGTAACAATTCCATCAGTTATTGGGTTCCTAAGGGACAAGAAGCGACAGTGTGGTTCGGCTCAAAACACATGGAACCAATGAAAAAATCTGACTTTGAAGGGCAATCACAAACCGCTACGACCAAAATGGCAGGAGCCCAAGGTGTGTGGGGAGGGATGCCAGTTACTGTGGTTTATGTTCCGCACGAAGAAAACAAGAGTTCTCCTATCTCAAGTGGTCTACCTCGCTTCCAATTCAAAGACGGAGTTGACCAAACAGGTGCTATCATTGGTTTCGGGGGTGAAATCGAAGATGACCCCAAATGGTCAACCCTAAAAATTCATGATAATATCGTCATTATTATGTCTCGCTGCACACATCTCTGCTGTATACCTGGATGGCAACTTGTTGCCAATGATTTCACCGCCGATAACTGGTTACCCGGTGGATTAGATTCAGGTGGTAACAAATTATTCTGTATCTGCCACTCGAGTAGATTTGACCCAACCACAATAGAAAAGAATACAAACATCAACAAAAATACAGGTGCTGCTTTCAATTATTTTGGAATCAAAAGAACTGGCGGGCCTGCACCTGTTGGAATCCCTCTTATTCCCTTCACAGTGAACAATGATGTTCTAGAAGTGATTGACTTTGAGGCTGAAGGAGTGGTTGAGATTCTCGATTGGTACACTTACTGTAATTAGAAAAAGGAGGAAATGATATGTTACTACAATTTTGGTTCCTTTGGCTATTCATCATCATCGTTACGGTGTTAGTAGCCTTGACTTTGCGCAAAGAAAATGAAGACATCCCTCGAAAAGAAATTCTCCGAGCGGTTGAATCTGTAGGAAAAATGGGTCTTGCTGAAAAATTATTCCTGTGGACCTTTTCATGGTTAGATACAAGATTCAGAATCCAAGATTACTGGGCTATGAGTCGCGACGCATACCAATCAGTACACCGACAAATGCCTCTAACCCACGCCGAAAAATACAAACTGCGAATTATTTGGTATTGGTATCCGTTATACTGTTTAGGTGGAATTTCGTTCCTTGCTTTCATTATCCTAATCATCACAGGAACTGTGCTTGGAATCTACTATGTCCCCGGAGGAGATGGTGATCCAACTCCTGCCTATTCAAGCATGCAATTCATCATGACTCAATTGCCATTTGGCTACATTATCAGAAGCATACATCATTGGGCTACTCATTTCATGGTAGCCTCAGTATTCTTGCATATGTGCAGAGTGTACTTTACTGGTGCATACCGAAACCCACGAGAATTAAACTGGCTTATTGGCGTTGGATTGATGTTACTTACCATTGTGTTTGGATATTCTGGGTATCTGCTGCCATGGGATGCTCTAGCGTTTGGAGCAGCAACTATTGGAATCGCAATGGCAAATTCAACACCACTTATCGGTGGCTGGGTTGCAACACTCATGTTTGGTGGAACATCACTTTCAGGGGCGGCAGTTACGAGAATGTATTTCTTGCACGTCTTTATCTTACCAGTTATTGTAACCACGCTGATTATCATTCACCTGTTTATTGTCTGGGTACAAGGAATAGCGGAGCCACATTGAAGGAGTGAATCAAAATGGGTATGTTAGACAATTTTGGCCGCATTGCAGATGTGTATATGCGTGAGAAAGACAAGTTACAAAATGATGGCGAAGAGCGTCGTCGTACCTTTGTCGGTCATCCACTTTGGCCGCATGAAGTTCTCAGAGACAGCATTATTCTTGCATCAATTATGGCGGTTCTATCATTTTATGCATGGCTTATCCCACCACCTCTCCACAGCGCTGCTGACCCGTTTGCTCAGGCTGGGTTCGTGTTCCCTGATTGGTATGTTCTATTCTCCTATGGGTACCTTCGTTGGGGAGAGTATCTACCCCAATTCGATATACCGCTCCCAGATATAATTGGGAATTTCTTTGGTACACCTGTGATTTCTTGGAATGCAGGTTGGTGGGGTGCATTCCTCACAGGTTTCCCGGTTGGAATCTTAGCACTCCCACCATTCCTTGGTGGACGTGCGAAACGTGGAGTGGAAGACCCTTGGTTTGCCACCGCCGGTGTAATTTACTTGGCACACGTTTGGTTCATTAGTGTATATTCAATCAATATCTTCCTTCAATTATATGGGAATAATCGTTCAGATTACTGTAAACTTAACTCTCATGCTGGTCTAAGTTGTGGTGTTCGAGAACCATGGATTGCTGATGTGTTCAATGCAGTCCCCTGGATTTTGACGGGAATTTTAATTTGGATAATGTTGTTCTTTATTGCTAAAGCATATCTGATAAAAGCCGCAGGTTCTAGAGTCCGGCCGAAAACTGGACGAAAGATTGCCCTTGGAGCATTAGTAATTGCTGTCTTACTCTCTGTTGTCTCTTGGCCAATGTATAATGGAGGATTTTGGGATGTTGGTGGCTTAGGTGCTATGGATGATGTTGACGAATTGGCAACTCTAAGGAACCAACCAGAAGATTCCTTAATCGCAATCCATGAAGGACACGAATGGAGTAGCATGGAAGCGAATTGCCTGACCTACGCTGCCAGTTCAGGAAGCATCCTTTGGCAAGATTCCAAATTCACAGAAGATGGTGTTGAACGTTCTGATTATTGTCTGTTACCTGCTGAAAATTGGTTGAATTGGGGTATTTATCAGCCTGTCCAAGATAATATCATTGATTTTGCTGACGAAAATAATCACAAACAAACTCTGACAACAGATGGTGCAGTAACTGGAGGCGTCAATGGATTCACTGAAGTTTACAATTACTCAGGTGATAGTTCGCTTTCAAGCAGTTACTCTCTGAATGTAGAAGACTTAGGTGTTGATGAGTTAACTATGGATCTATCTTGTACCTACAGAGCCTCCGAAAGAAAAGCAGGCGACCACAGTATCAGTGTAGATGTAACTGATGCAAGTGGCACAAGTGTTGCAGGATTTAGTGGCGACTTAGAAGAAGGTGCAACTTGCACCACCAAGTCATTTGATGTTGCACCTGGACGGTATACTGTAACAATGATGGTTGATTCAACTTTCGATGCAGGCAACGCAACGGTAGTGGTTGATGCTACTTCTGATGTATCTGTATTCCAACCACTACTTCTCAACCCAGATACTGGAATGGCGCTTGACAGAACCAATGGAACTGAATTAGCATTAGCAGGTCTAGCGACAAATGACCTGTCATCGTTATTGATTGAGAACCCTACCTACCACCAAAATCCAAAGAGTTTGGATGCCAAACTTACCTACTCCCTGTTCATCCCGCCACTTGCCCTTGGAGCAATTATTTTTGTTCTAATGCGTAGTATGGCTAGAGGATATGAGTATGAAATGAACAAGTGTTACGGATGTGACCTGTGTGATGATGCGTGCCCAGTTAGATTATTCACTGGTGGAGATAAATTGAACATCATTTACAACACATGGAACAATGAAGACGATGGAGTCCCAATGTATTCTTGTTTAACCTGTACCGCTTGTACCAATGCTTGTCCTCAACTTGTTGACTACGACTCATATGTTGATATCCGTAGAAACTTGGTTGTTGGTGGGCCACCAGCAGCAAATATTCCGCACACTGTTTTGCAGGCAGTCTTGGCTGCAGAAGCAGAAGAGGATGCAGATGACGACTTCATCCCAACCGATGAATATCCAATTAACTCAAATGTTGCTTACTACCCAGGTTGTGTAGATTACCTTGACCAAGACTTAGTGTTCAGCCATCTTAACAAGGGTGAGATGAATCTTGGAGAAACAACAACTGCCGCGTTCACCTTATTCGATGAGATGGGTGTAGATGTCTCTTATCTCGGTAGAGATTTCATGAAATGCTGTGGCCACGACCAAAAATGGCAAGGCATGGATGATGTCGCTGAAAAATTAAAGACTTTCAACAAGCAGAAATTGGAAGAAAGCGGAATTGACACACTTGTCAGCAGTTGTGCTGAATGTTTCCGCACCTTTGCAATGGATTACGAACTAGAAGGCATCAAGGTTATGCACACCACTGAATACCTCAAGGAAGCTGGATTCGATGTTGAGTTGACTTCAAGTTGCCCTAAGACAGTAACCTTCCACGACCCATGCCGGCTTGGACGACAAATGGACATCTATGATGAACCACGTGAACTCATTGAGAGTGTTGAGGGTGTAGAATTAGTTGAAATGGAACACCACCATGATGACGCTCTTTGTTGTGGAGTCTCAAGCATGATGTCCTGCAATGAAGATAGTCGAACCCTGCGAGTTAACCGGTTTGAAGAAGTGATTGAGACAGGGGCTGAGATGATGATTACATCATGCCCGAAGTGTGTAGCGCACTTTGAGTGCCTCAAATTCGAGGGTGACCCAAGTTACAACTTTGAAATTCTAGATGTAGTTTCATTCCTTGCCCGTCAAGTGGATGAGAAGAATGCTCTTGGCAAAGGAGCATCCGAAACGATGCAAACATCAGCCACAGACGAACTTGTTGCTTGATTCCAAGCGAACAATCAAGTTCCATCCGACGTAAGCAACTTGAAAGTGGAAAGCCTTGAGGATGAAATCAGATGAGTCAGGTTGACGATGTCACGAAGCGCCGCCAACTTGAGGCGAAACGCATCAAACAACGACTTTCTGAGATGTACGAGATTAGCGCTGAGGATATTCCTGAAGGCGAAGAGGTAGTTGCATTTGTAAATGTAGACCAATGTATTGGCTGTGACCAATGCCTCATAGTTTGTGATGATGATGCTATTGAACTCTACGACGCGCCCTTGAGAAATTCTCTTTTACATGTTGAAGTAAATAAAAAAGCCAAGATTTTACGAGACCCCTGCACTGGGTGCCGGCTGTGCGTATTGGCCTGCCCTACTGATGCAATAGTCATGATTGACAGGTGATTAAATGGGTGAGGAAAAAGACCCCGTTCGCTTTGGTGCAGAGTTTGGACCCTACCGCTCACAACACCACAAAGGAGTGACTCTTTCAACCTTCAAAACCCTTGTATGGGTTTCAAATTTGGGAGGCTTATTACTGGTTGTTGTTGCTCTAGAAATGATGATAGTACAACAACGATTCTACTGGGGATTGGCAGCGATGATTGCTGGAATTGTGGTTGCACTTTTCCCTTCAAATTATGAAATAGTTGGAATGGAAAAGGATGAAGAGGAATCTGATGATGAATCGGAAACATCAGATGATTCTTGATTTGTGAAACAATCAAAGGCCGAATCTCAGAATCAATGGATAATGCGAAGGTTAGGCGTTCGTAAAATCCCCACGCCAATCGGACCAATTATTGCCGAAGCAAGTGAAATTGGATTAACTCGGCTACAGTGGTGTGACATTCCACTGACCCAAAGCAAGACGGGAAGTAAACATCTGGATTACGCTGAAAAATGGGTAAAAGCATATTTTTTAGGACAGGAGACAACAAAACCCAGCCTTGATTATTCAGGATTAACTGAATTTCAAAAGAGTATTCTATTGACCCTGCAAAACACAGTGCCATTCGGAAAAAAAACCACTTATGGAGAATTGGCGAAAACTGCGAAAAGAGCAGGTGCCAGTCGAGCCGTTGGCTCGACTATGGCAAAAAATCCGTGGACAATTCTTGTCCCTTGCCATCGAGTTGTCAAATCTGATGGTAGCCTCGGCAATTACTCCGCGGCAGACGGAGTCAAAACGAAATCCTGGTTGCTCAATCATGAGCAACGTCTTTTGAACTGAGTTCAGCAAGTTCTGACCCCATTGCGAGCATTGCTAATTCGGCAACTAGAGAATGCCAATTGTCAAAACGCCCTAGAATCAAATCTCCACCTTCCATTTTTGACAGATCTTCAGGCTGCAAAAATTTTGTAGAAGGAGTATTCAAATTTGCAATAACACCTTTCTTTGGATTTGCTCTGTAAAATGTTGAGCAACTATGCCCACCAGCGCCATAAACGCATGGTTCTATCACATGGTCATCAACTTTCAAAGCAGTAGGAACTCCTTCCTGGATTAGGAAATCAATCGCTTCTGTACCACCCTTGCCATAAGTCAATTTGTTCACTTTTCTGTTTGATAAGTTCAACAATTGTTCACCATTACGAATTTCAAGAATTCCAAGACCATAAGTGCCCGAGTCGTTCTTCACGAACAACACCGGTTCACCTTCAATTCCGTACTCATCGTACTTCGTTTTCAAAAATTCCAGAAATGCATCAACATGAGCCGCCAATTTAATTTTACATGCTTCTTCTTCTAGACATTTATCTTCACTAACAAACCAGTGTGTCCCCAATAACCAAGGGTCAATTTCTAGAATTTCAGCGGCTCTATCAATGAAAGGTTGAACATGTCTAAAGTGGTTTGATTTTTTTCGCTGATACCATCCCATTGCTTGAGGTGGAGCAACTGGCACACTGCCTATTCCTTGTAAAGGACCGTTACTCAAATCATTATTCATAATCACCAAATCAGGCGTCGACCCTGCAACTCTTAATTCTCCATTTACTGTGGTGTTTGAGAGTTTTAGTACACCAGTTAACCCTTCAACCTCATCTAGTTCGTTAAGTTGTGGTGAACCGACCGTGACTTTTTTTCCATCTCGTGAAAATAATTGTTGGAGTGTTATTAGATTCTCAACATAACCCTTGTTTCTTGTGTGACTTTCCGGCCAAATGTGTAACCATTTTTTGTTCGGGTGTTCTTTATTCAGCCATTCCATTAAGTGTCCTGAAAGATGAGTGTGGTCTGACAAACTCACATTATTGAATCCGGCAGGGTAAGCATTCGCGTCTACCGCAGCAACTTTCCAGCCAGCATCTCTAATATCAACAGAAGCGTATAGTGGCATAGGGAGTTTTTTGCGCTCAGAAGCAAAGAAATCGGACAATTCTTGTCGCTTAGACTCTAACTTTGCAGATAATTCTGCAAGCAAGTTTGGGCCTCTATATTCTGTCATTATGAAGCCTCAATCCAAATCCTGCAGCAAGTCCCAAAGTCCTTTGGATTCTCTACCAAGGCCACCGTCAATTATGTGTAGCGATTCAAAAAGTCGTAATCCGATTGCCATATCCGGCTGAGTATTGAGTATTCTTTCTAATCTTGGATAACTTGCAGCCCATTCTTTTGCATGCGGCTTTAATTCAGTCAACATTTCATCCAAAAGAGTTGGAGTCGTTGCAGTTCCTGCTGGAAGTTTTGGCCGATTAACAATTGATTTAGGTAAATCAGTCAGGGCTGCTGCTGCCCGTAATGCAAGTTTTTCTTGTTGACCTCGTACCCTCCAATCTTTTGGAATTGTACTTGATGCTTGACGATGTGCTGCACCCAAAAAAGGAACTCTGACTTCTAACCCATGAGCCATACTGTGGCGGTCAACTAGACGCAACTGGAAGTTAGTTAGTTGACCGTGATCCATTTCAAATTGTAAAGTGCTTGTTAAATCTGAAAACACCTCTGCAGGATTATGCTTTTGAGCACGCCACGGCTGAGCCGGACCTTGTTCTTCAACTGTAGAAATATCATTCACAAGATGGTCTGCAAAGGGATGTCGACTGACAGATAATCGAGAAGATATCAACTCTTGATGACCTACTAAATTTCGGTAACGAGGATATCCCCCATGTAGTTCATCAGCACCTTGACCACATAAGCCAACAGTGACTGCGGATGACATTTTCTCAAAAAGCGGCTGGAAAAATAGAACTGAAATATCCAAGTCTTCACCATGCCAGCTTAACGATGGTAATGTTCGCCAAAAGCAATCATCATCCAATGTTGATGTGTGATGACCTAAATCAAGTGCTGAACACACTTCCTCTGCGGCACGAAAATCTGGGTTATCCTCATCTTCTGCAACTGTCCAACACTCTGGGACCGGTTGCCCAGTTTGTGCTGATGCCTTGTGGGCAAGACCAGCCACTAGGCTTGAATCCAAACCGCCAGATAGAATAATTCCAAGTGGGACATCAGACATCAAGCGGTCACCAATACTACTGCACAGGCTATCAAGTAAAACGGGAGCGTCTAACTCAGGATTCCATGTGTCGCTAGGAACAATTCTCTCAGTAGAATAAGTTGCCACCCCCGTAAGAGTTGCCCTACCCTCCCGGTCTAGAGCCCAAGTCTCAATTGTTGCAGGTGCTACCTGAGAAACACCCTCGAACAAAGTAGTTTCATCTAGTGAATATTCAAATGCAAGCCTCGCTAACATTGCATTTTCATCAATTTTTGAAACATAATCAGGATGTGCCCGGAATGCTTTGGCTTCACTTGCCACTAGCAGTTCTCCCGACGGAATCAATGTTCGTAATAGAGGCTTAACTCCCAACGGGTCGCGACAAAGAATCAATTCTTGACGCTTAGAATCCCACAGAGCAAATCCCCAAATCCCATCCAACTTACTTACCCATTCAACATGCGCAGTTGCTGGATTACCTGGCTTGAAAGCACTTGGAGTTCTCCTCAAGTGACCGGAAAGTGATGAGCGAAATGATTCTGCAGGTGAAGGGACGCTGGAATTACTGTGAAGTGCGGACCAGTGAGAAGCAAGAATTACCTCACCATCTCCTTTTGTGCGCCAATCATATCCAGAGTATTTTTTCCTTAAACTACGAAAATTATAGATTTCACCATTTTGTACTAGCCAGCAACCATGTTCAGAACCAATCGGCTGGTCTGAACCCATTAAGTCAACAATAGAAAGGCGAGAGTGACCAAGAGAGCAAACCTCGTCGCCCCAAACCCGAATTCCATCAGGCCCACGGTGAGATAACAGGTCAGCCATCTCACGAGTTAGGGATGTGTCCCCATCACCAAGAATAGCCGTTATACCGCACATTCGTACCAATCCGGCAATTCACCCGCTAAAAGATTGTGTCGCAGAAGAATGATTCATCTCACCAGTACACGAATCCAATCACCAATGTCGCGATGAGAGATACTGCGTAAACAAAGACATACAGGCTCTGTGAAGGGGCATCGTCTTGCAATATCTCGTCACTCATATTGCTGTCGAAGTGGATTCGGATTTTAACCATAACCCACATTCAACTTTCTTTTACTTCATCAGGTTATCATCAAACGCTGAATTAGGAAATTCATAGACCGAATGCTGTCAAAAGTAAAATCACCAATAATGGAATTAGAACCATGGTTCCATTATCATCAATCCAACGCAAGCGAGGCCATTCTGCAGCAACCTGGATAGGTGGAATTAGAATAGCAAAAAGAAGCGGTGTGCCTAAACATTTCCAAGATAAGATCCACACAATATAGACTGTGATAAGACCACCAATCGCTACAAATTTCGGTTCTTTACCAGCGCGCCGGATTTCACCCATAACAGGATCACCAAATGCTAATCCAAGAACCAACGGCGCACCAAATGCCGCCCCCATGACTCCAATATGTGGCAATAATACGAGCGCTAACACAACCGATACTGCACCCCAAAATAGTGCACTCAACTGCTTTGCCTCATAGGCGCGTTGACCAAAAATAGTCAAGCCGAATTTTAGACGAATTAGTTCTGCTACGATAATAATCCCCAACAACACAAGAGCGAAATTTTGAGGAGTTGTCTCAAAATTGCCGGCAATTGCTTCCCCATGCCAATAGTAAAGCCAAGGAATAATCGCTAATGCAAGATGTACAATTCTACGTAAAAGGTGACCAGAAAAACCACCTACACTGTGTTTAACATGGTCTGCTTCATATGCTTCTTCACTTAGGGCAATTCCTTCTTCCAAGTTTACCACCTCAGGTTTTTGTCAACCCAATCTTGAGCAGAATTTTCCGAACTAGCGAGATTCTCAAGAACCTCGTTTATGTCCTCACGAGTCAAAAGTGCGTTATCCCATGCAGTCAATAATCGTTCACGTGCCCGCGCTAATTCCGCACCTGGTTTTGCCTGAAGAGTTTTCATTTGGTTGGCTAAATTTTCAATGCCAGCAGAATTCCTAGCCGATGCAAGTAAGACTGGAGGAGGGTTACTAGTCAGTCCGAGTGCCGAAATAATATTGTCAGCAGCACGTTTTGAACCTTCCAAATCGGATTTATTCACCACAATCAAATCAGCGAGTTCCATCACACCGGCTTTTTCTGCTTGAACTTCGTCACCTCTTTGTGGGGCTTCGACTAGGACTATTCTATCGGCAACAGAAACTACACGAATCTCAGATTGGCCAGCCCCAACAGTCTCAATCAGAACAATATCGTATCCACATTGGCGCATTACATCTGCCGCTAAAACCACTGCATTAGGCATGCCACCTGGTTGATTCCTTGTGGCAAAAGAGCGAACAAATACATCTGGGTTATTGTCAGCAGATTCCATTCTTACCCTGTCTCCAAGAAGTGCGCCACCAGTCAATGGTGATGACGGGTCAACTGCAATAACGGCGATTTTCAACCCGTCAGAAGTCCATTTGCTCAATAATCCCTCAATGAGACAACTCTTCCCTACACCTGGAGCACCAGTGAGGCCGATAACAGAACCATCTGCAATTCGTGGTGAAATTCCAAGTGATTCATGGCTGACTTCGCCATTTTCAACAGCAGTTAGTAACTTTGCCAGACTTCTCCGATTTCCTGAAACCGCTTGTTCAAAAATTGTTTTTGACAAAGGGTCACTCTCCGCCATTCCAAACCCAATCCCCGCCTTCTCCAACCCCAACCGGTTGATTTGACGAGGCCCGAGAAATTACTGCCTCCACAAACTCTGCCATTTCGTGCATTTTTGTTCCCGGGCCAAATATTGCTCTCATCCCAGAATCAAATAGAGGTTGACGCTCATCTAGAGGGATTATGCCGCCGCCAAAAACAGTTACATCAGTACAACCTGCTTCCACCAACAGTTCACAGACTCTAGGAAAGAGGAACGCATGTGCACCTGATAATGAGGACAGCCCAAGCATGTCAACATCTTCATCAAGAACTGTCCTAACAATTTGTTCAGGAGTTCTTCGCAATCCAGTGTAAATCACCTCATGTCCTGCATCACGCAAAGCCCGCGCCACAACCTTTGCACCACGGTCATGACCATCTAACCCCGGTTTGGCAATCACAATACGCATGGCTACCCTCAACCTCGTGGAAATGGCGTCACCCTTTCAATTGAGCGTATCTCATTTTATGAGCAACCAAATTCGGTTCAATTTTCCGCATAGTCTATTGGCTAGCGTGGTCACCTGCAAGTTGAGCGGGATGGAGTCGACTGAGGAAAGGCTTGACGATTTGCGCAAGCGGAAGGCAATTGCGGCCGCAGGCGGAGGGTCTCAGAGGGTTGACGCCCAGCACGCGAAAGGCAAGTTGACGGCGCGTGAAAGATTGGAAATGTTGCTAGATGAAGACTCATTTCAAGAAATTGATTCACTAGTTGAGCACCGATGCCGAGACTTCGGCATGGACCAAAATGTAATCCCTGGCGATGGCGTTGTTACTGGACACGGATTAATTGACGGCAGACCAGTATTCTGTTTTGCTCAAGATTTCACTGTTTATGGTGGTAGTCTTGGAGAAATGCACGGTCTAAAGATTTGCAAAGTTCTCGATATGGCAATGAAAACCGGTGCGCCTGTAATCGGTCTCAACGATAGTGGTGGCGCTAGAATACAGGAAGGTGTAGCAAGTTTAGGCTCATACGCTGAAATTTTCTTCCGCAATGTTAGAGCAAGTGGAATCATTCCTCAAATTAGTATAATCATGGGACCTTGTGCGGGTGGTGCGGTCTATAGCCCTGCAATCACTGATTTTGTTGTCATGGTTGACAAAACAGCCCACATGTTCATCACCGGCCCAGAAGTGATCAAAACCGTAACTAATGAAGAAGTTAGTTTTGAAGAATTGGGTGGTGCTTCAACACACGCCTCGCTTTCAGGGGTAACACACTTTACAGCATCAGACGATGAAGATGCACTTGAAATCACAAGAAACCTAGTATCACATTTACCACAAAATAATTTGGAAACAACACCAGTCAAACCCACAAAAGACCCACCTTCCCGTAAATGTGAGAATTTACAACATATTGTGCCTGAAGATTCTCAAAAGCCATATGATGTAATTGATGTGATAAGTGAAATTGTAGATGATGGCGCATTTTTAGAAGTCCAAGCAGATTTCGCCCCCAATATCGTTGTCGGATATGGAAGATTATACGGAAACACTGTCGGAATTGTTGGCAATCAGCCGAAAAATCTCGCTGGGTGCTTAGACATTGATGCATCGGTGAAGGCGGCTAGATTCATCCGCTTCTGTGATGCGTTTAACATTCCGCTGCTAACCATGGTTGACGTCCCAGGATTCTTGCCAGGTGCCAATCAAGAATGGGGTGGAATCATCCGTCATGGCGCGAAATTACTCTATGCATATTCGGAAGCAACTGTGCCAAAACTGACCGTCATCATGAGAAAAGCCTACGGCGGAGCCTACGATGTGATGTGCTCAAAGCATATCCGAGGAGATTACAACATCGCATGGCCAACAGCACAACTCGCTGTCATGGGGGCTGATGGTGCAGTCCAAATTATCCACCGCAACAGAATCAAATCTGCAACCAACCCAGATCAAGAAAGAGGGAGACTGGTTGAAGAGTACGGGGAACTTTTCGCTAATCCATACAAGGCTGCATCCCT